>Ga0136614_10000732_pt1 | contig 17597 bp, 18 predicted proteins | sample AntDrymUQ2792106_2_FD_106643 | JGI IMG/M metagenome (GOLD analysis project Ga0136614, IMG submission 106643) | Polar desert sand microbial communities from Dry Valleys, Antarctica - metaG UQ279 (21.06) | ecosystem: Environmental > Terrestrial > Soil > Desert | place: Antarctica: Dry Valley... | reverse complement strand
GGTCGCGAGGTATGGATCCGCGACGAGGCCGTGCCCGTGGACGCCGAAGACGGCACGGTCCTGTACTGGCGGGGCGTGATGGTGGACATCACGGCGCAGAAGCAGGCCGAGGACAGGCTCCGGGCGAGCCTCGACGAGGTGAAGCGCATGGTGGCGCAGCGGCGCGACCTCGCACAGCGACTCGAGAACGCCCAGGAGGAGGAGCGCCGGAGGATCGCCGCCGACATCCACGACGACCCGATCCAGGTGATGAGCGCGGTCGACATGCGTCTGCAGCTGCTGCTCGACCGCCCTGAGCGTGTCGATGCGCACGAGCTCGGCGAGCTCGCGGAGGAGCTTCGATCCTCCATCGACCGCCTCCGGAACCTCCTGTTCGAGCTGCGGCCGGTCGCGCTCGATCTCGAAGGGCTGACCCCCGCGATCGGGATGTACCTGGAGCACGTGGCCAAAGACACCGGATGGACCTGGGAGGTGATCGACGAGCTCGATCACGAGCCCGTCCCTGAGGCTCGGGTCGCGTTCTATCGGATCGCCCAAGAGGCGGTGGCCAACGTCAGGAAGCACGCGAACGCGACGCACGTCGAGGTCCGGCTGTCGTCCGTAAACGGGGGACTCCTTCTCCGGATCACGGATGACGGCGAAGGGTTCGATCCATCCGAGACGCCTCGGCCCGGCCACCTCGGACTCGCCACCGTCACCGAACGGGCCGAGCTCGCCGGCGGGTGGTGCCGCATCGAGAGCGAGCCGACCCGAGGCTCGATCCTCGAGTGCTGGATGCCTCTCGGCGCGCCGGCAGAGACCGACTGATTCCCCAGATGGGCCGCTGGCGCCTAGACCGGTCGGGGGGGGATCGCGGCGACGGGGATGGTGTGCGCATGTGATATCGGGTTGCGCCGAGCACCCTTGTCGCCGATCCTGCATTCGACCCGGTTCACGCCTTTCGTCCGCTCGGCGGTCGACGCGACGAGGTCGTGCAGGTCCGGGTGAAGATGGCCGTCGAGCAGCGCGGTTCCGTTCTTCACGCGGACCGAGAACGAGGGGGCCCCTCGCGTACGAGAGTCTTTGGCGAGAGCCGCGCGGAGCCGACCCTCTGTAATGACGTCATCCCGGTCGGCCGCGGAGGGGGGGATCGCGCGCCACACGAAGCCGGCCCATCGGCCCAGTTCGCGTCGGTTCTTCCACGCCCACAACCCGGCGGTCACTCGCGTGACAGGAAGCAATCTCCACAGTGCTGCCATCGTCTCGGACCCACTCCTTCCCAGGGTTACTCGTCCCGTACCCGCTGGCGCGAGCTCTGAACCCATGTTTCCCCTCCGATCGTCCCGGGTAGCGGCGAAGTAACGGCCGATCGCAACCGTCGGCCGTGCATCCCCAGGGAGGTGGACCCATGTTGGAGATGTGGACGTACCGCACCACGGTGGCGCTCGAACCCGCCGTGGATCTCACTGGCTTCAAGGTGGAAGCCCAGGACGGCAGCATCGGGAAGATCGACGAGTCGACCGCCGATGCCGGCAAGAGCCACGTTGTCGTGGACACCGGTCCGTGGATCTTCGGTCGGAAGGTCATCCTTCCGGCGCAGACGATCGAGCGGATCGACCTGGAAGATCGGGTCGTGTTCGTGGATCGGACGAAGGAAGAGATCAAGAACGCGCCCGAGTTCGACCCCGAGCGTGGGGTCGACCCCACGTATCAGGACGAGCTCGGTCGCTACTACGGGCAGTACTACCGCTAGCCGCCCTTGAGTGGGAGGGACCCGGAGGGCCAAGGGCATCTGGGTCCTCGCCATTTCGCAGTGAGGGGAAGCTCGTCCCGATCGAGAGGATGCTCAGGGCGATCGATCCGCGGTTCGATGCGCCGCAGATCGGGTTGCCCAGAGCATGACATCGTCCGCCTCGAGCGGTACCGGGACCGTCGGTGAGCTCCAGCGGAGCTCCGCGAACATCCGCTGGTAAGCGGCGTGGAACGGGAAGATCAGCGTCTGCACGAACGCCGTCGACAGCCGACGGTTCGAGGTGAGCGCTCGCGCCCGCAACCTGATGACGCGTGGGGAACCGGAGGGCGTCCACGTGTAGCCCCCGATCTCGAATCCCGAGGACCGCACTTTCTCGAATAGGACTTCGGGCTCGTCTCGGCGCATGTGACCACATGCATCGTCGAGCGGGGACCACATCGATGCATGGACGGGGGTCGACATGATCAGCATGCCGCCGGGACGACTGACCCGAGCGATCTCGTGGATGAGGCCGGTGTCATCATCGACATGTTCGAGGACCTCGAAGGCGAGCACCGCGTCGAAGGATCCGTCGGGGAACGGGAGCGTTTCGCCCGCGGGCACGGTCCGGCCCCCGCGCGCCGCGAGGCGGTTCAGGGCGTGGGCCGAAGCATCGATGAAGGTGGACGAGGCGACGGGGGCGGTCGGCCGGAGCCCGGGCCCGATCTCCAGGACCGAGCCATCGTCGACGCGAGGCGCGAGCCAGTTCCAGACATGCGGCCTGACCTGCACCACGCGGCGAGAGCCACTCCAGTGATCGTCTGCCGCGCGCTTGCCGGGGGAAGGACCACGCCGTTCGTCGGGTGTGTCGAGTTCTCGCACCGAAGCTCCATCGCCGGGTCTCGCGCCGGATCGGCGCCTCTTCGTGCTGGTGGTTCGTGAAGCGGGAGCATACCCGCCTCCGCCCAACCTCTCGTTGAGGCGCGAGGTGTTGCTGAGCGGAGGCGGACGGGAATCGAACCCGCCAGAGAGCTCGTCGCCCTCTCGTCGGTTTTGAAGACCGCGGGGCCCACCAGGAACCCAGACGCCTCCACGTCCGAGGATAGCGGCGCCCGGCAGAGGGAGATCGACTTCGGTTGAGCACATCTCGCGCGCTCCTCCTCAACGTCGGGTGCGCGCCGTACGATGATTGTCCCGATGGACGCGGCATTCTTCGACCTGGACAAGACCGTCATCTCACGGTCGAGCACGCTCGCGCTTTCGCGGCCGCTGTACCGGGCGGGGATGGTCTCGCGCGGACAACTCCTCCGCGGCGCGTACGCGCAGCTCGTCTACCTGCTCGTGGGGGCCGACGAGGGCAAGATGGAGCGACTCAAGGAGGGCATGCTCCAGCTCACCAAGGGTTGGGACCGGACACAGGTGGAACGGCTGGTCGAGGACGTGATCCTTGACGTGATCGATCCCTACGTCTACGCGGAAGCGCTGGACCTCATGGAGCTCCATCGCTCCGAGGGCAGGCGCATCTACATCGTCTCGTCCTCGCCGGAAGAGGTCGTGCGGCCGCTCGCACGTCACTTCGGCGTGTCAGGGGTGATCGCGACGAGGGCGGCGGTCGGCGCGGACGGTCGGTACACGGGTGACCTCGAGTTCTACGCCTACGGCGAAGGCAAGGCCGAGGCGGTCAGGGCCGTGGCGAAGCGGACGGGGATCGACCTCTCGCGGTCGTTCGCGTACAGCGACTCCGCCACCGATCTGCCGCTCCTCGAGGCGGTCGGGAACCCGGTCGCCGTGAATCCGGACAAGGAGCTCAGGAAGGCGGCGGAGGAACATGGGTGGCCCATCCGCGACTTCCACCAGCCTGTGCGGTTGCGCACCAGGATCGCCTCGGCGGCGGGTCCGAGAGCCAGCGTCGCGGCCGCGCTCGCGGCGGCCGGCATCGCGGCAGTGCTCGTCTGGGTGGTCTTCCGCTCGCGCGCTGCCGGCCGCCGCGTCGCAGCAACCTCGTGAGGTTCGCGCGTTTCGCGCTCCTCCTGGCTTGCCTCGTCGCCGCATGCGACGGGAGCACGACGCAGGCCCCGCCGCCCCTAGACCCCCCACCGGTGGAGTCCAGCCAGGGCGGCGACGCCTGCTCGGAGACGGAGAGCGAAGGAGCCGCGGTGTCGAGGTTCTCGACGGATGGGTCGTGTTTGCCCGGCGACGTCATGATCCTGTACCGCTGCTCGCCGACGGGGGTACCGGTCCTTCGGGTCTCATCCGTCGCGGGGCCGGCCCAGTTCCTCGGAGGGCCGTTCGCGGTGGCGGTGGAGACTCTTCCGGCGAACGTGCGCCTGGCGGGTAAGAGCCACGACGCGGAGGTCTTGATCGCCGATCCCCCTTCGCCGATCCCGCCGCCGGCATCCGCGGCGAACCCGCCATTCGAAGGCAGCCCCGAGCCACGGACGGAGCCGCTCGTGTACGTCCGCCGCGCCGGCGTGACGGAGCGATGGCTCCGGCTCGACGGCCCCCGGTCGCGGAACGACCCGCCGATCGTGTGGTTGATCGGCGATTCGATCCTGGACGGCGGTCGCGATGCGGTCGAGGCGGGATTGTCCGAGTGGAGCGTGACGCTCGACGCCGCGGTGGGGCGGCCGTCCTCCTCAGGCGTCGCGCTCGCGACCGATGCGGCCGAGCAGGATGCCGACGTCGTGGTGATGGAGCTCGGCACCAACGACTCGGCGCCGGACGCCTTCCGCGACTCTCTGGTCGAGACGCTCGATGTCCTCAGGACGACCCCGTTCGTGATCTGGCAGACCGCGAAGGGCCCTGCGGAAGGAACTATCATCCCCGCAGTCAACGAGACGATCCGAGAGGTGGTGCCGACCTACCCGAACGTCGCGATCGCCGACTGGGAGGCGTTCGTGCCCGAGGACGCGCTGCAGGAGGACGGGATCCATCCCGACGATGGCTTCGAGCGCCTGGAGTCCGAGCTGGTACTTCCCTTGCTCGCCGAGTGGCGAGCCACCCTCACCAACGGAGGAGCGACGTCGTGCGGACGCGAGGTCGTCCGCGAGGCGGCATGAGCCCGGTCCGAACGTGAGAGAGCGGGAGGAGCAGGTATCAAGCGTCTCGTCTGCATCTTGCTCGGGCCGCCGGACCTGACGTGGCCCGGGGGCCTGAGCATGCCTCCCGCGGCAAGACTCGCGCGTGGGTTCTGCTCCCCCCGCAGCTACCTCTCGATAGCGTCTCGACCGTACACCCGCCGAACGAGAGTCCGCAAACGGGGTCAGGAGCCGGACGCCGCGGGATGCTCCAGCAGGTCGGCGAGTCGCTCGGCGCGGTCGGCTGCCTCTAGGGGCATGCCGGAGGACACGGCGCGCGCGATGAGGAGAAGCTCTCGCTCGACAGTGGGAGCCATGCGGCCGGGCCTACGCTGGACCACCGAGTCGAGGCGGCCGACCGCGTGCTCCAGGCGCCGCATCACGGCCACCTCGGGGCTCTTCCGGTCCCGGTACTCCGTGAGCGAGACGATCTCTCCCATGGGCCCATGATGAAGGCAGCCTCTGACATGCCTGGGAGATCTGGCGTCTAGGCCACCCGAACCGAGTTGACCGGCGCCAGCAGCTCTCGCACGGTGAACCAGGAAGCCCCGGCATCCCCGGACCCGAACACGTCTCCCGACGTGGCTCCGAAGTAGAGACTGAGCCCCGACCCCTCACCTTCGTGACCGAACGCCTGCCGCAGGATCGTGAGGTAAGCCCCGTCCTGGGGGAGCCCGTCGCTCAGAGAGGTCCAGCTCTCTCCGGCATCGTGGGTCCCGAACACGCGAACTCGTCCGTCCACGGTGACGCGATCGGTGTCGGCGACCAGGGGGATCACGAACGCCGTGTCAGGGTCCCCCGGATCTATCACCATCGGGAACCCGAAGTCCGACGGGAGCCCTTCCGCGATCGAGGTCCACGACTCGCCCGTGTCGTCGCTCCGGTAGACGCCGCCGTGGAACTGCATGAAGAGCCGCTCGGGGCGCTGGGGTGCCCGATGCATGTTGTGCACGCAGAGGTCGATCGTGTCCCCCTGCGACTCCTCGGGGACGTAGCGGGGTATGAGGCCGGCGTTGCCGTGACGCCACGTCTCCCCAGCGTCGTCGCTGAGCCATACCCCGACCGCCGAGATGCCGATCGCGAGTCGCATGGGATCACCCGGCCACGTGGCGATCGAATGCAGACAGAGCCCCCCGGCCCCCGGTTGCCACGAGCTCCGGGTCGGCTGATCCCACATGGCACGGTTCAGCTCCCACGTGAGACCGCCGTCGGTCGAGGCGAACAGCGCAGCAGGGGCGACGCCCGCGTACATGAGGCCGTCCGCTTCGCCCGGCCGGATCGACCATATCCGTTCGAGTGACCAGTCGTCGCCCTCGGGGAACGCGATCCCGGTCGCCTGCTCCCAGTCGTCCCCGCCCGGATCCGTCGTGTGCATCACCCGCGGCCCGTAATGTCCGGACGTCACGGACGCGAAGTACCGTCCTGAGCGCGGATCGCGGACCGCGAACTCCACCACATCACCCGGGAACGCGCGCGTGGCCACCTCGAACGGCTTCTCCGCGCCCGGATCTCCTTCGAGCACGAACAGGCCCTTCTTCGTCCCCACCAACAGCTCGGTCATCTCGAACCTCCCGATATCGACGGGAGGACGTGCAACGTCGCGTCTTGCGCGACCGGCGCGTCCTCCCTCACGCGTTCCCCGTCCACGAAGACGTTGACGTGGAGCCGAACTCTCCCGTGCTCGTCCAGGACCCAGCCGGTGATCCTCGGGTGCTGCCGCTCGAGTTCGCGGAGGACGTCGCCGACCGACGAGCCGTCGATCGTGACCTCCCGGCAGCCCCCGGCCAGGTCTTTGAGCGGTGCCCGCAGCTTGACGATCGCCATGGTCCCGAGCCTATCCGGCCGCGGCGACGAAGCGCTCGAGAGGTAGCTGCCACCCTGCCTCGTGACCCTCGCGGGGCTTGGACGTCCTCAGACGTGACCTCGTAGAGGCGACCACCGGTGCGTTGCTCGAAGACGACGTGCTCCGCCTTCACGCCGTCGCCGTACTGTTCGTCGGCCGCCCGGGAGAAGACCTCACCATTGCCTCCGGAGGACGCGTAGCCGACCGAGATGTAAGGGATCCGCAACCATCTCGTAGGCATCCCGTCACAGGCCTGAGCCGAGACTCTTCCGCGAGGGCGGCGGGTAGCCGCCACGACAACAGGAGGGATGTCTGTGAGGAAAACGATGCTCGCGATCGCAGCGGCCGTCGCGCTGGCTGCCGTTCCCGGGGTGGCGTTGGCCGGTGTCTCTGGACCCGCGTTCTACGTGAACGGGACGGTGTATCGGACCGTCGGGACACCGACCGACCTTTCGGGAACGGGCGCTCCGGCGCACTCGTGGGATACGATCTACGAGTTCTTCGGGGCCCAGATGAACGTGGCCACCGCGGCCCCCGGCGACACCGGGTACAACGGGGGACGCTGGCAGGTCCTCGGGCTCGATTGGAACTCGACGTACGCCGACGCCGTCGCGGAGCACGGCGGTGGCAACGGTGTGATCGACACGAACTCCGAGATCGCCGCGGTCCTCGCCGACGCAGGGGCCGGTGGTGCAACGGATACGGGTGTGATCAAGTCGTTCGTGTGTCCGGTCATCAAGTTGGCCGGCTAGGAGCGGCCGAGCGTGGACCGGGGGGCCGACGCCCGGAACGGGCGCCGGCCCCGGCGCGCTTCGTCGTGACGGTGGAGGATGGTGGGATGGGCAGGCCCCGCGTGCTGATCGTCGACGACGAGGCGATCGTTCGCGACGTGCTCACGCGGTACCTGGAGAAGGAGGGGTTCCGGGTCGAGACGGCGGCTGACGGTGAGGCCGCGATCGAGGCCGCCACCCGATCTGGGCCCGACATCGTCCTCCTCGATCTGATGCTCCCGAAGGTCGACGGGCTCGAGGTCTTCCGTCGCATCCGGGCGCTCGGTGACATACCGGTGGTGATGCTGACCGCGAAGGGCGAGGAGGTGGATCGGGTCGTCGGCCTGGAGCTCGGAGCGGATGACTATGTGGCGAAGCCCTTCTCGCCGCGCGAGGTCGTTTCGCGGATCCGCGCCGTCCTGCGCCGCGGCGACCGCGCCGCGGCGCAGGACGGCGCCCGCCCGCCCCTCGTCGCCGGCAGCCTCGAGATCGACCGTGATCGCCGGGAGGTTAGACGCGAGTTGAACCCCGTGCCCCTCACGCGGAAGGAATTCGACCTGCTCGAGCTGCTCGCCTCGCATCCCGGCCGCACGTTCACGCGGGCGGAGCTTCTGGAGACCGTCTGGGACTTCGCCTGGCACGGCGACTCCTCGACCGTGACCGTCCACGTCCGCCGGCTCCGCGCGAAGATCGAGCCCGACCCGTCGAAACCCACGCACCTTGTGACGGTGTGGGGGGTCGGATACCGGTTCGAACCGTGAGCCGGTTGCGCCCGCTGGCGATGCTCGTTTCACTCGTGCTCCTCGGCGCTGCCGGGGCGCTGCTCGTCGCGGCAGCCGTCGGGATGAAGGCGTCCGAGCTCGCCCACCTGGCGGCGCTCCTCGCTCCTGCGGTCGTCGTGACGGTGGTGGCGGCGACGCTCGCGTCCAGGCTCCTTCGCCGTACGTCGCTCCGACAGCGGTACCTGGCGATCGCCGCCGTGGGCACCCTGGTCGCGCTCGGCAACCTCTTCGCGCTGTCCGCCGCGATGTTCGTGTCGTCGCAGGACGCCGCGGTGCTCGCGGTTGTGCTCACGTACGCTTCTGCGTCCGGGTTGGCGGCAGCGTTCGCCTCCGCGCGCTCCTCGGCGGAGGCGCTCGATCGCGTGACGCGCACGGCCGAGATCCTCGGGGACGGCAACCTCACGGCTCGCGTCGGCCGGCTCGACGCCGGTCCGGAGCTCGACCGGCTCGCTTCCACCCTCGATCAGATGGCCGGCCGGCTCCAGGAGACCCGCGATCGGGACCAGCAGATCGAAGATACCCGTCGCGACCTGATCACCGCCGCGTCGCACGACCTGCGGACCCCCGTCGCCAACCTGCGCGCTATGGTCGAGGCGATCGACGAGCGGATCGTCACCGATCCACCGACGATACGGCGATACGCGGCTGAGATGCGGCGAGCGATCGGACAGCTCTCTGCCCTGGTAGATGATCTCTTCGAGCTGGTGCAGGTGGACGCCGGTGCGATCGAGGCCGAGACCGAGCAAGCCTGGTTGGAAGACGTCGTCGCATCGGCCGTCGCCAGCGTGGAGGGGGAGGCCTCACGGAAGGGCGTGCGCCTCGCGACCGATGTGGGCGGCGCTCGGGGGGTCGCCTGCTCCCCCCGGGTGACACGGGTGCTGCAGAACCTGCTCGTGAACGCCGTCCGGCACACGCCCGCCGATGGAACGGTCCGCCTCGAGGGCCGTCGCTCTCATGAGGCGCTGCGACTGGTCGTCGAGGACACGGGGGAAGGGATCGCCGAAGCGGACCTGCCGTTCGTGTTCGATCCCTTCTTTCGAGCCGACCCGGCACGTTCCGGTGACGGCGCAGGGCTGGGCTTGGCGCTCGCCGAGCGGATCGTTCACGCGCTCGGAGGCACGATCGAGGTCGCCAGCCAGCCGAATCGTGGTGCGAAGTTCGACCTGACGCTTCCGGTTCCGGCCGCACCGGCGATCACGCCGATCGGAGCTGGTCGGGGAATCTCCACCACTCGAAGTGGTGGCCATCCGGAATCAGGAAGTCTCCGCCCCAGTTGAAGCCCCAGGACTCGAAGATCCGGACCATCTCGCGGTTCATCGTCGGCTTCGCGCCGTAGGGATTCTCAGGCGCGTTGATGTCGATCGCGGCTCCGTACGCGTGATACGAGGGCGGCGCGGTCGGACTCCGCGCGATGGTGCGCGATGCCCAGCAACCGGAGTACACCTTGATCTCCGACACCAGGCCCGAGCCCATGATCTCTTCGATGGCTCCGCGGACCATCGGGATCAGTTTGCGGTGACACGTGATCGTGCCCAGGAGTGGCACCTCCGTCGTAACGATGTTCCGCTCGACCCAGGCCGGGTCGATCGTGAGCCAGGCCGGATCGGATTGCGGCGTCGCCGCGAACTCGCCGAACACTTCCTTCACGAGGATCGGCGGTCTCACCCCGCTCGCGACGCGTACGAACGGCGTGCTCCCGGGGAGGTCCACCCGGAGTGGGTCGTCTCCGACGAATGGCAGCAACTTCCGCTTCCAGGCGGGGCGCGTGAGGTCCCGACTCATCTGCGCCAGGAGATAACGCTCGTGCGTGATCCCGAGCCGACGTCCGACCTCGCGGTCGAGGAGCACCTCCGACCAGCCCACCGCGTCGTCGGGGACGACGGCGCCCACGCGCACAGAACCCACGCGGAACGTGAGTTTCCCGCCCGGGCCGAGACGGCGGAGCCTGGCGCTGTGCTGGCCGAGGACCGCCTGTCCGGCGCTCAGCGCCCGGACGATCCGACCCCGAACGCTCGTCGCGACGAACGGGGCGTAGTCATCCGCGTCCACCGCGAACACGTCGATCGGGAACGCGAAGGGCTTCGTCGGCTCATCGACCACTCTGCCTTCGGCGTCCTGGGTCTTCCGGAGCCACAGCGTGTCGCCGGCGACCACCACCGCCTCGTCGAATCCCCCGAGACGCTCCATCTTCTTTCGGAAGTTGGGATCGTCGAAGCCCCCCGGGACCCAGGCGAGGTAGTTCTCGGGACCCGCGTATCCGTGGCTGCTCCCGCCGAGCGGAGGTGAGCGGACCGGGGCAGCGTCTCGAGCAGGCCACAGCAGGAATGCCGCGGTAACCACGGAGAGCGCGAGGACAAGCGCGACGACGCGTCGCCGAACGGCGATCTGATGCGGGGGCACGTCATCCAGGCTACTGCTGGCTCAAGCTCGCATCCGTGAACCGGTGGGGTCGTATAGGGGACGGGGGGAGAGGGTCGCCTTCACGAGCGTTCCCCCACAGTCCACCTCGACGGTCGTCTCGTCGTTGGCGAGGATGGCGGCGTCCACGATCGCCAAGCCGGCGGCCGCTCCGATCGTGTGGGCGTAGGCGCCCGACATCACCGTTCCCGCGATCCGCCCGTCCACGATCACAGATTCGCCGTGGAGGAGGATGGGCTCGGGGTCTTCGAGCTTCAGGCTGACGAGGCGGTGCGACCCCGGGGACCCCTTCGCGGCGCGAGCGGCCTCGACGCCGACGAACTCCTTGTCCAGCTTGACGACGTGTCCGAGCCCGGCCGTGAAGGGGTCGTCGGTCGGGCCTACGTCTTGCCCGACGTGCACGAAGCCCTTCTCCATGCGAAGCGAATCCAGCGCATGGTAGCCGGCGAGCCGGAGCCCGAGGTCGGCCCCCGTCTCCACGATCGCGTCGTAGACGTGCACCGTGAACTCCGTCGGCACGTACAGCTCCCAGCCGAGCTCGCCGACGAACGATGCGCGGATCGCGAGCGCGGGCGCGTTCCGGACCTGGATCTCCTTCGCGGTGAAGAAGGGGAAGCGCTCGTTCGAAAGATCGGCGGAGGTCAGCCTCGAGAGCAGCTCCCGGCTCTGAGGGCCCATCACGGCGAGGGTCCCGGAGGCGCTCGTCACGTCGGCGATCGTTGCGGCCATGCCCTGGCCGTGGGAGCGGAGCCACTCGAGCGTGCGGTGCTGCGCGGCGGTCGGCGTGAGGACGAGGAAGCGATCCTTGCCGAGGCGCGTGACCGTGCCGTCGTTCTCGATGCCGCCACGCCGATTCAGGAAGAGCGTGTACACGACCTTCCCGATCGGGACATCGACGTCGTTCGTGCCGACGTGCTGCAAGAGCCGGAGGGCATCCCTGCCTGTCACCTCGATCTTGGCGAAGGAGCTCAGGTCGAACAGCCCCACGGCCTCGCGCGCCGCGCGATGCTCCTCGGCTGCGTAGGGGAACCAGTTCTGACGCCCGAAGGAGTAGTCGTAGACGGGGTCGACGCCTGGGGGCGCGAACCAGTTCGCGCGCTCCCATTGTGCGAGCTCGCCGAAGCACGCACCGGCGGCCTGGAGGCGGTCGTAGAGGGGCGAGCGCCGGACGTCGCGTGCCGTGGTCGCCTGCAGGTTCGGCCAGTGCATCGCGTAGAGGCGCCCGAGTGCCTCTTCGGTGCGCTCATGCAGGTAGCGCTCGTTCGCCTGGGTCCTCGCGAAGCGACGCACGTCGACCTCCGAGGCGTCGAAGGTGGGTGCGCCCTCGCGGATCCACTCCGCGAGGGCGCGGCCCGCACCCGGCGAGTAGATGATCCCCTGCGAGTTGAAGCCGGCGGCGACGTAGAGATTGCGGACCTCGGCGGCCTCGCCCAGGCAGAAGTTCGAGTCGGGCGTGAACGACTCGGGCGCGCGGAGGAACCGGGTGAACTCAGCGTCCTTCAGCGCGGGGATGCGCCGCTCCGCGTTCGCGCGGACCGGCGCGAAATGCTCCCAGTCAGGCCCGAACTCGCCGAACGCCCAGTCCTCCGGGATCGAGCCGGTCGGGCGCGGGCGCCCGTCCGGCTCGAACGCGCCGATCATCAGCCCACCGGCGTGATGTCGTGCGTAGAAGTAGCCGTCGAGGCCGCGCACCAACGGCAGGAGGTCGTGCACGCCTTCGATCGGATCGGTCGAGACGTGGACGTGCTCGGCCGCATAGAGCGCGACCGGCACCCCGACGGTGGCGGCGAGGTCACGGGTCCACAGACCGCAGGCGAGGACCACGGTTTCCGCCTCCACGTCGCCCCGGTCGCTGCGGACGCCGAGGACGGCGCGTCCGTCGGCGAGGATGCCCGTCACGGAGACGCCCTCGCGGATCATCACTCCACGGTCGTGAGCACCTTTCGCGAGCGCGAGTGCCGCGTAGCCGGGATTCACGGTGCCGTCGCCCGGCTGGATGAGCGCGCCCACGAGCCCGTCGGTCGAGGCGAGCGGCCAGACGTCGGGAACCTCCTCCGGCTCCAGCAGGTTCGCTTCGACGCCGTGATGGCGGGCGATCGCCGCGGTGTAGCGGAGCTCCGTCTTCCGCCCCTCGTTCTCCGCGAGCGTGAGCGAGCCGGTCGGCCGGAAGTGCACGTCGACGCCGGTCTCGTCCGCGAGCCTGCGGTAGAGGTCCACGCCGTAGTTCGCGAGCTGGGTCAAAGGATGGGAGCCGCGGACGCGAGCCACCAGACCCGCCGCGTGCCACGAGGTGCCCGAGGCGATCCTCGCTCGTTCGAGGAGCAGGACGTCGGCGATCTCGAGACCGGCCAGGTGATAGGCGATCGACGAGCCGGCGATCCCTCCGCCGACCACGACGACCTGCGCCCGCTCGGGGAGCACGCCATCGGCGGCGTCAGGCGCGAACGACGTCGCGGTGAGCGTGTCGTCCAGCATCCGCTCCGTCATGGGCACAGAAGGATAGCGGCGCTGCAGGTCGGGTCCCGCGGGGGAGCGAAGGAGTGGGGGCTAGCTGGCTCGAGCGAGCTCGCGCGCGGCTTTCGCGGCGTCGTGCTCGGCTCTCCGTTCCACCTTGGCGGCGTCGTGCTCGGCTCTCCGCTCAGCCTTGGCGGCGTCACGCTCGGCCTTGCGCTCCGCGTTACGCTCCTGCTTCTCGATCCACGCGTCCAGCTTCTCCGCGTGCTTCGTCAGCGCATTGACAAGGCCGTGGTTCGGGTGATCGAGACAGTTCCAGAGCAGGTGAGCGATCGAGTTCTCGAGCCCGTGCAGCTCCCCGGGGACCGGCGCCTCTACGGGTTCGTCTCCGGCCTCCAGGCCCGCCGCGGTGAGGCAGTTCTCGGCGGTGTACTGCTCGGCCTGCACGGCGTCGTCGCCCTCTTCCGCCTCGCCGTCCTCGACCGTCTCGTCGTCGTCGGTCAGCTCATCGTCCTCGACCGGGTCGTCGCAGTCTTCGGTGTCGCCCTCGTCCTCCTCGACCGGATCGTCGTCGACCGGCTCCTCGCCCTCTTCGGGCTCTTCGCCATCCTCGACGGTGTCGCCATCCTCGGGCTCTTCGCCCTCTTCAACGGTGTCGCCATCGTCGACGGTGTCGCCATCCTCGGTGGTGTCGCCATCGTCGACCGGTTCGTCCACGGGCACACAGGTGGTGGGCTCGTCCTGGGGTTCGTGGAAGGTGTCGCCCGCGATCGCGAATCCGGCGGACATGAGCGCGATAACCAGGCCGATGACGGCCACCAAACGGAAACGCTCACCCTTCTGCATGCCTCAGTATCGGCCAACGAGCCCCATGCCTGAATAGGTCTTTCGTAGGGGCTACGCCGAGCGCGGTTCGTGCGATGGTCTCGAGGACTCTTCCCTCAAGAGATCGTGATGCGGCCGTCATCGCCGATGGGGAAGGTCGGGTTGTAGGCGACCTCCCAGGGGTGCCCGTCCGGGTCGGAGAAGTAGCCGGAGTAGCCGCCCCAATCGGTGCGCTCGGCAGTCTTCAGGATCCGCCCACCGGCGGCAACGGCTGCCTCGAAGGCGTCGTCAGCTGCCTGCTCGCTCTCGACGTTGATCGCGAGGGTGATGCCACCGAACTCGGCGGTCGGCTCGGAGCGGAGCCCGGCGTCCCTCGCGAGGGATTCGCGATCGAACAACCCCAGAAACGAATCACTCGTCCGGAACCAGCAGATCTCGTCGGCGACCGACCCTGCGATCTCCCAGCCGAGCGCCTCGTAGAACGCCTTCGACCTCGCCAGGTTGTCGACTCCTAGGGTTACGATGCTGATCCGCGCCGGAACGCTCACGGTGAACCTCCTCGGTCCGTATGCACCGACGCTATCGCGTGCTCCGGAGGGCGGACGTGTCCGTAGAGTGAGCCGATCGATGCCCGCCGTCCGGCTGAACTCGGGGTTCCGCGCGATGTGGAAGATCCACCGATCCCTGCTTCGCGCAACGCGAGGCGAGTCGGGTCTCGGGTCGGCGGCATGAGCGTCCTCCTACTCGAAACGACGGGCAACAAGAGCGGTAGGCCCCGGTCTGTCGGCCTCTTCCATCTCGAGCGGGACGCTCCGTACTTCGTGGTCGCGTCCTACGCTGGCGAGGATCGCGACCCGGCGTGGGCGAAGAACCTCCGGGCGGAGGCGAAGGCGACGGTCACGATCGCGGAGCAGTCCCTCCCGATCGTCGCGCGCATCCTCGAGGGTGACGAGCGCCAGGCCATGTTCCGGCGCTTCGTCGAGGCTGACCCCGCATACGGCGAGTACACCGAACGGACCACACGGCAGAGCCCGGTCTTCGAGCTACGGCCGGAAGGTTCCTGACGGGTGCCGTCCATCACCGACGTGGAAGGGGTCCGGGTCGGCCATTGGTCGGACGAGGCGGCGCTCACTGGATGCACCGTCGTTCTGCCGCCGAGGGGCACGGTGGCCTCCTGCGAGGTTCGAGGGGGCGCGCCGGGCACTCGAGGCACGGACATGCTCCAGCCGGGCACGCTGCTCGAGGAAGCGCACGCGATCGTCCTGACCGGCGGAAGCGCGTTCGGCCTCGCCACCGCGGGTGGCGTAGAGCGGTACCTGGAGGAACGCGGGATCGGCTCGGAGATCGGGCCCGTCATCGTGCCGTCCGTCGCGGCGGCCGTGATCTTCGACCTCGGCGTGGGTGTCCCGACGCGGCGCCCCGGTGCCCTGGAGGGGTACGCCGCATGCGTCGCAGCCTCCGTGGACGTGCCCGAGGGCAGGATCGGTGCCGGGACGGGAGCGACGGTGGCGAAGCTGTGGGGACCGCAACGCGGGGTCCCGGGTGGGCTCGGGACGTGGGCGGTTCGCGACGGCGACCTCATCGTGGGCGCCCTGTTCGTCGTGAATGCGGTCGGCGAGATCGTGGACGACGACGGATCCGTGCTGGCGGGTCCGCGGCTGGAGCCCGGCGAACGGCGCGAGGATCTCATCGAGTGGATGCGCGCCGGCAACACGACGATCGGCGTGGTCGCGACCAATGCGATCTTGTCGAAGCCGGACGCGCGGCGACTGGCTGAGGCGGCGAACGACGCGCTGGACAAGGCGGTCCGGCCGGCACACACGCTCTTCGATGGCGACGCCGTGTTCGCCCTCGCCACCAAGCAAGTGGACGCGACCTACGTCGACGTTGCAGCCTTGGTCGAAGACGCGGTGACAGCGGCCGTGCGCCGCTCGGTCCGGCGCTAGCACTCTCGGGCGCGCGAGCAGGACCTCCACCGTCGCGCCGCGGTCGGATGTGCTCCTGATGGGTGAAAATCAGGAATGACCGCGATGCACTCTCAAGCAGCGCGACGTCATGATCGGCTCCTCGAGCGGTCGATCGATCGCTGGGTGAACGCTCTAACCTCAACATCAGGACGCGGACGCCAGCCTTGTCCCATCGATCAGTGGAAGCTCGAGGCGGAAGTCAGCCCCACGAGGTGAATCCACAAGGCTCACTGTACCGCCGTACATCTCCGCGATGCGTCGCGCGATGAACAACCCCAACCCGTGACCCGGAGAGGTTCCGACAGAATGCCCTCGAACTGAGCGACGGAACACATGTTCGCGCTCCTCCGAGGGAACGCCGGGACCGCGGTCCCACACCTGAGCGACCGCACGGCCACCCATCCTGAATAGGGATACGCCGACCGAGGCATCATCGCCCGAGTACGCCAGCGCGTTCCGGATGAGGTTCCCGAGTGCGACCGCGATCAAGGACGGGTCGGCCCGAACCGGGAGCGCTCCCGGAGCCTGGAGGGAGAGGCGCCGATCACCCCGCGCATCTCCGAGAGACACGGCGTCCATCGTGTCCCTCACGATGGGAACGAGATCCACGACATGCGTGGGATCGCTGACCTCTCCCGCAGCGAGACGGAGCAGGGGATCGACCAACTCGAGGAGGCGGGTCACTTCATTCCTCGCCCCGCGGAGCAGCAGTGGGTCCCCGGGCCTCGAGGAGCCGCTGTCCACGAGATGGTCGAGGACCGCTCGCACCGCCCCCAGCGGCGCCTGGAGCTCGTGTGCCGTCCACGCGAGACCGTCGCGCACGTCGGGCTCATCGACCTGTCGACCAAAGGGGATGGTCTGCGTCGCGTCCCGGACGGAAGCGGCCACGCGAACGAGCAGCCGTTCATCGGCATCCGAGTGAGTGATCCCGACGACCAGCGCCGCCCGACCCGCTGCGATGACCTGGGCAATCGTCGGCTCCATGGCCTCAGCCACCCGCTTTCCGATCTCGACCGCCGAAAGCGCCCCCTCGGTCGGCGCAGCGGAGGCTGCCATCCTGTTCATCGATGCCCGGAGGGCGGAAGAAACGCCCCGGGACACGAGCCAGGGCTGCTGGCCCTCCATGAGGATCCCCACGGTGGGGGATCCGAGCTCGCCACGGCACAGGTCGACCGCCGCCGTGACGGCCTCCCTTCCGTCGTGCGCCTTCAGCAGACGGGCAGCGGGACCTCGCGATATGACCCATCCATCCGGCTCGAAAGGATGGCCTAGCTGCTCTGAATTCAACGAAACACTCATGATCACTCCCTCGTGTCGAACGATCGTGTGACGACGAAGGATCCGGTTCTCGAGGGATCCTTCGGGAGAACCCGGCTTCAGCCGGGCCGACCGTCCGTGGCGAGGAGTGGAGCGGGGCGCTGAACCGCGCGGACGAACCGAAGCTGGCGGTTGTCCATCGCGGGCAGCAGCACGAGGAGGGCGAGGAACGCCCACATCAGGCTCGTGCTGCCCGCCTCGGTGAGTGACCTCAACGCGGCGGCGTCCGCCAGCCCGATGATCGGATCTGACGTGACCAGCAGGGGCAGAGCGCCGGGGATGCCGGTGCCGACCGTCTCGTCGACCGTGCCGAGGGTCCCGCCGACCGTCTCGTCGACCGTGCCGAGGGTCCCGCCGACCGTCTCATCGACCGTGCCGAGGGTCCCGCCGACCGTCTCATCGACCGTGCCGAGGGTCCCGCCGACCGTCTCGT
>Ga0136614_10000729_pt1 | contig 17608 bp, 9 predicted proteins | sample AntDrymUQ2792106_2_FD_106643 | JGI IMG/M metagenome (GOLD analysis project Ga0136614, IMG submission 106643) | Polar desert sand microbial communities from Dry Valleys, Antarctica - metaG UQ279 (21.06) | ecosystem: Environmental > Terrestrial > Soil > Desert | place: Antarctica: Dry Valley... | reverse complement strand
CCAACTCGTCGATCTTCCTGACCACGCCGGTAGACTTCATCGGTGGCTTCCCCTCAATCTGGTAGTTACTGGATAATCTAGCTGCCACTCGTGCTCCCGGTCAATCGCCAAACGGGTGAAGAATTACCCCCAAAATGGGGGTTTTTTCTCACCCTCTTGGGGCAAGCCAATCACACGCAGCCGAACGGGGGTCGGATTATAGGCATCAAATTTATGGAATTTGGTAACTAGACGCGTTCGCTCGACAACCCGATTCTGCGGCGAAAGAGTATTGGAGGTGAGGAGCCAGTGAGTGAGGACACCTTCTACCTGACGACGCCCATCTACTACGTCAACGACGTCCCTCACCTCGGGCACGCCTACACCACCGTTGCGTGCGACTTCATCGCCCGGTGGTACCGCATGCAGGGCCGATCGGTGCACTTTCTGACCGGGACCGACGAGCACGGCGAGAAGGTGGCGAGAACCGCGGCCGCCAAGGGTCTGAGCCCGGCTGAATGGACGGACGAGATCGTGCCCCGCTGGACCGAGCTGTGGGCCGCCCTCGACATCTCCAACGACGATTTCATCCGCACGACCGAGCCGCGCCACGAAGGCCCCGTGCAGCAGTTTATGACCGCTTTGCACCAAAGAGACCAGATCTACCTCGGCTCCTACGAGGGGCTCTATTGCGTCGGCTGCGAGGCGTTCAAGCAGCCTGACGAGCTGGTGGACGGCAACTGCCCGCTGCACGGCGTCCCCCCTGAGGTGGTCGAGGAGGACAACTACTTCTTCAGGCTGTCCGACTACCGGCAGCGCCTCATCGACCTCTACGAGTCGAACCCCCGCTTCGTGATGCCCGAGGCGAGGCGCAGGGAGGTGCTCGGCAAGGTGCGCACCGGCTTGGACGACCTTTCGATCTCACGGGTCAGCTTCGACTGGGGCGTGCCGATCCCGTGGGATTCGAAGCACGTTATCTACGTGTGGGTCGACGCGCTGCAGAACTACATCACCGCGGTGGGCTACGGCTCCGACGAGGAGCGCTTCGCCCGCTTGTGGCCCGCTTCGGTCCACATGGTCGGCAAGGACATCCTGTGGTTCCACTCGGTCATCTGGCCCGCCATGCTCATGGCAGTGGACCTCCCCTTGCCCGAGACCGTCTTCGCTCACGGCTTCCTCCAGGTCGGGGGCGAGAAAATGTCGAAGTCGAAGCTCACCGGCATCTCCCCACACGACCTGCTCCCGACGTTTTCCTCCGACGGCTACCGCTACTTCTTCGTGCGCGAGGTCTCCTTCGGCCAGGACGGGAACTTCTCGTGGGAGGCGATGGCCGAGCGCTACAACTCGGATCTCGCCAACGACTTCGGCAATCTGGCGTCGCGCTCGCTGTCAATGATCTCTCGCTACCTGGACGGGGTCATCCCGGCGCCGCCTCGGCCCTCGGAGCTGACCGCGGTGGAGCAAGGCCTCATGGAGAAGCAGCGCGCCGCCCTCGCCGGTATGGAGGCGGCCATCGACGACTATCTGCTGCACGAGGCGCTGCGGAGCTGCTGGGGCTTCGTACGCGCCTCCAACGCCTACGTGGAAGCGGTCACTCCGTGGGCACTGGCCAAAGACGAGTCCCGGCGCCGGAGGCTCGAGGTGGTTCTCTATCAGCTCGCCGACTCGCTGCGTCTGCTTGCCGTGATGGTCGCTCCCATCGTTCCTCAAGCCGCGCAGGAGCTGTGGCGCCGGCTCGGCGAGCAGGGCTCGGTTCACGATCGCACCCACAAAGAGGATGCCCGCTGGGGCCTATGCGCCGAGGGGACGCAGGTCATCTCAGGCCCTCCACTGTTTCCCCGCATCGATTGAATCCCAATTCCGACCTCGGCGGAGCCGTGGCGTGAGCACCTGGTTCGACTCCCACTGCCACCTGCATCTGTGCGAGGAGTTGGAGGACGCCTCCAAGGTGGTTGCGGAGGCGCGGGCCGCGGGGGTGGCGAACATGCTGACCGTAGGAATCGACGTCGAGTCCTCCCGGCGCGCTGCTGCGCTGGCGGAGCAGCAGGGGGTGGTGGCCGCGGTCGGCGTCCATCCCAACTCGGCCGGGGAGTTCGACGATGTCGCCGCCGGCGCCGTGGCGGAGCTGCTCGCCTTCGATCAGGTCGTGGCGGTGGGCGAGACCGGGCTCGACTTCTATCGAGACGCCTGCCCCGAAGGGCTGCAGCTCGAGGCCTTCACCGCCCAAATCCGGCTCGCCAAGGCGCACCACCTAGCTCTCGTCATCCACACGCGCGCCTCGGCGGGGCGCGCTCTCGACCTGCTCGAGGACCTCGGAGCGCCTGATCGACTCGTGTTCCACTGTTGGTCGGGGAACTCGGACGAGCTGAGGAGGGCTCTGAGCTTGGGGGCCTTCATTTCCTTCGCCGGAAACATCTCGTTTCCGAGTGCCGAGCCGCTCCGAGAGGTGGCTGCGTCGGTCCCCGAAGAAAGAATCCTGGTTGAAACGGATTCTCCCTTTCTGACCCCGGTCCCTCACCGGGGCAAGCCCAATCGCCCGTCTCTGTTGCCTCACGTAGGGGCCGCGCTGGCGGACGCTCGCGGCACTGAGGCAGAAGACCTGGCCGCTCTCACATCCGCCAACGCCCGCCGCCTGTTCGGCCTGGAATGAGCTCTCTGCTCGGCAGAGCGAGAGTGAGAGAGCTTCTGGCGAGTCGCGCTATCAGGCCGAGCAAGGCCCTGGGGCAGAGCTTCGTAGTCGACCCCAACACCGTTGCCAAAATCGTGCGGCTGGCCGAGATCGCGCCGAGCGAGGAGATTCTCGAGATCGGGGCGGGTGTGGGTTCACTCACGCTCGGCTTGGCGGGAGCCGCGGAACGGGTGGTGGCGCTCGAGAAGGATGACCGTCTCGTCGCGCTGTTGCGAGAGGTGGTCGAGGGGGCCGCGGTCGAGGTCGTCTTAGGCGACGCCCTCAAGGTCGATCTCGGAGCCTTTGGCGCGACCAAGAGCGTTTCGAACCTCCCCTACAGCGTCGCCGCCCGAGTGGTGCTCAAGGTCCTTGAAGAGGCGCCCCGGATCGAGGAGCTGACCGTGATGGTGCAAAAGGAGGTCGGCGAGCGGCTGGCAGCGAGTCCCGGGAGCAAGGTCTACGGAGCCTCGAGCGTCCTGGTCGCCGCCCACGCCCATGCCACGATCCTCGGGGGGGTTTCCCGCCGGGCGTTCTATCCCGTTCCCAACGTCGATTCGGTTGTCGTGAGGTTCGGCCGCCGGCCGGCTCCGGAGGGAGCCGGGAATCTCGCCGACGTGGTCAAGGCAGCGTTTTCCCAGCGGCGCAAGTCCCTGCGCAACTCCTTGGCGTCTGTCGCGGGCAGTGCCGACGCGGCGGCCGCGGCGCTGACGGCCGCAGGGGTGGCACCGCAAGCGAGGGCCGAGGAGCTCGGCCTCGCGGAGTTCGTGAGCGTCGGCCGCGCGCTCGAGGAACGGCGCTGAGCGCGGCCCCACTCACTCCAGTCGCTCCCGCTCCCATCAGGCTTGTAACGAACGCCAAGATCAACCTTTTCCTGGCGGTGCGGGGCCGCCGAGAGGACGGCTATCACGAGATCGCCACCGTGTTGCAGAACGTGTCCCTGGCCGACGATCTCGTCGTGACAGAGGGGGCCGGGCCGCGTGATCACATCGACGTCGAGTTCGAGCCGTGGCTGAGGGAGGTGGCCATTCCCGAGGAGCAGAACCTCGTCGGGCGCGCCGCGCTCCTCGTGCGCGCGCGTGTCGGCCAGAAGGGCGCCCTCGAGGTGGCGCTGCGCAAGCGAATCCCGCTCGGGGCCGGGCTCGGGGGCGGCAGCGCCAACGCCGCCGGTGCACTGATCGCGCTCAATCGGCTGTGGGCGGCCGGGCTCGGCGAAGCCGAGCTGGGCCGCCTGGGCGCCGAGCTCGGAAGCGACGTCCCCTACTGCCTCGTCGGCGGCACCGCGCTGGCGACAGGGCGCGGTGAGGTCGTGAGAAAGGTGGAGGCGCCGCAGTCGTTGTGGTTCGTGCTGGGGATGTCGTCCGAGCCCCTGTCCACCGCAGAGGTCTATGGGGCGTGGTCTCCAGGAGCCGCCGCTCCCGAGCAGGAGCCGCTCTTGGCCGCCCTGGCCGCAGGAAACCCGGCCCGCCTCTCCAGGCTGCTGCACAATGACCTCGAGCCGGTTGCATTCGAGCTCCGCCCGGAGCTCGCCCGAGCCAAGGCCGCGCTGCTCGACGAAGGCGCCCTGGGCGCCTGCCTGTCCGGCTCTGGCCCCACACTGTTCGCCCTCGCAGCGAGCGAGGCCCATGCCCACGAGGTGGCAGATGGGTTAGAGGGGGTCTTCGAGAAAGTAGCGGTGGTCTCATCGCGACCGGCGTGCGTCGAACCAGGGTAGTCAAACCGGCCCCACTCGTCTCCGGCTTCCAGGGTGAGACCAACTTTGGTACGAAACGCTGGCCATCGGCGCGTTTTGTACCAAACCTGCCACCGCCCGACCCATGCCGACCCAGGGCTGCCGTGGGCGGGCGTCGGCGTAGGCTAGTTTTCGACCTGCAATGCCCCGTGGGGTAAGTGGCAGCCCGAGGGATTTTGGATCCCTAAGTTCTGGTTCGAGTCCAGGCGGGGCAGCGTCCGGTGTCGAGGAGGTGATCGTGGGACAAGCTCGAGTGACTGCGGTTGTGCTCGCCGCCGGCGACGGCAAGCGCATGAAGTCGAGTGTCCCCAAGGTCCTCCAGATGGCGGCCGGCCGGCCGCTGCTGGCTCACGTTCTCTCAGCGCTCGACCCCCTCGCCCTCGACGACCGGATCGTGGTCTGCTCCCGCAGGATCGAGGAGATCAAGGCGGCCATCGCACCCGAGGACCTGATTGGGGATGTCTCCTACGTCGTTCAGGAGACCCCCCGGGGCACCGCCGATGCCGTCCGGGTCGCGCTCGAGGCCGCGTCACCTCACAGCGCCGTGCTTCTCGTCGTGCAGGGCGCCACACCCCTGCTGTCGACGCAGACTCTCGCCGCGCTGCTCGAGGCGCACGCCGAGCGCTCTGCAGGGGTCACCGTCCTGACCGCTTTGATGCAGGACCCCACCGGTTACGGGCGGGTGATCAGGGCCGGAGAATATCCCACAAGGATCGTCGAAGAGCGCGATGCGAGCCCCGAAGAGCGTGAGGTGCGGGAGGTGAATGCAGGCGTCTATGCGTTCGATGCGGCCGCGCTGGGATCGGTCCTCTCACAGGTCGACCGGGAGAACTCTCAGGGCGAGTACTACCTTCCCGACGTTGTCGAGCTTCTTCGTTCACAGGGACACAGCGTTCACGCCGAGCGCACCGATCCCGGCGAGATCGTGGGGGTCAAGACGCGCGCCCATCTGGCGCTGGTGTCCAAGGTGGTGAGGCGCAGAGCTTGCGAGCACTGGATGCTCGAAGGCGTGACCGTGGTCGACCCTGATGTGACCTATATCGATTCGACGGTCACGATCGGGAGGGACACGATCGTCCACCCCTTTACTTTCTTAGAGGGTGCAACTCACATAGACGAGCACGCCGAGATCGGCCCGCACACTCGCATCGTCGACTCGAGCGTGGGTGCCGGCGCGACTATCTGTTATTCGGTGGTCTTGTCCTCAAACGTGGGCTCGGAGACCTCGGTCGGACCCTTCACCTCGCTCCGGCCCGGAACGCGCCTCGAACAGGGCGCCAAAGCGGGATCGTTCGTCGAACTCAAGAACTCGGTGCTCGGCCCCGGCAGCAAGGTCAACCACCTCTCTTATGTTGGAGACGCGCGCCTGGGCGCGGGGGTCAACGTCGGAGCGGGCACGGTTACCTGCAATTGGGACGGTCACACCAAGCAGGAGACCGTTATCGGGGACGACGCCTACATAGGCTCGGACACGATGCTGGTGGCGCCGGTGACCCTGGGAGATCGTGCCGCCACCGGTGCGGGGGCGGTGGTGACGAAGGACGTGCCCGAGGATGCGCTCGCGGTCGGCGCCCCGGCCCGGCTGCTTTTGGGGCGCGGCGATCGTATGGGGCGCAAGGCGCGCACCGAGGAGCCCGAGGAACCGCGACAATAGACTCCAGTCGAGCCAGCCGGGAGGCGTGAATGCAAGTCCCCACCTATAAGAGGCTGATGCTCTTCAGCGGGCCCGCCAACTGTGGGCTCGCCGAGGAGATCGCCACCCATCTCGGCATGAAACTGGGCGAGGTCGAGGTCTCTAGCTTCGCCAGCTCCGAGACCTATGTTCGCTTCGCAGAGTCGGTGAGGGGCAAAGATGCCTTCGTTATCCAGAGCGCAAGCGATCCGGTGGACCTCCACCTCATGCAGCACCTCATCATGATCGACGCGCTGCAACGGGCCTCTGCCAAGCGAATAACCGCAGTCGTTCCGTTCTTTCCCTACGCGCGTCAGGACAAGAAGACGCTTGGGCGCGAGCCGATAACGGCGAGATTGGTGGCGGATTTCTACGAGGTGGCCGGGGTTGACCGTGTTCTGTCGGTCGATCTGCACACCGGCCAGATTCAGGGGTTCTTCAATGTTCCCTTCGATCACCTGACTGCGTTGCCGTTGCTGGCCGACTACTTCGCCGAGTTGATCGACGATGACTTCGTGGTGGTGACTCCCGACGCGGGACGGGTGCGACTGGCAGAGAAGTGGACGCAGCACATGAGCGAGTTCGCCGGGCGAGCCTGCCAGCTTGCGTTCCTTCATAAGCAGCGTCGGCACGATGTCCGTAACGTCAGCGAGACGCGCGCCGTCGTCGGAGACGTCCGCGACCGGGTGTGCGTGGTGGTGGACGACATGATCGACACTGCGGGAACTCTGGTCAGGGGGGCGGAGACGCTGCTTGAAGCGGGGGCCACCGAGGTCTACGCCGCGGCCACTCATGCGGTGCTGTCCGACCCCGCCACCGACAGGCTCAAGAACTCGCCGATTCGCCAGGTAGTGGTGACCAACACCCTTCCGATTCCTTCCGAGAAAATGCTCGACAAGCTCGTGGTGCTGTCGATCGCGCCCACGATCGCATCGACGATCAAGGCGGTGTTCGAGGAGGACTCGGTCTCCGAGCTGTTCCACGGAGAGAACCAGGCCTAGTTTCCCCGGGCGGTGTACGTGATTATCAGGCGATCTATCAGGAGTTGTCTCGGCGTGCTGTTTCTCATCGCAGGGGGTGCTTGCGTCAACTCCGCGGGCAATAGTCCACCCCTTGAGCAGCCAAGCTCTGAGCCGATTGTTTTTCCCGTGCAGGAGCCCGTCAATTCGGTGATGCAGGCTCTCCTAAGAGGGACGCTGACTCAGCGAGGACGCTGTCTCTATGTATCCTCGCAAGCGTCCCACGAGTTGGCCTTGCCGATCTGGCCGGAGGGCTTTTCCTATGAGTCCAAAGATGGGAGTATCCGGGTACTTGACGACGAAGGCACTAAAGTGGCGGAAACTGGTAGCCCGGTTTCTATGAGTGGCGGCTTACGCGGAGAGGGCGAGGCGCCCTTACCCCGGACCTGATGGAGCGTGTCGAGTCGTGTGAGGGCCCGTACTGGATCGTTGGAGAGATTTCCCACTCTTGAACATGGAGCAACCAAATGGCTGAGGTAAGGATCGATGCAGAGCTCAAGCAGCTAAGCGGCACGGGAGTGGCGCGCAAGTTGCGCGCCCAGGGAAAGGTGCCGGCGGTGATCTACGGCCGGGGAATAGAGACCACCGCCATTCATGTCAACCGGCGCGAACTCGCCACCGCCCTCAACTCGGACGCAGGCATGAACGTTCTGCTGGACCTGCAGATCGAAGGCAGGAGCACGCTGGCCTTGACCCGCGAGTTGCAGAGAGATCCCGTCAAGGGAACACTGCTGCACGCCGACTTCGTCAGGGTCGACCGCACTCAGGCCGTCGAGGTCGAAGTGCCCATTCACGTCGTCGGCAGCTCACCCGGCGTCAATGAGGGCGGAGTGCTCGAGAACCCCCTGTTCACCGTGCACGTCAAGTGCCTGCCCACCGAGGTGCCGGAATTCGTTGCGGCGGACGTCTCGGGGCTTGCCATCGGAGACTCCCTGCGCGTCTCGGACATTGCGGCTCAGGCGGGCTTCGAGATTCTCTCCGACCCCGAGGCTGTAGTTGCGTCCGTCCTTGCGCCGGTTTCCGAGGAGCAACTCGAGGCGATGGAGGCTGCGGCCGCCATCGAGGCCGCCGGGGGCGTGGAGGCAATGGCCGAAGCGGCCGAGGAAGAGCCCTCGGACGAGGAGGCTGCCGACGGCGAGGAAGCCGGCGACCCTCAGGGCGAATCTCAGCCCGAACACTCCTAAGCCCCGCTTCAGTCCAGAGCCTTCATGTCACCGTTGTGGCGGGTGCGCCCCGACGGCGACAGGCTTGTCATCACCGGGCTCGGCAACCCCGGCGAGCGCTATGCCGCGACCCGCCACAACGCCGGGGCCGTGGTGCTGGGCGAGCTGGCCGCGCGCTCGAGAGCGAAGCTCAAGAGCCACAAGAGCGGCTGTCTCGTTGCAGAGACGCGGCTCGGCTCGGCAACGGTAGTACTGGCGCGACCGACCTCGTTCATGAATGAGTCGGGCGGTCAGGTGGGCCGGCTGGCTCGCTTCTATCGCGTCTCTGCCGAGCAGGTCATCGTCGTTCACGACGAGCTCGACCTCCCCTTCGGGGTCGTTCGCATCAAGTCGGGTGGTGGCACAGCCGGGCACAACGGTCTGCGCTCCGTTGCGTCCCACCTCTCCTCCAAGGACTTCGTGCGTGTGCGGGTCGGCATCGGCCGCCCTCAGGGCCGGCAGGACCCCGTCGATTTCGTGCTGGCGCGCTTCTCGGCGGCGGAGCGCAAGGAGGTGCCTCTGCTGATCTCGGCCGCGGCCGAGATCAGCAGAGGCACCTCCTTGCGCTCCGCCGCCGAGAAGCGCGCCAGCACGAAATCGACGGGGTCCTGCCGGCCCTGAGGGCGGCCGATGCCGACCCGCACACGCACGAAGTCCTTGGAGGAGAGGTGGGACGCAACGGAGCGCAGACCGTTGTGCCCGGCTGTGCCACCACCCGACTTGATGCGAACGACCCCGAAGGGGAGGTCGAGCTCGTCGTGAACGACGATGACCTGCTCGGCAGAGACGCGATAGAAGCGAGCCAGCCGGCCCACCTGACCGCCCGACTCATTCATGAACGAGGTCGGTCGCGCCAGTACTACCGTTGCCGAGCCGAGCCGCGTCTCTGCAACGAGACAGCCGCTCTTGTGGCTCTTGAGCTTCGCTCTCGAGCGCGCGGCCAGCTCGCCCAGCACCACGGCCCCGGCGTTGTGGCGGGTCGCGGCATAGCGCTCGCCGGGGTTGCCGAGCCCGGTGATGACAAGCCTGTCGCCGTCGGGGCGCACCCGCCACAACGGTGACATGAAGGCTCTGGACTGAAGCGGGGCTTAGGAGTGTTCGGGCTGAGATTCGCCCTGAGGGTCGCCGGCTTCCTCGCCGTCGGCAGCCTCCTCGTCCGAGGGCTCTTCCTCGGCCGCTTCGGCCATTGCCTCCACGCCCCCGGCGGCCTCGATGGCGGCCGCAGCCTCCATCGCCTCGAGTTGCTCCTCGGAAACCGGCGCAAGGACGGACGCAACTACAGCCTCGGGGTCGGAGAGAATCTCGAAGCCCGCCTGAGCCGCAATGTCCGAGACGCGCAGGGAGTCTCCGATGGCAAGCCCCGAGACGTCCGCCGCAACGAATTCCGGCACCTCGGTGGGCAGGCACTTGACGTGCACGGTGAACAGGGGGTTCTCGAGCACTCCGCCCTCATTGACGCCGGGTGAGCTGCCGACGACGTGAATGGGCACTTCGACCTCGACGGCCTGAGTGCGGTCGACCCTGACGAAGTCGGCGTGCAGCAGTGTTCCCTTGACGGGATCTCTCTGCAACTCGCGGGTCAAGGCCAGCGTGCTCCTGCCTTCGATCTGCAGGTCCAGCAGAACGTTCATGCCTGCGTCCGAGTTGAGGGCGGTGGCGAGTTCGCGCCGGTTGACATGAATGGCGGTGGTCTCTATTCCCCGGCCGTAGATCACCGCCGGCACCTTTCCCTGGGCGCGCAACTTGCGCGCCACTCCCGTGCCGCTTAGCTGCTTGAGCTCTGCATCGATCCTTACCTCAGCCATTTGGTTGCTCCATGTTCAAGAGTGGGAAATCTCTCCAACGATCCAGTACGGGCCCTCACACGACTCGACACGCTCCATCAGGTCCGGGGTAAGGGCGCCTCGCCCTCTCCGCGTAAGCCGCCACTCATAGAAACCGGGCTACCAGTTTCCGCCACTTTAGTGCCTTCGTCGTCAAGTACCCGGATACTCCCATCTTTGGACTCATAGGAAAAGCCCTCCGGCCAGATCGGCAAGGCCAACTCGTGGGACGCTTGCGAGGATACATAGAGACAGCGTCCTCGCTGAGTCAGCGTCCCTCTTAGGAGAGCCTGCATCACCGAATTGACGGGCTCCTGCACGGGAAAAACAATCGGCTCAGAGCTTGGCTGCTCAAGGGGTGGACTATTGCCCGCGGAGTTGACGCAAGCACCCCCTGCGATGAGAAACAGCACGCCGAGACAACTCCTGATAGATCGCCTGATAATCACGTACACCGCCCGGGGAAACTAGGCCTGGTTCTCTCCGTGGAACAGCTCGGAGACCGAGTCCTCCTCGAACACCGCCTTGATCGTCGATGCGATCGTGGGCGCGATCGACAGCACCACGAGCTTGTCGAGCATTTTCTCGGAAGGAATCGGAAGGGTGTTGGTCACCACTACCTGGCGAATCGGCGAGTTCTTGAGCCTGTCGGTGGCGGGGTCGGACAGCACCGCATGAGTGGCCGCGGCGTAGACCTCGGTGGCCCCCGCTTCAAGCAGCGTCTCCGCCCCCCTGACCAGAGTTCCCGCAGTGTCGATCATGTCGTCCACCACCACGCACACCCGGTCGCGGACGTCTCCGACGACGGCGCGCGTCTCGCTGACGTTACGGACATCGTGCCGACGCTGCTTATGAAGGAACGCAAGCTGGCAGGCTCGCCCGGCGAACTCGCTCATGTGCTGCGTCCACTTCTCTGCCAGTCGCACCCGTCCCGCGTCGGGAGTCACCACCACGAAGTCATCGTCGATCAACTCGGCGAAGTAGTCGGCCAGCAACGGCAACGCAGTCAGGTGATCGAAGGGAACATTGAAGAACCCCTGAATCTGGCCGGTGTGCAGATCGACCGACAGAACACGGTCAACCCCGGCCACCTCGTAGAAATCCGCCACCAATCTCGCCGTTATCGGCTCGCGCCCAAGCGTCTTCTTGTCCTGACGCGCGTAGGGAAAGAACGGAACGACTGCGGTTATTCGCTTGGCAGAGGCCCGTTGCAGCGCGTCGATCATGATGAGGTGCTGCATGAGGTGGAGGTCCACCGGATCGCTTGCGCTCTGGATAACGAAGGCATCTTTGCCCCTCACCGACTCTGCGAAGCGAACATAGGTCTCGGAGCTGGCGAAGCTAGAGACCTCGACCTCGCCCAGTTTCATGCCGAGATGGGTGGCGATCTCCTCGGCGAGCCCACAGTTGGCGGGCCCGCTGAAGAGCATCAGCCTCTTATAGGTGGGGACTTGCATTCACGCCTCCCGGCTGGCTCGACTGGAGTCTATTGTCGCGGTTCCTCGGGCTCCTCGGTGCGCGCCTTGCGCCCCATACGATCGCCGCGCCCCAAAAGCAGCCGGGCCGGGGCGCCGACCGCGAGCGCATCCTCGGGCACGTCCTTCGTCACCACCGCCCCCGCACCGGTGGCGGCACGATCTCCCAGGGTCACCGGCGCCACCAGCATCGTGTCCGAGCCTATGTAGGCGTCGTCCCCGATAACGGTCTCCTGCTTGGTGTGACCGTCCCAATTGCAGGTAACCGTGCCCGCTCCGACGTTGACCCCCGCGCCCAGGCGCGCGTCTCCAACATAAGAGAGGTGGTTGACCTTGCTGCCGGGGCCGAGCACCGAGTTCTTGAGTTCGACGAACGATCCCGCTTTGGCGCCCTGTTCGAGGCGCGTTCCGGGCCGGAGCGAGGTGAAGGGTCCGACCGAGGTCTCCGAGCCCACGTTTGAGGACAAGACCACCGAATAACAGATAGTCGCGCCGGCACCCACGCTCGAGTCGACGATGCGAGTGTGCGGGCCGATCTCGGCGTGCTCGTCTATGTGAGTTGCACCCTCTAAGAAAGTAAAGGGGTGGACGATCGTGTCCCTCCCGATCGTGACCGTCGAATCGATATAGGTCACATCAGGGTCGACCACGGTCACGCCTTCGAGCATCCAGTGCTCGCAAGCTCTGCGCCTCACCACCTTGGACACCAGCGCCAGATGGGCGCGCGTCTTGACCCCCACGATCTCGCCGGGATCGGTGCGCTCGGCGTGAACGCTGTGTCCCTGTGAACGAAGAAGCTCGACAACGTCGGGAAGGTAGTACTCGCCCTGAGAGTTCTCCCGGTCGACCTGTGAGAGGACCGATCCCAGCGCGGCCGCATCGAACGCATAGACGCCTGCATTCACCTCCCGCACCTCACGCTCTTCGGGGCTCGCATCGCGCTCTTCGACGATCCTTGTGGGATATTCTCCGGCCCTGATCACCCGCCCGTAACCGGTGGGGTCCTGCATCAAAGCGGTCAGGACGGTGACCCCTGCAGAGCGCTCGGCGTGCGCCTCGAGCAGCGCGGCGAGAGTCTGCGTCGACAGCAGGGGTGTGGCGCCCTGCACGACGAGAAGCACGGCGCTGTGAGGTGACGCGGCCTCGAGCGCGACCCGGACGGCATCGGCGGTGCCCCGGGGGGTCTCCTGAACGACGTAGGAGACATCCCCAATCAGGTCCTCGGGTGCGATGGCCGCCTTGATCTCCTCGATCCTGCGGGAGCAGACCACGATCCGGTCGTCGAGGGCGAGGGGGTCGAGCGCTGAGAGAACGTGAGCCAGCAGCGGCCGGCCGGCCGCCATCTGGAGGACCTTGGGGACACTCGACTTCATGCGCTTGCCGTCGCCGGCGGCGAGCACAACCGCAGTCACTCGAGCTTGTCCCACGATCACCTCCTCGACACCGGACGCTGCCCCGCCTGGACTCGAACCAGAACTTAGGGATCCAAAATCCCTCGGGCTGCCACTTACCCCACGGGGCATTGCAGGTCGAAAACTAGCCTACGCCGACGCCCGCCCACGGCAGCCCTGGGTCGGCATGGGTCGGGCGGTGGCAGGTTTGGTACAAAACGCGCCGATGGCCAGCGTTTCGTACCAAAGTTGGTCTCACCCTGGAAGCCGGAGACGAGTGGGGCCGGTTTGACTACCCTGGTTCGACGCACGCCGGTCGCGATGAGACCACCGCTACTTTCTCGAAGACCCCCTCTAACCCATCTGCCACCTCGTGGGCATGGGCCTCGCTCGCTGCGAGGGCGAACAGTGTGGGGCCAGAGCCGGACAGGCAGGCGCCCAGGGCGCCTTCGTCGAGCAGCGCGGCCTTGGCTCGGGCGAGCTCCGGGCGGAGCTCGAATGCAACCGGCTCGAGGTCATTGTGCAGCAGCCTGGAGAGGCGGGCCGGGTTTCCTGCGGCCAGGGCGGCCAAGAGCGGCTCCTGCTCGGGAGCGGCGGCTCCTGGAGACCACGCCCCATAGACCTCTGCGGTGGACAGGGGCTCGGACGACATCCCCAGCACGAACCACAACGACTGCGGCGCCTCCACCTTTCTCACGACCTCACCGCGCCCTGTCGCCAGCGCGGTGCCGCCGACGAGGCAGTAGGGGACGTCGCTTCCGAGCTCGGCGCCCAGGCGGCCCAGCTCGGCTTCGCCGAGCCCGGCCGCCCACAGCCGATTGAGCGCGATCAGTGCACCGGCGGCGTTGGCGCTGCCGCCCCCGAGCCCGGCCCCGAGCGGGATTCGCTTGCGCAGCGCCACCTCGAGGGCGCCCTTCTGGCCGACACGCGCGCGCACGAGGAGCGCGGCGCGCCCGACGAGGTTCTGCTCCTCGGGAATGGCCACCTCCCTCAGCCACGGCTCGAACTCGACGTCGATGTGATCACGCGGCCCGGCCCCCTCTGTCACGACGAGATCGTCGGCCAGGGACACGTTCTGCAACACGGTGGCGATCTCGTGATAGCCGTCCTCTCGGCGGCCCCGCACCGCCAGGAAAAGGTTGATCTTGGCGTTCGTTACAAGCCTGATGGGAGCGGGAGCGACTGGAGTGAGTGGGGCCGCGCTCAGCGCCGTTCCTCGAGCGCGCGGCCGACGCTCACGAACTCCGCGAGGCCGAGCTCCTCGGCCCTCGCTTGCGGTGCCACCCCTGCGGCCGTCAGCGCCGCGGCCGCCGCGTCGGCACTGCCCGCGACAGACGCCAAGGAGTTGCGCAGGGACTTGCGCCGCTGGGAAAACGCTGCCTTGACCACGTCGGCGAGATTCCCGGCTCCCTCCGGAGCCGGCCGGCGGCCGAACCTCACGACAACCGAATCGACGTTGGGAACGGGATAGAACGCCCGGCGGGAAACCCCCCCGAGGATCGTGGCATGGGCGTGGGCGGCGACCAGGACGCTCGAGGCTCCGTAGACCTTGCTCCCGGGACTCGCTGCCAGCCGCTCGCCGACCTCCTTTTGCACCATCACGGTCAGCTCCTCGATCCGGGGCGCCTCTTCAAGGACCTTGAGCACCACTCGGGCGGCGACGCTGTAGGGGAGGTTCGAAACGCTCTTGGTCGCGCCAAAGGCTCCGAGATCGACCTTGAGGGCGTCGCCTAAGACGACCTCGACCGCGGCCCCCTCGACCACCTCTCGCAACAGCGCGACGAGACGGTCATCCTTCTCGAGCGCCACCACCCGTTCCGCGGCTCCCGCCAAGCCGAGCGTGAGTGAACCCACACCCGCCCCGATCTCGAGAATCTCCTCGCTCGGCGCGATCTCGGCCAGCCGCACGATTTTGGCAACGGTGTTGGGGTCGACTACGAAGCTCTGCCCCAGGGCCTTGCTCGGCCTGATAGCGCGACTCGCCAGAAGCTCTCTCACTCTCGCTCTGCCGAGCAGAGAGCTCATTCCAGGCCGAACAGGCGGCGGGCGTTGGCGGATGTGAGAGCGGCCAGGTCTTCTGCCTCAGTGCCGCGAGCGTCCGCCAGCGCGGCCCCTACGTGAGGCAACAGAGACGGGCGATTGGGCTTGCCCCGGTGAGGGACCGGGGTCAGAAAGGGAGAATCCGTTTCAACCAGGATTCTTTCTTCGGGGACCGACGCAGCCACCTCTCGGAGCGGCTCGGCACTCGGAAACGAGATGTTTCCGGCGAAGGAAATGAAGGCCCCCAAGCTCAGAGCCCTCCTCAGCTCGTCCGAGTTCCCCGACCAACAGTGGAACACGAGTCGATCAGGCGCTCCGAGGTCCTCGAGCAGGTCGAGAGCGCGCCCCGCCGAGGCGCGCGTGTGGATGACGAGAGCTAGGTGGTGCGCCTTGGCGAGCCGGATTTGGGCGGTGAAGGCCTCGAGCTGCAGCCCTTCGGGGCAGGCGTCTCGATAGAAGTCGAGCCCGGTCTCGCCCACCGCCACGACCTGATCGAAGGCGAGCAGCTCCGCCACGGCGCCGGCGGCGACATCGTCGAACTCCCCGGCCGAGTTGGGATGGACGCCGACCGCGGCCACCACCCCCTGCTGCTCCGCCAGCGCAGCAGCGCGCCGGGAGGACTCGACGTCGATTCCTACGGTCAGCATGTTCGCCACCCCCGCGGCCCGCGCCTCCGCAACCACCTTGGAGGCGTCCTCCAACTCCTCGCACAGATGCAGGTGGCAGTGGGAGTCGAACCAGGTGCTCACGCCACGGCTCCGCCGAGGTCGGAATTGGGATTCAATCGATGCGGGGAAACAGTGGAGGGCCTGAGATGACCTGCGTCCCCTCGGCGCATAGGCCCCAGCGGGCATCCTCTTTGTGGGTGCGATCGTGAACCGAGCCCTGCTCGCCGAGCCGGCGCCACAGCTCCTGCGCGGCTTGAGGAACGATGGGAGCGACCATCACGGCAAGCAGACGCAGCGAGTCGGCGAGCTGATAGAGAACCACCTCGAGCCTCCGGCGCCGGGACTCGTCTTTGGCCAGTGCCCACGGAGTGACCGCTTCCACGTAGGCGTTGGAGGCGCGTACGAAGCCCCAGCAGCTCCGCAGCGCCTCGTGCAGCAGATAGTCGTCGATGGCCGCCTCCATACCGGCGAGGGCGGCGCGCTGCTTCTCCATGAGGCCTTGCTCCACCGCGGTCAGCTCCGAGGGCCGAGGCGGCGCCGGGATGACCCCGTCCAGGTAGCGAGAGATCATTGACAGCGAGCGCGACGCCAGATTGCCGAAGTCGTTGGCGAGATCCGAGTTGTAGCGCTCGGCCATCGCCTCCCACGAGAAGTTCCCGTCCTGGCCGAAGGAGACCTCGCGCACGAAGAAGTAGCGGTAGCCGTCGGAGGAAAACGTCGGGAGCAGGTCGTGTGGGGAGATGCCGGTGAGCTTCGACTTCGACATTTTCTCGCCCCCGACCTGGAGGAAGCCGTGAGCGAAGACGGTCTCGGGCAAGGGGAGGTCCACTGCCATGAGCATGGCGGGCCAGATGACCGAGTGGAACCACAGGATGTCCTTGCCGACCATGTGGACCGAAGCGGGCCACAAGCGGGCGAAGCGCTCCTCGTCGGAGCCGTAGCCCACCGCGGTGATGTAGTTCTGCAGCGCGTCGACCCACACGTAGATAACGTGCTTCGAATCCCACGGGATCGGCACGCCCCAGTCGAAGCTGACCCGTGAGATCGAAAGGTCGTCCAAGCCGGTGCGCACCTTGCCGAGCACCTCCCTGCGCCTCGCCTCGGGCATCACGAAGCGGGGGTTCGACTCGTAGAGGTCGATGAGGCGCTGCCGGTAGTCGGACAGCCTGAAGAAGTAGTTGTCCTCCTCGACCACCTCAGGGGGGACGCCGTGCAGCGGGCAGTTGCCGTCCACCAGCTCGTCAGGCTGCTTGAACGCCTCGCAGCCGACGCAATAGAGCCCCTCGTAGGAGCCGAGGTAGATCTGGTCTCTTTGGTGCAAAGCGGTCATAAACTGCTGCACGGGGCCTTCGTGGCGCGGCTCGGTCGTGCGGATGAAATCGTCGTTGGAGATGTCGAGGGCGGCCCACAGCTCGGTCCAGCGGGGCACGATCTCGTCCGTCCATTCAGCCGGGCTCAGACCCTTGGCGGCCGCGGTTCTCGCCACCTTCTCGCCGTGCTCGTCGGTCCCGGTCAGAAAGTGCACCGATCGGCCCTGCATGCGGTACCACCGGGCGATGAAGTCGCACGCAACGGTGGTGTAGGCGTGCCCGAGGTGAGGGACGTCGTTGACGTAGTAGATGGGCGTCGTCAGGTAGAAGGTGTCCTCACTCACTGGCTCCTCACCTCCAATACTCTTTCGCCGCAGAATCGGGTTGTCGAGCGAACGCGTCTAGTTACCAAATTCCATAAATTTGATGCCTATAATCCGACCCCCGTTCGGCTGCGTGTGATTGGCTTGCCCCAAGAGGGTGAGAAAAAACCCCCATTTTGGGGGTAATTCTTCACCCGTTTGGCGATTGACCGGGAGCACGAGTGGCAGCTAGATTATCCAGTAACTACCAGATTGAGGGGAAGCCACCGATGAAGTCTACCGGCGTGGTCAGGAAGATCGACGAGTTGG
>Ga0136614_10000727_pt1 | contig 17627 bp, 19 predicted proteins | sample AntDrymUQ2792106_2_FD_106643 | JGI IMG/M metagenome (GOLD analysis project Ga0136614, IMG submission 106643) | Polar desert sand microbial communities from Dry Valleys, Antarctica - metaG UQ279 (21.06) | ecosystem: Environmental > Terrestrial > Soil > Desert | place: Antarctica: Dry Valley... | reverse complement strand
GGAGTAGACGTCCTCGGGCGTACGCCAGTACTGGATCAGGACCGGCCCTCGCCAGCCAATCGACATCTGGTACCCGAGGAACCCGGACTCCGGGGTTCGCGACAGTTCGGCGAGCATCGGCCCCATGGCAGTCACGACCGGTCCCCAGGCGTCGGGGCGCCAGAACCGGTTGATCCGCATTCCGATCAGGAAGACGGTCAGCGCTCCTGGGCGATCGTGGGTCCAGCGACCTCGCGCAATCGTCGTCACGGCAGAACCGCCGTTGCTTCGATCTCGGCCAAGTAGCGAGGATCGGCCAGCGTCGCGACCCCGACAAGGGGAACGGCGAAGACGGGCGACTGCGTGCCGAAGACCGCGGCCGACGCCTCCGCCAGGGATCCGATCACCCCGGGGCTGCAATTGACGACATAGAAGGTGGATTTCACGACATCGTCGATCGTGGCGCCCGGGGTACTCGACTCAGCACGCTCACGATCATGCTGGCTGGTGCCCGTCATGCAGTCCTCCGATAGATTGGAAAGTTAAGATGTCCAATAATGGATACTAAGACTTTCCAATGTCAAGTCGTAGAGGATGAGGCGATGCGGATCTCGGAACTGGCCAGGCGCAGCGGCGTACCCGTCGGAACGGTGAAGTACTACCTGCGGGAGGGTCTGCTGCCGTCCGGCGAGCCGACGTCCGCGACGCAGGCGCAGTACGGCGAGGAGCACGTCGCTCGGCTCGCCCTGATTCGCGCCCTGCTCGGAACCGGCGGCCTGTCCATCTCCACCGCGCACGCAGTCCTGGCAGCGGTCGACGACCCGGCACTGTCGCCACACGACATGATCGGCGCCGCACACAGCGCACTTCCGACGAGAGTCGAGAGCGAGCGGCCCGACCTCAGCACAGCGCAGGCGCATCTGCGGCGTTGGGGTTGGCAGGTGCACGAGAACTCGCCCTCGGTGTCGGCCTTGGCGCAGGGTCTGCTGGCGCTTCAGGCGGCCGGCTTCGACACCCCTGAACAGATGCTGGACCGATACGCCCGTGCCGCGTACGAGTTGGGGGAGCAGGACGTCACTGACCTTCCGATGGATTCACCAGCCGAGGCCGTGCGGCTCGTGGTCATCGGCACACTTCTGCTCGAGCCGGTGCTGTTGGCCCTACGGCGACTCGCTCAGGAGGACGTCTCGGCCCGCCGCCTGTCCACCTGAGCGGCGCAGTGCCGGGGGAGCCAGCCGATGCGTGACCTCGGTGATCGTGAGCGCCCAGATGCAGCTGCCGTGCACCTCGATCGCTCACGATCATGCGAAGGCCCGTCCCTGCCTTAATCAACTCGCTCAATCGTCCACTGTCTCGGCATCGGCTGCCGTCTGTAGCCAGTCCTCCTCCAGCCGCGCCTTGGCCGCCAGCAAGGCGCGCAGGTCGGCGTCGAGTGTCGAGACCCGAGTGAAGTCGCTGGCGTGCTCGGCCAGTTCGGCGTGCAGCAGGTTCTCCCGAGCGTCGACCTTGGCCAGCTGACGTTCGATGCGGGCCAGCTCCTTGCCGACCGTACGGCGTTGCGCCGCGCGTCCCGAGTCCCGCGCGCCGGTGGCCGGGGTCGAAACGGAGGCAGCCGGACGGGATCCGGAGTTCGCGCCGCTGCCACCCGAACCTCCGCGTCCGGATGATCGGGCCAGGTAGTCCTGCACTCCGCCGGGGAGCATCGTGAAGGTGCCGTCCCCGGGCAGCGCCCAGATGTGGTCGCAAACCCGCTCCAGGAAGTACCGGTCGTGCGAGACCACGAACAGCGATCCCGGCCAGCCGTCCAGGAAATCCTCCAGGACGGTCAGCGTGTCGATGTCCAGATCGTTGGTCGGCTCGTCGAGCAGCAGGACGTTCGGCTGATCGAGCAGCACCCGCAGCACCTGCAGCCGACGTCGCTCCCCGCCGGACAGATCCCGGATCGGGGTGACCAGCCGATCACCGATGAAGCCGAACCTCTCCAGCAACTGACCGCCGCCGAGTTCGCCACCGCCGGAGACCGCGACGCGGCCGATGTCCTCGACGGTCTGCAACGGCGTCCGACGAAGGTCGAGCGCACCTAGACCCTGGGTGAGCTGCCCGACGGCGACGGTGCTGCCCCGCTCGACCCGGCCGGCGTCGGGTTCGAGTTCGCCGGACAAGAGAGCCAGCAGCGTCGTCTTTCCGGCACCGTTCGGCCCGAGAATGCCGATCCGGTCGCCCGGGCCGAAGCGCGCGGTCACGCCGTCCAGCAGGTTCCGCCCACCGCGGTGCACCGAGACGTTCTCGAGTTCGAGCACCTTCTTGCCCAGCCGGATGCTGGCCAGCCGGGACAGCGCCAACGAGTCCCGGGGCTCGGGTTCGGCGTCGATCAGCGCGTTGGCTGCGTCGATCCGGAACTGCGGCTTGGACGTACGCGCAGGAGGCCCGCGACGCAGCCAGGCCAACTCCTTACGGATCAGCTGCGTGCGCTTGGCCTGGCCGGTTGCCGCCTGCCGGTCACGCTCGGCGCGGGCCAGCACATAGGCGGCGTACCCACCGTCGTAGGCCGAAACGGTCGCGTCGTGCACCTCCCAGGTCCGGTCGCAGACCGCGTCGAGGAACCACCGGTCGTGGGTGACTACGACCAGTCCCCGCCCACGACCGGTGGCGAAGCGTCGGGCGAGGTGCCCGGCCAACCAGGAGATGACCTCGATGTCGAGGTGGTTGGTCGGCTCGTCGAGGATCAGCAGGTCTTGATCTCGTACGAGCAACCGCGCCAGGGCAGTTCGCCGACGTTCACCACCGGACAGCGGCCCGATCACCGCGTCGAGGTCGAGACCGGCGAGCAGAGTCTGTACGACGTCGCGGGCCTGCGGATCGGAGGCCCAGACATGCTCGGCAGCCTTGCCCAGAACGACCGTACGGACCGTCGAACCCGGATCGAGATCATCCTGCTGGCCCAGCAGGTCAGTCCGCAGACCGCGGGCCCGGGCCACCCGACCGGACTGCGGCTGGCTCTGCCCGGCCAGAAGGGTGACCAGGGTGGACTTGCCGCCGCCGTTGCGTCCGACGACGCCGATCCGGTCCCCGGCCGAGACACCCAGGCTGACGCCGGCAAGGACCGGCTTGAAGCCGAAGCTGACCGAGACCGCCTCCACGGTGACGAGATTCGCGCTCTGTGGGGAGGACATGGTCGGCCTCAGACGCTACCTGCGCGCCTTGCGGACCTACCTTTGCCTACCGGGGTGCCGCGCCACGCCGGTCACATTCCGGCGTGTCGGCGCACCAGGTAGGCAAAGCTGCGATCCGAGCGGGTCAGGTCAGCTGCGGAGCTATCTCGTCCGCGACGAGCTGCAGATGGTCGAGGTCAGCGAGGTCCAGCGTCTGCAGATAGATCCGGGTGGCCCCTATCTCCGCGAACGTGCCGATCCGGTCGACGACTTCGGCCGGGGTACCAGCGAATCCGGTGGTCCGCAGCTCGCCGGCCTCGCGTCCGATGGCTTTCGCGCGACGCCTCAACTCGGACTCGTCCCGACCGACACACAGCACCTGCCCCACGGACAGGATCAGCGACCTACGGTCCCGACCGGTCTCGTGACATGCGGCCAACACCCGGTCGAAGGCAGCCTGGGTGTCCTCGACGCTGCGAAAGGCGACGTTGAACTCGGCGGCGTAGCGCACCGCCAGGGACGGGGTACGACGCTTGCCGCCGCCGCCGATGATGATCGGTGGCCCGGGCTGCTGGGCGGGTTTGGGCAGTCCCGGTGAGTCGGTCAGCGAATAGTGCTCGCCGATGTGCCGAAACGTCTCACCGAGGGGCGTGGCCCAGAGCCCGGTGATCACCTCGAGTTGCTCCTCGAACCGATCGAAGCGCTCGGCCACGTCGGGAAAGCCGAGCCCGTACGCCGAGTGCTCGGCCTCGTACCAGCCGGCTCCGAGACCGAGTTCGACGCGGCCGCCGCTCATCTGATCCACTTGGGCCACGGTGATCGCCAACGGCCCGGGTTGCCGGAAGGTGGCTGGTGAGACCAAGGTGCCCAACCGGATCCGGGATGTCTCCCGGGCCAGCCCGGCCAGACTCACCCAGGCGTCGCTGGGGCCGGGCAGGCCGTCGGAGTCGCCCATGGCCAGGTAGTGATCGGAGCGGAAGAAGGCGTCGAAGCCCAACTCCTGCGTGCACAAGGCGATGCGGAGAAGATCGTCGTAGCTCGCGCCCTGCTGGGGCTCGGTGAAGATTCGGAGTTCCATGCGCCCATCCTGGCTGCCCGGCCGCACCTCCTCCGGAGAAGGTGCGGTCAGCGCGCCGCGTGAGCGGGTCAGCTCCCGGCCAGCAGAGCTTCCAGCCGATCGAAGGTCTCGGCCATGCCGCCCTCCATGCCGGAGGAGATCATCGCGTCGCGGGCCTCGACGCTCTGGCACACCGACGTCCCGGTCAACCTCGTCCGGCCGTCGGCGTCGTCACCGAAGCTGAGCGTCTCGAGCGAGACGTGGCCCGGTGCGCCCTCGAACTCGAAGGTCTGGACGATCCGTTCGCCCGGCGTGATCTCGTGGAACACGCCGTGGAATCCATACTCGTTGTCGTCGGAGTCGATGTTCAGGAACCGCCAGCGGCCTCCCACGCGCAGGTCAAGCTCGTCGACAACGGTCCGGAACCGGCGCGGACCCCACCACTGAGGGATCGCATCGGCGTCGGTGTACAGCGCATAGACAGCATCGCGCGGTGCGTCGAAGGTGCGAGTGAAGGCGATCTCGTGGGAGTTCGGTGCTGCGGTGACGGACAGATCGCTGGTACGGGCCGTGGTGCTCATGACGCGTCCCCTTCCTGGGGTTGGAGTGTTTTCTGGAGTAATTGGTCGAAGCGGTCGAACCGGTCCTCGGTACGTCGCCGGTGGATCTCGATCCAGTCGACGACCCCCCCGAGCGGGTTGTCCGACAGCCGGCACGGTCGCGACTGCGCCTTGCGGCCTCGGACGATCAGACCGGCCTTCTCGAGCACCTTGAGGTGTTTCGAGACCGCCTGCACGGTCATCGCGAACGGTTCGGCCAGCTCGTTGACCGTCGCCTCTCCGACGACGGCCAACCGGGCCACGATCTCCCGGCGGGTCGGGTCGGCAAGAGCGGCAAACGTCTCGCTGAGCTGGTCCGACATATTCAACCAATCGGTTTATAAACTGACCGGTTGAATATAGGCAAGCGCAAGGGATGGTGTCAACAGCTAATTTCGCGCAGTTGGTCAGGCAGGGATCGGTCGGGCGGTACGGCGCCGCTGAAACCCGATCCGAGTGAAGGACGCCTTGTGTCGAACCTATTGGTAGGGCGTCCTTCACTTCAGTGAGGTCGTCGACAACGGGCGGGTCTTGCGTAGCCAGAGCAGGCCGAGGATCGGCAGGACCAGTGGGATGAATCCGTACCCGCGGCCGAACACCGACCACACCGTCTCGTCCGGGAAGGCCTCCCGATCGAGGAGGCTCAGCGTGCCGACCACGAGCACGCCGAAGAGTTCGACCGTGACCGCGGCGACCGCCACCTGCCACCAGGTGCGCCCGACCCGGACGAGAGCCACGGTTGCCAGGACGTACACCAGACCGGCAAAGGCGGACAACAGGTAGGCGACCGGCGCTTCGGAGAACCCCGTCGAAAGCTGGTAGGCCGCACGGGCGGTCGCGGCCAGGGCGAAGGTCCCGTAGACCGCGATCAGCACCCGGCCCGGTCCCCGCCTCCTGGCGTCGTCGACGCGCTCGTGGTCGGGTTCAGCCAACCGAGGCACCCCAGAGCTGTTGCAGCCGTACGACGAGGACGGCCAGCACTAGGCCGCCCACGACAATGACCAGCGAGCCGAACCGATCGGGTTCGGCCCGGACCAACAGCAGGGCGACCGGCAGGATCAAGAGAATTGCGACGAGGTAGCTGAAGAAGAGCACCGGCTCGTCGGCGCCTTGCCCGTCGACGGAGACCACCACCGCAACGACGGCCTGTCCGACCAACAAGACCTCGGTGCCGATCGCTGCGACGATCGTCGCAGCGTTAGGACCTCGACGCCGTACGGCGCTGAGTCCGGCCGAGACCGTAATCAGCAAGGCTCCCACGATCAGTGCGGTGCTGAGCCAGCCGATCACATTCGCGCCATCGGTGCGGAGCCGACGTCAGGGATCCCCGGTATATCGGCGTGGACTCGTGCCTGCTGCTCGCCGAAAGGGCCTACCGACATGTGGTCATCTTGCCGGTATGCCATCGTGCGCCGCCGTACCACGACCTGACCCGTTCAGTAGCGACGCACAACGTGGGCTACCGCCTGGCAGAACGGCGGTAGCCCACGCTTGGTCGGAGCTGCGGTTACTGCTCAGGTCACAACCGGGCGCACTGGTCTTCCTTGTTGCCCTGGACGATGTTGCCGCCACCAGTGGGCGGGGGCTGGTTCTCCTTGCACTGCAAGTTGCCGTCGATCCGGTTCCTGTTGATCGCGACACCGCCGGTGTTCTGGAAGGCCTGCAGGTCCGAATCGATGGTGTTGTTGCCCGCGATCAGCGAGCCACTGTTGTCGTCGAAGAGCAGGGTGCCCTCGATGTCGTTGCCCCGGATCGTGGCGCTGCCGCCTTGGACGAGCTGGACCGATCCGCCGACGGTGGACTGAGTGAGCTTGACTGAGCGGGCATTCTCGCCCTGCACGTTTCCGATGACGCGGACCGACGTGGCCGTGAGCCGGGCATTGGACTCGACCTTGATGGTTCCTTGGACGCGCGTGCCGTTCAACGTGCACGCGGCGCCTGACGGCACCCGGAGGTTGTCGACGGTCACCGCGCCGATGCTGCCCCGACAGGTGGTTTCCTCGGCGTGGGCTGCGGTCGGTATTGCGAAGGCGACGACCGTGGCAACGCCGGTCGCCAGTAATAGCGTAAGACTGCGCTTCATGGCGCTCTCCTAGAAAGTGGCGGCCCTCATTGGGCCGATGCCACCAGCATCGACGCGCAACGTGTACGCCCAATGAGAGCTCGATGAGACAACGCTTAGATACCGGTAATCTGGGATTCGTGCGCGCGCTGCCATGATCATGAGCTGGCGGCATTCCAGCGCAGGACCTCGGACCAGACCGGTCGTACGAGCAGGTGCCCGGCCTCCGGTAGGACGGTGAGCGTGCCGTCAGCGACCTGATCGACCCACCACTGGCCGTGCGCCGGGCTGACGACGGCGTCGGCAGCGCCGTACCAGCAACGCACCGGGGCACCGACGGCCCGCGGGTCGAAGCCCCAGGGCGTCAGCGTGTACGAGACCAGGTCGGCGGCAAGGCCCGCGGATCCCTGTCCGAATGCCTCGGTCAGCATCGCCTCGAGGTCGGCCCGCAACTCGGGATCGGCCAGAGCGGCCTCGTCGGCCGGGCTGCTGCCGACCATGCCGATCATGGCCGACGGATCGGCCGTCATCGGCGCGAGCATCTGCTCCAGATTCGCCAGCGCCGAGTCCGGATCGGCGGCCAGGCCGGCGATCATTGCCTTCTCGTCTGCGCCGATCCAGGCGACCTCCTCGTCTGGTGCTGGCGTTCCGATTACGGCCACCGACCGGACCAGGTCCGGGCGCCGGGCGGCCAGCGCCAGCGCGACCCGGCCGCCGGCCGACCAGCCGGTCACCGCAGCCGCGCGCACACCGAGTTGGTCCAACACGGCCGCGCAGTCGTCGGCGTACAGCGGGATGGTCGGTGAACTGCCCTCGGTGAGCCGATCGGAGCCGCCATACCCCGGCCGATCCAGGGTGATCAACCGGACCCCCGCCGCAGCCGTGGCCTCGGGGTCCGGGTCGAAGTGTCGCGAGCCCGGTGCGACATGGCAGAAGAGCACCGGAAGTCCGTCGTCGGGGCCGCTGACCCGGACTGCGATCCGGCGCCCGCCTGTCGCGGTCGCGGTCTGTTCCGTGCTGAATGAGTTCGTCATGTCACTACCCTGATCCAGCATCGGTGACACCGTGCTGTCACCGACTTTCGGAGAATCTCAAACCGGCTTCAGGAGCCTGGGCGGAGGCCGAACGTGAACCGTACGGACCGGCTCTACGCCATCGCCGAGGAACTCCGTGCCGCCGGGCCGCGAGGACGGACCAGCGCCTGGCTGGCACAGCGGGTCGAGGTCGCGGCTCGGACGGTCAAGCGGGACGTGACCGCGCTGCAGGACTCCGGTCTTCCGATCTGGGCGCAGGCCGGTCCGGGCGGCGGGTACGTCCTAGATTCCTCAGCCACACTGCCGCCGCTCAACCTCACCGCCTCGGAGGCGACGGCGGTGGCCCTTGCCCTGGCGGCTCTGCCGCAACTTCCGTTCGCCCCTGACGGACGCAGTGCGCTGACCAAGATCCTGACGGCAATGACAGTCGAGGAGCGCGCGCGGGCAATGGCTTTGGGCGATCGATTGTGGATCCGCGATCGGCGTGCGCCCGCACGCCCGGCGGTGGCCGGCGTCTTGGACGAGGCGGTACGTACTGGTGTCGTCACGGTGCTGGACTACGTGGACAAGAAGGGCAGCACCACTCGACGCCGCCCCGTGGAACCCATGGCGCTGGCCGCCACCGGTGGCCACTGGTTCCTGCTGGCTTGGTGCAGACGGCGGCGAGCAGGGCGATGGTTTCGACTCGACCGGATCGAATCTGCTCATCTGACCACCGAGCTCGCCGCACCGCGCGATCTGCTCGACACCTTCGGAGCGCCGCCCGTCGACGCCGGGCCGGTCAGTCTGGTGGATTCGGTCGAGGGCGAATCGGGGTCGGTCGTGATGGCCGGAGAAAGTCGGTCTGGACGGCGAGCCCTGGGACCGACAGGATGAGCGCCGATCAGCGGCCGCTCCTCTCGGACGTCCGCGGCGTCGTCATGACAACCGTCGTCATGACAAGCCAAGCCATGACCAGTAAAGGGAGAATCGTGATCACATCGATGTGGCGTCGAGTCGTCGCCGTCGTTGCGGCGCCGCTTGCCGCAGTAGCGGTCAGCACCGCAGGCACCGGAGTCGCCAGCGCAGACGACGCACAGCTGGCAGCCGTGCAGAGCACCGCGGGCGCCGACGTCGTCAGTGGCCAGTACATCGTCGTGATGCGTCCCGGGGCGAACGCCGCCGCCAATCGGATCGCGGCCGTGGCCGAAGCGCGACGCCTCGGCGCGCAGGTCTTGAACGAGTACTCCGCAGCTCTCAGCGGGTTCGCCGCGAAGCTGCCGCAGCGGGCGCTGGACGCACTGCGCGGCAATCCGAACGTCGAGTTCATCGAGGCCGACCAGATCATGCGGACGACCGCGACGCAGACTCCGGTGATCTGGGGCCTGGACCGGGTGGACCAGCGCAACCTTCCGCTGTCGAACACCTACACCTACACCGTCACCGGTTCCACCGTCACTGCATACATCATCGACACCGGAGTTCGCTTCTCCCACAAGGATTTCGGCGGAAGGGCGATCAGCGGATTCGATGCGATCGACGGCGGGCCCGCCGATGACTGCCACGGGCACGGCACACATGTGGCCGGCACGGTCGGCGGCAGCACCTACGGCATGGCCAAAGCGGTCAGCATCGTCGGCGTGCGGGTTCTGAACTGCAAGGGCAGCGGAACCAACTCGCAGGTGATCGACGGTATTGACTTCGTGACCGACGACCACGGACCGGGCGAGCTTGCTGTTGCCAACATGAGCCTGGGTGGCAGCGCGTCGAACGCCCTGGACAGCGCCGTACGTAACTCCATCGCCGATGGCGTGACCTACGCGATCGCGGCCGGCAACGACAACCGCAGCGCCTGCAACCAGTCGCCGGCGCGGGTCACCGAGGCCATCACGGTCGGCGCGACCACCCGTACCGATGCCCGGTCGTACTTCTCGAACAAGGGGACCTGCCTGGACATCTTCGCCCCGGGTTCGTCGATCAAATCAGCGTGGAACACCAATGACACAGCCACCAACACGATCAGCGGCACGTCGATGGCCGCACCCCACGTGGCCGGCGCAGCGGTGCTGTTCCTGGCTAAGAACACGTCGGCTTCGCCACAGGCGGTCCGCAACGGTCTGGTCGGGTCGGCCACCCCTGGAGTGGTCGGTAACGCCGGCACAGGTTCACCCAACCTGCTGCTCTACACCGGCCCCTAGCCAGGGCCAGTTACAAAATTTGACTCAGCCGGTTACAGAACGTAGCCGTTCTCTTCTATGCTGCGCCTTACGACGAAGGCAGTGGCACTTGCGTGCGGCTTCGCCCGCTCGAGGACCCGAGCAGCAGTGCACTCCAAACAGCAGATGCCAGCGACACCTGACAGCGACTGAGGGAGGAATGTGACTACACCGATCTGGCGGCGAGCAATCGCCGTCACTGCGGCCGCGCTGGCGGTTGCCACCGGAGGAGCCGGTATTGCCGGCGCCGACGACGTGCAGGTAACCGTCGAGGGGACGCAGAACCCGGCCGCCATCGAGGGCCAGTACATCGTGGTGATGCGGCCGGGCGCGCAGGCCGCCGCCAACCGGGTGGCCGCCGTGGCCGAGGCGCGTCGCAACGGGGCACAAGTCCAACAGGAGTACGGCAGTGCGCTGCAGGGGTTCGCGGCCAGACTTCCCCAGCGCGCCCTCGACCTGTTGCGCAGCAACTCCTCCGTCGCCTACATCGAGGCCGACCAGACGATCACGCTGAACGCCACCCAGTCGCCGGCGACCGGCGGGCTCGACCGGATCGACCAGCGCGCACTACCGCTGAACAACAGCTACACCTATAACTTCACCGGAAGCGGTGTCACCGCATACATCATCGACACTGGAGTTCGGTTCAGTCACACCCAGTTCGGCGGCCGAGCGGTCACCGGCCACGATGCCATCGACGGCGGCAGCGCGGACGATTGCAACGGCCACGGCACGCATGTGGCGGGCACTGTCGCCGGTGGCACGTACGGCGTAGCCAAGAGCGTCCGGATTGTCGGCGTCCGCGTCCTGAACTGCCAGGGCAGCGGCTCCAACTCGCAGGTGATCGCCGGGATCGACTGGGTCACCGGCAACCACGCCGCGGGTGCCCCCGCCGTGGCCAACATGAGCCTGGGCGGAAGTGCGTCCAGCGCGCTGGACACGGCGGTACGCAATTCGATCGCCGACGGCATCACCTATGCCATCGCCGCTGGAAACTCCAACGCCGACGCCTGCACCCAGTCGCCGGCCAGGGTTGCCGAGGCGATCACCGTCGGCTCGACCACGACAGCCGACGCCCGGTCGTCGTTCTCCAACTACGGGACCTGCCTGGACATCTTCGCTCCGGGCTCGTCGATCACGTCGGCCTGGCACACCAGCGACACCGCCACCAACACCATCAGCGGCACGTCGATGGCCTCGCCGCACGTGGCCGGGGCGGCGGCGCTGTTCGTACAGCAGAACGGGTCGGTCTCACCGCAGGCCGTCCGTGATGGTCTGGTGAACTCCTCGACCACGGGCGTCGTCACCAACGCAGGCACCGGGTCACCGAACCGGTTGCTGTACACCCTCGGCGGATCAACCCCGCCGCCTCCACCACCACCGGGCTGCGGCGGTCTGCCCGAGCAGTTCACCGGCACGTTGGCCGGCACCGGTAGCCAGATCTACTACACCGGCACGGCTGGCTTCACGGCTGCGGCCGGCACGCATCGAGGCTGCTTGGACGGCCCCAGCGGCGCCGACTTCGACCTGGTGCTCTACCGCAAGAACAGCACCGGCGGGTGGACCTCGGTGGCTCGCGCCGAAGGCACTACCGCCGATGAAACCATCACCTACACAACATCTGTCGCCGGCACCTACCGGTGGAGGGTCTTCTCCTACTCCGGCAGCGGCAGCTTCGCCTTCGGGATGCAGCGCCCGTAGGTAGCCAGACCTGCACCGAATCGGTGCGATGAAATATGTTCCATGCGCAGAACGGCGGTGGATTCGGCTTCGCTCCGGCGGCCGACTCCACCGCCGTTGCGTGACCTCGTCGGGCCGTCGGCCGGAGAGGATGTCGGGATTGTTCAATTCCGGAGTCGTGGCAACCGATAGACATAGCTCATGACGACACAGATCACCGCCGCGTTCGATTTCGAGAGCTGGGACGAGCAGGAGGTCCTGGATGTCGAGGGCGCCCGGATCGTACGGACCACGTTCGTCAAGCGGTTCACCGGCGATCTCGAGGGCACCAGCCGGGGCGAGATGGTCATGGCGCACGCGCTGCAGGGGTCTGCGGCCTACACCGGGTACGAACGCATCGAGGCCACCCTGGCCGGGCGCCGGGGAAGCTTCATCTTGCGGCACAACGCCTTTACGGCCGAGGATGCCGGCAGCTCCGAGGTCGTGGTCATGAACTCGTCGGGCACCGGCGAGCTGACCGGGTTGGCAGGTACGGCCGATATCGAGCGCCATGCGGACGGCACGCACACCCTCACGCTCTCCTACGACCTCGCCGCCCACTGAGCACCCTTATACGCACAAGGGTCAGGCGGGCACCGGAAGGCTCCGCCGAGAACCGCGGAACAGCGAAACGGCGACGACGACGCCGAGGGCGCAGCTGATCGCGATCGGCAACGGGGCGGCTTGTGCGCCGAGTACGGTGATCACGGCACCGACCAGCGGTGGCAGCATGAAGCCGCCGAGGTTGCCGACAACCAAGACGGTCGCGATGGGATGCCGGGCGTGGGATTGGTCATGGCTGACCCAGGCGAGACCGGTCGGAAAGACCGGGCCGATGGTCAGACCGACGAGCAGGTAGGCGGCTCCGCCCAACGGAGCGAGGTAGGTCAGTGCCAGCGCGGCGGTGGCAAGGATGGTGGTGCCCACCAGCAGCGGCCCCGGATCCACGCGGAGCCCGATCAACGCCGCACCGAGGCGGCCGGTGGCCAGGCCCAGGTAGAACAGCGAGGTAGCCAGCGCGACGGCCGTAGCGCCTGCCCCGACGGCATCGAGATGCGTTGTCGCCCAGGCAGCTGTGCTGATCTCGACCGCGACGAAACAGGCGAACAACAGCGCGAAACCGCCCAACCGCCCCGACCCCGACCGCACCCCACGCACCTTCTCCGGAGAAAGTGCGGTCAGTCCGCTCCCAGACCGCACATTCTCCGGAGAAAGTCCCTCCGACTGACTCACACCGGCCCGGCTCACCCGCTCCGGGCTGGCCAACGAGGTCAACGGCAGCGCGGCGAAGAGTACGGCGGCCAGGACTGCCACAGCGACGTATCCGAGCCAGGCCAGTCGTCCGGAACCGTCCGGCAGCACGGCGACACAGACCGGGCCAAGCACCGCGCCCAGTCCGAAGATGCCGTTCTGCAGGTTCAGCAGAAAGGTCGAACGCCGGCTGTCGTACGCCGCCGCGATCACCCCGTTAGCCAACGTGGTCGCGCCGCCGTACCCGAGTCCGATAGCGACTCCACTGACCAGCAACAACCACCACCAGGGGGCCAGCGCCAACCCGGACAGCCCAACGACGAGAAAGGCGCACGAACCCTGCAGCAGGAGCCGGGCGGAGACCCGCGTTTCCAGCCTGGCACAGGCGATGATGGCCACGATCGAGCCGGCCGGCAGCGCCGAGACAAGGAAGCCCGTCTCGACCGAACTCAGCGAGAACTGCTCCCGGATCAAGGGAAGAAGCGGGCCGTACGACGAGGCAAGCAGGCCCATGGTGACCAGCACTGCGAAGCATCCGGCCAGGACCGCCCGCGGCAAACCGACCTGTCGCACGCTGACTGCAGCGCCGGTCGCTGCCGAATATTCCCTTCTCCCCGCGCCACAGCGGCGGGGCGTCAGGTGCACCTATCCGGTGTGCCGGAAGGGTGCATTCGGTGGTCCGCGATGCTTACGGGGCGCAACGGAGGCCGCTTGCCTCGAGCGCGGCGTCCACGTCGTCGAAGCGCAAGACCTTCGAGATCTGCGCACCGTGTACGACGAACACCGACGCGACGGCAACCGGCTGCGTACGGCCGCCCTCGGCATCGGGATCGGGCCAGGTCGCGGCCTGGCCGACCACAAAGGTCAGTCCACGCTGCAGGAAGCTCTCGATCTCCAGCCCGATGCCGGAGTTCTGCGCCCATTCCAGCATCAGGTCCGCGCCGTGGCCGCTGCCTCTCGGCCCACTGATCTCGACATCGGAATGCACCAGTGCGGCAAGCGCTTCGAGATCCCGATCTCGTACGGCGTCGTGCCAGGCCACGATCAGGTCGAGGGGGGTACTCACGACGGGGCCCCATGCGCTACGTCACTAGAGCCAGGATCGGACGGCAGCGGTAGACCGAGTTCGCGCCGGATCTCGGCGCCGGAGCCACCATGCGCCGGAGCCGGACGAGGCGCGTCGGCAACCGTCGTACCGAACCGAGGCGCCGGACCGGGCTGCAGCACACCGCCGACATCGGTGAAAACGCCACGGTCGGAGTTGTGCTCGTCGGCGACTGCCTCCTGCCAGTCGAGCACCGGGGCCACGCATGCATCTGTGCCGCAAAAGGTGTCCCACCACTGGTCACGGGTTCGCCCGGCGATCACCGTGGCGAACAGCTCGCGCAGAGCCGGCCACTGCGCGGGATCGGCGCGGTCGGGCAGATCGTCGCCGACCAGGCCGAGCCCGGAGACCAGAGCCGCATAGAACGGTTCCTCCAGGGCGCCCACGGCCAGGAACCCGCCATCGGCGCAGCGATAGACGTCGTAGAACGGCGCACCGGTGTCGAGCAGGTTGACCCCACGCTCGTCCTGCCAGGCGCCTTCGGCTCGCAAGCCATGGATCATGGCGGTCAGCAGCGCCGTACCGTCCACGATTCCGGCGTCGACCACCTGTCCCTGCCCGGTACGACCGGCATGGAGCAGCGCCGCGACCAGGCCGAAGGCCAGCAGCATCCCACCGCCGCCGAAGTCACCGAGCAGGTTCAGCGGTGGCGCGGGCAGCTCGCCCGGTCTCCCAAAGGCATGCAGCGCACCAGTGGTCGCGATGTAGTCGATGTCGTGGCCGGCGGTGTGCGCGTACGGACCGCCCTGTCCCCAGCCGGTCATCCGGCCAAAGACCAGCCGCGGATTGGCGGCCAGCACCGGCTCCGGACCGAAGCCGAGCCGCTCCATCACACCCGGCCTGAATCCCTCGGTCAGGACGTCGGCGCGGGCCAGCAGCCGCCGGACCACCTCGCGATCGGCTTCCTCGCGCAGGTCCAGCGCGATCGAGCGCTTCCCCCTATCGAGCACCGGGTTGAGCACCAGCCGGGACACGCCATCACCGAGGGGGCGCGGCCGTTCGATCCGTACTACGTCGGCACCGGCATCAGCCAGCATCATCCCGCAGAACGGACCCGGGCCGAGACCGGCGAATTCGACGACCTGGACGCCTTGTAAGGGACCCATCCACTGACCGTATCGACGCGCAAGGTGTGCGGTTGCGCCGGTGGGGATAGCTTTGCTTCGTGTCCGCTCGCAAGGCCCGAGGCAGCGATGTCGTCATCGTGGCCAACCGGCTTCCCGTCGACCAGGTCACACAGGCCGACGGCAGCACGGCCTGGCAACGCAGTCCGGGTGGCCTGGTCACCGCGCTGGAGCCATTCATCCGCGGTCGCAACGGCGCCTGGGTCGGCTGGTCAGGTGCGCCAGGCGAGGCCCCCGAGCCCTTCGAGGCCGACGGGATCAGGCTTGTCCCGGTCCCGTTGAACGCCGAGGAGATCACCCGGTACTACGAGGGGTTCTCCAACGCCTCGCTCTGGCCGCTCTACCACGATGTCGTGGAACGTCCGCAGTACCACCGGTCCTGGTGGGACACCTACGTTTCGGTCAACGAGCAGTTCGCGGTGAAGGCAGCCGAGGTGGCCGGGCGGGACGGCGTGGTGTGGGTGCACGACTACCAGTTGCAGCTGGTGCCGCAGATGCTGCGTGCGCTGCGTCCCGACCTGCGGATCGGCTTCTTCCTGCACATCCCGTTCCCGCCGCAGGAGCTGTTCATGCAGCTGCCCGGGCGCCGCCGGATCGTCGAAGGCCTGCTCGGAGCTGACCTGATCGGATTCCAGCGACCGCAGGGCGCGAGCAACTTCCTCCAGTTGGCGCGGATCCTGTGCGACCTCAAGCCCAGCCACGGCACCGTCGCCGTCGACGGCCGTACGGTCACCGCCCGGGCCTTCCCGATCTCGATCGATGCCAAGAGCTACGACGAGTTGGCCTCCTCGGCCGAGGTGGCCGAACGGGCCATCGCGATCCGCAAGGAGCTGGGCAATCCGGACCGGGTCATCCTCGGCGTGGACCGGCTGGACTACACCAAGGGCATCGGCGTACGGCTGCGCGCCTTCTACGAGCTGCTCCAGGACGCCAAGCTGACCGCTCCGGACACCGTGCTGGTGCAGGTGGCCACACCCAGCCGGGAACGCGTCGAGCACTACGTCGCGATGCGCGAGGAGATCGAGCGCATGGTCGGCCACATCAACGGTGAGTTCGGGTCCATCGCCGGACCGGCGGTTCATTATCTGCACCAGTCGATGCCTCGAGAGGAGCTCGCGGCACTGTACCGGGCTGCCGACGTGATGGCCGTCACGCCGTACCGCGACGGGATGAACCTGGTCGCGAAGGAGTACGTCGCCGCTCGCGGCGACCTTGGCGGGGCGTTGGTCCTATCCGAATTCGCTGGCGCTGCAGCCGAATTCAGGCAGTCCTATCTGGTCAATCCGCATGACATCAACGGGGTGAAGGACGCACTGGCCCGAGCCCTGTTCGATCCGCCCGCGCACCGCAAGCGGCGGATGCGGGCGTTGCGGCGGCACCTGTTCGGGCACGACTTGGACCACTGGGCGCAGTCTTTCTTCGACGCTCTCGAAGCCGAGGAGTCGACCTCGGCCGACCCGTCGTGAACACTGTGAACCGCTCAGCGCGGACGAGGCTCGCGGGAACGTACGTACAGGTTCGTCATGACTGACAGCCGGACCGATCCGACCTCGGCCCCGACCGACGTGTTCAAGGCCCTGACCGACATCGCCAACCGCCGACCCCTGCTCGTCGTGACCGACTTCGACGGCACGTTGTCCCCGATCGTGCTCGACCCGGCGGCAGCTCGGCTCATCGACGGTGCTGAGCCGATGCTGTTACGCCTCGCGGACTTCCCAGGGGTCCGTGTTGCGGTGATGTCCGGTCGCGGATTCCTCGACCTGGCCGAGCGGGTCGGGCGGCATCCTGGTGTCTTCTTGATCGGCAGTCATGGCGCGGAGTACGGAGGCCCGGCTGAGCCGTCGCTTCTTGGCCCGCGGGACGGTCTGGTGGATGAGTTGCGCGAACTACTGGCGCCGTACGCTGGGGCCCTCCTCGAGATCAAGCCGGTCAGTGCCTCGATCCACACCCGGAGGATGCTCGATCGGGACGCTGCGGTGGCACTGCGCGAGGTGACGATCGCCGGTCCTGGAGCGGGCGAGGGTCGCATGGTCAAGGTGGGCAAGGAGGTCGTCGAGATAGCGGTCGTGCGGGCCGACAAGGGTGTGGCGCTGCGGCGATTGGCCATCGAGGTCGGTGCGGCTGCGATGGTCTACCTCGGCGACGACCTGACCGACGAGGACGCCTTCGCCGTACTCGGACCGGACGACGTCGGAATCAAGGTCGGCGGCGGCCCCAGCATCGCGGGCTACCGGGTGCCTGACAGTGCGGCGGTCGTGGCAGCCCTGGACCACCTCGCCAATGCTCTCGCCTCGGATGATGACGGACTGAGAATGGCGCACTGGATCGACGCCCCTTGATCGTGGTCGGC
>Ga0136614_10000725_pt1 | contig 17638 bp, 18 predicted proteins | sample AntDrymUQ2792106_2_FD_106643 | JGI IMG/M metagenome (GOLD analysis project Ga0136614, IMG submission 106643) | Polar desert sand microbial communities from Dry Valleys, Antarctica - metaG UQ279 (21.06) | ecosystem: Environmental > Terrestrial > Soil > Desert | place: Antarctica: Dry Valley... | reverse complement strand
GGGCGGGGCGGGCGTGGGTCAGCGGTCCGCCGGCGAGCTCCGGGCGGAATCGTGCCGGCACCGGCACCGCTCGCTCACGGCCGCAGTGGTCGCACGGCGTCCCGCCGCCGTATTGGAGCAGTGGCTCCGGCATCGTGCCGATCCGTTCCGCGGCGATCGTCCGGCCGTGATCCGCGAGGACGATGTTGCCCCATGCCTCGCTCACGACAAGGCCCGGCCGCTCCTCGACCGAGATGCACACCGGGAATGGCAGCGCGTCGGCCTCGTCCCAGGCGATCTCCGTGACCGGGACCGCGGCGTTCGTCGGCGGATCGGCGAAGAGGCCGCCGGCCGGATCGGAGGACGGCGTGACGTTCGTCAACCGGACGGCGACGCGCTTGGCGGGATCCGCGTCGGCGGCATTGCCGCTCGTCGGGCTCGCGACCTCCACGAAGACAAGGACGTCGCCGGCTTTCAGGTTCGGGTGGTCGCCGGCGAGCGTTGCCGACGTCGCGTCGCGCGGCAGGCAGCAGCCCGCGTCGCCCCACGTCCAGAGATCGAAGCGGGCCTGGGACTCGTAGAGGAGCGCCCGCTCGACGGTCTCGAACGTTTCCGCGACGGCCGACAGGGCGGCGCGGTGGTCCGGGTCGTCCGGCGCGACGACCACCGGCATGTCCGCGACGCGGGTCAGCAGCGGCGTTCCCGAATCGAGCGGGACGGCGTCTGCGTCGACGGTGACCCTCGCCCACGTCCGCGCGTTAGAGCCGTCGTGCATCACGTAGTCGACGAGCCGGGCGTGCCGGCGGAGCGACGTCCGCCGCCGGGCCGTCGCGAGGTAGGCCTCCGTCGCGACCGCGTCCTGGCGGTACGAGAGCTCGTCGGCAAGGTACGCGAGTGTCTCGACGAGGGCGATTCCGGCGTCGGCCGGGCTTCGCTCGGTCCAGTCCGGGGCAAGCAGGCTGAGGCGATCGAGCATCAGCGAGCGGAACGAGTCGAAGTCCTTCGCGAGGTAGTCGATCTCCGGCCCGGTCGCCGGCTCCGGCCGGCAGGTGCAGACCGAGGCGCAGTCGAAGTCGGCGTCGCACTCGACCTTGAACGAGAACTCGACCGACGAGAGCCGCGGGTCGTACCCGGCCGGCGGGACGTCACTGCCGGAGCCCACGACGAGGCGCAGCGTGTAGGTCGAGAAATCTCCCTGCGAATCCGTCCGGACGAGGAGGATCGTGGCCGGGTCGCGAAGGCCGGCGACGAGGGCCGGATCTTCGGTCGCCGGCGGCGCGGTGGCGGGAGCGACCCACTCGACGCCGACCGGGATGCGCTCGCCGCCCGTGATCCGGACATTGGCCGGCGTCAGGGCTGCCGGCGGGTCAAGGAGCCGGACGAGCAGGGTCCGCTGGCGAAGTGCCTCCGACGGCGCTTCGGAGTCGGAGACCTCGAGGTACTCGATGCCGTTGAGGGCACCCGCCTCCTTGACCGCCTGGAGTCGCCGCTCGTCGCAGCAGCCGTACCTCACGGCACGCTCCTCGAGAACGTGGCGTTTGCGCGTTCCCGAGTCCGCAGGACGACGTAGCCGACCTCGACGGTCAGCGCACCCTCGACCTGCGAGACCTCGACGGACTCGACGGCGATCAGGTGGCCGAGCCACTGCTGGAGAGCGCCCTGGACGAGGTGCTGGGTCGTCGCAACGAGCTCCGGACCGCCGGGTTCGAAGACGAGCGCCGCGAGCCCGCTCCCGAAGTCGGGGCGCATGACCCGCTCGCCCGGCGCCGTGAACAGCACCTGCTCGATGAGATCGCGCAGATGGTCGTCGGCGTCCGTCGTGGCGGTCCGGCCACGGCCGTCGACGTGGTACGGGAAGTCGATGTTGACGGTCACGTCGCGATCACCCGCGGCTGGGCGCTCATCGGCAACATCGGCGTCCCGGTCGGGACGCACGTCGAGGTCCCCGTCATCAGCGCGACCGGCGCGCCGCCGGCGAGCACCCGCACGGCCCCGACGAGCCACTGGCCGGTCACGCACGGCGGAGTCGTGGTTCCGCTCAGCGCGCAGCCGGTCACGGCGTATGGCGACGCGATCGTCACGACCGGCTGGCCGGACAACAGGACCCGCGGAAACGGGGCAAGCGGCTGCGCTGGACCGGCGTGACTGCAGGTCACGACCGCGCCGAGGTGGAGGGCCGGTCCGGGCACGTCAGGCCACCGTCAGCGCGCCGACGTTGATGTCGACGGTCGGTCCGACCATGTTGATGATCGCGCCCTTGCCGTTCGAGATGATGATCCCGACGTCGCTGACCGAGATCATCGCGCCGGTCGTCGTCTGGAGGAGGATCCCGCCGGTTGGTCCCGGGACGTCGCTGATCACGATTCCGTTCTTGAGTGTGGTCTGGAGCGTGAAGCCGTTGACCGCCGGCGGAACCATGTGGGCCAGCACCGGGACCTCGGCGGCCGTGCCCCAGTAGCCGCCGACCCAGATCGGCCGGTCCGGATCGCCCTGCTCGAACTCGACCCACACGCCGGACCCGATCTGCGGGACCGTGAAGACGCCGGTGTTGATCCCGGCAGCCGGCAGGCACGGCATCGCCCACGACGTCGGGATCAAGCCCGACACGTCAGGCACGATCGCCTGGATTCGGCCGATCTGCATCGGGTCGACGTTGTTGACGACGGTGCCGCGGTACTTCCCGAAGTAGCGTGGCAGCGTCGGCGTCGCGGTCATCTCGGTCATGTCGGCACCACCGGGATCGTCGAGAGCAGGCCATTCCGTGCGAGTGAGAAGGACTGCGTGAACTCGCCGCGCTTGAGCGTCGACGTGACCGACGTGACGTAGTGCAGGCCGTCGAACGCCTCCCCTGCTCCGCGAACGCCGACCAGCTGGCGGGACTTCAGGACGTGTCCATACCGCGCGACATCGAGTGACCCGGTCCCGAACACGGCGTCCGAGTGCTGTCCCGAATAGGCGAGGCCACGCATCAGGGCAAGTGCCGGGTTCAGCTTGGCCGTGTCCTTGAGGAACGTGATCTTCGGCGGGAGCGGCGGGATCAACCCCAGGGGCGGACTGAGCGGCGAGATGTCCTGGATCGGGATCGGGATCGGCACCTTGCTGGCCGGCTCCTGGATGTACACGACGGGAAACTCCTTGCGTTCCTTGTCGAACGTGAACGCCAGGTCCTTGACGTTCGTGTGGGGACCGTCCGTCCCGCCCGCGTTCAGCGCGTGCTGGGGCGCACCGACCCGGATCTCGGGGCCCCAGTACGCCTTGCTCATCCCGGGCACCGGGCCCGGATCGATGTAGAAGACGTAGCCGACCTCGTGCGCGAGCGAGCGAACGTACGCGTAGTCGGTGCCCTGGTGGCGCGGGATCCGGTCGATCGGGATCGGGATGTCCTCGATGACGCTCGGGATGACGAGCGGCACGACCCCGAACGCCGCGTACTTGGCGACCGCGACGAGGACCCGCAGGGCCGGCGGCATCGCCGGATACGGGAGGCCATCGAGCGGGATGATGTCCATCAGGGCGGTCAGGTCCTTGCCCTTGACCGTCAGCGTGGAGGTCGGCCCGCCGTCCGAGCGGATCTCGTGGTTCGTCATCACGCCATCGATGAGGACCGTGGTCGAGCCGCCCATCGTGACCGCGACGACGACCCGCAGGATCGGGATGCTCGAGCCGCCGGTCAGCAGGAACAGCGTGTGCAGCGGCGACCGGTTCGAGATCGAGAACGTCAGCTCGAACCCGCTTTGCGTCTCGCCGGAGTTCGACTCGACCTTGACCGACTGGATCGCGTCGAGGACGGAGCGCGGCGCCGGCAGCGGCACGGCCGGCCCGACGAGCAGCTGAAGGCGGACCGGGTCAGCCATCGGTCGCACCCGGGACGTCGGCAGGAAGCGTGATCCGGATCGAGCTGCCGGTCTCGTGGGTCAGCTCGCGTGGATCGATCGCGCCGTTGGCATCGGCGAGCTGCCACCAGAGCTCCGGTTCGCCGAGATGCCGGCTCGCGATCAGGTCGCGCCGGTCGGCCTCCGCGATCCGCGCGTCGTACAGGAGCGCGAAGCGCGCAGGCAACGGACAGAGGCGGCGGCCAAGGTAGGCGATCGGCGGGGCGCCGGTGCCCGGGTCCCAGGCCGCGATGTCGATCCCCGCGTAGCGACTCGTCGGCGGGAAGGAGGTCGTCGGGACGGCGCCGGCGGCGAGGAGCGCCTGCAGCGGATCGGTCATGTTGGTACGCCCTCGATCCCGAGCGCGGAGATGGCGACCGACGCAGCCCGGCCGGCGAGTGCCTCCTTCGTCCGCAGGTAGCCCATGAACAACGTTCCGCCGCGATGCCCGAACCCGAGGTCGTCGACGGACAGGACGCGCAGGCCGAGGCTCACCTTGGCGCGGATCGGGTTGAGCGCGAAGTCGAAGGCCTCCTCGGTGACCGACAGGTCCGTCACGCGCACGGGCACGACCCGCTGCTTGCTCCAGACGAAGAGCGTCAGGGGTGCCTCGAGCGGAAGGATCTCGAGGACGCCGGATCCGGCCAGCGCGTCGTTGCGCTGCAGGTCGTCCGCGCGCGGATGGACGAGGGTCTCGAGCGCGGCAAGTTGTGGATGCAGGCCAAGCTTGACGGCGTCACGGTTGCCGTCCGGGTCCTCGAGCGCGTCGGTCGCGTCGATCTCGACCTCGACCTTGATCGTCTCGACCGCGGCGCCGCGGAGGCGGAGGGCCTGGGAGCGGTCGCCGGCCTCGGATCCGCCGCTCGCCTGGAGCTGGAGCGATCGCGACAGCGTGTCCGGGTTGTACTGGAGGCCGATCACGCGCAGCACGCGGGCCGTCTCCGGGTCGACGACGACGATTCCGCCCTTGAGCAGCCGCGGCGAGAGGGAGGTCATCGGGTCGAGCTCATCTGGCGTGGACGATGTGGGAGTCGAATTCCGGCGTGCCGCCCATGATCAGCCGGCCGCGCTTGCCCTCGAGGTACTCGTGGGTCGTCTTCGTCCGGCGATTGCCGCCGAAGCCGTGCCGGAGATCGGGCGCGCTGATGTCCGGTTGTTTCCGGGTCGGTCCGGCACCCATGCCCCAGAAGTCGCGGAACAGCCCCAGCCACGCCGGGTTCTGGCCGATCCGGCAGCCGCGGATCTCGAACGGCATTCCGTTGGGAATCGCGACCTTCGCGAAGAGGACGTTGTTGGAGAAGGTTCCCCGCTCGAGCGCGCCCTGGACCGTTCCGTAGCGCTGCGTCGGCTGGCCGAAACTGAACTGGGTTCCGACCGCTCGCGCGTCGATCAGGTCCGATGCGACGGCGCGCAGCCGCGTGTCGAAGTCGGTCACGGCCGCCTCGGCCGCGGCTTTCTGCGCATCCGGCGTGCCCTTGCCCGGGTACCCGCGGGCCACGAGGTGGTCGCGGGCGCGCTCCCGGTAGATGGCGGCGTTCCGTTCGAGGTTGGCGGCAACCCCGGCGCGGTTCGGGACGCCCGGGAACACCGGGCCCATCTTCTGCTTGCCCTTGGCGACGTTCTGCATCCGCTCCGCGACGATCAGCTCCCGGTCGAGGATCCACCAGATGAGGGTCTCGAGGTCGCCGCCCTGGGCAACGGTGTCCGGGAACTTGCGGGTCTTGAGCAGCTGCTTCGTCGCCGGATCGCTCGCGACCCGCCCGTACGCGTCGGCGACCCAGTCTCGCGGGACGACGTGGAAGTCGCGGGCCGCCACCTTGGACGTCTTCACGTCGGTCTGGTGTTCGGTCACCAGCTCGCTCTCGAGCCCGGTCTGCGACTGGAGCGCGAGGTCGGCCGGGAAGAGGGACTGGGCCCCGCCGCGCAGGAGCGGCAACATGATCGCGGCCGGGACCGCATGCGTCACGAGCCTGACGTTCTCGATGGGGCGTGGGAGCTTTACGAGGTCCTCGATGAGTTCCTCGACCGACGACACGCGGACGGGGGCCGGATAACCGCGGTCCGCGTGGAACTTCGCCGCGTACTTGAAGTAGGGCTGCTTGCCGAGCGTCGAGAAATACAGCGCGCGGCTGCGCTGCACGACCCGGCCGACCGCGCCCGTCGCGCCGCCGGGGCCCGCCGCGGCCTGCTGGCGGACGTGGCTCATCTCGTGGGCGAGGAGCCGGAGGCCGGCCGGCGACGAGGGATCCGGAGCCCCGGAGCCGAGATGGACGTCCGACCCGGACGTGAACGCCTGGGCATGGATCGAGGCGGACAGGCGCCCGGCGGTCGCGTCGCGATGGAGCCGGACGTGCCCGAACGGGGTCCCGAACGCTGCCTCGAGCGTCTGCCGCGGCCCGGCCGGCAGCGTCTGCCCGCCACCGGCGCCCGCGAGGGATTCGCTGAATCCGCGCGGCGCGACCGCCGGATCGGCCGACTCGCGTGACGCTTGGATGCCGGCGGCCTCCTCGCCTTCCTCGTCCTCGAGCCCCGGCCGGTCATACTCGTCCTCGTCCTCGGTCGGGGCGCCGTCGCCCGCCGCCTGGCGCTGGATGCCCGTGGCGGGCGCCGCTCCCCCGACGCTTGCCGGGAGCCCGGCGATCACGTGGTTGGCGGTCTCGTCGGCCTCTCGTTCCGCTTGGTCCGACGGTGAACTGACCGCCGGCTCCGCCTTCCGCTGGACCTTCGTCCCGCCCGATCCCTGCTGGACGACGTGGGCAAGTTCGTGCGCCAGCAGGCGCTCGCCGGACGATCCGGACGACGCCGCCGGCCCGGACCGGCCACCGGCGAGCGCGATGTGTTCCCCGACCGTGAACGCCGCCGCGTCGATCCCCTCGGCGGTCCTCGCCGCGAGGGCGTCGTCGTGGATCCGGACGCGCGAGAAGTCGTATCCGAAGCGCGCTTCCATCGACCGGCGCGTCGACCGGTCGAGCGGCCGCCCAGGCGACGCAAACGCGTCGTCGACGTGCGCGCGAGCCGGCTGCGCGGCCGACGGCGAGGCGGACGCGGGTGCTCGCTGGACCGGCTTCTCCTCGTCCTTCGCCGTCGGTGTCGGAAGCGGGATCGTGACGCCGGACTTGAGGCCCGGAAGCTGCGACCTGACCCAGGCGTCGACGGCGTCCTGCTCCGCCTTCTTCGCGGCGTCCTTTTCGCTCTTCGGGCGGAACATCTCCTGCTGTGCCCGCAGCCGCGCCGTGTCGGCGGCGATCGAGTCGCTCTTGGCGCTTCCCTTGGCCTTCGGGACCTGCTCCTTGTACGTGAGGGACAACCCGACGAACGTCGGCGCGTTGACCGGGCCCTCGTACGTGACCTTCGCCGACAGACCCGGCGTGATCCGATCGAGCGGGATCGCCGGAGGTTGGAACGGCAGGGATCTGCCCGTCGCCGCGAGGGCGCCCACGCCACCGACGATTGCGGCCCCCGTCACGATCTTGCCGGGCGTCGTGCTCACCGCGTCCGTGACCGTCTTCACGAGTGGATCTGCGAGGACCTGCTCCTTCAGCGCCTTGCCCTGCGGCGTCGCGACCGCGGCCTCGCCGGCCTTCAGGGCTGCCTCCTTGTACTTCTCGTCGTCGCTCTTCGGCTTCGGGGCCTCCTGGCGGTGGACCGTCGACGAGGCCGTCAGCGGGACGTTCCCGAACGACCAGCCGGCGACCGTTCCGCCGCCCCCGACGACGTCGGCGGCCCGGTCGGCCTCGTGCTCCTGCGGGTCGTGCGGCCGCGAGACGGCGCGGACCGCCGACCGTCGCGGGATCTGGCCGCCCGGCACGCGCTCGCCGGTCATCGGCGCTCGCCGCCCGTGATCGTCGACCAGACGGCGGATGCGGCCGACTCGCCGACGGAGACGGGGCTGGCGCTCCGCGGCTTCGCGACCGGAGCGCGCCGGAAGGCCTCGTCCCGTGCCGCGACCGCCGTCCCCGAGACCGCCCAACCCTCGCCGAGCAGCCGGAGCCGCGCCTCGAGTGCCGCAACGGCCGACCGCGCGTGCGCCGGCGAGAGTCCGCGAACGACGACCTCGTCGACCCGGATCTCGAGCCGCGCTCGACGGGCGCTCATCGGGTGCCTCCCGCCTCGGCATCGGTCAGGGAGCGCTCCGACTTCGCGTATTCGACCCGCGCGGCCCGCATGACGTGGTCGACGGTCACGGGCGTGCCGTCTTCCGCCGCTGCGAACGCCGCCGACAACGCGATCGACCGGATCGAGCCGCCGGGGACGGTCATGCGGGCGAGCTCGTCCGGGTCGATGCCGTCGAGCGGTGCCGCGGCGGGGAAGACGCGCCGCCAGATGTCCGCCCGCTGGGCCCGGTCCGGGAAGGGGAACTGGATGACGAACCTGAGCCGGCGAAGGAACGCCCGGTCGATGTGACTGCGCATGTTCGTCGTGAGGATCGCCAGGCCGCGGTAGGACTCCATGCGCTGGAGCAGGTAGGCGACCTCGAGATTCGCGTAGCGGTCGTGGCCTTCCTTGACCTCGCCGCGTTTTCCGAAGAGCGCGTCGGCTTCGTCGAAGAGCAGAACGGCCCCGCTCGCCTCAGCCGCGTCGAACAGGCGACGGATGTTCTTCTCCGTCTCGCCGATGTACTTGCTGACGGTTGCCGAGAGGTCGATCCGGTACAGGTCGAGACCGAGATCGGCTGCCAGGACCTCCGCCGCCAGCGTCTTGCCGGTTCCGCTCTCGCCGGCGAACAGCGCCGTCACCCCGAGCCCGCGGGACTCTCGTTCCGCGAAGCCCCAGCGCTCGTAGACCTGCGTCCGGTGCCGGACGTGGCGGGCGATGTCGTGGAGCAGCTCGAGGTGACCGGCCGGCAGCACGAGGTCGTCCCACGTCGCCTGGGGATCGATCCGCTGGGCGAGGTCGTCGAGCCGGACGCGGGCGCGCTCGCGGCAGAGCCGCCGCAACCCGGCCGCGACATCGCCCGGGCCGGTGACGACCAGTTCGCGCGCGACGCCGGCGACCGCGCGCGCCCCGAGGCGGAAGTGCTGGGCGATCTCCTCCACGGCCGTCTCGACATCCGCCGCGAGCGGGACGCCGAGCCATGCGCTCCACAGGATTCGTTGCTCCGCCGGTGACGGCAGGTCGACTGATCGACGAACCACGAGCCGGCCTGACGACCGTCCGCCGGTCCCGGCGGTCGCGATGACGACCGGAGCCTCGAGCAGATCGAGGAGGATCGCCGCGGCCGGCCCATCCGCCTCCCCGTCGACGTCGAGGATCGGCAGCGCGCCGAGGAGCGGGATCTCGCGATCGATCAGCCGGGCCACGTTCGCGAGCTCCGGGCCGGGCGCGAGGCTCGAGGTCCGGACGACGAGCGGGACGAGCTCGAGCTCGGCGGCAACCTGGCAGGCGACGTCCAGGCGTGCATCGACGTCCTCCCCGTAGAGCAGGACGAGGGTCGGGTCGCCGGTCGCCACCGTCCGCGCCAGATCCTCGGCGAGCCGGAGCTGTGACGGCGCGAGGGGCACGGCGCCGGCTCCGACGAACGCGATTCCCTCCAGGCGGTCGTCGATCGCCTCGATCCCGGTCAGGTGATGGAGGATCCGTTCGTCGATCCGGATCGCCCGGCTCGGAAGCGTCGGCCCGGGTCCCAGCTCGACCAGGCGCCAGGATCGCAGCGGCGATGCTGGTGCGATCGCGTCCCAGTGGCCGCCGGCGAGGATCGACAGCGCAAGCCCGAAGGTCGGCCGCGGGTCGCTCCCGCCGAGGATCGAAGCCGCGACCGAGGCCACGTCGCCGTCGAGTTCGATCGCGGCCGCGAGCAGGAGGAGCTCCCGCTCGAACGGCGACAGGCCGAACAGCCGGACGAGCCGTCCGACCGCGGTCGTTTCGTCGTCGTGGTCCGTGCCCGGCTCGCCACCCGGCTCGGGCGGCTCGCCGGCACGGAACGCTTCGAGCAGCGCCCGCATCCGGTTGATGTCGGCGACGAGGGCCGAACGTCCGTGGTCCAGTTCCGCGACCTCGGGCTCGTCAGGGGCTCCGGCCCACGCAGCGGCATCGACCTGGACTGTCATGCGGGCACCACGATCGACTGGGCCGGGTCGAACACCGGCGGGTCGACCGACCGATCGACGAGCAGGCTCTCCACGCCGTCGACGGTGAGGCGGACCCACTGGGCGCCCGGCGGGACGTCGTCGAACGCGAACGTCAGCGACGCCGTCGTCGTCGGGTGCGGGTTCGCGATCGCGGTGTGCCCGCCCAGTGTGAGCCGGACGTCCTGCGCGGCGCGCACCTGCGGCCGGACGTCGAGGGCGACCGTCACGCGCTGGGTCGTGGCGTTGCGGGTGACACTCGTCGGCGGCAGGATCGCCTCCGGCGCGAGGAACGTCGCCGCCACGTTCGATTCCTGCGGGTCCGGGTCACCAGGACGGATGAGCGACACCGTCACCGTATACAGGCCGGCGGGCCAGGCGAGCTCGGCCGCGGCGCCGGACGGGAGCGTCACGTCGATCTGCTTCGCGTTGCCGCTGACCCCGATCGGGATCTCGTGCGGATCGATGAGCCGGTGGACGAACCGAGCGCCGGTCGAGGTGCCGTCGAGGTGGTGACCGGTCAGCTTCAAGGTCTCGCCCAGCCGCGCCGCCGGTTGCTCGGCGGGTGGCTCGATCTTCTCGATCGTCGGGTACGGCGGCAGCAGGCTCGGCTCCACGACGACGCCGCGATCGCGGTGCGTGACCGGGTCGACCTTGCCGCGCGACAGGACGGGCAACGCGTCGCGGGACGGCTTCCGCGCCTGGATCAGGACGACCGAGACGAGATACCCGGCCGTCGGCCGGTAATGCGCCTGCATCGCCGACCAGAGGCGCGACATCTCCTCCGTGTCCATCGGCTCCTGGGTGACGGTCACGGCCTCGACCTGGTCGGCGAGGTCCGACGCTGTCAGCGCCTGAAAGGCCGGCGGCAGGATCGATGCGCCGAGCGGGCTCGGGTCGAGCGCGCGCCGGATCGCCGCCCGGTCGAGGACCGGCCGTTCGTGGAGCAGGTGCATCGCGTAGCCGAGCAGGATCTCGGCCTGGAAGTCGCTGCTGCCGTAGGCCGTGACGAGGTAGTGCAGGTTCAGCGCGAGCGGTGGGTTGGTCGTCCGGGTCCCGTTCGCGTCGTACGATGGGAGGTCGACCTCACGCCAGCCCGGGTTCGGGCTCGTCCGGTAGAGGAAGAGGTTGACCGACGGCGGTGCGTTCGGGTCGTCGACCTTGATCGTGTCGGGCGCGACGGCCGTAACCTTCACGGACCCGATCGGCGGTCCGATGTCGACCATGCCGTTGTCGAGCAGGTTGCGCAGGACCGCGCTCACCGCACCGATCGCCAGCGGGCTGCTCATCGGGCGCCCCGCAGGTAGTCGGCCAGCGAAACGCCCTTGACGAGTTCCTCGCGGACGCGGCGTGTCGGCGGCCGAGCCGTCTCGGCTTCCGGGAGGCTTGCGCGGATCTCGAGCCGGCCGATGTGGACGCGGACCGTCGGCGGTTCCTGCGCGGGCGTGGTCGCGGTGCGGATCGACTCGCTTCCGGACCACGATGGGGTCGGTGAAACGGCCGCGAGCGGGACGGCGGCTACCGGCAGGGACGCCGACGGAATCGGTTCGGCGTCGCGTCCGTCGCCCACCGCGGACGACGGTCCGCGATCGGTGGCCGCGGGCCGCTCCGCGGTGACGTCCCGGCGCGCGACGGCTGGACGGGCTCGCCTCGGGGAGGTCGTCGATCCCGACCCCGCAGCGTCGGCAGTGGTGGTCCGGACGACGACGTCCAGCGAATCGGTCGGTGTGGCTGCCACGGGCGCAGGGCGGCCGCCAGGCGCGGGCTCGGCGGGCACGGCGGCTCGGGACGCATCCGTCGCAGCCACGGCAGCCGCGGGTCGGCGCCCGGCGGGCACCTCCTCGTCGATCACCTCGAAGCCGTCCTGCACGGCCCCCGTCCCGGATCCGGTCTCGAACAAGCCCGGCAACCGTGGCTGCGCGGCGGCGGCCTGGCCGACGGCCCTGGCGGCGAGGCGGGCGAGGAACTCGCTCACGCGACGCCGCCCCCGACGAGGTCGAGATACGCCGCGCGGCGTCGCTCGGGCAGGCCGAGGACCTGCCCTTCCGTCCACCCGAACGCGCGCGCCAGGAGGGCAACCTCGTGCAGGAGCCGCCGCGCCCGCGCGCGCAACTCCGACCAGACGAACCCGGCGACGTCCAGATCCGCCTCGAATGAGGTCCCGCAGGCCGGGCATGTCACGGAGACGACGATCTCGGCCAGCGGGTCGGCCGCGGCCATCGCCTGCGACACGGCGTCGCGCACGGCCGGCGGCAGCTCCGCCGCGTCGACCGCTCCACGAGGCCCGGACGCCACCCTGACGCACCGGGCGAGCAGGATCCGTTCCGCGTCGGCGGCCGTGCCGGCGGTCGACGCCGCGATGACGTCGTCGCTGTCCGGCGGCCGCCACGACACGCTGTAGCCCTCGGCCTCCAGTGCCTCAGAAACGGACGCGACCGCCCCATCGGCCATCGCCGCGAGCACCTGCGCATCGGCCGCGAACTCGACCCGCTCGCCGCACGCCGGGCACGCGGCCGTCGCATCGAGCGGACGGCTGGTCAGCTCGGACCGCAGCCGCAGGAGCCGCCGATCGCGACGCCCCAGCGGCAGGCGCGCGACCGCCGCGGCTTCTGAGCTCGGATCGGCGGCGACGGCGAGCGCGATCGCACGTTCGACCGGTGGCAGGTCGTCGGCCTGTTCCCACAGATCGAGCGTGGCGGCCGCAGTCAGCCCGGGCACGGTTCAGGCCCTACGACTCGGAGAACTGTGGCTCGCTTGGCTCGGTCACCTCGTAGTCGCGCTCGAATCCTTCGTGTTCGAGCTTGATGGACTGGATGGCGACGGCGTTGGCGTTCGCATCGAGGTCCGGCAGCGCCTGGTATTCCGACACCCAGGCCCGATACACCTTGTAGGAGATGACCAGCTGGCCGGCCTCGTTGTACATGTCGATCATCACGTCCTTGCGGAAGCTCTTGAGCGACACCTCGGCTCCCAGCCCCGACCCGAAGTTCCAGACGCGGTTCGCCCACGACTCGAACTCCGTGTCGTGGGTGACGCCGCGCTCGAGCGTCAGCGGCTCGAACTTCGTCCGACCCGGCGACTTGCGGCTGGACGAGGGGTCGCCGCCCTCGCGGTGTTCGACGACCTCGGTCGTCCGCTTCAGCGCGCCGACCTTGCTGACGCCGGCGACATAGCGGCCGTCCCACTTCACCCGGAACTTGAAGTTCTTGTACGGGTCGAACCGCTGGCCGTTGACACTGAACTGGGCCATCACACGCTCCCCGTTTGGCCGGCCATCTGCTGCAGCTTGATGACCACGAATTCGGCGGGTCTCAACGGTGCGAAGCCCACGACGATGTTCACGATCCCGAGGTTGACGTCGTCCTGGGTCGTCGTCTCCGCGTCGCACTTCACGAAGTAGGCCTCGCGCGGCGTCGTGCCCGCGAAGGCGCCCTGCCGGAACAGCACGTTGAGGAACGCACCGACGTTCAGGCGGATCTGGGCCCACAACGGCGCGTCGTTCGGCTCGAACACGACCCACTGCGTCCCGCGGTAGAGCGACTCCTCGAGGAAGAGGGCCGTTCGCCGGACGGGGACGTACTTCCATTCCGAGGCGAGCGCGTCGGCGCCTGCGAGCGTGCGCGAGCCCCAGACCACGCTCCCCGAGGTCGGGAAGGTCCGGAGGCAGTTGACGCCGAGCGGGTTGACGATCCCGTTCTCGCCGTCGGTCAGCTTCGCCTTGAGCTCGAGGATGCCGGCGACGCCGGCATCGAGGCCGGCCGGGGCCTTCCAGACGCCGCGCGTGGCGTCGGTCCTGGCCATCACCCCGGCGACGGCGCCGCTCGGCGGAAACTCCGCGGTCGCGTCGCCCTGGAGCGAATCCGGAGCCCGCAGGTAGGGGAAGTAGATCGCCGCGTTCTTGCGATCGTCGGAGCCGATGCCGCCGATGTACGTACTCAGCTGGGTGCCGCCGGCCGTGATCTGCGACGGCGCCGTCCAGTCCGGATGCGGGTCGACGATGAACAGCGCCCGATGGTCCTCGCAGAAGGCGGCCGCGCGACCCTTCGCCACGGCGCTCAGGACCCGTCCGGCCCCGGCGTCGCTCGCCGGCAGGACCGGCGGGATGCACAGGAGGTTGAAGAGATCGGCCCGGGCGAGCGCGTAGACGCCGGTGCCGTCGTCCGCCGCGGGGACGAGATCCGCCTCGTTCTGGTCCCCGTCCTGGCCGGAGTCGGCGCCGGTATCGGGGACTGCGGTGAACCTCGCCGGCACGGCCGGATCGAACGGGTCCTCACCCGGGCCGCTCGCGGCATGGGCGTCCGGGCGCGCCGTCGGGGCCGTGACCACGCGGACGAGCGAGGACTGCTGCTCGACCAGTGCCCCCAGCGAGGCGCTCGGCGGCAGGTTGCGGAGCACCTCGACGGCGCCCGTGCTCGTGTCCTTGATCGAGAGGTTGAACAGCGTGGCCGGGCCTGGGACCTCCGGTTTCGTGTCCTGGTCGATCCGGACACGCAGCGCATCGGCCCACTCGCCGTCGCTCGCGGCCTCGAGGACCAGCTCCTTCGCGCCGGCTCCACCGACCGAGACCTTGGCCTTCTTCGCCTTGGTGCCCGCGCCCGTCAGGTGTGCGGCGCGGACGATCAGCGCGTCCCGCCCGCCGTTCAGGAAGTACTGCTGGACGGCGTAGGACATCGTGCTCTTGGCCGACAGCCCGCCGAACCTTCGGGCGAATTCCGGGAAGCTCTGGACCGTCTCGGGCTTGTTGACGGGCCCGCGTCGCGCGAAGCCGACGAACCCGGTGATCGACGTCGCGACGCCGGTGATCGTCCGAACCCCGCTCGGGATCTCCTCGATGTAGACGCCTGGGAACGTCAGCGCACTCGGCATACGGCCTCCTCGTCAGGCACGGACGCGGCTCCCCGCGCCCGGCCTCGGCGGTTGCTCACTGGGTCTTGTCGGCCGCACCTGGTCCGAGTCCGATCTCGTGGAGGCGCTCCTCGATGAACGCGGCGGTCTCCGGGAGGCTCTCGACGTACTGGCGGTCCTGGTCCGGAAGGGACGCGATGTGGCCGCGCCACGTCCCGCCCTCGACCTCCGCCGGGGTCTGCTCCATCCAGATCCTGACCACGATCGCCAGAGGTCTACTCTCCAGGCTTGACACATCGGTCGTGGTCTAGCAGCGCGCGGTCTCCCCGGCGTCTGTCGGGCGTCTGTCGGGGCGTCGCGGGCTCGGGGAATCAGTCCCGACGGAGGGCTCGCAGACTCTCCCCGACCAGCCGCTCCGCGCGGATCAGCGCGGCGAGCGCCTGCTGGAGCGGCTCCGCGGCGGCTTCCTGTTGGCCATGTCCGTGGCCCTCGGGCTGCTCGACATCGGACGCGGCGCCCTCGTCGGCCCGGATGAGCTGGTACAACATCGTCGTCCGCTCGCTGGGTGCCACGTCGAGCTCCTCGCGAAGCGCAGCGACGCAGGCGGCGTACTGGCGCATCGCGCCCGTCCGATCCCCGGCCTGGTACCGCAGCCGCATCAGCCGCCAGTGCGTCCGCTCATGGGCCCGATCGTGCCGGAGGATCCGCTCGCCGCAGGCGAAGCCGTCGTCGAACTGTCGACGGCTCTCGTGATACGCGAGGAGCTTCTCGACCGTCAACACGTACATCGCCTTGAGCCGCTCGCGCTCGAACAGGCACCACTCCTGGTACCAGCCTTCGAGCAGGTCACCGCGATACAGACAGACGGCTCGTTCGAGGGCCGCGGCGAGCTCCGGGGCGAGGTCCTCGCCGCGGGTTCCGCGGGCCGCGTCGAACGCCGATTCGATCTCGGCGACATCCAGCCAGACATCCGCCTCGGGGTTGACCTGGATCCACGTCGGGTCGATCAGCAGGACGTCGTCGCCGATGCGGCCCTCGGCGCCGAACACGCCGTGGAGCTCCCAGAGCGCCTGCCGCAGGTACTTCCGCGATTGCGTGGTGTCGCCCGTGCTCCACAGGGCGTCCGCGACGATCTCGCGCCGGTGCGGCTTAGCCCGGAACAGCAGGAGGTAGCTGAGGAGTTCCTGGACCTTGCGGCCCTCAACGAGGGCGACGTCGTCGTCGCCGCTGCGGACGGCGAATCGCCCGAACATCGTGATCGAGACGCGGGGTCGATCCGGTTCGTCCGTGCCCTCGGGTCTCAGGACGATCGCGGGCTCAGCGACCTGGGCTGGATCGAATGGTCGGCTCGGCGCCCGCGATGACATGGTCCGACACTCCCCGAAGTTGTGGCGATCCAATGCAGGCGTCGCGCGACCCGTCCGAGAACCGGGGCGGCGTCCCCGGCAACGAGAACTATACAGGGCGGGTGTAAGGGTCTGTATGGGGAGCTAGAGCAGGAAGGCGATCCAATGGCACTCAACCAGCTCGACCACCCGAGGTAGGCGATCGGAACGATCGTTCGGCCGGTGATTCGGATGGTGATGAGGGCCCAAGACTGGCCCGATTGAGACTGGCGCGGATACAGCTGACCTTCGCCTAAGCAGTGTCAACCGCGTCCGGAAATTGCGCCGGCCAGGCGGCTCGGCTACCGCCAGTGACCGTTCCACACCGACAGGTATTCATAGATACGCAAGGGCCGCCCTTTTGGGTCTCGACCGACTTCGTGGCGGCGAGAGCCTGGCTTGTCATGACTCGACCTGGATCGAGACTTCCGGCTCTCGCTCGTCGCGGACTGCAGGTGATCGCTCGATTGCCTCCAGTGCTCGGACGAACGAGACAAGCCCTTAAGCCGAGGCGATCGCGGCGGCGCGACCGGTCCGGGCCGAATGAGTCCGCGCGCTCGCGAGCTTGAGCGCCGCCCGCAGGAATGCAGAGCGTCCAGATCCTGCCCTCGATAATGGGCTCGTTTTCGTCACGCCCCGCGGCTTCGCCGTCAATGGCTCGTGGCTCACCAAGCACTTCCAAGCGCTGCTGGCGCGTGCCGGCCTACCGCGCATGCGACTCCACGACCTTCGGCACGGCGCCGCCAGCCTGCTCGTCGGAGCGGGAGTGCATCCACGGATTGCTCAGGAATTGCTCCGTCACGCGTCCAGCAAGACGACGATGGAGATCTACAGCCACGTCAGTGCGGGGCAGCAGCGCGAAGCAGTGGAAGTACTGGAGCGAGCCCTTGCGGCTGAGAGAGTCACGCTGAGAGTCACGCGAGTCCGAATTTGGACGGCGTAGAGTGGGCCAAAGCTGCCCAGGCTGGCCAGATCGAGCGCGAGAGTGGCTCCGGCGGCGACAGCGAAGACGGAGCGCGCCTGGGCAAAGTGGTGCGTTCTGGGCAGCCCGCGCGACACGGCCATCGAACCGAGCAGTCCAAGTTGGCCGTGAGTGTTTCACCATTTGGCGCGGTCCATCTCGCCGAGACGCGCAATCACGAGGCGCAGCTTGAGCAGGCGCTCGAGGTCGACCGCCTCTTCAGCCGCCGTGCCGTTCGGTTCGATCATCGTGTCGATTGTGCTTGGTTCGCTCGCGGGGGCAGCGCGAGGCAGTAGAGGTACTGGAGCGGGCCCTCGCGGCTGAGAGTCGCGCTGAGAGTCACGCGAGTCCGAATTTGGACGGCGTAGAGTGGGCCAAAGCTGCCCAGGCCGGCCAGATCGAGCGCGAGAGTGGCTCCGGCGGCGACAGCGAAGACGGAGCGCGCCTGGGCAAAGTGGTGCGTTCTGAGCAGCCCGCGCGACACGGCCATCGAACCGAGCAGTCCAAGTTGGCCGTGAGTGTTTCACCATT
>Ga0136614_10000724_pt1 | contig 17654 bp, 21 predicted proteins | sample AntDrymUQ2792106_2_FD_106643 | JGI IMG/M metagenome (GOLD analysis project Ga0136614, IMG submission 106643) | Polar desert sand microbial communities from Dry Valleys, Antarctica - metaG UQ279 (21.06) | ecosystem: Environmental > Terrestrial > Soil > Desert | place: Antarctica: Dry Valley... | reverse complement strand
GCTGCTCGAGCGCCACGCCTACCGCACACCGATCGAAGCCCGCGAGCACCTGCTCCGTCAGACGCTCGTGGCATGATCACCACGCTCACCACAGAAGTGTCCGGTGAACCGGGGCCGGGACACTCGCGCGGGGAGATCGGCGTTCCGAGCGACCGGCGACGGAGAGGTCCCGAGAGACTCTGGCGGGAAGGAGCGCTTGCTGGAGTCTGAACCGGGCCCCGACGAGTTCGTCGCTGGTGGGATGTCCTGTGTGCGTTTCTCGCGTGTCGGTCAAAGTAGTCGGGGCCGCGAGCGGCCATGCGGGCATCGTGAAAGCTTCTTGCGTGGAAGGGGCTGGCGGCGCAAGATTCTGACGACTTTCCTACCAGGCACCTTGGGCCGCTCATCATCCCAGGCCACGGCTGGAGTACGTGGCTCCTCGCCGCCATCAGCGGTCCCGGAACGTAGGCGCCGGAACTGATCGACAGGCCAGCCCGCAAGCCGATCGAAGAGATCGGGCCACTGCTGTTGCGCTGACCGCCGGCATCCACCGAACGACTAACGAGACTCGCTCGTCGCGACGTCGTGATCACGAAAGCGCTGCCCGCGTTGGGTCGCGTCCCAGGAACGGCGTTGGGCGGGACGCCCGCCGATGGATCGATAGTCGGAACGCGGCACGCCCGCTCGTCGCCCGCTTGTCGACGCGCCATCGCCATGGCACGCTGGCGTCATGGTCCATCCGATCGCGAGCACGCCCCGGCTGGAGGCCGCGATGGAGCGCATCCGTCCGGTCGTCTTCGCCCTTCCGGGCGTCGTCGAGCGCCCATCGCACGGCTCCCCGACGTTCTTCACCGCGGAGGGCCGCAAGGGGCGCACGTTCGCTTCCGTGCACGACGAGCGTGAGTGGCACGAGGGACGGCTGTGCCTATGGGCGGCCGGCTCCAAGGAGATCCAGGAGGCGCTGGTCAGCGGGGGGCCGGAGCGCTTCTTCGTGCCGCCCTACGTCGGTCACCGCGGCTGGGTCGGCTTGCGGCTGGACCTCCCCGAGGTGGACTGGGACGAGGTTGCCGGCGTTATCGAGGACGCCCACGCATACGTTCTGGACCGGTGAGCAACGCGAGCGTCGTCTGAATGCCTGCCCAGGCAGCACTCGCTTGTGTTCGACAGCCGATCGGTTAGCGGGACGCGGTCGCCGGCGAGCGCTACTGAAGTACGGCGACGGCGTCGATCTCGACGAGGAGGTCGGGCTCGCCTAGCGCTGCGACTGGGATGAGCGTGACGGGCTTGATCGGGTTCACTTCTAGGCGTCGGGCGGCGCGCTCGACGCCGGCACCGAGCGCCGCCATCTTCTCGCCGCTCCAGTTCACGACGTAGACGGTGAGCTTGGCGACGTCGTCGAAGCTGCCGCCGACCGCGGCCAGTGCTGTAGCCACGTTGAGGTAGGCCTGTTCGACTTGCGCGGCCAAGTCACCGGCGCCAACCGGCTCGCCGGCTTACGTGCGTGCGACTTGCCCGGCGAGGAACACGGTGCGCGATCCCGAGGCGACGGCCACCTGTCGGTACATGTCGGGCTTCGGCAGCCCGTCGGGGTTCAGAAGCTGGACCCGGCACGCTGCTTCTCCTTCCGCTCCTCGGCGCCCAAGCGACGATGCGCTGCTTCGCTGGCGGATCCGCTATTCATATCACCGTTATGCTTCGTTGGCAAATGCCGAGAAAGGCTTCCCCGGCCGTCCGCGACGCCCTGGTGGAGCGGGCGGCGGAAATGCTCGCTCGCCGCGAGCCCGTCACCTCGCGCGCGCTCGTTGAGGGAACGGGCGCCTCGACGATGGCCGTCTACACGCACTTCGGGGGGATGCCGGGCCTGTGGCGGGCCGTCCGTCAGGAGGGCTTCACCCGCCTTGCCCGGCGGCTGCCGTCGAGCTCACGCCCGACCCGGTACGCGACCTGACGGCCCTCGGCGCGGCCTACGTCGCCAACGCGCTCGCCAACTCCGCCCTGTACCGGAGCATGTTCGACGCCGCGGCCGAGCTCGAGAACCCGACCGCGGCCGACCAGACGTTCGAGGTCCTCGTCGGATGCGTCGCTCGCGCCCGGGACGCGGGCCGGTTCTCGGAAACCTGCGACCCGCAAGCGGTCGCGACGCAGTTCTGGGTCACGGGCCACGGCCTCACGATGCTCGTGCTCACCGGCGTCTTGCCTCGCGAAGCGCTCGACGTTCACGCCCCCGCCATCGCCATCGCACTGTTGGTGGCCGCCGGCGACGACGAGGACACCTGCCGCTGCTCGGTACGGCTTGGCTGGTCTTCCCCCGAGCTCATGCTGGACCCCGTCTCGTAGGAGAACGCTGACCGCACGCGACAACCCCGCTGCCCGGGTCGGCGTGGTCATCGGAAGCATCAACGAGGGGAGCTGGCGCGGTCCCCCCGGATGCCTTCGATTCAGAAGGGTGCCAGCGAGTTGTGTATCCGGTCGCGACGGGCGTGCAAGAGCGTCCGACGCGCGTGGTGAGGGCAGGCGCCTGCTGATCCGCAAGGTTGGCCGCGCAGCACGCACCATGGACGGTTGTGCCGCGGTAGCGTGTTGGTCACTGCGGAGTGACAGCCGGTCGAACGACTGCCGGGTGGGACGTACCGCCAGTACCTGCATCGCCGCCGTCGCCGTCGCATTCGGGGGGCCCGGCTGAGTGCGCAGCCCGGCGCCGTTCTCGCGCGCTGCGTAGGTCGATGCCGGTGAGCGCACGCGCCAGAGCAAGTGCCATCGCGCCGAGGACGATGCCGGCCACGTCGTCAAGAACGTAGTGCCAGCCGAGGTAGATGGTGCCGAGGGCCGTCACCGTGAACCAGATCCACAACGCGATCCGCAGCCGTCTTCGGAGCCCCAGGAGGTGAGCCGCCAGGGCGGCGGTGAAGCTCATCGAGATGTGCAGTGATGCGAACGCCGCGATGCTCTGGGGGGTGCCCGACGCGGGATCAGCCAGGTATGCGAGCCGCTGGTCGAGCAGCACGCTCTGCAGATGGGTCACCTCGGATGGCGGGAGCGCCGCGAAGGCGCCGGGGTCGAAGTAGATGGGACCCACCGCGGGCAGCAGAAAATAGCTCGCGATGCCGAGCACCCAGTTGATCGACTGCGCGGTCGTATAGAAGAGGCCCGACTGCAGGTCGCGGCTGAAGACGAGGGCGAGGCCGATCGTCAGCGGCAGGAAGACGATGAAGGCCACGTACGCCGTCGAAAGAACGTGCGTCGACAGACCCGTTCCTAGCAGGCTGTGCAGCAGTGCGGCGGGATCGTTGCCTGAGAAGAGACCGCGATCGATATCTGCCAGCTGGCGATCGAAGAGGTCGCCCGGTCTTAGCAGGGGGACCACGCTCTTGAGGTTCCGATAGGCGAGGTAGGTCGCGTAGAAGCCGACAAGCGCGCTGCCGGCGGCCACGCCCGCGCGCATTGTCCAGCGCTCGCGGCGTACGCGGCGCACGGCGGCTCGCGAAGGAGGAAAGCGTCCCGCGCGAAGACCGGCACGGACTACGACATCGAGCCCTACAAGCATGACCGTGCCGCAGCCGACGAGGGCCAGGTACAGCGCGGCGACGTGATCGGGGTCTCGCAGCGGCAGGCCGACCGCGTCGGTCGCCAGCAGCGCGGCGAGCACGGTGACGATGGCGACGGCCGGCCCCGCCAGCACGTGGCGCCAAGCAGCGGAGTGCGGCAACGGCGGGGATGGAGCCGTCACGCCAGATGCGCGCGTCGGAGAGGCTTGTGGATCGCTGCGCACCTTGAAGCCCGTCAGCAGACAGGCCAGCGCGACCGAGGTCGCACCGAGGATCAGGCCGCCGATGTCGTCGACGACGTAGTGCCAGCCGAGGTAGATGGTCGACGCAATGGTCACGCCGAGCGAGAGCCATGCCGCGATCTTGATGCGCCTTCCGAGCCGCAGCAGATGGACCGCCAGCACGCCCGTGAAGAAGATTGAGATGTGCAGGGAAGAGAACGCGGCGATGCTCTGAGCCGTGCCGGCTGCTGGATCGCGCAGGAACTCGATCCGCTGGTCGAGCAGGATCTCCTGCAGTTGCGTCACGCCCGAGACCGGCAGGTGCGCGAAGGCGGCGGGCTCGGCGTAGACCGGGCCTAGCGACGGCAACAGAAAGTAGCTTCCCGCGCCCAGCAGCCAGTTGATCGACTGCGCCGTCGTGTAGAACAGGCCGGGCCGCAGGTCGCGCGAAAAGACGAGCGCGACGGCGAGCGTCACCGGGATGAACGCGAAGAAGAGCATGTACCCGGCCGACAGCACGTGCGCGGCTGAGCCGGTGCCGAGGAGGTCATGGAGCAGCGCTGCCGGATCGTGACCGCTGAACAGGGCGCGATCGAGATCGGCCAACTCGCGGTCGAAGAGCTCACCGGGCCGCAGCACGGGAACGACGCTCTTGAGGTTGCGATATGCGAGATAGGCCAGGTAGAAGCTGACCAGCGAGCTGCCGACCGCGAGGCCGCGCCCCAGACTCCAGCGCTCACGCCGGACCGCCTGCATCGCTGCCCGCGACGGCCGAAGGGTGGCCGACCGACGCGCCGCTCGGACCACGATGTCGAGCACTACGAGCACCGCAACAAGGCCGAGGACCAACACAAGACGCCGCCCCGCGACGTGATCGGGATCGCGCAGCGGTAGCCCCGCCGAGTGGGTCACAAGCACCGCCGTGACCAGCGACACGAGCGCGACTGCTGGGCCAGCGATCAGCATCCGCCGGGGGGCCGGGTCTCCGCCGACGACGGGCGTCAGCCCGGTCCGCGCCGTCTCAAGCTCGTCGGTTGGCTCATGCGTCGCGTCAGCCGGTTCGTTGTCGAGCGCGGGAACACCCGCGTTTCGCCGAGAAACAGCCCTCTTCCGGGTGTGCCGTAGCGTGGAGAGGGACACGTCGCTGGAATGCACTACCCGCTATCGACGATTGCGCGGCATCACGCGCAGCCGCGTGCGTACCGAAAACCGGTCCACTTCGTGCGCGGCGCCCCCTGCGGGCTGGCGTCCGTGGCTCACGCACAGCAGGGCGTCCCGATAGACCCGGCCGAAATGATACCCGGGATAGGGACGCCGTACGGACGGACCGACCTCGACCACCCCTGCTTGCCAGAGGAGCAACCGGTTGCGACGGTCCCGCTGCGCGCAGGGTCGCGCGCGTGGGCGCCCCGACGGGGCTGCGGCCCGGCCCGGCGCGGCCGGCTCGACACCGGCCGCACGGCACGCACCGCGTCTGCGACTACTCGTCGTCAGGCCGCTCGGCGGCGTTCGCTGCGTCGATCAGATCGGGATCGGGATCATGGCCGAGCTTCGTGCCAGGGGTCGCTGACGCCGCCTCGCCGGCTGCTGCGACGTCGGCCGGCTCGTTGACGTTGTCCTGCTGCGTCTCTTCCTCGTCGCGCATTGCGACCTCCCGTGTCGATGTCGCGCGCCGGGTACCCGCTCGCCCCGGCGCGCCACGCGTACGCCCCCGTCGCGGCGTCAGGCGACGCCGGCCGCGGTCTCGCGGCGCCCCTGCGAGCCGCCGTCGGTGTCGACCGACTGCGGCTCGCCGTCGGAGCTGATCTGGATCCTGCGCGGCTCGGCCTGCTCGGCGACCGGGATGTGCAGCGTCAGTACGCCGTCGTGATAGCTCGCGCTGATGTGCTCGCCGTCGAGCGTGTCGCCCAGGAACAGCTGGCGGGTGAACATGCCCTGCGGGCGCTCGGAGACGACGACCTCGTCGCCCGCCTGGCTCGCGAAGCGGCGTTCGCCCTTGACCGTCAGCACGTTGCGCTCGATCGTCGACGCGTCCACGCCGGGCAGGTCGAACTGCAGGATGAACGTGTCGCCGCGGTTGAAACGGCGCGCGGCGCGGATAGCTCAGCGCGGCGAGCCGCCACGGTCAGTTTCGCTGTCGCGCGCGCCGCCGCCGACCTCGCGAAACGGCTTGCTCTCCTCCCAGCGCTCAAACCACACGGCGCCTTCGCGGATCGAGAGGAAGACGTCGGGCTCGAGGTCCAGCGCGACGAGGAAGTCGGCGCGCGCCTGCGCCGGATCCTCGTGCTCGGCGGCCTCCAGCGCGACGCCGCGGCCAGGGTTCTCGACCGACGCGATCAGGACGAAGCGCGAGCGCCCGTCGTGGGCCAGGCCGACGTACTTCATCCGGCCCAGACCCTCCTCCTCGCCCTCGGCCCAGGTCCAGCCGAAGCTCGCGCTCAGCGCGTCGGCCGTGCGGTCCAGCACGGCGACGTACTCCATGACCATCGGGATCCACTCGTCGGCCGTCTGCTGGACGAGTCGGTCGGCCATCATGGCCCCGCTCCGAGCGCCCGGCGCAGCGCGTCGAACGGCGCCTCGGCGCGCGCGCGCTCGATCAGCTCGCGTCGCACCTTGCCGCGGTAGACCTCGATCGAGCCGTCGCCACGGACGTCTGCGCCGGCGCGCACGCGCGGGTTGATCGGCGACGGGCCGGCGAGCTCGCCGCGTGCTGCGACCTGCGCGACGGGCGCGTAGTCGCGCGCCAGCGCCTTCTGCGGCTGGCGGCGCGCGGCGGGGCCGAGCGTCGTGAGCTCGCGTTCGAGCACGTCGAGCGCGTCGTCGAGCGACCCGTGGCGCGAGCGCGTGACCTTCGGTCCGACGCGGATCGTCACCGTGTACGTCATCGGCGGGCGATGCTAGTACGCCACCGCCCGCAGGACCGACGCCAGCGCCCGCGGCGCGCGGAACGCCTGGACTACGCCGCGAGCGCGGCCGGCACGATCGGGTGCTCGCGCGTCTCGAGCTCGACGACGAGGGCGGCCAGCCCGCCGGCGTACTGCGTCTGCGCCCGCCGCGAGATCGCGCGAAAGAGCCGGTGGGCGGCGAGGTTCGTGCCCAGCAGCGACGCGGTGAAGCGGCGGATTCCGGTCGCCTTGGCGATGTCGGCGAGGGCCACGCCGATCGTGCGCCCCAGGCCCATCCCCTGCAGCGTGTCGGCGACGGTGATCGCCGCCTCGGCCTTGTCGGGGCGCTGCGGGTCGCGCACGAAGCGCGCGACGGCGGCCAGCTGCGACGGCTCGTCCTCCAGCACGGCGACGATCGCGACGCGGTCGCGGCCGTCGACCTCGGTCAGGTAGGACAGCTCGGCATCGCTCAAGGATGACTTCGGGACGAGAAAGGGCTGGCGGCGCGACTGCGGCGAGAGCCGCGCCAGCCCGTCGGCGAGCAGCGCCCGGTCCGATGGGGCGATGAAGCGCAGGCGCACCCGCGCGCCGTCGGGGAGCTCGTGGACCACGGGGCGTACGACGATGACACGTGCCAGCCTGCACGTGCTGTGCATCGCCTCACAGAACCGTCCGAGCGCAGAACCTGCGCAAAGCGACGCGCCGCCTCACGGGTCAGACGAACTGTGTCGAAGTCAAACTCATGCGCAGGGCGCTGAAGAACCGGCCGTTCCGGGCGCTGGCAGGCGCCTATACGTCCAACGAGCTCGGCGACTGGCTGGCGACGATCGCGCTCGCCGTGCTCGTCTACGACCACACCGGTGACGCGCTCGCGACGACGGCGCTGTTTCTGTCGACGAAGTTCCTGCCGTCGCTGCTCGTGCCGGCGCTCACCGCGCGCGTGGAGCGCTTCCCCGTCGGGCGCACGCTCGGCGCGCTCTATGTCGCCGAGGCGCTCGGGTTCGCCGCACTGGCGCTCAGCGCGACGACGTTCTCGCTCGTCGTCGTCTGCCTGCTGGCCTTCGCCAACGGCACGTTCGCGGTGACCGGTCGCGCCGTGACCCGCGCGGCGACCGTGGCGCTGCTCAAGCCCGCGCGCCTGCTGCGCGAGGGCAACGCGGCGTTGAACGTCGGCTTCTCGTCGATGAACATCGCCGGGCCCGCGGCCGCCGGCGTGATCGTCGCCGCGGGGGGACCGAGCCTCTCGCTGGCGCTCGCCGGCGCGCTCTTCCTCGGTCTGGCGGCGCTGCTGCTCGTCACCCCCGGCCTGCCCTCGGGCACGAGCGACGAGGCGCCGTGGCGCTCCCGCCTGCGCGACGGGGCGGCGTACGTCTGGACGCACCCGGTGGCGCGACCGCTGATCGCGACCCAGGCCGGGCTGCTCGTGCTGTTCACGATCGTCATCCCGATCGAGGTCGTCTACGCCAAGGAGACGCTCGATGCCGGCGACGGCGGCTTCGCGGCGCTGGTCACGGCCTGGGGCGCCGGCCTCGTGGTCGGCAGCATCGTCTTCGCCCGCCTCGCGGAGCACTCGCTGGCGATCGTGGCCGGCCTGTCGACGCTCGCGATCGGCGCGGCCTATCTGGGGATGAGCGCGGCGCCCGGGCTGACGCTCGCCTGCGCGGCGGCCGTCGTCGGCGGCACCGGCAACGGCGTGCAGTGGGTCGCGGTCGTGACGGTGCTGCAGGAGGCCGTCGACGCGACGATGCAGACGCGCGTCGCGGGCTTCTTCGAGGCCATCGCGACCGCGATGCCGGGGCTGGGCTTCATCATCGGCGGCACGCTGACGGCGGCCGTCTCCCCGCGCGCCGCCTTCGCCGCCTCGGGTGCGGGGGTGGTCATCGTGGTGGCGGTGGGCACGCTCGCCTGGCGGGCGCGCAACCGCAGCCTCGTCGCCCGCCGCGCCTGACGCGGCGGGACCTGCCTCAGCGCTGGTCGATCGGGACGTAGTCCCGCGAGCGCTCGCCGGTGTAGATCTGGCGCGGCCGCGAGATCTTCTGCTCGGCGTCTTCGACCATCTCGCGCCACTGCGCGATCCAGCCGCTCGTACGCCCGATCGCGAACATCACCGGGAACATCGCGACCGGCAGGCCGAGCGCCTCGTAGATCAGCCCGGAGTAGAAGTCGACGTTCGGGTAGAGCTTGCGATCGATGAAGTACTCGTCCTCGAGCGCGATCTGCTCGAGCTCGAGTGCGATATCCAGCAGCGGGTTGCGACCGACGACCTCGAAGACGTCGTCGGCGGCCTTCTTGATGATCCGCGCGCGCGGGTCGTAGTTCTTGTAGACGCGGTGGCCGAAGCCCATCAGGCGCTGCTTTCCGTCCTTCACGCCCTTCACGAAGTCCGGGATGTTGTCGCGGTGCTTGATGCGCCGCAACATCCGCAGCACCGCCTCGTTGGCGCCGCCGTGCAGCGGGCCGTAGAGCGCGGCGATGCCGCCGGCGACGGCCGAGTAGGGATCCGGCTTCGCCGACCCGATCGAGCGCACCGCGCTCGTGGAGCAGTTCTGCTCGTGGTCGGCGTGCAGGATGAACAGGACGTCGAGCGCGCGCTCCAGGCGCGGATCGGGCTCGTACTTCAGCTCGGTCATCTTGTACATCATGTTCAGGAAGTTGCCCGAGTACGCGAGGTCGTTGTCCGGATAGACGTAGGGCTGACCCTGGGCGTGGCGGTAGGCGAAGGCCGCCAGCGTCGGCATCTTGGAGATGAGCCGGATCGTCTGGATGTGACGGCACTCCGGATCGTCGATGTCGTTGGCCTCGGGGTAGAACGTCGACAGGGCGGCCGTGGCGCTGAGCAGCATGCCCATCGGGTGCGCGTCGTGGCGGAAGCCGCCGAGGAACTCCTTGATGTTCTCGTGCACGAACGTGTGGATCGTGATCTGGTGCTGCCAGTCGGCCAGCTGCGACGTCGTCGGCAGCTCGCCGTGGACGAGCAGGTAGGCGACCTCGAGGTAGCTGGACTTCTCGGCGAGCTGCTCGATCGGGTAGCCGCGGTACTCCAGGACGCCGTTGGTGCCGTCGAGGTAGGTCACGGAGGACCGGCAGGCGGCCGTGTTCATGAACGCCGGGTCGTACGTCATGAGGCCGAAGTCGTCCTCGTCGACGCGAATCGCGCGGAGGTCCAGGGCGCGGACGGTGCCATCGACAATCGGGATCTCGTACGAGCGTCCCGTGCGATTGTCGGTGACTGTCAGCGTGTCTTCGCCGCTGGCTCCGGGCGCCCCGTTGGTCTCGGGACTGCCGACGGCGCTGATCGTGGTCTTGTTCTCTTTGCTCATCGGCTTCCGATTATGCACCCCCGGGGGCCGAAGTACGCGTGTCCAACGCGTGAAGTTGCCATTGCGTGAGAACTAGTCTCGTTTCCAGCCGCCTCCGAGGAAGCGGCTGAGCCGCCCGCCCTTGACGTTTGCCTTGAACGTCTTGGCGCCGGCGGAGTCACGCTCGGGCAGTGCGGCGGCGCCCTCGGCGTCGAGCGTGAGCGTCACGCGGAGCTCGGCGATCCGCGCCACCTCGGGTGCGTCGACGAAGCGCTGGCCGCCCGGCGTGTCGAGCACGAGCCCGTCGAAGATGTGCTCGGCCTTGTTCTCGAGGACCTCGCGCACGGTGCCGACCTCGCCGCCGTCGCGGTCGACGACGGGGGTCCCCCGCTCCAGGACCTTGTAGGAGATGGCGTGGCCGTCGTCTGCGTCAGGAGGAGACATACAGGACGCTGGCCATCGTCGCCAGGGTGAGCGTGATGCCCAGCGTCATGACGCCGCGGGCGGCGCCGGCGCTGGCCGGAAAGCCCGGCTTCTTGAAGCCGATCACGCTGACGACGATCGCGAACAGCGCGAGCGCGGCGCCGACCAGGAAGAACGGCGCCTCGGACTTGTGCTCCTCCTCGGCGGCGTGTCCGCCGGCCTCGGCGGCGTGCTCGGCGGCGGCAAGAATGGTGGCGAGGACGCTCATGGCGGCGCGACCTTATCGCACTGGCCGCGCGGCGGGATCGATCTCGGCCGGCCCGCCCTCGTAGCGGCTCTCGGTGGCCTCCAGCTGGCTTTGGTAGTGGCTGCCGAGCTCGGGATGGCCGTACGGGCGCAGCGCCGGCGCGTCGAGCGTCATGAACGACAGCTGGGCGATCGGCTTGCCGGCCCACAGTTTGATCGGCACGCGCGTGAGGTTGGTGACCTCCAGCGTCAGCGTCCCCTTCCAGCCGGGATCGACGAAGCCCGCAGTGGCATGGACGATCAGGCCGAGCCGCCCGAGCGACGACTTGCCCTCGATCCGCGCCACGACGTCGTCGGGCAGCTCGACCCACTCCAGCGTGCGCCCGAGGACGAACTCGCCCGGGTGGATGACGAACGGCTCGGCGTCGGTGATCTCGATCTGCTCGGTGAGGTTCTGCGGCGGCGCGGCCAGGTCGATCGCCGCCGTGCGGTGGTTGTGGAACACGCGAAACGTGTTGCCCAGGCGCAGGTCGACGCTGGCGGGCTGCACCATCGCGGCGTCCCACGGCCTGATCGTGATCCGCCCCTCCTCGACGAGGCTCAGGATCGTGCCGTCGGAGAGGACCGAGGTCGGGGCGCTCATGCGCTCGCGAGTCTAGGCGAGGCGAGACCTAGCGTTGACGCGCCGCGCGCGGGCGACGACCGTCCGCACGCGCGGCGGCGGCGCGACGCGCGGCGCGCCATGCGGGCCGCGGCGCGGGTTGCGCGGAAGCGCGGGGCGCGGATGCGGGTGGCGGGGGCGCGGGCTCAGCGGTCGCTTCGTGCCGCCGTCCTCGTCGTTCACCGGCTCCGGCTCGGGCGGCGAATGGACCGCCCACCAGACGATGTAGAAGAGGCCGAAGATCGGCAGCTTCAGGACGAGCATGAGGAAGATGAAGGTCGCGCTCATGTGCGGATGATGACGATACCCAGCATGCGCGGGTTACGCATCCGCGACCCGGCGTCTGGGCGCCAGGGTGCGCACCGGCCCGGCCGGAGTGATCCGCCGGCCGGCCCGGGCCGCAGTTGGACGCGACGTGCGCTTTCCCGAGAGCGGGGGGCGCAACCGACCCACAGGAGGATCCCTTGTCGCATGAGCTCAACCTCGACGTCGTCGATACCGACGGCGCCATCCGCGAGTCCGCGCAGGCCACCGGCCTGGACCGCGGCGACTTCATCAAGAAGGGCGCCCTCGCCGGTGGCGGCCTGATCGCCGGCAGCGCGATGTTCGGCACGTTCCTCGCCAGCGCCGAGGCCGCGATCTCGACGACGAAGCGCTCCGCCGCCAACGACGTGAAGATCCTCAACTACGCGCTGACGCTCGAGTTCCTGGAGGCCGCGTTCTACCAGCAGGCCGTCGCGAACAAGGCCTACGGCGCGAACGCGGACCTGAAGACCTTCGCCGAGGTCGTCGCCAAGCACGAGGCCAACCACGTCAAGTTCCTGCGGAGGGCGCTCGGATCCAAGGCGATCAAGTCACCGAAGTTCGACTTCGGCGACACGGTCAAGGATCCGGCGAAGTTTGCCGCCACCGCCCAGGTGCTCGAGGACACGGGCGTGATGGCCTACCTCGGCCAGGTCGGCAACATCTCCGTCAAGGGCACGCTGGCGGCGGCTGGCACCATCGCCACCGTCGAGGCACGCCACGCCGCGTGGATCCGCTTCATCAACAAGGACCTCCCCGCACCGAAGACGTTCGACGACCGCAAGTCGGAGAAGGCGGTCCTCAAGGCCGTCGGCGCGACCGGCTTCATCCAGTAGCGCGCCCTGAAAACGGGTGCTGCGTTCGACGGGGCCCTGCGGGGCCCCGTCGCCGTTGCGGCGGCTCAGCCCTTCAGCGCCACGCCGGGAGCGTCGAACGACGCCATCCGCTGCAGCTCCTCGACGCGCTCGACGATCTCCGGCCCGGTCAGGCGGGCGACCCGCTCGGTGCCGAACTCCTCGACGTTGAAGGAGGCGATCGCGGTGCCGTAGGCCATCGCCAGTTTGAGCACGTCGATGCTCGCGTCACCGCCGTGCGCGGCGACGCAGCCGACGAAGCCGCCCGCGAACGAGTCGCCGGCGCCGGTCGGGTCGGCCACGAAGTCGACCGGATAGGCGGGCACCCAGAACGAGTCGTCGGGCGTGACGAGCGCGGCGCCGTACCTGCCGAGCTTGACGACCATCGCTCGCGGGCCGTGCTGCATGATCTTGCGCGCGCCGGCGACGACCTCGCGCTCGCCCGTGAAGAGCTCGACCTCGGAGTCGTTGAGGATCACGCAGTCGACGGCGGAGATCGCCGCGACGAGCGCCTCGTGCGCGATGTTGATCCACAGGTCCATCGAGTCCAGCGCGACGAACTTGGCGCGCTCGCACTGCCGGCGGACGTTGAGCTGAAGCTCGGGCAGGATGTTCGCCAGGAACACGACGTCGGCGTCCCTGGACGCCTGCGACAGCTTCGGTTCGAACGTCTCGAAGACGTTGAGGTCGGTCTCGAGCGTGTCGCGCGAGTTCATGTTCTCGTGGTAGACGCCGCTCCAGAAGAACGTCTTTCCGCCCTCGACGTGCTCGATGTCGTCGGTGTTGACGCCGCGGCCGCGCAGAACGGCGTACTCGTCGTCGCCGAAGTCGTCGCCGACCGGGCCGACGACGCGCACCTCGTCAAAGAAGGCGGCGGCGAGCGCGAAGTGAACGGCTGCGCCGCCGAGCATGCGCTCGCGACCGCCGTGGGGGGTCTGCACGGCATCGAACGCGATGGATCCAACGACAGTGACACTCATGGATCGACCCTATTGGCTCGTCCGCGCTTTCGCCTCGAGGCTGGTGCGCGAGCCTGGCTGAGCGCGCGAAGTAGGCTCACCTCCAGGCATGCGCGCGATCCAGATGTCCGAGTACGGCGGTCCGGAGGTGCTGCAGCTCGTCGAGCTGCCGCGGCCCATGCCGGCTGACGGCGAGGTGCTCGTGCGGGTCAACCGCGCGGGCCTGAACTTCGCCGACACGCACCGGCGCACGAACACCTACCTCGCCAAGGACGAGCTTCCGCTCGTGCCCGGCGCGGAGGTCGCGGGCGTGCGCGAGGACAGCGGCGAGCGCGTCGTCGCGCTCTGCGGCTCGGGCGGCTACGCGGAGTACGCAACCGCGCCGGGCGCGCTGACGTTCCCGATCCCCGATGGCGTCGACGACCAGACCGCGCTCGCGCTCGTGCTGCAGGGCCTGACGGCCTGGCACCTGTATCGCACCTGCGGACGGGTCAGCGGCGGCGAGAGCGTGGTCGTGCACTCCGCCGCCGGCGGCGTCGGCTCACTCGCCGTCCAGCTCGGCAAGGCAATGGGCGCCGGGCGCGTGATCGCGACGGCCTCCACGCAGGAGAAGCGCGAGCTTGCGCTGCAGCTCGGCGCCGACGCCGCCGTCGACGGCGCCGCGGAGGGGCTGACGGAGCGCCTCGTGCAGGCCAACGGCGGCGCGGCGGTCGACGTCGTGTTCGAGATGGCGGGCGGCGCGGTGTTCGATGCCTCGCTGGAGGCGCTCGCGCCGTTCGGCCGCCTGGTCACCTACGGGATCGCGTCGCAGCAGAGCAACACCGTGCGCAGCGGTGATCTCATGCGCCGCTCGCGCGCCGTCGTGGGGTTCTGGTTTGCGCACTGCATCGGGCGCCCGGCGATGATCGACGAGGCGCTCGCGGATCTGTTCGAGCGCGTGCGCCGCGGCGAGCTGCGCGTCGTGACGGGCCCCGCCTACCCGCTCGCGCAGGCCGCCCGGGCGCAGACGGACCTCGCGCAGCGGCGCACGACGGGCAAGATCACGCTCGATCCGACCGCCTAGCCGACGCCGGGGCAGCGGGCGGCGGACTCCGCCGACTGCTCGCGTTCGCCGCCCGCCTGCGCCTGCACCGCCACCGAAACCTGTCCAGCTCCGATCCGAACCTACGCATCGCGCCCAGCCGCGTCCAGAAAACCTGCCGCGGGGTTGAGGTTGGCGACCCTCCGCGCGATAAACGAGACATGCCCTCTCCCGATCGCACCCGCGCCGCGCGTCCTGCGCAGGCGAAGTCCAGCCCGACCACAGCGCGCCGGTGGATGGAGTCCGAGGATGCGATGGAGCTCTGGCACGAGTACCGCCGCACCGGTGACAAGCGCCTGCGCGATCGTCTTGTCCTGACGTACGCGCCGCTCGTGAAGTTCATCGTCTATCGCAAGATCGGCGAGCTGCCCGTCAGCTGCGAGGTCGACGATCTCGTTTCGGCCGGGCTCGAGGCCGTCATCAAGTCGCTGGATCGCTACGACCCCGACAAGGGCGCGACGCTCGAGCAGTTCGCCTGGACGCGGATCCACGGCGCCGTCATCGACGAGCTGCGCCGGGGCGACTGGGCGCCGCGCTCGCTGCGCCGCTGGGAGCGTGACATGCGCCGCTTGCAGAGCGAGTTTCGCGCCATCCACGGCCGCCCGCCGTCCGACGGCGAGCTGGCCGACGCGCTGAGCATGACGACCAAGCAGCTCATCGCACGCAAGCAGGACCTGCTGGCCTCCGATGTGGGGTCGCTGAACACGCTCGTGCTCGGCCATGACGGCGGCAGCGTCGAGCGGATCGACGTCCTGCCCAGCGACGACGACTCCACCGACCCTTTCCACGAGGCCGCCAAGACGCAGGCCAAAGAGCACTTCCGGCGTGCGTTCGCCTCGCTCGGGCGCCGTGAGCGCGAGGTCGCCGTCCTGCTGTACGTCAAGAACCTCACGCTGCGCGAGATCGGCGTCGTGCTCGGCGTGTCCGAGAGTCGCGTCTGCCAGATCCACGGCGAGCTGAAGAAGACGCTCAAGCGCTCTCTGGCCAACGACGCCGAGCTGCTGCGCGCAGTCGCGTAGGAGCGCGTAGGGCGTACCGTGCGTGCGGGCCCGCGCGGCGCGCGACGACAGCCGGCGGCGACCGAGCATGATGGGTGCCGATGAGGTGCGATCGCACCGTGGGCCTGTTCAAGCGCTACGGCGACACGCTGGCGCTGGACGGCCCGGACCTCGTCGTGCGTGAGGGCGAGGTCTACGGCTATCTCGGTCCCAACGGCGCGGGCAAGACGACGACGATCCGGCTTCTGCTGGGGGTTGCACCGCCCGAGCAGCGGACAAGCGGAGCTGTTCGGGGTCGATGCCTGGCGCGACCCGGTGAGCGCGCACCGGCGCGTGGCCTACGCCGTGGCGCCTCGCGCCTCGCGCCTCGCGGGCATCGGCTGTGGGTTCGTCACGGTCGGCGCCCGTCGAGCCGGATCGTCCAGGACTCGACCGACTCGACGTGCAGATGCGTGTCGCTCCACGGGTCGCGCGCGAGCGTCTCGCGAACCGCCTCCGGCGACGCGGCCTCGACGACGAGCACCACGCGGCTCGTCGGCGAGCGGGCCGCCCAGGACGACGAAGCCCGCCCGGACGAGCCGGTCCATGAAGGCTGCGTGCTCGGGCCAGCCCGACTGCTTCTCCAACGGCCGCGCCGGATTCCACCGCGGGCCGCAACGGCGAAGCACGACGTGGAACATCACCACGCTCGGGTTCTCCGCACGGTCGCGCGGCGGGCACCACGCACGCTCGCGCAGGATGCGCCGTCCAAGCGCGCTCGCGCGCGTGCTCTACTAGCAGTACGGATCGCGCTCCACGACGCGCTCGCGCGCGACGCCGCCGCGGTTCGCCTGCATGTGAAGCATGAGCGAGACGATCAGCCCGAGGCCCCCGACGACCATGAGGATCACGCCGAGGGTGGCAAGTTCGATGCCCGAGACCGACGCAGTGACCGCGAACTTGAAGATCGCACCCAGTGCGATGAGGAAGATCGATGTGCCCAGACCCATGTGAACGCTCCTGACTTGATGATTGGCCGACGGCGTCGAGGCTCGACGCCGCTCTTCTGAAACGCGCGCAGAGGCGGTTGGTTGGCCGGTGGCGCGAACGCGGCCCACATTCGCGGTCGCCGCGTCGCCACGGTTCGCGATCAACTCGGGCTGTGCAAGGAGCAGGCGCAGTCGCGCGTCCTGCTGCTGGGAATGCTGTTCATCTTCATCACCGGCGTCTCCCTGCCGCACGCCTTCGGCGACCAGGCGACGCTGCTCTCCTGCTCCTACGCGGTCGTGCGCCTGCTGCCCCTCGCGCTCTACGCGCACGCGTCCAGGCGCGGCAGCGCCTCGTGGTCGGCGATCGCAGACCTGATCGTCGCCGTGGGGCTGGTCTGCTGGTGACGATCGGCCTGTGGTGGACCTACGCGATAGCGGCTCCGCACGACCGGTCGCACGGCGCTGACGGATCCGGGCTACGCCGATTGACAGCCGATCGCGCGGCGCACCGATGCGGATCGCCGCAGGCGGGCGGGACGCCGCGCAGCATGAGCACCTACGACCTCGTCGCCGACCTGCCGCTGCACATCGAGGACTACCACGCTGGAGGGGCTCGAGCAGCACGTCTCCAGCGACTTCACGCGCCGGTCGACCGTCGTGCACCTGTGCGGAAGGGCGAGGAGGGCGTCGGGGAGGACGTCGTCTATGACTCCGTCGACCAAGCGGCCGCTCAGCAGAACGGCGCGTCGCTGCCGCTGCGGGGCTCGTGGACCCTGCGCTCGTTCGCCGAGCACCTGGCGACGCTCGAGCTCTTTTCGCGCGAGCCGCAGGAGGAGGTGTCGCGCCGGTACCGCACGTGGGCCTACGAGTCCGCGGCGCTGGACCTCGCGCTGCGCCAGGCCGGCGAGCCGCTGGACGCGGTGCTCGAGCGCGAGCCGCAGCCATTGACGTTCGTCGTATCGCTGCGCCTCGGCGATCCGCCGTGGCTGGAGAAGCGACCAGCCGCCTGGAGCGCTACCCGGCGCTGCGCTTCAAGCTCGACCCGGCCTCCGACTGGTATGAGGAGCTGATCGGGGGCATCGCCGAGGCGCGGTCCGTCGAGCTGCTGGACTTCAAGGGGCACTACGAGGGCTCGATGATGGAGCAGCCGCCCGACCCCGAGCTCTACCGCCGCGTCGTCGACGCGGTCGACGGGGTCGACGACGTCTGGTTCGAGGATCCGAAGCTGACGC
>Ga0136614_10000723_pt1 | contig 17683 bp, 20 predicted proteins | sample AntDrymUQ2792106_2_FD_106643 | JGI IMG/M metagenome (GOLD analysis project Ga0136614, IMG submission 106643) | Polar desert sand microbial communities from Dry Valleys, Antarctica - metaG UQ279 (21.06) | ecosystem: Environmental > Terrestrial > Soil > Desert | place: Antarctica: Dry Valley... | reverse complement strand
CTCGACGCCCAGCTCGGAGACGATCCGGCGCCAGCCGCGGTCCAGGACGTCCATCGCCTCGTCGCTGAGGATCTCGTAGCGGGGCAGTTCGTTGACGTACATGCGAGAGGCTCCTCGAGACGGCCTTGACGACGCGACGTGCCACCGTAATATACCTGCGGTGGAACAAGAGTTCCAACCAGTCCAGGGGACGCAGAGCATCGACCGGGGAGCCCACCTGCTCGCGCTCGTGCTCGAGTCCGAAGCCCCGCGCGGCCTGGGCGAGCTCGCCGCGGATGCCGGGCTGCCCAAGAGCACCGCGTCGCGGCTGCTCGGCGCGCTGGAGCGCAACGGGCTGGTCGAGCAGGAGGGCCTGCGCGGCGCCTTCCGCGCCGGCCCCGTGATGGCGCGCTTCGCCGGCCGCGGCCTCTCCGGGCGCCGGCTCGTCGAGCTGTCGGCGCGCCCGATGGCCGCGCTCGCCGATGCGACGGGCGAGACCATCAACGTCGCCGTCGCCGGCCACGGCGGCGTCGAGCACCTCGCGCAGGTCGAGAGCCGCCACTACCTCGGCACGAGCCACTGGGTCGGCCGGCGCGTGCCCTACCACTGCTCGGCCAACGGCAAGGTGCTGCTCGCGTTCGGCGCGGCCGGCGCCGTCGAGGGTCCGCTCGAGGCGCTCACCTCGCGCACGATCGTCGAGCCGGCGCTGCTCGCCGCCGAGATGCAGGCCGTCCGCCGCGACGGCTTCGCCACCGCGGTCGACGAGCTCGAACTGGGCCTCAGCGCCGTCGCCGCGCCCGTGCTCGACGAGTCCGGCCGCGCGGTCGCCGCGCTCAGCGTCTCCGGTCCCACGCTGCGGCTCTCGCCGCGGCGCGTGGCCGAGCTGCGACCCATCGTCATCAAGCAGGCCAGGGCGCTCGGGGAGCAGCTCGGCCACCGTCCCGAGGGAGCCCACGCCGCATGACGCACGACGAGATCCTCACGCTCCTCTACGAGGAGACGCTGGTCGGCAACGCGCCCGCCGTGAAGGAGGGCGTCCAAGCGGGCCTCGCCGACGGGATGGACCCGGAGAAGCTGCTCTACGAAGCCCTGATCCCGTCGCTGGAGGAGGTGGGCGCGCGCTTCGAGCGCGGCGACTACTTCGTGCCGGAGATGCTGATCGCGGCCCGCGCCATGCAGGGCGCGCTGGACATCCTGCGCCCGCTGCTGGCCGCATCGGGCGCCAAGCCGATGGGCAAGTTCCTCATGGGCACGGTCAAGGGCGACGTGCACGACATCGGAAAGAACCTCTGCAACATCATGCTCGAGGGCGCGGGCTTCGTGGTGATCGACCTCGGCGTCAACGTGCCGCCCGAGAGGTTCGTCGAGCAGATCAACGAGCACGAGCCCGACATCGTCGGGTTCTCCGCGTTCCTGACCACGACGATGCCGATGTTCAAGGCGAACATCAACGCCCTCAACAAGGCCGGCATCCGCGACAACGTCGCCGTCATGGTCGGCGGCGCGCCGGTCACGCAGGAGTACGCGGACGCCGTCGGCGCCGACGGGTACTCCGCCGCCGCCTCCTCCGCCGTCAAGAAGGCCAAGGAGCTGCTCGAGCAGCGCCGCAGCGCCGTCCCCGCCTAGTCAAGGAGCACGATGGACACGGTTCTTCAGGGGCGGTCCAAGACCGTCGTCGTCGGTCCCGAGCAGCCGTTCTGCATCATCGGCGAGCGCATCAACCCCACCGGGCGCAAGCGCTTCGCCGAGGAGCTCAAGCAGGGCGACCTCTCGACGGTGACCGTCGACACGGTGGCGCAGATGGAGGCCGGCGCGGACGTGCTCGACATCAACGCGGGCATCCCGCTCGTCGACGAGGCCGAGCTGCTCGCCAAGATGATCAAGCTCGTCCAGGACACGACCGACGCCCCGATCTGCATCGACTCTTCGGTGATCGAGGCGCTCGAGGCCGGCCTGGCCGTCTACGAGGGCAAGCCGCTCGTGAACTCCGTCACCGGCGAGGACGACCGGCTCGAGGAGATCCTCCCGCTCGTCGCCAAGCACGGCGCCGCGGTGATCGCGCTCGCCAACGACGAGACGGGCATCCCCGAGACGCCGCAGCAGCGACTCGAGATCGCCACGAAGATCGTGAGGGTCGCCGGCGACTTCGGCATCGGCCCCGAGGACATCGTGATCGACCCGCTCGCGATGACCGTCGGCGCCGACACCGAGGCGGTCACGATCACGCTCGAGACGATCCGGCTGATCCGCGAGAACCTCGGTGTGAACATGTCCCTCGGCGCGTCCAACGTCTCGTTCGGCCTGCCGGACCGGCACGCGCTCAACGCCGGGTTCCTGCCGATGGCGATGGACGCCGGGCTGACCAGCGCGATCATGAGCACGGCCAAGGTCTGCGTCGATTCGGTCCGCGCCTCCGACCTGCTGCTGGGCCACGACCCGTGGGGCGCGCGCTGGATCGCGACGCATCGCGCGCGTAAGGCGGAGGCCGTGCCCGCGACGTGACGCCGCCGCGCGAGCCTCAGCTGCTCGAGACCATGGCGCCGTCCGACGGCGCGGAGCGTGCACGGCTCCGGTTCGAGCCCGAAGGGGCGGAGGTGCGCGTGCCCAGCGGCACGCCGGTGTTCGACGCCGCGAGCTGGAACGGGATCGCGATCGACTCGACGTGCGGCGGCCACGGCACGTGCAAGAAGTGCAAGGTGCGCGTGCTCGAGGGCGACGTGCCCATCTCCGCGGTCGACCCGCGCGCGTTCACCACCGAGGAGCTGCGCGACGGCTGGCGCCTGGCCTGCCGCGCGCCGTCCCGCGGCGAGCTCGTGATCGAGGTCCCGCCGCTGCAGACGCGGCCCAAGGCGGCGCTCGTCGGCGTCGGCCGCCACGTGATCCTGCGCCCGGCCATCCAGAAGCGCCACATCGTGCTCGACGAGCCGACCATGGAGGACCAGCGCTCGGACTTCCAGCGCGTGCTGGACGCGCTGGAGGACCTCGCCCCGCGCGTCGAGCTGCCCGTCCTGCGGACGCTCGGGCGCGTGCTGCGCAACGCGAGCTTCGACGTCACCGCCGTGGTCGCCGACGACCTGCTGATCGACGTCGAGCCGGGCGACACGACCGCGCGCCGCTTCGCGATCGCGTTCGACCTCGGCACGACCACCGTCGTGGCCACGCTGCTCGACCTCGAGACCGGCACGCCGGCCGCCGTGCAGTCCATGCTCAACCGCCAGCAGCCGTTCGGCGCCGACGTGATCACGCGGATCTCGGCCACGATGATGGACGAGGGCGCGCTCGACGCGCTGCAGCTGCGCGCGCAGGAGACGATGGCGCAGCTCACCGAGGAGGTGTGCGCCGAGGCGCGCGTCGATCCCGGCGAGGTCTACGAGATCACGCTGTGCGGCAACGTGACGATGACCCAGCTCGCGCTCGGGATGGACCCCGAGCCGCTGTCGATGGCGCCGTTCGTGGTCACCACGCACGACCCGCCGCCGCTGCTCGCATCCGACTTCGGCGTCCCGGTGCACCCGCGCGCCCCCGCGTTCGCCTTCCCCTCGCTGGGCGCGTACGTCGGCGGGGACATCGTGGCCGGGATGCTCGCCACGGGCCTCACGCGCGACAAGCGGCTGCGGCTGTTCATCGACGTCGGCACGAACTCGGAGATCGCGCTGGGCAGCCAGGAGGCGGTCGTCGCGACCGCCGCGCCGGCGGGCCCCGCGTTCGAGGCGGCGCAGATCCGCTGCGGCATGCGCGCGGCCGACGGCGCGATCGAGGGCATCAGGATCGGCGCCGACGACGTCGCGCTCGAGGTGATCGGCGACGTCGAGCCGGTGGGCATGTGCGGCTCGGGCCTGGTCGACTGCGTCGCCGAGCTGGTCGGGGCCGGACTGCTCGACCACTCGGGCCGCTTCGTCGACGACGAGACCGCCGCGGCGCTCGCGCCCGGCGTCGCGCCGCGGCTGACCTTCATCGGCAAGGAGCGCGTGTTCGTCATGCACTGGCGCGGTGAGGACCCGGCGGCGTCCGTGTTCCTCTCGCAGCGCGACGTGCGCGAGCTGCAGTTCGCCAAGGCGTCGATCGCGACGGGCTGGCAGATCCTGCTCGACGAGCTGGGCGCCGAGCCCGGCGACATCGCCCAGGTGCTGCTCGCCGGCTCGTTCGGCGCGTACCTGTCGCCGGCCAGCGCGGTTCGCATCGGGCTCGTGCCGCGGATGGCGCTGCCGCGGATCGTCTCGGCCGGGAACGTCGCGGGGGAGGGAGCCAAGATCGCGGCGCTGAGCCTCCGCGAGCGCGCCGAGGCGCGGGCGATCGTCGGCGAGGTCCGCTACGTGGAGCTCTCGGGCCGCACCGACTTCAACGACCGCTTCATCGACCAGCTCGGCTTCCCGGGGTGACCACCCAGCGCGACTGGGGACAGTCCCGCTCCCGGCGCGGGTCGGGGACATCTTGCGCGCCGGAAGCGGGACTGTCCCCATGACCACCGCTGTGGTTGCGTGCGGGGCGCTCGCCGTCCACGTGCGGCAGATCGCGCGCCGGCGGGGGTGGGACGTCGACGTGCATCCCGTCCCCGCGCTGCTGCACAACCGGCCCGAGCGGATCGCGCCCGCCGTCGAGGCCGAGCTCGAGCGCTTGGGTTCGGAGTATGAGCACGTCGCCGTCGCCTACGCCGACTGCGGCACTTACGGCGCGCTGGACGCCGTGCTGGAGCGCACCGGCACACGGCGCCTGGCCGGCGAGCACTGCTACGACGTGTTCGCGCGCGCGGACGTCCGCGCCGCGCTCGCCGAGGAGCCGGGCACCTACGTGCTGACCGACTTCCTCGCGCGTACGTTCGAGCACACGGTGCTGCGCGAGCTCGGGCTCGACCGCCACCCGGAGCTGCGCGACGCCTACTTCGGCAACTACACGCGCGTGCTGTGGCTCGCCCAGCACCCGACGCCGGCCGCACGCGCGGCGGCCGAGCGCGCGGCCGCCGCGATCGGCCTCCCGCTCGAGGTCCGCGCGGTCGGCGACGCCGGGCTCGAGCGCGCGCTCGCGGCGCTCCTCAGCTGACGCGAACACCGCTCGGTGTGTCCAAGAGCCAGCCGTCGCGTTGGAAGTCCGGCGCGGAACTGCCGGGCCCGGAGGCCGCGCGGCGCCTGGTCGATCTCGATCACGCGCTTTCGCGCGCGCTTCTGCTCTGGGAGCCCAAGACAGCGGTCACTTGGCTTGAGTCACCGAATGGCTACTTGGATCGCGCGCGGCCGATCGACGTGCTGATGACGCGCGGATCGAGCGAAGTGCTCGACGCGTTGGATGCTGCGCTGAGCGGAGCGTACGCCTAGTCCCGTGCTGCTCTACCGGGTCTTTCCGTACCTGGCCGCGGCGGGCCCGGGGGACCCGGGGCATCCCGGATACCTCCATGGACCGCAGGGCAAGGGACGGTTGGACAACCCGGACGAGTATGCCTGCTGGTATCTCTCCGCCGAGGCCAGCGGCGCGGTTGGAGAGGTCTTCGCGGACCTCGGCCGCTGGGGGCCGGAGATGTTCGACGTGCCGTTTCTTGCCGGCGGCGAACGGGCGCTCGGCGTCTATGAGGTCCCAGAGGGAGCACCGGTGCTCGACCTCGATGACGCCAAGAACCTGCTTGACCGGGGACTGCGGCCCACCCAGGTGATCGAACGCAATCGCCCGGCGACGCAGGCATGGGCGCTGAACATCTTCCAGGAGCGCGATGCGGGCGGGAGCCGCAGATGGAAGGGGGTGCGCTGGTGGTCGTATCACCGGCCCCAGTGGCGGATCTTCGGGCTGTGGGACATCGCGCCCGCGAACGTCACCGTCGAAGTCCTCGGGCTCGGCCATCCTGCGGTCCTGAATGCGGCGCGTGCTCTGAGCAAACCGCTCCCTTGACGCCCCTGCTCGGCAGTCGACGACGCTGCCGTCAAGGCATTGTGGATGTCGTCGCCCAGGCGATCGAGATACACCGCTCGCCCGTCGACGTCTCGTGTCGCCGCCCAAGCGCGCGCTGCCCGGCGCAGACTCGGGCCGTGAGGGCGCGGCGGATCGCGGAGGGACCGTCGAGTTCGACGAGCCTCTACAGCGCCGGCCGCGCGATCCAGCCGATCGGATCGCAAACCGCCGCACAGGGGTGTCGGGCGCAGGTGCGTTGGCAGAGCTCGCGCGAGCGGATTGGCAGCGATCGCCCCGCGAGCCGTAAGCGACCCTTCAGCGGGACGGGCGCCGGCGGCCCTGCGCCCCTCAACGCGCGGGAGGGTCGCAGCGCTCATGTGGGAGCGGAGATGAAGGTGATCTCCGAGGCGACCGTGAAGCCTGCGCGGACGTAGACGGCCGGCTCGGCCTGGTGGGCCATGAGCATCAGGGTTGGCACGCCGAGGTCGAACGCCGCCCGGCTAAGGCTGCCGGTCAGCGCGGCGGCAACTCCTCGACAACGCCACGCGGGTAGGACACCGATCGCGGCGAGCTCGGCGAAACCCTCGCTTGGAGCGGTGACCAGTCCCGACGCTACGGCGCCACCGTTCACCTCATGCGCGAGGCCTACGACTCCACCGGCCTCGACTGTGCGCTCGAGGCGAGCGACGTCTGTGGCCGTGGGCTCCGGCGCCCCGTACGCGGCGTTCTGGATCGCGGCGGCCTGACCCAGCGCGTCGCTTCCCACGGCGACGTCCAGCCTGATCCCGGGCGGCGGTGCCAGCTCGCGCAGCTGCGTAGGGGCACAGGTCATGATCGGCAACCGGGCCTCGGTCACGAACCCAGCCTGAAGCAGTGTGGCTTCGGCTTCGAGGGCTGCGGCGGGCAGGAACTCCAGGCGGGGAAGCCGTCCCCGTCGAACGAACGCGCGGCGCAGGTCTTCAACCTCCTCGGGCGTCGGCCGGGCGCCGTCATCGGGGACTGCGTAGTTGCGGAACGGGCTGTCGCTGTCAGGATCGAAAGTGGCCAGAAACGGGCCAATTGACTCGACGTCGCGGCGGTCGCGCAGGGCGGCGCGCAGCGACGCCTGAAGCGTCGCTTGCATCTCGAGAATCCTCATTGTTCGAAGGGTTGCGACCCCGGCAAAGCGCCGGAGTCAGCACCGGCGGCCCCGTAAGAGCGGGGCACACACAGCTCGACCGGCACTGGGCGCGGAGGAGGGTGGTGACGCTGTGAACCGGATCTACCGGCGCAACTCGAACAATGGCCTGCAGACGTGATCCTACCGTCGTGGGGAACGACCGTCAAAGGCGCTCTTTCCCGACAGACTCGTCGTGTGGCACGGATCGCAGGAATCTGTCCGCAATGGCGACCTCATTGCGACCGTCAAGTCCGCGGCAGGCCGATGAGTTTGGCGGCAACCGGTGGTCTGAAGTTGACACCGATGGACGCGTAAGGCTTGCCATGACCGTGAAGACGACCGCGAGTTCGCCCCCGGAGGACCGTTCGTGAGCACCTTCGTTCTGATCCCGGGCGCCGGGGGCGCGGCCTGGTACTGGCACCGAGTCGTCTCGCAGCTGCAGGAGGCGGGACACCAGGCGATTGCCGTAGACCTGCCCGGCGATGACGAGACCGCCGGCCTATCCGAGTACACACGCCAGGTCGTCGAGGCGATCGGCGACCACGACGACGTGGTGCTCGTGGCGCAGTCACTGGGCGGGTTCACCGCGCCGCTCGTGGCCGCCACGGTCCCCGTACGCGCTGTGGTCCTGGTGAACGCGATGATCCCGTCGCCCGGTGAGACCCCGGGCGCGTGGTGGGATAACACTGGATCCCTGCGGGCGCGCGAGACTGCGGCCGAACAGCGCGGCTACGGCACGCAGTTCGACCTGGCCGTGTACTTCCTGCACGACGTCGCGCCGGAGGTCGCGGCCGCCGGTGAGCCGTACCAGCGACCCGAGGCCGACGCGGTGTTCGAGTCGGTCTGCGACTTCAGTGCATGGCCGTCGGTCCCGATCGGGGTCGTGGCCGGAGCGGATGACCGCTTCTTTCCCGTCGAGTTCCAGCAGAGGGTGGCGCGGGAGCGGCTCGGCCTCGAGGCAGACGTGCTATCCGGCGGCCACCTGATCGCGTTGTCGCAGCCGTCCGGGCTCGCGAACTACCTGCTCCGCGCCTGACCCGTCGCACAGCGGTGCCGGTTTGCCTATCGGCGTGTCCTCTATTCGGGATTGCCGTGGGCCTGGGGGCGCTTGATCTGACGGTAGACGTGCGCGCGCAGGTGGGCGAACTCGGGCAGCTCCTTGGTGGCGACCTGGTCGCGGGGGCGGGGCAGGTCGACGTCGAGGATCTCCTTGACCTCGGTAGGGCTGGGTGAGAGCACGACGATGCGGTCTGACAGGTAGACGGATTCGTCGATGTCGTGGGTGACGAAGAGGATCGTCATGTCGTAGCGGTCGCGCACCTGCAGGATGAGATCCTCGAGGTCGCCGCGCGTCTGGGCGTCGACCGAGGCGAACGGCTCGTCCATGAGGAGGATCTCGGGCTGGTAGGCGAGCGCCCGGGCGATGGCCACGCGCTGCTGCATGCCGCCTGACAGCTCCCACGGGTAGCGCTCGATGAACCCGTCGAGGCCGACAGCGCCGACGGCCTCCTCGACCAGGCGGGCCTGCTCGTCCTTGCGAAGCTTCTTGTGGCGCAGTGGCAGGGCGACGTTGCCGCGCACCGACAGCCACGGCAGCAGCGAGCGGCCGTACTCTTGGAAGACGAGGGCCATGGTCTCCGGCGGCCCCGAGATGGTTTCGTCGCGCAACGCGACCTTGCCCGTGCTGGGGCGCAGCAGGCCTGACATGCACTTCAGCAGCGTGGTCTTGCCACAGCCCGACGGTCCGACGACGCAGACGAACTCGCCCGCCGAGATCCCGAACGACAGGTCCCCGACCGCATGTGTCGCGTCGGCGCCCTCGCCGTAGGTCTTCCCAAGGTGATTGATCTCGAGCAGCATGTCGGTGGCGCAGCCTCCGCGGTCGTCAGGTTCCCTCTGCGCTGGCGCGCGCACCGCGGTGCCAGGCCAGCACGCGGCGCTCGACGAGCAGGAAGGCGGCGTTCAGGAGATAGCCGAGCAGCCCCAGCAGCAGGATTCCGGACCACATCTCGGGGATCGCGAACGAGCGCTGCGATTCGAGCACGAAGAAGCCGATGCCGTTGGAGCTGGCGACCATCTCGCTGATCACCATGAGAATCAGGGCCAGCGACAGGCTCGTGCGCATGCCGGCGAAGATCTGCGGGCTGGCTGCCGGGAGCACCACTTTGCGCAGGCGGTCGACGCCTCGCACGCCGTAGACCTTCGTGGTGTCGTTCATCGTCGGGTCGATGCCGGTGATCCCGTCGATCGTGTTCAGGAGGATGGGCCAGATGCAGACGAAGGCGATCGTGAAGACCTTGTATCCGTCGCCGACGCCGATCACGACGATGCCGAAGGGGATCAATGCGGGGGGTGGGATGGCGCGCAGGAACTCCACGATCGGCGACGCGCCGCGGCGTACGGCGGGCGAGAGCCCGAGCGGGACGCCGACGGCGACGGCGATCGCGACGGCGATTGCGTAGCCGACGCCGAGGCGGGCGAGGCTGGGCAGCACGTCGCTTCCGACTCGCTCGAACAGCCATGTCTCGGCGAACGTGTCGAGGATCTCGGTGAGCGGCGGGAAGTAGAAGCTGTCAGCGCCGGCCGACCACAGCGCCCACAGGGCGAGCACGGCGATCGGTACGAGGATCTCCAAGCCGAGGCCGACGAACCGCCGGCGCCGACCGCTCACCTCGCCATCTCCCGTTGTGAGGGATGCCAGTGCAGCACGCGCTTCTCTCCACGCGTGGTGAGGATGTTGAGCATCCAGCCGATGGCGCCGGTGGCGATGATCAGCGCGTACATGTTCTCGAGCGCGCCGCCGGAGCGGGCGAGGTTGATCTCGCGCCCCAGGCCGGCCGCTCCGATCACCAGTTCGGCGGTGACGGCCAGGATGAGGGCGACGGCGGAAGAGATGCGCACGCCGGTGGCGATGTAGGGGATTGCGCTGGGCAGCTTGATCCGCCACAGGCGTTCCAACCGGCCGAGTCCGTACGCGCGCGCGGTGTCGGTTGCCACCGGATCGACGTCCCGCACGCCGTACAGGGTTTGGATCAGCAGCGGCCAGAAGGAGGCGAAGGCGGCGAGGAAGACCTTGCTGTCCAAGCCCGTCCCGTAGATCAGGACGGCCAGTGGGATCAACGCCACCGAGGGAATCGGCCGCAGGAACTCGATGAACACGCGCACTGATCGGTACAGCAGGGTGCTGGACCCGATTGCGATCCCGGCCGGGATCGCCAGCACCAAGGCGATCCCGAGGCCCAGCGCCCAGCCCTTCATCGTGTTCCACACCGCCGACCAAAAGTCGCTTGTGCCCATCAGCCTCGACAGCTCCTGAGCGGTCTCGGTCATCGGCGGCAGGTAGCGCTCGGGCAGCATGCCCGTGCGGGTCAGCACCTCCCACAGCGCCAGCGCGCCGGCTACGGCGATGATGGGTGCCGCGGCGGGGGCTCGACTCGGTCGGCCCGGCATCTTCGCCTGACCGCTAACTCGGCCGCTGGTGTTTGATGACGACGGCCCGCGGGTCGGTGAAGAACTCGCGTGAGTACTTGCCGCCCTCGCGACCCAGGCCGCTCGAGCGCTCGCCGCCGAACGGCATCCGCAGGTCGCGCACGAAGAAGCAGTTGACCCACACCGTGCCGGTGTGCCAGTTGGCCGCCACGCGATGAGCGCGGTCGAGGTCGCGGGTCCACACCATCCCCGCCAGCCCGTAGTCCGACGCGTTGGCCATCCGCAGCGCCTCGCCCTCGGTGTCGAACGGCACGATCACTTGGACGGGGCCGAAGATCTCCTCCTGCACGGTGCGCATCTCATTGCGCATGCCTCCGAGAACCGTCGGCTGGTAGTAGTGCCCGTCGGCCAGCCCGTTGGCGGCGCCGTCCGGCCGCCCGCCGCCGGTGAGCAGCTCGCCGCCCTCCTCCTGGCCGAGCTTGACGTAGTTGTCGACCTTCTCCCAGTGGACGCGCTCCACGAGTGGCCCGACCTGCGTCTCGGGGTCCTTCGGGTCGCCGACGCGCAGCGCGCGGGCGGCCGCGACGAAGCGCTCGGTGAACTCGTCGGCGATGCTGCGCTGCAAGAGCAGGCGCGAGCCGGCCAAGCAGACTTCGCCGTTGTTGCCGAAGATGGAGCGCACGGCGCCGGCCAGCGCGGCGTCCATGTCCGCGTCCTCGAAGACCACGTTGGCCGACTTGCCGCCCAGCTCGAAGCTGACCGGGACGAGGTTCTGCGCCGCGGCGCCCATGATCGCCTTACCGGTGGTGGTCTCGCCGGTGAAGGTGATCCGGTCCACTCGCGGGTCGCAGGTGAGCGTCTCGCCCACCTCCCCTGGCCCGAAGCCCTGCACGACGTTGAGCACACCGGGCGGCAGGCCGGCCTCCAGGGCCAGCTCGCCCACGCGAGCGGCGGTCATCGGGCTCTGCTCGGCGGGTTTGAGCACCACGGTGTTCCCGAAGGCCAACGCCGGGGCGATCTTCCAGCTCGCGAGCATGATCGGAAAGTTCCACGGGCTGATGGCCACCGCCACGCCGGCCGGCGGGTAGAGCACGTAGGCGTGCTGTTCGGCGGTCGGGTAGGCCTCGCTGCCCGCCAGATCGGCGTAGTCGGCGAAGAAGCGGAAGTTACGCGCCGCGCGGGGGATGTCGTGGCTCGAGCTCTCGCGCAGCGGCTTGCCGCAGTCGCGGGTCTCTAGCAGCGCCAACTCCTCGCCGTTGGCCTCGATGAGGTCGGCCAACGCGTTGAGCAGCCGGCGGCGCTCGGCGGTGCTCATCCGCGGCCACGGCCCCTCGTCGAAGGCGCGGCGGGCGGCCTCCACTGCGCGCTCGGCGTCCTCGCGGGTGCCGCGGGCGACCCGCGCGATGACAGAGCCGTCGTGGGGGTCGTGGTCGTCGAACGTCTCGCCGCTGGACGCTGCGACGTGCTCGCCGCCGATCAGGTGCCGGACGTCCTGGACTGCCGCTGGGCTGGCTGTCATGTCTGCCGATCCCCCTTGGTGGTTCCGCCGACGGCCCAGTTGCCCGGCGGCAGCTCGTAGAGCAGCACGCGGACCTGCTGGGGCGCGACGGCGAGCGTGTCGACGACCGCGGCGGTCACCGAGGACACCAGGCGGCGCTTGTGCTCCGCGTCGCGACCCTCGACCATCGAGATCTGCACCATCGGCATCAGACGGCCCTCATGGTCACGCTGCCCAGGTCGGTGTGCTCCGCGGTCACCGTGGCGCCGCGCCGCATCAGCTGACGACCTTGACCGTGCTGCCGTAGCTCGTTCCCAGCCGGTCCTGCAAGGTCATGTGCAGGAAGCCGAGGCGCTCGAGCTCACGGGCGCGCTTCAGCGGCCCGGCGTCGATGGCGTTCAGGCCCCCGGACCGGACGAGTTCGGCGACTGTCTCTCTTGCCTGATCGTCATCGGCGGCGATGAAGACGTCGAGCTGCTGGCCGTCGACTCGGCCCGCGACCAAGGTACCGGCGAAGGTGGTGTTGAAGGCCTTGACCAGCCTGGCTCCCTGCGGCGCCCTGCTGGCCAGCTCCTCGGCAGCCGAGCTGTCGGCCGGGGTGACCAGATCGTCGAAGGTCTCGAAGTCGACGGGATTGGTGATGTCGACGATCACCTTGTCGCGGAGTTGATCCCCGTACTGCCCGACGATCGACATCGCAGCGTCGTACGGGACGGCCAGCACGACGACGTCACCGTCGATCGGGTCACCAGCGGCTCCGCCCTCGGCGCTGGCGCCGCTCGCAGCACCGGCGGTGAGCTCCCGTGCCAGCCGCTTGGCCTCCTCGGGATCGGTGTCGAGCACCTTGATCCCGTTGCCCCCCGCCACCAGCCGCGCACCGATGCCGCGACCCATGTTGCCTGCTCCGATGATCGTCACTCGCATGTCTCGTTCTCCTTGATCGGGGATTGTGCCCAGTCGTCGGCATCAGACGGCCCTCACGGTGATGCTGCCCAGGTGGGTGTACTCCGCGGTCACCGTGGTGCCGGGCCGCAGCGGCACGGGCGCGGTCAGGCCGCCGGAGAACACGAGCGAGCCCGCCTCGACGCGCCCGAGCGAGTTGACCAGCCAGGCCACCGCGGCGGCCGGGTGGCTGCTCACCGCGGCACCGGCCGCGGTGGCGACCACGTCGCCGCCGGCGCGCAGCACCATGCCCTCCAGGCGCGAGTCGAAGCGGTCCGGCGACACGAGGCGCCCGCCGACCAGCACCTTGGCGGCGCTGGCGTTGTCGGCGACCACGTCGGGCAACGTGAACTTGAAGTCCTCATAGCGGGAGTCGAGGATCTCCAGTCCCGGGAGGATCCCCTCGGTGGCGCTCAGGACCCTGGCCACGCTCACTCCCGGCCCCTCGAGATCCTCACCCAGCAGGAACACCAGCTCGGGCTCCGCGCGCGGATGGATGAGCCCGTCGACTGCGAGGGGCTCCTCCTCGGCCATGAGCATCGACGTGGCCAGGCGCCCCGACAGCGGGTCGCTGACCCCCATCGCCTCCTGCTTGGCGCGCGAGGTCAGTCCCAGCTTGTAACCGAGCACGCGGTCGCCGCCGTCGAGGCGGCGCTGGAAGCCGATGCGCTGCACCGCGTAGGCGGTCTGGACGTCGAGGTCGGGGTGGTCGGCGACCAGCTGGGGGATCGCGCGGCGCTCCCGCTCGGCGTCGGCCAAGCGAGTGGCCAGCTCGTCCACGAGGGGCGCGGAGGCCGTCGAGCTCACGCGCCGCCTCCCTCGAGCGGGTCGTCCTCGCGCAGCTCGTTGACGATGTCGGCCGCGAGGTTCATGGCCGGCAGGCCGCGGAACAGGTAGGCCAATGCGGCCACCGCGTGCAGCTCCTCCCAGCTCGCTCCGCAGCGCCGCGCGGCGATCCCGTGCCAGCGCGCGCCCTGGCCGACCTGGCCGAGCAGGATGCCCCACAGCATGAGCTGCGCCGTCTTGTCGTCGAGCACGCTGCCGTGCATCGCCTTCTGGCGAACCGCCTCCTGGAGCTCGAGCAGCTCGGGATCGAGCTCCTCGGACAGCGGCAGCCGAGCGCGGATCTTGGGCGGCGCAAAGCCGATCAGCCGCTCGTAGGCCGCCGCGTACTCTGCGACCCTGGCCTCGGAGTGCTCCGACCTGTTGCTCATGCGCTCACGCTCGTGGGCTCCTGCACTCGCCTGCCGGCCATCTCGGCGGCCACCTCGGTGATCGCGTCCTCCTGACCGCCGACCATCCGCCGCCGGCCGAGCTCGACCAGCACGTCACGGGCGTCGACGCCGTACTTCTCGGCGGCGCGCTCGGTGTGCAGCAGGAAGCTCGAGTACACGCCGGCGTAGCCGAGCATGAGCGAGCCGCGATCAACGATCTGGGGCCGGCGCATCATCGGCGCCACGACGTCCTCGGCCGCGTCGGAGATCGCGAACAGGTCCACCCCGGTGTCGTGCCCGGCCCGGTCAAGCGCGGCGCACAGCACCTCGGTCGCCGCGTTGCCGGCACCGGCGCCGAGGCCGCGCAGCGAGCCGTCCAGCCAGGCGGCTCCCGCGTCGAGTGCCGCCAGCGAGTTGCCCACCGCGCAGCCCAGGTTGTTGTGGGCGTGAAAGCCGACGTCGCACTCGAGCGCGTCGCGCAGTGCCTTGACGCGCTCGGCGGCCGAGTGGGGCACCAGCGCCCCCGCCGAGTCGACCGCGTAGACGACGTGCGCTCCGTAGGACTCCATGAGCCTGGCCTGCTCGGCGAGCTCGGCGGGCTGTGCCATGTGGCTCATCATCAGGAACCCCACGGTGCGCATGCCGTTCTCGCGACACCACGAGATGTGCTGCTCGGAGATGTCGGCCTCGGTGCAGTGCGTGGCCACCCGCGCCACGCTCGCTCCCAGCTCGCGAGCCTGCTGGATGTGCTCCAGCGTCCCGATCCCCGGCAGCAGCAGCACGGCCAGCGACGCGCGCTCGACCGCGCCCGCGGCCGCCTCCAGCAGGTCGTGGTCGGTGGCGGCGGCGAGCCCGTACTGAATCGACGAGCCGCCCAGGCCGTCGCCGTGGGAGACCTCGATCGTGGACACGCCCGCGCGGTCCAGCGCTCCGGCCACCTCGGCCACCTGCTCGGGCGTGAACTGGTGGGCGACGGAGTGCATCCCGTCGCGCAGGCTGGTGTCGACGACGGCGACGTTCATGCCGTGACCTCCTTGCCGGTCAGCATTCGTCCGGCAATCTGCTCACCAACGCGCGCCGCGGCAGCGGTCATGATGTCCAGGTTGCCTGAGTAGCGGGGCAGGAAGTCCCCGGCCCCCTCGATCTCGAGCATGACCGTGATCAGGTCGTCATCGACGTCGACCATGATCAGCCGGTAGCCGGGCACGTACTCGCGGATCTCGTCGGCCATGGCTCGCACCGACGCCTCGATCGCCTGTGCGTCGGGGTTGCGTACGCGCGCGAAGATCGTGTCGCGCATGAGGACCGGCGGGTCGGCCGGGTTGAGGATGATGATCGCCTTGCCGCGGTCGGCCCCGCCGACGACCTCCAAGCCCCGTGCGGTCGAGACCGTGAACTCGTCGATGCTCTGGCGCGTGCCCGGCCCGGCGCCCGCGCTGGCGATCGTGGCCACGATCTCGGCGTACTGCACGTCGGCGACGCGATCAACCGCGTGAACGGTGGGGATGGTGGCCTGGCCGCCGCAGGTGACCATGTTCACGTTGGGCCGGTCGAGATGCTCTGCGAGGTTGACCGCAGGCACCACGTAGGGCCCAACCGCCGCCGGCGTGAGGTCGACTACGCGCTTGCCCGCCTCCTCGAGCCGGGCGGCGTTGGCCAGGTGCGCCTTGGCCGAGGTGGCCTCGAAGACCAGCTCGACGTCATCGCGGGCGAGGACCGCGTCGACGCCATCGGCGCTCGTCTCCACCCCGTGCTCGCGCGCCCGCTCCAGGCCGCTTGAGTCCGCGTAGATGCCGATCATCAGCTCGACGGATACGACATCGCTGCGCAGCAGCTTCATCATCAGGTCGGTTCCGATGTTCCCGGGCCCGATGATCGCCGCCTTCACTTTGTCTGCCATCGTTTCACCTCGGTCTCACTCGAATGTCGCGCTCGCTGTTCCCAGCGCGCCGAAGTCGGCCCAGGCGACCTGGCCGCCGGTCACCGAGACGGCCTTGGCCAGGGCGCCGGGGAGCACCACGTCGCCGGCCTGCAAGCCCTCGCCGTAGTCGGCTAGGGCGTTGGCCAGCCAGGCCACCGGCTCAGCCGGGTGGCCGAGCACCGCGTCACCGCGGCCGTGCTCGGCCCGGGCCCCGACCTTCATCGTCATCTCGATGGCCGCCAGGTCGAGGCCATCCAGCGGGCGGGCCTCGCCCAGGACAGCTCGGGCCGAGGAGGCGTTGTCGGCGATCGTGTCGACGATCGTGATGCGCCAGTCGGCCACGCGGCTGTCGATCACCTCGAGCGCCGGCATGACCTCGCGCGTGGCGGCCAGCACGTCGTCGCGCGTGACGCCCGGGCCGGGCAGGTCGCTGTCGAGCACGAAGGCGATCTCCGCCTCCACGCGCGGGGCGATCAGACGTGAGATCGGGATCGTGGCTCCCGAGCGGGTCACCATCGAGGCCAGTAGGACGCCGTAGTCGGGCTGGTCGACGCCGAGCGCTTCCTGCATCGCCTTGCTGGTCAGCCCGATCTTGCGCCCCACCAGACGCTCACCGGCGTCCAGGCGCAACCCGCGCCCGCGGCGCTGGATCTCGTAGGCATCGGGGATCGTGAGCTCCGGCTGCTCCTCACTCGGCGCAGGGATGGCGATGCCAGTGCGCTCGGCTTCCCAGAGTCGACGTGCGATGTTGCCGTGCAGGTCTTCGCCGGCCCGACGCTGTGGTTGCGCCTGCGTCACGGCCGTGCCTCGCGTGGCCCCATCATGCCCGCGCCGGCGATGATGACGTCGGTCTCGCGCACGCCGTCACTCCGTCAGGGAGTCCACTAGGGCACTGGACGCCTCGGATGACCCGGCTCCCTCCACCGTCCCGAAGATGAGCCGCGAGAGCTGTCCCAGCGAGTACGGGTGAACGCCGAGGGTGTAGAGGCGGCGGAAGTCACGATTCTCGATCGCCTGGCGCTCAGGCCCCGTCAGCTCGTACTGATCGAGCACCCCAGCCTCGTCGCTGCGCAGCCGCTCGCGCAGCGCGCGGTCGGCCTTGAGGTCCTGCACCAGCGTGTGGGTGACCAGATTGCGGTCGAAGTACTTGGAGAAGTGGTCGAGGCTCATGGTCAGACGCTCCAGTTGACGGCGCCGACGCCGCAGCGCCAGTCGGGCACGGCCTCGTAGCAGAGGGCCTCGCACGGCTTCTCGCCGATGGCTCCCATGACCACGGTCCAGGCCAGCAGCTCGGCGGTGCCGCCAGCGCCGGCCTGCTCCATCCGCTCGAGGGTCACCTCGCGCAGGACCCTCTCGTGGTTCCCTTCGACCAGGAGGTCGAGGTACCAGCGGTCGAACTCGTCGTCGATCTCCAGGTAGCGCGGGCCGCCGGGCTCGTGGCTCAAGCCGCCCGAGCCGAACAGGCCGATGCGCAGGTCGGTCGGCAGCTCGTTACGGATGACCCGTGCGAGCTGCTGACCGAAGGCGTAGCAGCGTCGCTGGTCCGGCACGGGGGGGACGGTGCAGTTCTGGATGAGGGGGACCAGCGCGATGCCCATGGACTTGAAGCCGGTCAGCGTCACGGGCACCGAGATGTTGTCGTCGAACTCGAGCTTGTCGCTCTCCAT
>Ga0136614_10000722_pt1 | contig 17684 bp, 21 predicted proteins | sample AntDrymUQ2792106_2_FD_106643 | JGI IMG/M metagenome (GOLD analysis project Ga0136614, IMG submission 106643) | Polar desert sand microbial communities from Dry Valleys, Antarctica - metaG UQ279 (21.06) | ecosystem: Environmental > Terrestrial > Soil > Desert | place: Antarctica: Dry Valley... | reverse complement strand
GCGCGGCGGGAAGGTCGCGGCGCAGGACCGCGCCGTGCGCGAGACGCAGGGCGAGGTCGTCGCCTTCTCCGACGCGAACGCGACGTGGGCACCCGACGCCCTCCGGCAGCTCGTGCGCAACTTCGCCGATCCCGACGTCGCCTACGTCTGCGGGCAGCTCGTGCTCGAGGCCGCCGACGGCTCGAATCGCGAGGGCGCCTACTGGCACTACGAGATGCTGCAGCGACAGGCCGAGTCGCGGCTCGGCTCGATCACCGGGGGCAACGGCTCGATCTACGCCGTGCGCCGCGCCGACTACGTCGAGGTCGACCCGCGCTGGGGCCACGACTTCTCGTTCCCCTATCGGATGGTGCAGGCGGGGCGCCGCGCCGTCTACGAGCCGGATGCGCGCGCCTTCGAGAAGCCCACGCCCTCGAACGAGAGCGAGTACCGGCGCAAGGTGCGGATGTTCGAGCACTGCTGGGAGATCACCCTCCGCGGGTCGATGCTGAAGCGGCTGCCGGGCGGCTACCTGGTGCAGATGCTCTCGCACCGGCTCCTCCGCTACGGCAGCGGTGTCCTACACGTCATCCTGCTCGTGACGTCGGCGACCCTCGTCGGCGAGGGGCTCGTCTATCAGCTCGTGCTGGCGGCACAGCTGGCTCTGCTCGGGGCCGCCGCAGTGGGCGTCGGGATCGCGCGCTACTACGTCCTCGTCACGTGGGCCACGGTCGTCTCGCTCTGGAACTACCTCCGGCGCGGCGTACCCGCGACGTGGGAGGCCGCAGAGGGGACGCGGTAGACGCGGCCCGAAAGGCGGATATCCAACAATGTGGCGGTTGGATATCCTGAGCCTAGTGCCGACTCCTGAGGAGGTCGAGCGATCCAAGGCGCCAAAGGTGCCTGTCGGAGCGCTCGACGGTCTTGAAGAGCTCTTCCGGAAGGCTGAGCGTTCGCGTCGCCGATCAACGTGACGCTTGCACTCGTCGACACCAGCGTGTGGGCGCGGCGGCTCCAGCCCGATGTAACCGAACGACTGAGTCGCGCTGTCTAGGAGGATCGGGTTGTCATGTTTGCACCCGTACTGCTGGAGCTCCTCCGGGGCACGACAGACAAGCGCGAGCTCGAACGCGACGCGCGCCGATACGACAGGCTGCCGGTCGTCTCCCTGACACCCACTCTCGCGAGGCGGGCCCGAGACGTGCAGCATCAGCTTGCCTGGCGCCGTTTTCACCGGGGCCCGTCGGCCGTCGATCTGCTTGCGGCCGCAGCAGCCGAGTCGGTCGGCGCCGAGCTCTGGCATTGCGAACGTCGCTTCGAGCTGATCGCCGAGGTCACCGGTCAGCCGATGCGGCGCGTCGGCGAATGAACCGCGCGCTCGACGTCGCGATCGCCGGCACCGGCCTGGCGCTGGCGAGCCCGGTGCTGCTCATCGCGGCGATCGCGACCAAGCTCGAGGGGCGCGGCCCGGTGCTCTACCGGCAGATCCGCGTCGGCCAGGACGGAGACGATTTCGAGCTGCTCAAGCTGCGCACGATGGTCGTCGGCGCCGACACGCAGGGAGCCGGCTTTGCCGTCGACAAGGGCGACGCGCGAATCACCCGCGTCGGCGCCTTCCTGCGCCGCACGTCGATCGACGAGCTGCCGCAGCTTCTGAACGTCGTCCGCGGCGAGATGAGCCTGATCGGGCCGCGCCCGACGCTCCGCTACCAGGTCGAGCGCTACGACGAGCGCCAGCGCCGCCGTCTCGAGGTGAGGCCGGGGATCACGGGCTGGGCGCAGATCCACGGCCGCGCCGAGCTCTCGTGGCCCGAGCGGATCGAGCTCGACGTCTGGTACGTCGAGCATCGCTCGCCGCTCGTCGACCTGAAGATCCTGCTGCGCACCCCGCTCGCCCTCCTCGGCGGCACGTACAGGGGCGAGACCGGCGGGTGGAGGGGCTAGGCCCTAGCCCCAGGGATTGAGCAGGCGCGCGCCGGTCTCGCTCAGACCCGCATCGTCGCGAGTGACGAGCGTGAGGTCGTGCTCGATCGCCGACGCCACGAGCAGGCCGTCGACCACCGGTAGGGGCCGGACGGCATTCAGCCGCCCCCAGCGCTCGGCGATCGGGATCGAGATCCCGAGGAGCCGATCGTCGAAGTTCTCCTTCAGAACCGTCAGCCAGCCATCGAACAGCTCCGCCTGGCCTGTGTCGCCGCGCCGCCGCAGGCGCTCGACGCCCTGGCTGATCTCGCCTAGGACGAGAACGCTCAGGTAGAGCTCGTCCGAGCTCACATCCGCGAACCACGCGGCGACGCCGGCATTCGCATTGGGCTTCCGGACCTCGGAGATGACGTTCTTGTCGAGGAGAAAGCTCAAAGCTCGATCGACCGAGCGGGTGCGTCCGTCTGCTCGAGCTCGAGCGGCGTGAAGTCTGGCGCTGCGAGGAGCAACCGCTTGAAAGCGTCTCCGTCGGAGCGAAGACGCAGGTAGTCGTCGATGCCGACGAGAACCGCCACGTCCTTGCCGTTTCGCGTCACCAACTGCGGACCGTCGTTGCGCGCGAGCTCGACGAGGCGGCTGAACTGCTGCTTCGCCTGGTGCAACTGCCAGCGGGCCACCGTCTGCCTCCTTCTGTCCAAGTTGGACAGATGATAACGGCCGATCCGCGCCGATACCCTCTCGCGGTGACCGCGGTCCTCTTCACGTGCGCCGGCCAGCGGGTCGACATCGTCTCCGCGTTCGGTCGCGCAGGGGCGACGACGATCGCCGCCGACCTCGATCCGCTCGCACCCGCGCTCTACCACGCCGACGTCCGCGCGTTCGTGCCGCGCGTCGACGAGCCCGGCTACCTGGCCGCGCTGTCCGCGCTCGTCGCCGAGCACGAGGTGCGCCTGGTCGTCCCGCTCACCGACCTCGACCAGGTGCTGCTCGCGCGCTCCCGCGCCGAGCTCGCGCCGGCGCTGACACTCGTGCCCGAGCCGGAGGTGTGCGAGACGATGGGCGACAAGTACCTCGCGCACGTCTTCTTCGAGGCCCACGGGATCGCCAGCCCGCGCAGCTGGCTGCCCGACGAGGTGCCGGTGGACGCACGCTATCCGCTGCTCGTGAAGGTGCGAGAGGGCTTCGGCTCGCGCCACATCTGGCGCGTCCACGACCGCGCCGAGCTCGACTTCTTCCTCGGCTACACGGGCGTCGACTCGTTCGTGCAGGAGTGCTGCCGCGGGGAGGAGTTCTCGATCGACGTCTTCTGCGACCTCGAGAGCCGCTGTCTGAACGCGATCCCGCGCACGATGATCCAGTCGAAGGGCGGCGAGTCGATCAAGGGCGCCACGATCGCGGACGCGGAGCTGATCGAGCACGCGAGCAGCGTGGCCGAGACAGTCGGCATCGTCGGCCCCGCGAACGTTCAGTGCTTCCGCGAGCCCGACGGCTCCCTACCGGTGACGGACATCAACCCGCGCTTCGGCGGCGGTTTTCCGCTGCCGCTCGCTGCGGGCAGCCGCTACCCTGACCTCGCGCTCCAGCTCGCCCGTGGCGAGCGGCCCGAGCCGATGCTCGGGGAGTTCCGCGCAGGAATCGTCATGACACGCTTCTTCTCCCATCTGTGCCTGACCTCCGGGGCCGCCGGTAGCCTCGAGCCGTTCGCGGAGGAGCTTCCAGAACCGGTCGCCAGCGAGCCCGGCGAGGCGTGACGCGCTTCCTCCGGGCAGGCACGGTCACGATCGCGATCGTGACCCTGGCAGCGGCGTGCGCGGCGATCGCGCAGGCCGTGCTCGACCCCGACGCCGCGCCGTCGAGGGCGCTGCCCGCGCAGGTGCCGCTGAAGCCTCAGCCGAAGCCCGCACCCAAGCCCAAGCCGAAGGCGACGAAGGCGCTCGTGACGATCGTGGACGGCGACACGCGCCGGCGGGTGCGCGGCGCGCGCGTCGTGATCGGGCGCCGCGCGGATTACGCGAACCGGCGTGGCCTCGCCGCGGTGAAGATCAAGCGTCGCACCGCCCTCGAGGTGCGGGTCTCGAAGCCCGGCTACACGACGCGCACGGTGCGGATGCCATTCCGGCAGAAGCGCGAGGTGACCGTCCGGGTCTACCGGAAGGCGCTCCAGTGGACGATGTTCGGCGGCAGCGCGCGGCGCACGAACGCCCATCCCGAGATCCGGCTGCGACCGCCGTTTCAGACGGTCTGGTCGCGCGGCGTCGGGTCGCTGATCGAGTTCCCGGCAGTCGTCTCCGAAGGCGTCGCGTTCATCGGCAACTTCGAGGGGTCGATCTACGCGATCGAGATGCGCCGCGGCAAGGTCGTCTGGCGCTACGACCCGCCCGGCGGGAAGATGGCCTCGTCGCCTGCCGTTGTCGGCGAGAGCATCGTCGTCCACGGGATGGACGGGATCGTGCGCGTGCTGGATCGGCGGAACGGCCGGCTGCGCTGGCAGCTTCGCGTAGGCTCGCCGATCGAGTCCTCGCCGGTGGTCGTGCGCGGGGTCGACTACTTCGGCGCCTGGAACGGACGCATCTACGCGCTCGACCTGAGGCGCAGGACGATGCGCTGGACGTACGGCGTCGGCCACAAGATCACCTCGAGCGCGGCGATCGCCAAGGGGACGCTCTATATCGGCGACTACGGGGGGCGCCTGCACGCGCTCTCGGCGCGGACCGGCCGGCGCCGCTTCGTCCGCAGCGTGAACGGCCGGATCTACGGCACGCCGGCGATTGCGAGGGGCCGCGTCTTCGTTCCCTCCTCGACGGGCGGAAGCATGACCGCGTTCACGACGTCGGGCCGCTACCTCTGGCGGGTCGGGACCGGGTCCTACGTCTACTCCTCCCCGGCGGTCTGGGGCGGACGCGTCTTCTTCGGCTCCTACAACGGCCGGCTCTACTCCGTCTCCGCCGGCTCGGGGCGCGTGCTCTGGACTGTCGGAGCCGGCGGCCCGGTGTCGGGGGCGGCCGTGGTCGTCGCGGGCGTCGCCTACGCCGGGTCGACGTACGGCGCCATCACGGGCGTCGACGCACGGAGCGGCAGGGTGCTACTCCGGTTCCCGCACGGCGAGTACGTGCCGGTCTCGGGTAACGGCGGCCGATTGCTGCTGCACGGCTACTCGCGGCTCTACGCCGTCGAGCCGGTGAAGAAGAGACGGTGAGGAGGAAGCTGCTCGCGGCGGCGATCCTGGTACTCGTCGTCGCCGGCGGGATCGTCGGCGCGTACGTCTACAGCAAGCGCGAGGCGGCCGAGGACGTGCGCGGCTCCTCGACGGTCGAGTTCGTCGTGACCGACGAGCCGGAGGAGGAGCTCCCGGAGCCGCTCCCGCTGCCGCCGCGGGGCAAGCCCAAGCCCGGAATCGTCTGGTCCACCTACGGCTACGACAACGAGCGGCAGCGGGTGGCGCCCTCGTCGCTCGAGCCGCCGTTCCGGCGCATCTGGCGCTTCGGGGCAGGGAACCTGCTCGAGTTTCCGCCCGCGATCGCCTTCGGCCGGCTCTACTTCTCGAACAACTCCGGGATCATGTTCGCCGTGAACGCGAAGACCGGAAAGCGCGCCTGGAAGTTCGACTCCGGCCGCTGCGTGGCCGCCTCTCCGGCCGTTTCCGGGCACACGGTCTACCAGGCCTTCCTGAACAAGCCGCCCTGCAACAGCGAGCGCAGGCCGGGACGGCTCGAGGGCGAGGTGATCGCCTTCGCGGCCGGCTTCGGGAAGATCCGCTGGCGGACGAAGCTCGGCCCCACCGAGTCCTCGCCACTCGTCGCGAACGGGCGCGTCTACGTGGGCGACTGGCGCGGGCGCGTCTACGCGCTCGACGAGAGAACCGGCCGCGTGCGTTGGACGTTCCAGGGCGGCGGCCGGATCAAGGGCGGGCTCGCGCTGTCCGGCAACCGCCTCTACGTCGGCACGTACGAGGGCCGCGTCTACGCGCTCGATGCGACCACGGGGAAGCAGATCTGGCGTGCGCGCTCGCAGGACCGCTTCGGCGGGCGCGGCCAGTTCTACTCGACTCCGGCTGCCGCCTACGGCCGCGTGTACATCGGCTCCACGGACGGCAAGCTGTATTCGTTCGGCGCCACGAGCGGGAAGCTGCGCTGGTCGCAGGGCACCGGCGACTACGTCTACTCCTCACCCGCGGTCTGGCGAAGGAAGGTCTACGTCGGCTCCTACAGCGGGCGCTTCACCGCCTTCGACGCCGCCACGGGCGACACGATCTGGGAGTTCGACGCCGACGCCGAGATCTCGGGCTCGCCGACGGTGCTGAACGGCGTCGTCTACTTCGCCACGCTCGAGGAGAAGACATACGCCCTCGACGCGCGCAACGGCCGGCTGCTCTGGAGCTTCGACGACGGCAAGTACACACCGGTCGTGGCGGACGCCGAGCGGCTCTATCTCGTCGGCCACGCGCGGATCTATGGAATGGTCGAGCGGTGAGCAGGTTCGTGGTGACGGGGGCCGCGGGCTTCATCGGCTCGCACCTCGCGGAGGCGCTCGCGGCGCGTGGCGACGAGGTCGTCGGGATCGACTGCTTCACGGACTACTACGACCCGGCGCTGAAGGAGCAGAACGCTCGCGGGATGGAGGTGCGGCGGCTCGACCTCGCCGAGGACGCGCTCGACTTCACCGGCTTCGACGGCGTCTTCCACCTTGCCGGACAGCCGGGCGTGCGCAGCTTCGGCGATGTCTTCCCGCTCTACCTGCGGCGCAACGTGCTGGCGACCCAGCGTGTGTTCGAGACGGCAGCGGCCGCTGGCGTGCGCGTCGTCTTCTCGTCGACCTCGACGATCTACGGTGAGGCGGAGCGTTATCCGACGCCGGAGGACACACCACCGCGCCCGCTGTCGCCGTACGGGGTCACGAACCTCGCGTGTGAACACCTCGCGCTCGCGTACGGGCGCAGCTTCGGGCTCGACGTGGTCGTGCTGCGCTACTTCAGCGCCTACGGCCCGCGTCAGCGGCCGGACATGGCATTTCCTCGCATGATCGGCGCGCTCGTCGGTGGTGCTCCCTTTCCGCTCTTCGGGGACGGCGAGCAGAGCCGCAGCTTCACCTACGTCCTCGATGTCGTGGACGCGACCATCCGGGCGATGGAGGGCGCCGGCAGGGGATCGATCTTGAACGTCGGCGGCGGCGAGGAAGCGACGATGAACGAGACCATCGCCCTGCTCGAGCGCATCTCCGGTCGCACCCTCGACGTTCGCCGCGAGCCGACCGTACTGGGGGACCAGCGCCGCACGAAGGCCGACACGACCCGCATCCGCAGTGAGCTCGGCTGGGAGCCGCGAACGTCGCTCGAGGAGGGCCTGCGCGCGCAGTGGGAGTGGGCGGCCTCGATAGAGTCGCCCGCGTGAATCCGCTCACGATCCCGGGACGTCGCTCGCGACGCGTAGGCCGTGGTCACAGTACGGAGGTACGGGCCCGCGGCTGGAGCTGCGCGAGCGGCGTCAGCCTTCCGCGGAGCCCGGCTCCGCCGGGCGGGAGCGGAAGGCGGCCGGGGACGTGAGCGCCCGTCGCGAGCCCGACCTGGACGCGGAGCAGGAGGTCGACCTCCGCTCCGCGTGGGCGAAGATCGCTGCGCGCTGGTGGCTGCCGGTGCTCGGGATCGTCGCCGGTGCGCTCGTGGGCTGGGCGCTTGCGTTCGGCGGCGGCCAGGTTCACCGGGCCGAGACGCTCGTCTACCTCGGACAGCCTTTCACTCCGCAGGGCGGCGGCGTGATCCCCAACAGCATCGCTACCAATCCGCGCATCGTCGGAGAGCTCGTCCGGTCGGAGGCGGCGTTGAAGGCCGCCTCGCGCGCCAGCGGGATCCGCGTGTCCCGGCTCCGCGGCGCCATCTCGACGCAGCCGATCATCGCCGCTGGGCAGGCGCGGCTCGGGGCGACGACTCTCTACGAGATCGCCGTTACCGCCGACGCGCCGCGCAAGGCAGAGCGGGCTGCGACCGCGCTCGCGAGTCGCGTGACCGGCACTGCCGGCGAGTACGTGGAGGCGAAGATCGAGACGCTCGAGGAGCAGATCGAGAGCGACGAGAACGAGATCGAGGGGATCAACAATCGGTTCAACATCGCGGCGCGTGAACAGGCAGCTGCCCTCGAGAACCGGACGCTGCCCGTGGCGGAGCGCTTTCTGATCGTGACCAGCCTCAACTCGACCCTCTCCGCCCTGGAGCAGCGGCGCAGCACGATCCAGGAGGACCTGCTGAACGCGCGCCAGCTGCTGACGCTGGCGACGATGGTCGAGCAGAGCCGGATCATCGAGCCGGCGGTCGCTGCCAAGACGACGGCGCGCAGCCCGCGCAACGCCGCCCTCGTCGGCGCTCTGATCGGACTGCTGCTCGGCTGCGCCGCCGCGCTGCTGGCAGACCGGCTGCCGGCCCGCAAGCTCTAGCCATGGTCGACGGGAAGCGCGGCGCGGTCGTCGTTCCCGCCCACGACGAGGAGCGCTTGATCTCGGGCACGCTCGCCGGCATCCCCGCGTTCGTCGATCGGATCATCGTCGTCGACGACGCCTCCACCGACGCAACCGCCGGGCGGGCACGCGAGTTCGCCGACGAGCGTGTCCGGATCGTCTCCCGGGAGCGCCGGGGCGGGGTCGGGGCCGCGATCGTCACCGGCTACCGGGCAGCTCTGGGCGAGGGAATCGACGTCACCTGCGTGATGGCCGCGGACAACCAGATGGACCCGGCCGACCTGCTCACGCTCGTCGAGCCGGTGGCCCGCGGCGAGGTCGACTACGCGAAGGCGAACCGGCTCGTCTCCGGCGAGGCCTGGACGCTGATCCCGCGCACGCGCTACATCGGCAACGCGATCCTCTCGCTGCTGACGAAGATCGCCTCCGGCTACTGGCACGTGGCCGACTCGCAGACGGGCTACACGGCGATCTCGCGCGAGCTGCTCGCTCAGCTCGACCTCGAGCGCATCTATCCCGGTTACGGCTTCCCGAACGACATGCTGGTGCACCTGAACGTCTGGAACGCGCGCGTGCGTGACTTCCCCTCGCGGCCGGTCTACGGGGTCGGCGAGCAGTCCGGCATCCGGCTGCGGCGTGTGATCCCGCGCATCTCGTGGCTGCTCGTGAAGGGCTTCTTCTGGCGGTTGCGCGAGAAGTATGTGATCCGCGACTTCCACCCGCTCGTCTTCTTCTACGCCCTCGGCCTGCTGATGACGCTGGCCGGGCTCCTGCTCGGCGCAGTCGAGGTGGTGCTGCGCCTGCAGGGCAATGAGATCACGACGCCGACGATCGTCCTCGTCGCGCTGCTCCTGATCTCGGGCAGCCAGTTCACGCTCTTTGCGATGTGGTTCGACATGGAGTCGAACAAAGACCTGCGCTGAATTAGCTTTTGCAGGGATTTCCGGTGCTTGGTTCGACCGCTGGCCGAGGCGGAGGCGGCGCTCGCGCGCCTCGAGTCCGGCGAGCACTTCGGCAAGCTCGTCCTCGAGATCGCTTAGGAGATCGCCTAGAAGGTTCCGAAGCGTTCGTACGCTTCGAGCGGCGGAACGCCGTCGCGCACCGCGAGGCGGATCTCGTTCTCGGTCTCCGCTTTCGTCTCCGCTTCCGCCAGGACGCTCTCGGCAAGCGCGTGCGGCACGGCGACGACGCCGTCGTCGTCACCGACGATCCAGTCTCCAGGCTCGATGCGCACGCGGCCGATCGTCACCGGCACCTGCGTTGCTTCCAGCTCCCACGCCAGGTCGAGTCCTCCGGCGTCACGAAGCGGGAGAAGACGGGGAAACCCTCGTCGAGGATGAACCGGACGTCCCGGCAACCGCCGTCGAGCACGCAGCCGGCGACGCTCCGTGCCTTCAGCGACGTGACCGAGAGCTCGCCGAGGTGGGCCGACACGTCGTGCGTGCACGCGTAGATGGCCACGTGGCCGCCCGGAACCTCACCGAGCATCCGCAGCACCTTCCGGAGCGTCTCGTCGTACTCGGCGGCCTCCGCCGGCCGGCCCTGAACGGTGTAGGCAGGCCCCGCGAGCCGGAGGCCGGGCGCGAGCGGCCGGATGGCCGGCGGCAGCGTCTGGTCGTGATAGCCGCGAGCGTCGAGGGCGTCCGCGAGCGCAGCGGTGTAGATCGCCTCGAAGCGAACTTTCACGGCTCCGGGATCTCGAGATCGGGCGGGCGGTCGTCGCCGCGGCCCTCGACGAGCTCCGGCGCCTGCTCTCGCAGCAGACGGAGTACGAGCCCGGCGCGGCGGACGCGTTCCCGGGCGAGCTTCGTCGCCACATCCTGGAGGTGGAGTCCGGCCGGGTAGATGTTCGGCGCGTTGCGGATGCCGAGCTTCACGTACATCGGTGCGGCCGCGCGGATCAGCGCCGGCACCTCGTAGAAGCGCACGAAGCCGCCCTGGTCGTCCGGCACCTCCACGTAGACGTCGAGCGGCGCCGAGCAGCCCGACCGCACCTCGCCGAGCTCCGCCGGCGAGAGATCCGTGGAGACGTTGATCGTCGACGCGCCGAGCTCCTCGAGCGCCCGCGCCGTCGGAGGGTTGGCGCAGGGCAGGAGCCACGGACGTCTTGAGGACGAGATTCCCCGGCAGCTCGCCGTCATGCTTCAGCCGGCCAGCGTCGCTAGGACGCCTGCATCGGCGACGAGGACCGAGCGAATGCCGAGCGCGACGGCGCGCCGGGCTTCCGCGATCGACCAGTCGACCCCGGCCTGCCCGCGCGCGACGCCGCCGACGGCTCCGGTCGCGAACGACTGGCCGCCCGCATCCCACGCGCCTCGCGGGCCGAGGAAGAGCGAGACCTCGACGCCGTGCTCGGCTCCGAGCGCCGCCATCTCGACGATCTCCGCGTCGGTCAGCATCATCACGCTCGAGCCCTGTGAGGCGTGGCGCACCGGCACGCTGTGCGCGTCGGCCTCCTCGAGCACGGCGCGCAGGACCGCGGGCCCTTCGACGGACGGGATCTCGATCCGGTACCGCAGACCGTCCGCGAAACGCGCGTCGTTCACGCCACTACCTTCTCACCGGACGGTTAGGGTTGCAGCGTGCTGCCGATCGAGCGTCCCGGCAAGATCATCTGTGTCGGCCTCAACTATCGGGACCATGCCGAGGAGCAGTGTGTCGAGCTGCCCGAGGAGCCGCTGCTCTTCGCGAAGTGGCCGAATGCGCTGATCGGGCCGGGCGAGCCGATCGTGATCCCGCCGATCGTGACGAAGTGCGACTACGAAGCCGAGCTCGGCGTCGTGATCGGGACGCGCGTGAAGGCCGCGTCGAAGGAGAACGCTTTCGAGGCGGTGCGGGGCTACGTGTGCGCGAACGACGTGAGCGCCCGGAACCTGCAGTTCGAGGACGGACAGTGGTCGCGCGGCAAGTCGCCAGACACGTTCTGCCCGGTCGGTGAGCTGACGCCCGCGAGCGACGTCCCCGATCCGCACAAGCTGCGGATCAAGGCGATCGTCAGCGGCGAGGTGCTGCAGGACTCGACGACGGCGAACCTCATCTTCGGCGTCGACGAGGTCATCAGCCATGCGTCGAAGACGATGACCCTCGAGCCCGGAGATCTGATCCTGACCGGGACGCCGGCGGGCGTCGGCGTCTTCCGCGATCCGCAGCGGCTCTTGCAGCCCGGCGACGAGGTGACGATCGAGATCGAGGGGCTCGGCTCGCTGACGAATCCCGTCGTCGCCGGTTGACGCGCGACAATCGAGCATCGATGATCGCCGCGGCTCGATGAGCATCGCGCGAACCGTTCTCCGTGAGCAGGTCAAGGACGTTCTCCTCGAGCGCATCCTCCGCGGGGAGCTCGAGCCGGGCGAGCGGTTGGTCGAGACGAGGCTCGCGCGCGAGCTCGGCACCAGCCAGGCGCCCGTGCGCGAGGCGCTGCGCGATCTCCAGCTCCTGCGCCTCGTCGAATCGGAGCCGTTCCGGGGCGCTCGGGTGCGCGCCGTCGACGACTCGCAGCTGCTGCCGGTTTTCCCCGTCCGGGTCGTGCTCGAAGAGCTCGCTGCGAGCGCGGCGGCGCGCAACCCCGATCGCGATTCGGGCGCGCTCGACCGCGAAGTCGACTCGATGAGGGAGGCTGCCGCCGCGGGAGACTGGCGCACCCAGATCGTCCACGATCTCGCCTTTCACCGGACGATGGTCGAGCTGGCCGGCAACGAGCCGCTGCTGCAGTCCTGGCTCGTGCTCGGCGTCGAGGTCTCGACGGCGTTCGCGACGTACCAGACCTTCTGGGATCAGACCGAGCTCGCGGAGTTCCACGTCCCGATCGCCGAGGCGATCCGCGCCGGCGACGCGAGGCGAGCCGGAGCAGAGGCGCGGAAGCACGTCCGGCGGACCGAGCGGGTGGTGCGACAGCGAGTCCGGGACGCCCGCCGGCGGGCCCGGCCCGGTTGAAGCAGCCCAGATGAGGCGGCCCAGTTCAAGCGGCTCGGCGAGCTCAGGGCGGCCGTCGTCGGCACGGGCTTCTTCGGCGCCGTCCACGCCGATGCGCTGCGACGGCTCGGGAATCGAGCTCCTCGGCGTCGTCGGCTCGACGCCCTAACGGGCGCGCGCCACGTCCGTGGCCATCGCCTACGACTCCTACGAGGCGGTGCTCGCCGACGAGCTCGTCGACGTGATCCATCTGGCCACCCCGAACGACCTGCATCACCAGCAGGCGAAGCAGGCTCTCGAGGCGGGAAAGCACGTCGTCTGCGACAAGCCGCTTGCCATCACGTCCGAGCAATCGGCCGAGCTCGTCGAGTTGGCGCAGCGCTCCGGCCTCGTCCACTGCACGAACTTCAACCTCCGCTTCTATCCGCTCGTCCAGGAGGCACGCGAGCGCGTGCAAGCGGGAGCGGTGGGGGAGATCTGGAGTATCCACGTGACGCCGGTGATCTCGCCGCTGGCTCCGATGACGAGCCCGAGCTCCGGCTCCGGGACGTCCCAGGAGGAGTCCGAGCGGACGCCGATCGGCTCGCCGGGACCGACAGTGCGGCGGCAGCCCGCGTCCTTGAGGAAGAGCTCCGGCCGTTCGGCCTCGTAGACGAGTGTGTACACGTCCTGCGCGGCGCTCTCCTCGACGCGCGCATCGCGCGAGCGCTCGTAGGTGACGCCCGCGCACCAGACCTCGGGCGGATCGAGCGGGCGGAGGAGCTGGTACGGCTCGGGCAGCGTCAGCCGCTCGGCGTCGAGGAGTTCGATCCGGCCGCTGCGCTCGGCCTGGACGACGCCCTTCTCGACGATGCCGCCTTCGACTCCGTCCGGTCCTTGCAGGCGCACCCGCAGCACTAGTAGACCGCCCGCCCGCCGGAGATGTCATAGGTCGCGCCGGTCGAGAACGAGCATTCCTCGCTGGCGACCCAGCAGATCAGGGCGGCGACCTCCTCCGCGGTGCCCATCCGGCCCATCGGGATCCGCTCGACCATGTAGTCGATGTGATGTTGAGTGAGCCCGTCGAGGATCGGTGTCTCGACGACGGCCGGGGCGATGCAGTTGACGAGCACGCCCGTCCGGGCGAGATCCTTGCCGATCGCCTTCGTCAGCGCGATCACTGCGGCCTTCGAGGCCGAGTAGGCGGCCGCCATCGGGTTGCCCTCCTTGCCGGCCATCGAGGCGACGTTGACGATGCGGCCGTAGCCTCGCTCCGCCATGCCGCGGGCAGCTGCACGGTTGCAGTAGAAGGTGCCGTCCGCGTTGATCGCGAGCACCCGCCGCCACTCGTCGTCCGTGACGTCGAAGGTGGGAAGCGACGCTCCGGGGATACCCGCCGCACAGACGAGCACGTCGATCGGGCCGAGCTCGCGCTCGACGCGCTCCACCGCCGAATCGACGTCTGCCGAGCGGGAGACATCGCCGGCGACCGCGAGAACGCCGTCGCTCGGCTCTGCGCGCAGGTCGAGTGTCGCCACGCGAGCGCCTTCGGCAGCGAGTCGGAGACCTGTTGCCCGGCCGATGCCGCTCGCCCCACCGGTGACGAGCGCGACGCGACCGGAGAATCGATTATCGTTGATCTGGTTGTCCATGGCTTCAGCGTCAAGCCTAAAGCTTCATCGCCCATGAGCTTCGATCCGACCCGCGACTATCCGCTCGGCAGCCGGCGACCCGATCTCGTCTCCACACTCGCTGGGACTCCGCTGGCCGAGGTGACGCTCGAGGCGGTGCGGGCCGGACGGATCTCGGCCCGCGACGCGCGCGCAACGCCGGCAACGCTTCGTCACCAGGCGGCTGTGGCAAGCGCTGCTGGGCGGCAGCCGCTGGCCGAGAGCCTGGAGCGGGCGGCCGAGCTGGCGCTGGTGCCCGACGGCGAGTTGCTCGAGATCTACACGGCGCTGCGTCCCGGCCGCTCGACCTCGGCGGAGCTGGAGTCCTGCGCCGCACGGCTCGACGGGTACGGAGCCGAGCGCACCGCGGCGTTCGTCCGGGAGGCAGTGGCGGTCTACGAGCAGCGAGGGCTGCTCGCACGTGCGTAGCCGGCGCTTCGAAGCGCGCGAGCGGCGGGAGCTGAATCGCGAGCTGCTCGTGTCTCCGCATCCCGAGCTCGGGCTCGTCGCAGCCGCCGGGCCCCGTGATCCCGAGCCGGAGCTGCTCGTCGAGAGCGGTGTCGTGCTGTGGCTCGACGGCCGCGCCGCGCCCGACTTCGACGTGATCGACCGCTTCGTCGTCGCGCATGGGCTCGATCTCGACGTGGCCGGCGAGGCGATGGCGCTCGACGATGTCGCGCTCGCCCGGATGCTCGTGGATGTGGACGTCCCGAGGTCGGAGCTCGTGCGCCTGGCCCGCGGCCTGACGCCGGCGAAGCTCGCGCGCGTGATCGGGCTGCTCGATCCAGTCGAGCTGATGCTCGCGCTGAAGAAGCTCCGCGCTCGGCGCGTCCCGGGAAACCAGGCGCACGTCACCAACCTGAAGGAGAGTCCCGCGCTGCTCGCAGCCGACGCGGCCGAGGCAGCCCGGCGCGGTTTCGCCGAGATCGAGACGACCGTCGGCGTCGCTCGCTATGCGCCGCTGAACGCGATCTCCCTCCTGATCGGTTCGCAGACGGGTCGACCGGGCGTGATGACCCAATGCGCGGTCGAGGAGAGGCGCAACCTCGAGCTGGCGTTCCGCGGGCTCGTCTCCTACGCCGAGACGCTGTCGGTCTACGGCACGGAGTCGGTCTTCGTCGACGGCGACGACACGCGGTGGTCGAAGGCGTTCCTCGGCGCCGCCTATGCCTCGCGGGGCGTCAAGGTGCGCTTCACCTCGGGTACGGGCTCCGAGGCCTTGATGGGCCACGCGCAGGGCCTCTCGATGCTCTACCTCGAGGCCGACTGCCTCGCCGCGGTGCGTGCGGCCGGCTCGCAGGGCGTCCAGAACGGCTCGATCTCCTGCGTGGCCCTCGTCCTCTCGGTGCCGGGCGGCACCCGGGCGATCCTCGGTGAGAACGTCCTCGCCGCCTGGCTCGATCTCGAGGTGGCATCGGGAAACGATGCAATTGCGTCGCACTCGGAGATCCGCAAGACGGCGAAGTTGATGGGTCAGTTCCTGCCCGGGACCGACTTCGTCACGTCGGGCTACTCGGTGATGCCGCGCCACGACAACACGTTCGGCGGCGGCAACTTCGACGCCGACGACATCGACGAGTGGGTCACGATCCAGCGCGACTGGCAGGTTGACGCCGGGATCGAGCCGGTTGCCGACGACGAAGTGCTCCGCGTGCGCGAGACGGCGGCCCGGTGAGCGAGGTGTGGGACTCCCAGGAGCAGTTGGAGGCGTTCGGCTTGCGCGTCATGCCCCTTCTGGCTGACGTTGCGCTCGAACATTCGGGCCATCCGGAGATTCTCGAGGTACACAACATCATTCGGCGCTAGCAGTAGCCGATATCGGCAGGCCCGTTTCGTACCGACGGCGCATGGGGCCACCGGCAACGTAGTCGATCCTCGCGCCGGCTGTCACCGCGGCAGGCGCCGGATCTGCGGCAGCGAATCGCTATCAACGCTTCACCGAGTCGAAGAGGATGTCGAACGGGCGGCAGAAAAGAGCACCGCGCCCGTTAGCAGCGCTCCTGTGCTCGCAGCGGTCGAGCGCAACGCGGCGCGAGCGAGCGCTTGCGGCCGAGCCCGCCGGGGGCGAAGGACGTTCAAGGGTTGGCTCGGCTGTCGCTTGCGCGGGATGGCACGCGCGACGTTGTCCTCGAATCAACGAAACCGCTGAAATCAGGGCGTTTCCATCTCGGCTCCTGGAGGACGCCCGGCGACCTCCGGGGATCTGCGGCTCTAAGCGGCGCTGACCGGCTACTTCCGGTGCGGGATGAGCGCCGGATGACGAGAAGCCCGCGGTCGTTCAGGTCAGGGTCGGCGACAAAGATCCCGATTTGCAGGCACTTCGAGAGACGGGAGCGACGGGACTCGAACCCGCGACCTCCGGCGTGACAGGCTTGTTCCACAGATAAAACGATTGGCGACGATTGACGCGCAATCGCTCTATTCATGGGGGTCTGCGGGCATTCGACGCCGATTGTGCACGATCCGTAGGCTCGATTTCGGAGGTTTGCTGCCCTTCTGCTGCCCAGCCTCCACGCCCGCAGACCACGGGCTGACGATCTTCGCCTACGCCGCCGAGCCCGGTTCGCGCTCTGAGGAGGCGCTGAAGCTCCTCGGTAGCTACCGTCGACCCCGCTGAGCCGGCGGGGGCGACCGACCAAAGTTGACGCCGAGCAAACGATGATCTCGGCGCCAGCATTGACGTCTATTTAGGCAACTAAATACGGAATTTGCACGTATTTTTGGGACGGGAGCGACGAGACTCGAACCCGCGACCCTCCGGCGTGACAGGCCGTTTCGGGCGTCGTTCCGTGCCGCCGGATTCCGCGTTGAAGCGGGTATTGACGGTCGATTCCGCCTCAAATCGGCACCTTCCGGCAGGGCTTGCGCTTGCGGAGCGCTTGCGGACGAGAGGGCTCCGGCGAGAGGACGCTGGCCCATCCGAGGTGGCGTCAGTGAGCGATGAACAATGTGCCGCGCCGAGGTGCTCCATCCTGGGCGCGAGCTCCTTTAGGCTGGGCCGGTAGCGTGTCCCCAATACGACCTGCAGGAGGAGGCCGAATGAGCGGTTACGCGGTAGCGCAGATTGACGAGATCGAGGAGATCAGCGACGGCCGCTGTCCTTGGCGGCCTGTCCGGTTCCACTTCGGCATCACGTCCTTTGGCATCAATGCGTTTACTGGTCATGAGGCGGGCGATCGGCTCATCAACGAGCACGACGAGTCACAGGAGAATGACTTGCAGGAGGAGCTTTATCTCGTTCAGCGAGGCCGCGCGACGTTCGAACTCGACGGCGAGCGGGTGGACGCACCCGCAGGCACACTCGTCTTCGTTCGCCCCGAGGTCAAGCGGACGGCGTTCGCCGAGGAGCCGGAGACGACGATCGTCGCGCTCGGCGGAACTCCGGGGAAGGCGTACGAGCCCCAGGGCGGCGAGATATGGATGCCGCTCCATCACCTTTACGAGTCAGGCGAGTACGCCAAGGCTGCCGATCAGGGACGCGAGTTGATCGAAGCCCATCCTGAGTATCCTGGGCCGCTCTACAACCTCGCGTGCTGCGAGAGCCTCGCCGGGCGCACAGACGACGCGATCAAGCACCTCCGGCTTGCGATCGACCGCAACGAGCCGTTCCGTTCGCTTGCTGCCACGGACTCCGACTTCGACCCGATCCGCAATGAGGCCGCGTTCAAGGAGCTGGTTTCGAGCAGCGCATCCGCGGCGGTAACGGGCTAGCTGCCCGCCTCCCACAACGCACGCTCACCATCGCCCAGCGGGGGTCGACCCGCAGCAGGCGTCATT
>Ga0136614_10000720_pt1 | contig 17686 bp, 14 predicted proteins | sample AntDrymUQ2792106_2_FD_106643 | JGI IMG/M metagenome (GOLD analysis project Ga0136614, IMG submission 106643) | Polar desert sand microbial communities from Dry Valleys, Antarctica - metaG UQ279 (21.06) | ecosystem: Environmental > Terrestrial > Soil > Desert | place: Antarctica: Dry Valley... | reverse complement strand
GCTCCGGGGTGTGCCTGCGTCGCTTCAACGTGTAGTCCTCCTCGCCCATCATCACGGGCGGGTAGAACTCTCACAAGCACCGGACCGAACTCAGGGGGTCACGCCACGGCCAAGAAAGCCGGACCGCCGACCAACCGCGCTGCGGCCGATCGACCCTGCCGCTTGACAAACGCCTCTCCATATGAGCCCGGATCGTTCATCAGCCGCCCGCTCGCGGCGACCGTTGAGACCGAGGGAACGTCCTCCTGAGCAGGGATCATGCGGGTTAGCGAAGCCTGCAACCCCTGCCCAGGAGGATCACCTTGAGGGTGCCACAGAATGGCCGTGTTGGAAAGGTAGAAATCGCTGCGGACGGCGAGGGACTCGTGTCGCGCCTCGGCACGGCGCTGCTCGCCGAGCTGGTCGATCGCCTCGGCCTCACCACCGCTCTCTCGCAAGACGATGTCCGACAGCCGCGAGCGCTCGGGCGGCCATGACCGCGGGCGGGTCCTGCGCGACCTCGCTCTCACCCTTGGCCCACGGCGGCGACTGCCTCTCTGACTCGGCGCCCTGTGCTGCCAGCCCGAGCTCTTCGGCTCGGTGGCCTCGGCGCCGACCGTCTGGCGCGCGGTGGCGGCTGCGGCGGAGGAGGTCACCTCGACGGGCTGCGGAAAGCGCGTGCCACGACGCGCGAGCGAGCGTGGGCGCTCGGCGAGCCACCCGAGGAGATCGCGCTGCGGTTCTGGAGGCGAAAGCGCGCTCCGGCGAGGGAATAGCGATCGTGGCGGCCACCGCACGGCCACAGGCTTCTCAGCGGACCGAACCGCAGCGGACAGCGGGGTAACCGCCGTGCGCGTTGGTCAACCGCTAGTGTCGCGCCATGCCCACCTCGCGCGCGTGCAAGCGCCTCCCCCTCCCCCTCGCCTTCGCCCTCTTCCTGGCGCTCGCTCCGAGCGCCTTTGCCGGTTCCTCGACGAGCAAGACGGTCGTCGCCGAGGCCGATACCTGGGCGAGGAGCGGGCTCACCACTTCCCAGTACTCGACCACGAACCTGCGCTCGGGCCTGTTCAACTCCAGCGTGGTCAACCGCTCCTTCCTGCGCTTTCCCCAGGCGGCAGTCGACGATGTCCGCGACAAGAATGTCCTCAACGGAGTCCTGTGGATCTACGGGACTCAGTCGGGGGCCTGTGACCGTAGAGTCGAGGCCCGGCGCCTGACCGCCGGATTCGGTTCGGGAACCGTCTGGTCGAACCAGCCCGCCAGCTCCTCCTATGTCCAGGGCGCGACGACCAAGTCAGCTGGCGCCGCCGGCTGCGCGGCCGGATGGATCCCCGTGCCGATCGAGAAGGCCCTGATCGATGGCTGGGCCGACGGCGCTCTGCCCAACTACGGCCTGCTCATGCGCGCGACGAACGAGGCCGACGCCGCCGCCTGGCGGGTCTTCGGCTCGCTGGAGTCGAGCACCGACCCCCAGCTCGTCATCAACTACAACACCCCTCCGAGCACTCCCGGCCTGCTCTCGCCGGCCGCCGGCGCCGCTGGTGCCTGCGACCCCACGCTCTCGAGCACCTTCGCCGACGCCGAAGGCGGCGAGGGCCGGGTCGACTTCCAGGTCCTCAACTCGGCAGGGAGCCTCGTGGTTGGCGGCTCCGCCGACTCCGCCGCCGGCAAGGCGAACTGGCAGGTGCCGCGCAATGCCGACGGGACCTGCAAGCTCGCCGCCGGGGAGAGCTACAGCTGGCGGGCCAAGGCCTACGACGGGCGCGACTACTCAGGCTGGAGCGCGGGGCGGGCGCTGAGCGTGCAGGCGGCCAGCGACGTCACCTTCGACGGCACCAAGAGCACCTCATGGTCCGACTGGCACGGCTGCGCCGCCAGCCGTATCGCCGATCTCGCTTCCGATCCGACCGGCGTCTGGGCCGGTCCGGTGATCCGCATGGAGGTGCGCAACTCCGACACCAACGCCAACCCCGCCTGCGTGGACGAGCCGACCGAGAACCCCCGGACCCAGCTCATAGGCCCGGACAACATCGAGGGTGACGCCATCGACAAGACCGGCGACACCGCCTCGGTGACCTTCGAGGGGTTCTCGTTCTTCATCCCCGCCTCTTGGCCAGCCTCTATCCCGGAATGGATCTCGGTCTACTCCGACTACGGAGCGCCCTACGGCGGCACGAGCGACGTAGCCGTGGCGCTGACCGACGGGACGCTGCGCGCCCCCAACTCCAACGGCACCTACAACTGGCAGACCGGCTGGGAAACGCCCATGGACGGCCTGCGTGGCCACTGGGTCAACATCGTGCAGGAGGTCAAGCGCTCCCACGACGAGAAGGTCGGCTACGTGCGTCAGTGGTACTCGACCGATCGCAACTCGCTGCAGCCGACCATCTTTACCGGAAAGGGCTGCGCCTCGGTCAGTGCCGACACCAAGACGTGTTACAAGACCACCTTCGGCACGGTGATGGATGACGGTAAGCTCTCGCCGCGTATCGGGCTGTACCACTCGAACAGCATCACCACGCCCGACCCGATGACCACCTACTTCCGGGCTTTCAAGCAGGGCAAGAGCTTGGATGCGGTCAATCCGACCACGCCCTAAGAGCCTGTCGAAAACCCCCCGGGTTCCGTCGGGCCCGCCCGCGACCATTCGAGCTATCGATATCGGCGGCTTGGAGGTGTCTTTCGTGATGGCTCCTGGGTTAGCGCGCACGGGTGATGAGACGCGGCAGGTCGAGATGGTCGCCTCGACAAATCTGCTCCCAGTCGATGACCCCTACCGGCGACTCGAGCCGCTCGTCGAGTGGCAAGGCGGTGCGCGCCTCGGCGGCGCCCTTCTACGGCGAGGACGGCCGTCCGTCGGTCGACCCGGTCGTCCTCGTCAAGCTGTTCCTGGTCGAGCGGGATCACTCCCCTGCTAACTACCTACCGGCAGGGAGAGCCCTTCCCCGCCAACTCGCGGTGCGCGTCTTGACACCCGAGGCTGCCTCGGCTACGTTCGCGCCAACTGCTGCAGAGGCAGCACCTAGCAAGGGAGACACATGCCGCATCGAAGGTTCCGACTCGGCGCAGTCTTTGCCTGCGTTGCCTCGAGCCTGCTCGTCGTCTCGGGCGTCCAAGCCGCCACGACGACGATCAACGCAAGCGCCGACACGTGGCTCAAGAGCGGTTCGAACACCTCCGGCTACTCGAGCACCCAACTCCGCTCGGGCACTCTGTCCGACGGGACCTACCGCTCGCTCGTCAGGTTCCCCCAGTCCACCGTCGACGACCTGCGCACAAGGCACATCCTCTCAACACGCCTGCGCCTGCGCAACACCGAGTCGCCGACCTGCACGGCGCAGACCACGGAGGCCCGGCGTCTGGCAACCGCCTTCTCGGACTCGACGTACTGGGGCCAAGTCCCCGCCGCCGGTCTGTCCGTCGAGGGCTCGACCAACGAGACCTACGGCGGTCCCTCATGCGCTGACGGGTGGCTCTCGATTCCGATCACCGCTGCGACCGTCGACGGCTGGGCCAAGAGCACAATCCCAAACCACGGCCTCATGGTCAGAGCGCCTCAGGAGACGACCTCCGCCGCGGGCAAGCGCTTCACCTCGGTCGAGCACGACGCGGTCATCGAGGATCCTCAGCGCTTTGATCCAAAGCTCGAGGTGACCTACAATTCCTACCCGGCCGTCCCGGGCTCGCTCTCGCCAGCCGACCGAGCCGAGGTCGGCGCGACGCCCACCCTCGGCGGGGTCTTCAGCGATCCCGATGGCGGCTCTGGCTACGTGGACTTCGAGGTGCGCGACGTGGGTGGTGCGGTCGTCGCCTCAGGGCGCGGAAGCCAGGCGGGCTCGAAGTCGTCGAGCTCTTGGAACATCCCCGACGGAAAGCTGCGGCAAGGGGAGAGCTACACGTGGCGCGCGAGGGCGTTCGACGGACGGGATTATTCGGGGTGGACGGGGCCGCTTACCTTCTCGGCCAGCGGCGTGCTCTGGGAAGCTACGGCGGAGCCGGGTAACTTCTCTGAGTGGCTCGGAAACCCTAACGTGCAGGCTATGGAGCCGAGCCGAGCAACGACGCCCTCGGCGAATCCTTCACCGCTAGTCGGGCAGCGCTCATTCGGCTTAGAAGTGAGGACAGGCGATCAAGGCCCGAACGTTTGCGGAGACTACTGCGATCGCGCGCAGGCAAATGGGCACTATCTCCATCAAGACGGCGACGAGGACTATACGGCGGTCGCTATTTTCGTGCCTCAGGACTACCCAGCGTCGTTATACACGGGATCGAATCACTTCCAAGTGACCTGGCAATGGCATGGAGCGCCCTTCGTCGGTTCACCGCCGCTCGAGCTAGGAATCAACAAGGCCGCCAGCCATCTAGACGTTTCGCATAACTACTTCCCGGATGGGAACCCGGATGCCGATGGGACTCCTGGCACCGGTCCGCAGAGATTCGAGAAGATCAAGTCAATCCCGCTCGAAAAGGGCAAATGGCTTAAGTTCGTATGGCATGTGAAGTGGTCCCCCCAAGACTCCGAGGCCTTCACCGAACTCTGGTACGCGCCCGCAGGACAGCCGCTCCTCAAACAGACTTTCGACGGCGCAGGAGGCGATGGCACCACGAGAGAGCGGGGCTCGACGCTCCTCTCGACGATGACACAAGGCATCGCTCCGCACGCAGACAACTACCGCCGCACCGGCTCTCCCAACGCTGCCACCAAGGTCTACTTCGACGCGATCCGCGCGGCCTCGAGTTTCGATGCCGCCGCTGGAGCGTTCGGTGAGCCACTCACCCCTTGAACACTTTTCGTCGCGTTAATGGCACACCCGCTCGCGACCTCAAGCTCTCAAGCGTCGATACGTGATTGATAAGCAAGCTCCAGCGGATCGTTGGGCGGCTCCGTAACGCGTGCCGCCGCCGCACGTCCACGCCTATCTGAGCCAATGTTCCGCCTCGGGGTTGCGCTCCCTCAGTCGGGCGCTGCCTGGGAGGAGCGGCATCGCGCCGGTCTCGTCCCCGATGCCTCACCCTACGGCTTGGATCGGCTCGAGCGGGTGGGCATCCGACCGCTGTTCGACGAGGCCCGACGCCAGCGCACGGCCGTCGAACGCGTCCTAGACCGTCTGACGGCTTGGAACTGGACCGGAGGACGGCCTGACAGAGCATCGCCTGTGGATGCATTTCTCGCCTGGGACGAGCGGCATGGCCTACCGCTTCTCCTCCGGGTTGGTGGAAGGCTGCCGGTCTACACCGGCGTCATCTGGGCGAGCGACGAGCGCATGAGCGCTCCAGCGAGACAACTGACCGCGACGGCCTTGAGACGGGCCGCCGGTGTCTTCGTGCTGTCGCGCCTTCAGATACCCCACATGGTGGAGCACTTCAACACCCCTGGAGATCGACTTCACTTCGTGCGGTTCGGCATAGACGCTGGCTTCTTTCGCCCGGAGCCTCGCGATCGGGAGGGCCCAGCCGAGACGATCTTCTCGGCCGGATCGGACCGCCATCGCGACTTCGACCTGCTCGTCCGCGCCGTCGGGCGCCTCAGGAACCATCGGCCTCGGCTCAGGTTGCGGATAGCGACGAGAGCGGTGCCAAAGGGTCCCCTGCCGGACGGAACCGGCGATTGCCTCGGTGTCATCGACCATCCTCTCGTGAGATCCGAGCTGTCACGCGCCGACGTCGTCGTCGTGCCTACGAAACCCAACATTCACGGTTCCGGTATGACCACCGTGCTTGAAGCGATGTCGTGCGAGCGGCCGGTCATCGCCATGGCCGGTACGGGCCTCGATGACTACATATGCGACGGTGTCACCGGGACGCTTGTTCAGGCAGGAGAGGAAGAGGCGCTGGCTCGCGCGATCGAGAATATGTTGTGCGATCCGCTTCGGGCAGAACGACAGGGAAAGCGCGGGCGCGAGGCCGTGGTGAGAGACTTCACGTCGGCGGGCCTAGCCGACCGGCTCGCAGCGATGATCTCACCGCCCGAGGCCGTTCTGCCCGTCTCTCGGTGAGCCCGGAGTAAGGGGCCCGAACCGCGGCTACCTATACTCACCCCGTGAGCGGGAGCCGCCAGTGCCGCCGCGTGCTCTTCGTCACGAACTTCCTCGGGTGGGCCGGGGCCGAGACCCAACTCCTCCATCTCGCCGCCGGCCTGGCCGAGCGCGGCCAGGATGTATCGATCGTCGCGTTCGCGGGCGTTCACATCGACTCCGCGTCGCTCGAACGACTAGGGGTGAGGGTCTACTCCTTCGAAGCCGCCACGCCGGCCCGCAAGATCGCCAGCGTCCCGGCGCTCGCTCGCATCGCTCGCCGAGCTCAGGTCGTGCACTGCAGTACCTTCGACGCCACGCTGTGGGGCCGCCTCGCCGCGGTGCTGGCGCGCCGGACCACAGTGATCACCGAACACACACCCGGCCGGGAAGTGCAAACGAGCTCCTCGGGCCACCCGCGACAGAGGTTGATCGCCCTTCACAGTCGCCTGCTTGACGCGTTCACGTACGCCAGCGTGGTCGTCGCGCGCTGGCAGGTGCCTCTGCTCAGAGCCGAGGGCGTTCGGCCCGAGTCGATCGTGCACATCCCCAACGCTGTGCCGTTGCGGGAGCTTCGTACGGCCGCCCATACGGGCGCGACGCGCGAGCAGCTGGGCATCCCGCAGGATGCGAAGGTCGTTCTCCACGCCGCGCGCCTATTTCCCTATAAGGGCCAACGCGACACTCTGGCGGCGGTACGTCGACTGCGAGAGAGCGTCGGCGACGTGCATGCGGTCATCGTCGGCGACGGCCCCGATCGCGAGGAGCTCGAACGGGAAGCCGCGGAGACGGGTGGGTGGGCGCACGTGCTCGGCCCGCGCGATGACGTACCGGCCCTGCTCGCGCTCTCCGACCTGGCCGTCGTTCCCTCTAAGGCCGAGGCGATGCCGATGATCGTCATTGAGGCCATGGCCCTCGGGGTCCCCGTGGTAGGCACCGACGTCGGGGACGTTCGCGCCATCCTGGAGGAGGCGGGCTCGGGAATCTCGGTGCCGGTCGACGACTTCGAGGCCTTCTACGCCGCGTGCCATGAGGTGCTCGCCGACCCCTCCGTGCATCGACGGCTCGCGGAGGGGGCTCGCAAGAGCAGCCAGGCGTACGACTCCTCGGTCATGACCGACCGCTACGACACCCTCTTCGAGGCCGCCGTCGAGGGGCGCGAGATACCCGCGAACCTGCGGTGACCCAGACGCCGGCCGCCCCGAGCGTCGCTGTCGCCGTCGTCTCGTGGAACACCCGAGAGCTGCTGGCGGCCTGCCTGCGCTCTCTGGCGAGCGACGCCGAGGCAGGGCGAGCCGAGGTCTGGGTGGTCGACAACGCCTCCTCGGACGGGTCCCCGGACATGGTCGAAGCCGAGTTCCCGTGGGTGAGGCTCGTCCGCTCCGCGGAGAACCTGGGCTTCGGTAGAGCAGTCAACCTGGTGTCGAGGAGTACGCGCGCTGCCTGGGTCGCCGCGGCCAACTCGGACATTCGCCTCGATCCGGAGACCTTGAGCGTGCTGATCGAGGCCGGCGCGCGAGACCCCGCAGCCGGGGTGGTGGCACCGATGCTCGTCCTTCGGGACGGAACCATCCAGCCGTCGCTCCAGCCCTTTCCCACCCTTCTCGACGCCGTTCTTCTGCGGCTGCGGATCTACCGCCTGAGCCGGCGGATCGGCCGGAGGCTCTACCTGCGCGCCTACCGCGACCCCGCGGAGGGCGGCCACATCGACTGGGCCGCCGGAGCCTTCCTCCTCATCAGGCGGGAGGCGTTCGACCGGGTCGGCGGCTTCGACGAGGACCAGTGGCTGTACGCCGAGGACCTCGATCTGGCTTGGCGCCTGTCCCGGTCCGGCTGGAGGACTCGCTACGAGCCGCGAGCGGTCGTCCATCACGAGGAGAGCGCGGCGACCCGGGCGGTATGGGGAGAGGCGCTCACCGCCAAGTGGCTCGGAGCGACCTACTCCTGGATGGCGCGGCGGCAGGGAATGGCGAAGGTCCGCTCGCTCGCCGGCTTCAACGTGGCGATGAGCATGATCGAGTGGATCGCGTACTCGCTGCTCGCTCGAGCGTCCTCCTCTCCGCGTTGGCCCCGCAACAAAGCGCGCGCTCGCGTCGCGGTCGGTCTCCACCGCCTCGGGTTAAGGCCGCGAGAGGAGCTGCTCGACGATCGCTGAAAGAAAGGGCGGTCCGCCCGTGAGCGGCGGCGCGAAGCTTCAGCGTGAGTAGCTGATGGCCGATAGCGTCAGCGGTACGGGTGTGTCGTTCGCATCTCTGTGCTGATTCGTCCAAAGGTCGCTCATGCTGTTCCGAAACACCCTCGCTCAGTCTTCGTCGCTGATCACGGCGCAGCTGTTCAGCGTCATCCTCGCGCCGTTGATGCTGGGTCGCTTCGGGCTTGCGCTCTTCGGAGTCTGGGCCGTGACCGGGGCGCTCGCTAAGTACGCCGGCCTGTTCGACTTCGGCATCACCCGGTCGCTGGCTCGGTTCGTCGCGCTCTACCACGCCCGCGGCGACCGGCGTGGGGTCCAGGAGTGCGTCGGCCTGGGGCTGCTCGCGGTGACCGTCGTCGGGGCGCTGGCTGCTGGCGCGGCACTCCTCGCCGCGCCACTCCTCACCCGGCAGCTCGGCGTGCTCGAGCTTTCGGAGATGCGCATCGTGCTGATGTCGGCGGTGGTGATCTTCGTGGCCAGCGCCTACAGCCGCGTCTTCGCCGCGTTACCGATCGGGATTCAGCGCATGGTGCCGCCGAACGTCGCCGGGGTCACGGGCAACGTGCTCAACTTCGGCTTCAGCGTCGGTGCCCTCGCGCTGAGCTCGGACCTCACCTATTACGCGATGGCCAACGCCGCCGCGGAGGCCTTGCGGGTGGTGCTCGTCTTCGGGAGCGTGCTCGTCGTCTGGTCGGGCAGCGCGGTTGCCTTCCCGAGCATGGTCCGCACGCGCGAGATCCTCGGCTACGGCCTGAAGAGCCAGGTCGACTGGATCTCCGAGCTCATCAACCTCCAGACCGACAAGATCGTGATCGCGCTGCTCCTCGGTCCGGCGGCCGCAGGGGCCTACGAGATCGCCGCCCGCGTGGTCGTGGCCGTCCGCGAGGTCGGAGTGCTCACGGTCTCGGCCATGATCCCCACAGCGACGGCCCAGCTCGTCGAGCGAGGCCGGGAGGGGATCCCGGCGTTCTTCCGCCGCTATACGCTCCTCACCGTTTCCCTTGCCTTTCCGCTGTTCACCCTCAGCTGCATCGGCGCGCCTTTTCTGTTGCTCGCCTGGCTTGGGGATACGCCGAAGGATGCCGATGTGATCCTCGTGGTCCTGACCCTCGCCTCCTTCGTGAACATCACCTCCGGGGTCGGCAGCTCGATCGCGCTCGCGGCCGGGCAGGCAGGGCTCATAGCCTGGACCGGCGTCTTCTCCGCGGTGACCAACATCGTCCTGACGGTTGCCCTCGCGCCGCTCTTCGGGCTCTGGGGAGTTCTGGCGGGAACGGTCATCGCGATGTCGAGCGCCGCCCTGCTGCTGATGTACAGGTTCCACCGCTCCTTCGCCATCCCCGGGCGGGACTACGCGCGCGCGGTCCTGCCCCCGGCCGCACTGTCGCTCGGGCTCGCGGTGCCCTTCGCCGTGTTCGACGTGCTGGTCGGGGACGCGGCCGCCACCCGGCAGGGCGCCCTCGCCCTTCTCACCCTCGTCTCCCTTCCCTACTCGGTCGCCTACTGGCTCCTCGCGAGCCGGCTGGGCTATCTGCCGGACCGGCTCACCGCGCCATGGCTCCGGCGTCCGCCGGAGCTGGGGAGCCCGGTCGGCCGCGCTCGCGCCGAGGCCTGAGCGCCCGTGCTGCGATGACCACCGGCACCACAGACTCCGGTCGGGGGGCCCTCGTCACCGGCCTCGCCAACCGCTCCCGCCACGCGACCTTCTTCTGTTACCACTCGATCTCCGACGGGGGCCCGCCCTTTCTCTCCCTGTCGCCCGAGACCTTCGAGCGCCAGCTCGCCACGATGCGCCGGCGGGGCCTCGGCGGTGGCGGGGTCGAGGCCCTCCGCGAGCTGGCCGAGGGCCGTCGCCCTCCGCGCCGCCAGGTGTTCCTGACCTTCGACGACGGCTACCTCGACAACCACGAGACGGCCGCGCCGCTGCTCGCCGAGTACGGCTTCCAGGCCATGGTCTTCGTGCTGCCGCCGTACGTCGACTCGGCCGGCGCCTTCGACTGGCCGGAGCTCGCCGAGCGCCAGCGGGCACACCCGGGGATCATGCGCTCGATGGGCTGGCCGATGGTCGAGGCCCTGGCCGAGCGGGGCATCGAGATCGGAAGCCACGGCCTCGCCCATCCACACCTCCCCGACCTCGACGACGAAAGGCTCAGGGACGAGCTCTGGAGCTCGCGTGAGCGCATCCGGACACGCCTCGGACGCTGCGACGTTCTCGCCTACCCGTTCGGCGAGTGGGATGAGCGCGTAGCCGCGGCAGCGGCCGACGCCGGCTACTCGTTCGCCTTCTCGCTTCCGTCGCAGGGTCAGCGCGAAGGCGCGGCCCTGGCCATTCCCCGGATCAACATCGACCAGCGCGACGGCGGGGTGCGTTTCGCGGTCAAGCTCTCGCCGCTCGGCCGGCGAGCCTACCTCTCGGGCGGGGCGGCCACCGTGCGCAGGGTGCGCCGCGGGCGCGCGGGCAGCCCTCCCGCCGCCCTCGATGCCAGGAGCTGCGCGATCGCCACTACTCCCTCAAGCCCCCTCCGCGTCTCGGGCGCCGCGGAGCCCGGCATCCAGGCCTCCGGGTCGATACTCCTCGTGTGCTCTCCCGGCGGTCACCTCCTCCAGCTGCTGTCGCTCGAGCCCGCGTGGCGAGGCCTGAGACGCTCGTGGGTGACGCTCGCCGCGGCCGACGTCGACCACCTGCTCGAGGGTGAGGACGTCACCTTGGCCCACGGCCCGACGAACCGCAGCCTCCGCAACCTCGTCCGCAATCTCATCCTCGCCTGGCGGGAGGTTCGCGGGCGGCGTCCGGACACGATCCTCTCGACCGGCGCGGCGCTCGCGGTGCCCTTCTTCGTGGTCGGCAGGCTCCTCGACCGTCGCTGCGTGTACGTCGAGAGCCTGACCCGGATCGAGTCCGTCTCCCTCAGCGGGCGGCTCGTCTACCCGCTCGCCGACAGCTTCTTCGTACAGTGGCCGAGGGCGGCAGCGCGCCGGCGCATGCGCTACGAGGGCAGCATCCTGTGATCTTCGTCACCCTCGGGACCCACGGGCAGCCCTTCGGACGCCTGATCCGGGCGCTCGACGCGCTGCCGTCGGCCGAGCTCGTCGTCCAGCACGGGCACAGTCCCGCCCCCGCCGGGGCGTTGCGGGCGGTCCCCTTCATGCCGTTCTCGGAGGTGCTCGAGCACATCGATGCGGCCGACACCGTGATCACCCATGCCGGAGTGGGCAGCATCCTCTGCGCCACGCGCGCCGGCCACACGCCGATCGTGGTGCCGCGCCTCGAGCTTCACGGCGAGCACGTCGACGACCACCAGGTCGAGCTCACCGGGGCGCTCGCCGATCGCGGCATGGTCGTCCCCGCCTGGGAGCTCGATCGCCTGGCCGAGACGGTCAGCACCGTTCCGTCCCGCCGAGCGCGCGCCGTACAGTCCGAGCGCCCGATCCACTCCGCAGTCGGCGCGGCAATCAGACCGCCCTCGAGCTCGAACGGCCGTGTGCTCGGCGAAGAGGCGCACCGGCTCGGCTCGGCGTCGAGCCGAGCTCATCGCGGTGCGCGCAACGATGCCACCGCGCTTCAGCTCGAGCGAATGGAGGGGCTGGAGCCACTGCGGGCCGACTGGGAGCGCCTCGCCGAGCTCTCGGGCGACGTCTTCCGTACCTGGGAATGGGCGGACACCTGGTGGCGCCACTTCGGACGGGACCGGCGCCTGCTTCTCTTCGCCTGCCGCGACGCGACCGGGCGGGTCGAGGCGATTCTGCCGCTCTACGAGCCGCGGCGGCGCCCGCTCCGCCTGGTGCGCTTCCTCGGTCATGGCGCCGGTGATCGCCTGGGCCCGGTCTGCGCGCCGGAGTCGATTCCGGCGGCGGCCGACGCGCTGCGCCGGGCCCTCTGGCAGGCCCCGGAGCCCTGGGACCTGTTCCTCGGCGAGCGGCTGCCCTCGGAGGAGGGGTGGGCGCCGCTGCTCGGCGGGCCGCCGATACGGCATGAGCCGAGTCCCGTCCTGGCCACGGACGGACAGACCTGGGACGAGTACATGAGCTCGCGTAGCGCCAACTTCCGCTCCCAACTGCGCCGGCGCGAGCGCAGGCTTGCGCAGGCGCACGAGGTCCGCTACCGGCTGGTCGAGGAGCCGGCCTCGCTCGAGCGCGAGATGGACACGCTCTGCCGCCTGCACGCCGCTCGCTGGGACGGCGAGAGCTCCGGGGCCTTGAGCGGCAGGCGCGAAGCCTTCCACCGCGAGTTTGCGGCCCGCGCGCTCGAACGGGGTTGGCTGCGGCTGTGGATACTCGATGTCGACGGGCGCACCGTGGCCGCCTGGTACGGGTACCGCTTCGGCGAGGTGGAGTGGTACTACCAGGCCGGTCGCGACCCCGCCTGGGACGACGCCTCCGTGGGATCGGTCCTCTTCGTCCACACCATCCGCGAGGCCTTCAACGACGGCATGCGCGAGTACCGCATGCTACGCGGCGGCGAGGCGTACAAGGAGCGATTCGCGAGCGCCGACCCCGGACTCGACACGGTCGCCTGGTGGCGTGGGGCTCTCGGAAGGCCGGCCCTCGCCGCGCTCCGCCGAGCGGCCGACCTGTCGCCCGGCGCCCGGCGGCGACTCTCGAGGCTGGCGGGATGAGCCCCTCGGCCGAGCAGCCATCGAGCTCCGGCGCAGAGGGGCGCCGATGGGAGCTCACCGCCGCGGAGCATCAGCGGCTCGATGCGCCGCCCGACCGGCGCGCGCTCGCCCGCGCCTTCGTGCGGGCCCACCTGCGATCCCCTCGACTGGCCGCCCAGACGGCGCGGAGCGCGATGAGCGGAGCGGTGCAGGGCGTCCGCGGTGACCAGAGCCTGCCCTGGATCCTCCACGACGAGCATGCGCGCTCGATCAGCCCCGATGTCGGCAGCCACGTCACCGGCCACGGCCTCGACGTCTTCCTCGACGCCCTTCGGCTTCGGCTCGCCCCGGGCGCCCGCGTGCTCGACCTCGGCTGCGGCGGAGGGCGCGTGGCGCGGCTGGTCGCCGAGCACGTCGGCGCGCTCGTGTGCGCGGACATCTCGGAGGTGATGCTCGTGGAGGCTCGCCGAGCGCTCACCGGACGCGCGAATGTCGCCTTCGTGCGCACGCGCGGCCTCGAGCTGGAGGGCATCGCCGACGAGTCCTTCGAGGTCGTCTACGCGCACGACGTCTTCGTCACCTTCGACCCGAACCCGCTGCTGGCCCTGCTCGACGAGGGGCGCCGGGTGCTGCGGCCCGGTGGGTCGCTCGTCGCCTCCTTCTACACGATCGACCGTCCGGCCTGGGCACAGGCTCAGCTCTCGCTCGTCCGCCGCGGGCGGAGGTGGGGCGCCTTCGGGGCGAGCTATCCCCGGCCGTACACGGCGGGCCAGATAGACGCACTCTTCGAAGCGGTGGGCATGACCGTGGCCGATCGCCGCTACGGGCCCTACGACGAGCAATCGGGCGGCCGCGCGCACTACGTCGTGAGCGCCGAGCGCTCGCGGTGAGCGAGCGCGGCGCGACTCAGGCCGTCTCCTCCGGCGAGCCGACGCTCTGGCGCGGCACCAGCACGCTGCGCCGGAACGTCGCCACGAGCACCCCGTCCTGGTTGAAGGCGTCCGAGCGCACCTTGACCACGCCGCGATCGGGCTTCGAGCGTGACGGCGTGACCTCGAGCACCTCGCTCTCGACGAACAGCGTGTCACCGTGGAACACGGGCGCCGGGTGCTTCAGCTCCTCGGTCGCGAGGTTGGCGATCGCCTTGCCCGATACGTCGCTCACCGACATCCCCAGCATCAGCGAGTAGACGAGCGGCCCGACGACGACGTTACGTCCCTGCTGCGACTGCGCGGCGTAGACGTTGTTGATGTGCAGCGGGTGGTGGTTCATGGTGATCAGGCAGAAGAGGTGGTCGTCCCCCTCGGTCACAGTCTTGGCCGGCCAGTGCTTGTAGACCGCGCCGACCTCGAACTCCTCGAGGTAGCGCCCGTACTGGCGCGCGCCGGAGGCCTCGCGCGCGGCCTGGCTGGTTTCGAGGGCGGGAGTCGCGGTGTCGGTCATCGGATCCTCTTCGGTTCGGCGTTGGAACAGGCTGGGGGCTCGTCGACTCGTCGTTCGAGCCGGCCGGAGCCTAGAGAGCGTCGTGCATGCGGGGCAGGGGAGCGCGTTCGGCCCGCTCCCGGAGCGCCGCGGCGGAGCGAACTCCCGCGAGCGCCGAGCGGCCGAGCCGGCCCCCGCGGGCGACGACGACGGACGCTATGCGCCGCCGGTCGGGCCAGAGCCGGTTGATCAGCTCGTTGTCCGGGGCCGCGCACGAGTCCATCCACTCGACGTCGTCGCGCCGGTGGAACTCGCTCACCGCACCCAGCTCGAGCTGAGCGCCGGGCGAGTAGGCGGCGAGATCCTCGTCGTAGGCAACCTTGAAGCAGAAGAGCCCCTCGCCGGCAAGCAGGTTGCACTGCATCGCGACCGTCCTCTCGCCCCCCTCGAGGGCCAGCATCTGGAGTCTCCCGGCCTTCCCGAAGGCGGCGCAGACCTCGACGAAGAAGCGGTTGTGCCGGGTGCTCGAGGCCAGTGCCGTCCCCGCGCGACCCTTCCACCCGGCGGCCTCCAGGCGCGAGAACTCAGCGGGCGCGCTGCCGTCGCTGCCGCGGTCGATCACGCCGAGCGGCACCCCGAGGTCGTCGGCGAGCCGTCGCTCGAGCCGCCGGAACTCCTTGCGGCGCTTCACGCTCAGGCCGTCGTCCAGGTAGTTGTCCTCGGCTCGCCGCCTCAGCAGCCCTCGGTCGAACGCCTCATAGGCGAGGGCCGGCCCCCGCCGCTCAGCGAGGACCTCGCCCAGGATCGAGCCCACAGGGCCGCCGGCGCCGAGCCAGTCGAGCACGAAGGCGGTGGTGGTGCGATCGCGCGTCGCCTGCTCGAGCAGCCTCTCGAGCGCACTGCGGGGCCGATCGTCGCTGACGAGCGGGGTTCCGAGATAGCAGTAGAGATGCCGCCAGACCGTGAGCGACCGAAGCGGAAGCCTCCGCCAGCGCCAGGCCCGGCGGACCGGGAGGCACGCAGCCCAGCCGTCGGCCCCCTCGGCGACGAGGACGCCGACCTCGGCGGGGCGGGCGAGCGAACGCGCGGCCGGGAGGACGAAGTCCGGCTCGAAGTAGGGGTTCGGCTCGATCGCGCGCCCGGCGAGCTCCCGCCAGTCGCGAAGGTCGTGGTCGGTCAGGTCCGAGAGCCCGACGATGCGCGTGCGCATGTCCGTGTCAGACCGCGCCGCTCAGGCGCCGTTCGCGTAGACGGAGATCGAGTGGTTGCGACGGCCGAGCCCGAGCCGGTGCCGGCGACGGAGCTCAAACCGCCCGGTGGCCTCGAGACAGGCCTCTATCTCCGAAGCCGTGGAACGCACCCCGTCGACCTCCTTCGGGTCCGTGAAGATGATGGTCACCGTGCGCGGGCGGCGATCGATCGACGCGACGATGTTGTCCACGACCTTCTTGAAGATCTCGCCGAAGAACGGGTAGTAGAAGTAGGCGTAGGTCATGTCGTCGGGGATCTCGTACTCGAGCACGTCGGCGGTGACGAGCTCGACGTCCTGGCACGCCAACCGATGGCGCCCTCGCTCGACGTTCTCGCGCGCGATCCGGTTGAGCTCCTCCGAGATCTCGACCCCGACCACCCGACCGAACGGGTAGCGGGCCGCCTGGAGGACGACCCTCCCCTTGCCCGAGCCGAAATCGACGAAGACGTCGTCGCGCCCGACTTCGAGCGAGCGCATCACGCGAGGGATGAACAGCCAGCTCGACGGCGAGTAGAGAATCCGTTCGGGATGGTCGAGGCCGACCTCCGCGAGGCGCACCTCGGACGAGGTGTCCCGAAGGTCGCCGCGCTCGAAGATCGCGCGGATCACGCGGGCCTTCACCCGAAGCAACGCTCGTCGCAAAGTAGGCCGCGGGCTCATGGAGCGGGAGGAGCGATATGAGGCCGCGCCCGGCGATAGGCGCGGCGCATCGCCGGGCGCGTCCAGCGGTGGTAGCCGTAGCGCAGCGCCGGGATCGGCCGGCGGCGGAAGGCCCGCAGCCGCTGATGGGCGCGCTCGTCGTTCGAGAACTTGCGCTTCCACTCCGAGTCGTCGCCCAGGAGCTCGTGGCCGCGCAGTCCGAGCTCGTAGCAGCGCTCGAGGATCGAGAGGCGCAGTACGAGTCCGGGCGCGTAGCGGCGGTAGGACTCGTCGAAGCCGGTCTTCAGCAGCCAGAGGCGTTCCTCATGCAGGAGCGAGAGATCGAACGCGACGAGGCGTCCGTCGAGGGAGATGCCCGAGAGCTTGAGCTCCCCGCCGGCATGGTAGGCACGGGCGATCGCACGGTAGAAGGCAGCTGTGTCCTGCGACGAGAGGATCGCCGTCCCGGCGCGTCCCTTCCAGCCGCTGGCCTCGACCTCGAACCCGCGCTCGAGCCCCGCCTCGAGGTCCTCGGGAGATTCGATCAGCGAGAAGACGGCGTCGTACTCGCGCTGCATCTTCCGCCGAAAGCGCTCCAGGGGGGCGCCCCAACGCGGCTTGGTGTCGGTGCGGAGATCGGAGTACGTGCCCGAGAGCTCGACGATCGGTGAGATGTGCTGAGGCTGCAGGATGGCGAGCCGCCCAGCGCGCCGGGCGGCATGGACCAGGTGGTCCACGACACGGTCGTGGGCGGGAAGGGCGGCCAGCTCGACCTCGCCGACGTCGGCCTCCATGACGGCGTCGACCAGCGCCTCGAGCGCCTGCGGGTCGCGCGCGAGCGGCCGGAGCACGGGCGTGTGGTCGTTGGCCATCGCGCTGAGTCGCCCGCCCGTCCTGCTCAAGGGCAGAACCGCCACCAGACGCGTGCCCTCCCAGACCGCGCATACGCTGAGCTGGGAATCGTCCGAGAAGGCGTCCCACCAGGCCTCGAACCACGCGTGGCGGGCGAACGGCGTCGGGTCGAGCTCCGCGAGCTCATCCCATTCCCGCGCGATGGCCGTCAGCCGGCGCTCGTCGGCGATCCACTCCGCACGGTAGGGAGGCACGCGGCGAGACCTTATCCGCCTGGCCCGAGGCCATCGGCAGCCGCGGCGCATCCCGACCCGCTCCGCCGTGCCCTGCGCGAGACGTCGTTGACTCGTCCGTCGAGCGCGGGCAAGGTCGGTTAGACGGTAGCCTGGGTGTCCCGTGTGCGGGCTCCGCCGCCGGGCACCCTCGCCTTCACCCCTCGGACGCAGACCAGGAGGACCACCTTGCGCAACCCCCGTGCCTTCGCCGCCCCCCTCGCCGCCGGCGCCCCCTCCCCCCTGCTCGAGATCCCCGTCAAGCCGGCGCGGATGATCCACTTCTTCGACCCCTCGAACGAGAAGATGGCGGGCAAGCTGCCCGAGCTCGCGCAGCAGTGCGACATTCTGCTCGGCAACCTCGAGGACGCGGTGGCGGTCGATCGCAAGGAGCCCGCTCGCGAGGGGCTCGTCAAGCTGGGCCGCGAAGTCGACTTCGGTGAGGCGGCGTTGTGGACGCGCGTCAACGC
>Ga0136614_10000719_pt1 | contig 17696 bp, 22 predicted proteins | sample AntDrymUQ2792106_2_FD_106643 | JGI IMG/M metagenome (GOLD analysis project Ga0136614, IMG submission 106643) | Polar desert sand microbial communities from Dry Valleys, Antarctica - metaG UQ279 (21.06) | ecosystem: Environmental > Terrestrial > Soil > Desert | place: Antarctica: Dry Valley... | reverse complement strand
TGCCGAGGAGCGGGAGCTCGCGCGACTGAAGGACGAGGGCGACGAAGACGCGAAGCGCCGCCTGATCGAGGGCAACCTGCGCCTCGTCATGTCGATCACGCGGAACTATTCGAACTGCGGTGTCCCGCTCCTCGACCTGATCCAGGAGGGCAACCTCGGTCTCATCCGCGCGGTGGAGAAGTTCGACTACAAGCTCGGCTACAAGCTTTCGACCTACGCGACCTGGTGGATCCGACAGGCCGTGACGCGCGCGATCGCCGACCAGGGCCGGACGATCCGCCTGCCCGTGCACGTGGTCGAGCAGGTTCGCAAGGTCTCCCGCGCCCGCCGCACCCTTACGCAGAAGCTGAACCGCGACCCGTTGCCCGAAGAACTTGCAGCTGAGAGCGGCTTCGACCTGAAGCGGGTGAACGAGCTTCTCCACCTCGTCGAGGACCCCGTCAGCCTCGAGACCCCGGTCGGCGACGGCGAGTCGATCTACGCCGACATGCTCGAGGACGTCAACGCCGACCAGCCCGAGCACATGTTCTCGGACGTCCTGAAGATCAAAGAGGTCCGCTCGGCGCTCGCCCGACTCAACGAGCGGATGCGCCGCGTCCTCGAGCTGCGGTTCGGTCTCACGGGCGAGAAGCCACGCACGCTCGAGGAGGTGGGAGTCGAGCTCGGCGTCACGCGAGAGCGGGTCCGCCAGCTCGAGTCGCGCGCCCTCCGCGAGCTTCAGCTCGCGGCTCCGGATCTCCGCCTCTACCTTCGAACCGAGTAGAGCCGGACCGTCCAGCCCGCGGCCCTAGCTACGCTGGGCCGGGTGTTCTGGGACGTCCACTCGCACGTGGTCCCGTCCGGCGACGACGGCGCGGGGACGCTGGAGGAGGGTCTCGAGCTCTGCCGCTCGGCGGCCGCGCACGGCACGAGCGTCCTGTTCGCGACACCGCACGTCTGGCCGCACCTTGGTCTCTCGTCCGGGCGCGAGGAGCGGATCCGAGCTGCGCATGCGGAACTGGCGGCCCAGGTCGCGGCGGACGGCCTCGATCTGCGTCTTGGTTTCGAGCTGACCCCTACGCCCTCGTTGCTCGAAGATGAGCTCGGACGCTACAGACTCGGCGACCTGTCGGCCGTCCTCATGGAACTGCCCTTCGCGGGGCCGCTCGCGCTCGCCGAGCGGGTAGCGGAGGAGATCGAGGGCGCCGGGCTCGTCCCAGTGCTCGCCCACCCTGAGCGAGCGGAGGCGGTGATCGACGAGCCCGGACGCGCTCGAGCCTTCGCCGAGCGTGGCTGGCTCCTCCAGGTCAATGCCACGAGCGTTCTCGGCTATCACGGGGAGAGCCCCGAAGAGACCGGCTGGCTGCTGCTCGAGCAGGGCCTCGTCAGCCTCGTCGCGTCTGACGGGCACCGCCCGGCGCGCCCGCCCTTCCTCGACGACGCGTACGAGGCCGTGCGGCGTAGGCTGGGCGAGGGGGCCGACGCGCTCTTCAACGGGAGCGCATTGAGAACCTTGGAGATCACGGGCCGGTCCGGAAATGCCGCCGCGGCGGGCGCCGTCCGGCGCGGCTGACGACGGCCCTCGAAGATCCGACCCGACGCGAGTCGTCACGGGGGCCGCGAAAGCGGTTGCCGGACTCGCGTCGGCTAACTAGCGGTGCGCAGCTGCGCCGATCTCGCGGAGCGACGCGAGCCGGGAAAGCGATTCCACCTCGATCTGACGAACGCGCTCGCGCGTGAGCCCCAGACGCCGTCCGATGTGCTCGAGCGTGTGCGGCTCCTCGCCACGGAGGCCATAGCGCAGCTCGAGCACTTGGCGGTCGCGCTCCGAGAGCGAGCCGAGAGCCGCGTCCAGGGCTTCCTTCTGCAGGCTGCGCTCGGTCTGCTCGTCGGGAAGCGGGTCATCTCCAGCCACGAGGTCGCCGAAGACCGCGTCGTCCTGCTCTCCGATTGGCTGATCGAGGCTCGTTGAGGCGCGCGCGGCAGCCTTGACCTCGAGCGCCTGCTGAAGGGGGAGGCCCGCCTCCTCGGCGATCTCCGCGAGCGACGGCTCACGTGCGAGCTGCGTCCAGAGGTAGCGCTCGGCGCGTTGCATCTTCTGCATCCGCTCGACCACGTGGACGGGGACGCGGATCGTACGCGCTTTATCAGCGATCGCACGCGCGACGGCCTGACGGATCCACCACGTCGCGTAGGTTGAGAATTTGAGCCCGCGGCGCCACTCGAACTTCTCGACGGCGCGGATGAGGCCGAACATCCCTTCCTGGATCAGATCGAGAAACGGTAGCCCCTGATTGCGATAGTTCTTCGCGATCGAAACGACCAGCCGCAGGTTCGACTCGATCATCTGGCGTTTCGCGGCCATGTCGCCGCGCTCGATGCGCTTGGAGAGCTCGACCTCCTCGGCCGCCGTCAGCAGCGGATGGCGCCCGATCTCTCGCAGGAAGAGCTGGAGCGCGTCCGTAGTGGACTCGACGCCGGCGTCGAGATCGCGCGTCGGGCGGGTCGGCTCTTTCGGAGGCTCCTTGGCCTGCGGCTCCTTGATCTCGATCCCGCGCTCCTCGAGCTCGCGGTGGAGGGACTCGACGTCGCGCGGCTCGAATTCGAGCAGGTCGGCGACCTCCGTCAATTCGGAGGCGTCGACGAATCCCGCGGCCTCGGCCTTCTCGAGGAGGAGCTGGATCTCGTTCGACTGGAGAAGCGTCCCGACGTCGTTCCCCATGAGAAGCGGCTTACCCTAGCAACCTCCTCAGCCGTACCCAATGGCGTAAGGCGGGAAAACATCGCTCGAAGCGAAGTTTCGGCCCGACGCACGAGAACCGGCGTTATGTCAAGTCGAAGGACGGCGTTTCGCCCCTAGCCCTCCACCCTGAGGCCGAGCAATGCAGTCGCCTCGTCCACTACATCGTCAGTCAGTGCGAGCGGTCGCACGTCACGGAGTCGAAGCGACGGGTCGGCCCGGTCGAAAAGCGTGACGTTCGTCCAGAGCGACTCGAAGATCGACCACCAGCGAAGTCCCGCGGCCTGCGGATGACGCTCGAAGAGCTTCGCGGCGTCAGCTTGCGTGCGCGCGCGCTCGTGTGTCGCAACTCCCGACGGGCGCAGCCCCTCCCGCGCGAGCACCTGAGGATCGTCGAGGTCGACGAGCTCGTCGGTGTCCGGAAGCTCGAGCTCGGCGAGCGCCAGTGGGAGTCCGAAGCGCCGCAGGGCGGACGCCGCGAGCGGTCGCCCGACTACCCGCGCGAGCTGTTCGACGACCGACGCCGTCGCACTGAGCGAAACGTAGAGGCAGCCGTAGAGCAGCGGATTGTCGTGCCGGCCGTCTCCTTGGAGCATGCGCGGGAACCAGAGGGCCCCTCCGCGTGCCTCCGCCCGGATCTCCCGATCCCACGGGAAGCAGCGGTACAGGATCACGCGTAGGAGCCTGCGCGCTCCTGACGGATGGCGGCCAGGAGCTCCTCCACCCGACCCTGCCGGATCACGTCGATCGGCCGGCGGTGGCGGAGCAGCGGGTTGAACCCGAAGAGCCATGCATCGACCGTGTCCGGCTCGTAGATTCGCTGCAGCATCGACATAGCGAGCTCGAGCAGGTCGAGGCGCTCGGCGTTCTCTTCGTCTATCCCCCTCCCTTGCCGCCAGCGGCTCACCTGCGCCGGGCTGACGCCGAGCGCGTCGGCCAGCCGCCTCTGGGAGCGGAAGTCGCGGCTGAGAGCCTCGACCTTGGCTGCGGGCGTGACAGGCACGCTCGAAGCTTAGCGCAACGAAAAGTGTTGCGAAGATTCCGAACCTGTGGATGAGCATGGCGTGTTTGGGGAAAAGCGCGTATCGTCCCGGGTTCGATGCTGCAGCCGGATCCGAACGAGCGCTTCCGGTCGCGGCGGCACCAGGCGCGCCGGCGCCGTGCAACCCAGCGAATCACCGCCGTCGCGATCGTCGGCATCGCGGCCGCGGTCGCCGCGCTCGGCGCCACCTCCCTTAGCGGTGGCGGCGAAGGCGAGCATCCTTCGAGCAAGCCGAAGGCGGCCGAAAAGGCGCCTCCGAGGAAGCCCACCCCCCGGCCCCTTCCGGACGAGATTCGGGGCGTCCACGTGACGATGGCCCTCATGACCCTCGACGGCAAGTTCGAGGAGTACCTCTCGCTCGCCGACGAAGGGCTCAACACGTTCCAGCTGGACGTCAAGGACGAAAACGGCGAGGTCGCGTTCGAGTCGCCGGCCGCTCCGCTCGCCCGGAAGGTCGGCGCCGCGCAGTCGTACTACCGCCCGAAGGCGGTGGCGAAGCGCGTCCACGACGAAGGCCTCTATCTGATCGGTCGCGTGGTCGTCTTCGAAGATCCCTTCCTCACGAGCGAGCGGCCGGACATGGCGATCCAGCGGCGCGGCGGCGGAATCTGGACGAATGACGGCGGGTTGGGCTGGACGAACCAGTACGACAAGCGCGTGTGGGACTACAACGTCGACATCGCCGAGTCCGCGGCACGCGCCGGCTTCGACGAGATCATGTTCGACTACGTGCGCTTCCCAAGCGACGGCCCGATCGAGCTAGCCCAGTGGCCAGGCCGCGTGAACGAGCGGAAGGGGGTCACGATCGCCCGCTTCCTCGAGTACGCCCGCGAGCGTCTCTCCCCCCTCGGCGTGCGGATCTCGGCCGCGGTCTTCGGCCTTGCGGCAACCCGTGACCTCGGAATCGGGCAGCGTCCGCACCTCCTCGGGCCCCACCTGGATGCGGTCTACCCGATGGTCTACCCCTCCCACTATGGCCCCGGCGAGTACGGGATCGCCGACCCGAATGGGAACCCGGGGGCGACGGTCACGATGTCTCTTCGCCACTTCCGCCGGTCGCTTCTCGGGCTGAACACGCAAATCGTTCCGTGGCTGCAGGACTTCACGTACGGACGGACGTACACGCTTGCCGACGTGCGCGCCCAGATCGAGGCGTCGCGCCGCCTGCGTACGGGCGGGTTCCTCCTCTGGAACGCGGGCGGCGTCTACACCGACGGCGCTCTTTCACCGTAGATTTATCCACAGGATTGCCCACAAGAAGAGGTTCGCCTTGTGGAAATGTTGTGTAACCGTCCTTGCCGCAGTTTGCGTGTTTTTTCGCTTCCGAAGTGCTTGACGTGGCCGCAAAGAACCCCTAGATTTCCGCTTGCGCCGAGCACGGAGCGCAAGTAGGTCGAAGCCTCACGGAGCGGCAGTACCTGCAAGGGGAACGTCGGTTCGAGAGGTGGACTAAAGCGAAACCGGCTCGGCGAATTTTTATGGTCCCGCACGGTTCGCCGCGGCCTCCCTAGTAAAGTCAGCGCGCGATGCACCTGCGACCGCCTTCGCTCAGCCGGGGATTCACGGCCTTCCTCTGGGGGCTCGGCCTCGGCCTCTTCCTCTGGATCTTCTTGGTCTCTGTGGGCTTCTCCGGCGGGACGTCGTTCCTCCTCGGCCTGCTCGCCGGCCTCGGGATCTTCTTCTACGTCCGGATCTACGGCGGCGAGCGCTACCGCTCCTAGCCGCCGGCGCTAGAGAATCGGCGCGAGGCGCCCGCGCGGACCGCTCGCAAGTGCACCGACCAGGCGGCTCGTGAGCTCCGAGCCGAGCTCGAGCTCGAGGCGCGAGCGGGCGCTGGTGGCCTCCTCGCCCGTCACGCGGCGCAAGGCCTCGCAATGGTCGACGAGACGTGTGAGGCCGAGAGGGCGAGGAAAGCGGCTTTGGGCGGCATCCATAGCCCGGTTATCGGCCGGTGGGCGAAGTCGCGTCTCCCTGAGCCGAGTGAAGGGGCTGGGCTGGGGACGGGTCCTACCTAGCCCGCCCCCAGCCCAGGTAGCTCAGAGCGGCCGACGCTCCGTGTCGTCGCGCTCGGCGCCCGTACCGGTGCCCACCGAGGCCCCGCGCGTCTCGCGCTCGCGGATCTCCTCGGCGACGGTAGAGCCCGTGCCGGTTCCGGCCGACGTGGCTGCCGTGGTTTCGCGCTCGCGACGGTAGTCGTGCACGTCCTCGTCGGGGACGGCCGGCTCACGCCGGTCGCGAACGATGTGCGTCCGCGGCCCGGTCGTGTCGAACGAGAACGCGAGAACGAGGCCGATGATCAGCGGGATAACTGGCAGGAAGGTCGCAAGACCGTCCACCAGGCCACTGATGCCGAGGTCGCCCGTCCAGCTGTCGACGCGGCTCTCCTGGACGCCGTTCTGCGGCTGCTTCGCAAGGAGAATCCAACCGCCGGCGATGAGGGTCGGCAGGAATCCGAACAGGAAGACGGTCGGGCTCAGTCGCGGCCACCCCCATTTCGTCCACCCTCCGAGGAGCTGCGAGAGCCCGAGCGCGAGCCCGGCGCCTGCAAGCAGCGCCATCGCGATCCAGAAATCGCTCTTCGACGCCTCAGCGAGGGGTCCCGAGATCTCCTGGGCGAGCCAGACGAGGAAGCCGGCGACCGCAACGCCTGCCAGCGTGGCGAGCGCACGAACCAGCCCGGGACTCGTGCCCGCGCGCTCCGTGCGATCCGCGTCTCCGTCTCCGTCGACGTCGCCGTCCCTCGCACTACGTCTAAGCAATGCCATGTGCTTTCACCCCGTTCGGTTGATTGCCAAAACACCGCATTGCGGGGGTTTTCCCCACTAGTCAAACGCCTGTAACGCGCCCGGAGGTACTCGGACGACTACAGCTCGAGGCGGCGCGCGTCGAACGCGTCCGATTCGAGGTCTGCGCGGAACGAGTCCAGCAGCAACTCATGGTCGTGACTGAAGATGTGCTCGATCACGTCCACCCGGGCGTCGTTGTAGAAGGGCTCGTCCACATGACGGGCTGAGACCAGGTTCACAGACGTCCCTCCGCAGTCCGGGCAGCGGACGGCCACGCCGACGCGCTCGTCCGCCGGTACGAGGACCCGGAAGGCGGATGGGAAGATCGGCCGGACTCGGCCTTCGGGGTAGCAGAAGAAGCTCCACGGCCACTCGCCGGCGCCGATCTGCCGCGCAGCCTGGTCGAGGAGGTCGGGAAGCGTCGACTCGAGCCGCCGCGTCATCACGTTGAAGAAGACCTCGCCCGCCGCGCCGAGCGGCGCCCAGTCGAGGTCTTCGTGAGTCAGGAGACCATCGTGATCGTCCCCACAGGGGCAGGCGAACCGGACGCGATAGACGGCGGGATGAGCCGCTCCGCCCAGGCGCTCGACGGTGCGGAACCGGGACAGGCGCACCCGGACCTCGCCCGAGACAGGGCACCCGAAGGTGTAGCGCCCAGTAAGCCCGTCGTACACGTCCCTCCCTCTGTCGGCAGCAGGCCTTGGGCCCATGCATCGCTCGATCAGTACTGGATGAGCGAATGCACGTCGTAGCCCGCGAGCTTCTCCCTTCCGTTCAGGAACCCGAGCTCGATCACGAAGACCACCCCGATGACCTCCCCGCCGAGCTGCTCGACTAGGTTCACCTTCGCGCGCGCCGTCCCACCCGTCGCAAGGAGGTCGTCGTGGATCAGCACCCGGGCTCCCTGCTTGATCGCGTCGGCGTGCAACTCGAGGGAGTCGACGCCATATTCGAGCTCGTACTCTGCGCTGACGGTCTCCCACGGCAGCTTCCCGGGCTTGCGGGCAGCGACGAACCCGCAGCCGAGGCGGTAGGCGAGCGCGCCACCGAGGATGAAGCCACGCGCCTCGGCCCCCATGACGAGGTCTGGCCGCCGCGGCTCGGCGAACTCCGCCAGCGCCTCGACCGTGTTCCGGAAGGAGGCCCCGTCGGCGAGGAGCGGCATGATGTCCTTGAAGACGATCCCTGGCTTCGGAAAGTCGGGGATGTCGCGGATCTTTGCGCTCAGATCCTCCGCCACGAGGCCGAGAGGTTAGACCAGCGACCGGAGCGCACGCCAGAAGAGGAGTTGCGACAGCTCTTGTGAGGCCGCAGCGAGTGCTTCGAGGTCTTCCAGGCCCGCGAGGCGCCGCTCTGGGTTTCGCGAGCGCAGGGCCGGCGCGACGATCTGCTCCAGGAGCCCCGCCGCCGAGGAGGCGCCGTTGCGAATGCTCCGCAGGTTCCGGGGCTCGATCCCGTACCGCGCGAGGCGGGTGCAGGCCGTAACCACGTCCACGTCGCGCTCGGGGTAGCGGAGCTCACCGTCCTCGTCGAGCGGCTCGAGGATCCCGTAGTCCTCGAGCTCTCGCACGAAGCCGGGCTCGGCTTCCGAGCGCTCGCACAGCGTCCGTAGGTCGATGCTTGGCTCGCGAATCGTCAGGAGGCCGTCCGACGTGCGGCGCCGGGAGCGGCGCTTTGCTCCCGGGGACGCGAGCTCGTCGCGGATTACCCGCAGCGGCAGGAACTCGTCCCGCTGCAGGCGGAGGATGGTGTGCAGACGCTCGACGTCCTCATCGCTGTAGAGGCGGTAGCCGCTCCGGGTGCGGCGCGGCGCTAGCAACCCCTGGCCCTCGAGATAGCGGATCTTGGAGATCGAGATGTCCGGGAACTCATCGCTCAGCCGCTCGCGCACGGCTCCGATCGTCAGCCGCCGTTCCTTCGAGTCGAGAGTCGCCGTCGCCATCAGGGAGCGAGGTAGGTCAGGCGGTACTTTCCGATCTGCACCTCGTCGCCGTTCTCGAGGGTGGCCTTCTCCACCCGGCGCCGGTTCACGTAGGTGCCATTGAGTGAATCGCTGTCCTCGATCGAGTAGCCCGCGTTGTCGCGGGTGAGGATCGCGTGCGTCCGCGAGACGGTCACGTCGTCGAGGAACACGACGGCCTGCGGCGAACGGCCGATCTCGATCCGGTCGCCGTCGAGCGGGAAGGTCTCCCCCTGCCTCCCGCCCCCGGCGCGAACGACCAACGCGGTGCCCTCGATCGGCAGCTCCTCGAGCGGGGCGCCGTCCTCATCGGCGAGTTCCTCGACCGGAAAGGTCATCGTCGTGTGGCCGCCCGCCTCCTCGTGCGGCAGAAGCGCGCCGCACTTCGCGCAGTAGTTCGCGGCTTCGGGATTCTGGAAGCCGCACTCGGGGCAGTGGACGTGCGTCACCGCTACTCCGAGGGATTCGGAGGAGCGGCGCGCGAGGCGAGGATGGCCGCCAGACGGTCGACGTCGACTTCGTAGAGTGGGCTCTCCCCGTCCCCCACCTGCTCCTTCAGGCGCGACTGGAGCTCGGCCTTCAGGATGTCGATCTTCCCGTGCAGGATCCGCCGGCGGTAGGACACCTCGTGCTCCTCCTGTACAAGGCGGGCGATCAGGTCGCGAAGCTCCTCGTCGGAGGTGGTCTTTAGATCGGGCAGGGGTTCCACGTGGTCCTCCTCGCAGCCGTTACGAGCACCGACAGTAAACCAGCAGCTGGCCCATCCTTCAACCTTGGCTTTAGGGTTTGATCAGACTCCCGTGGGCTCCTCGGCCGCGATGATCGCGCCGACGAGCTCGGCGAGCTCGGCCTCGAGCCGCTCGGAGTCCGCCTGGGTCGAGCCCTCGGCATAGACATGCACGAGCGGCTCGGCCGGGTCGGGCAACACCTGGGCCCACCCGCCGGCGGAGAAGATCTTGATGCCGTCCAACGTATCGATCTCCCGATCGCGCATGCGCTCGGTCACGATGCGCATGACCGCGCCCTTTCGCCCCCAGGGGCAGCGGATCGCTCGATGCACGACCGCCGGCTCGGGAAGGTCTGCGACCAGCTCCGAGAGCGGCCTCTCCACGGGCGCCAGGAGCTCGAGCAGCTTGCAGAGGCTCGCGATCGCGTCGTAGCCGGGGAGGAACTCCGGAAAGACGAACCCGCCCGTCGCCGAGCCCGCGAAGATCACTCCGTCGCTGGCTGCCGCCCGCGTGAGCGCCTCGAGCGAAGCTCGCGTGCGCTCGACCTGGAGGCCGGATCCGCGCACGACCTCATCGACCTGGCTCGTGACCGTGACGGGGAACGCGAGACGCCCGCGCCGGCCGTCGGAGGAGAGCAGCCGCAGGAAGAGCAACAGCGTGCGCTCGGGCGGGATGGCCACCGCCCGCTCGTCGACGAGCGTCAGGCGCTCGGCGCTCGGGTCGAGGACGACGCCGAAGTCCGCCCCGACCGCCGAGACCAGCCGCTGGGTCGCCCCGAGCGTTTCCTCCACGGTCGCGCCGGCCGGCTGGGCGGCCTGCTCGCGCACGTAAGCTTGGGCCGCGACCACCTCCACGCCGAGCGGGCCGAGCACGAGCGGCAGCACGAGCGAGGCCGACGAGTAGGAGTAGTTGACCACGATCCGGAAGCCCCGCGCCCGAATGGCGTCCGAGTCGAGCGTGCGCAGGAGGTCTTCCGTGTAGCTCTCGGCGGCACGGGCGGGGAAGCGGATCTCCCCGACCTCGTCCCAGGCCGCGCGCCGGTACTCCTGGCGGGAGAAGTGCTTTTCGATCTCTTTCATGAAGGCACCCGAGGCCTGGACCCCGGGGGGTTCGTAGAGCTGAATTTCGACCGCCTCGGGATCCGAGGGGCTCGGCCCGACGTGCAAGGCAGCCTCGAAGCCCTCGGCCTTCAGCAGGTGGCGGTTCACGGCCGGCGGCATGACGCGCAGGTCGGCGACGTTGACGCCCGCCGCGTTGATCCCCGCGAGAATCGCGCGACGCAGGAGCCGACAGGGCGGCGAGGCCTCGCGGCTGGTCACGACGCGGCAGCCACGCTTCAGGGCCGTGCCGAGCGCCAATCCGAGCCGGAGGGCGATCTCGGGCGTCAGATCGACATTGATGAGCCCGTGGATCCGCTCGCGGGCGAAGATCGTGGACGTCGCGCGCGCTTCCCAGATGATATTGCGGTCGACCTGTGCGCCCGACTCGATCTCCTTGAACGGGTAGATGCGGATGCCCGGGTGCACGACGGCCTCGTAGCCCACGGTCGTCTGATCGCCGATCGCAGCCCCTTCGTGGATGCGGGCGTGCTCGCGGATGTCGCACATGCGCCCGACGATCGCGCCTTCCACGACCGCGCTTCGGCCGATGTAGGTCGACCCGTCGACGATCGAGCGGGCGACGCGGGCGTGCTCGCGGACGGCGACGCTCGCGGACAGGACGGTGTAGGCGTGGATCGTCGAGTCCGGATGGATCCGGCAGTAGTTGCCGATGAAAGCCGGCCCTTCGACGGACTCCACGTCGTCCAGCTCGACGCCTTCCCCGACCCACACGTTGCCGCGGAGGCGGACCCCCGGAATCTCGAGCTCGACGCGTTCGTCCAGGGCGTCGAAATTGGCCGCGCGATACTGATCGAGGTTTCCGATGTCCTGCCAGTAGCCGTCCGCGATCCACCCATAGAGCGGGCGACGCTTTTCGAGCAGCCGCGGGAAGAGCTGTTTGGCCCAGTCATACGGCTCGTCGGCCGGAATCTCCTTCAGCACTTCGGGCTGGACGACGTAGATCCCCGTGTTGATCGTGTCCGTGAAGACCTGCGACCAGGAGGGCTTCTCGAGGAACCGCTCGATCCGCCCGTCCTCGTCCGTCACGACGATCCCGAACTCGAGCGGGTTATCCACGCTCTTCAGGGCGATGGTGACGAGGGCCTCGCGCTCTCGGTGAAAGGCCACGAGCTCGGTCAGGTCGATATCGCAGAGCGCGTCGCCCGAGATGACGACGAAGGGCTCGTCGAGCGCCTCCTCCGCGAGCTTGACCGAGCCGGCCGTGCCTGCCGGCGTTTCCTCGACCGAGTAGCGGATTTGGACCCCTTGTGCCTCGCCGTCGCCGAAGTAGCCGCGGATCGCCTGGGGCATGAAGGCGAGCGTGACGACGATGTCGTCGAAGCCGTGCCGGCGGAGAAGCTCCACGATGTGCTCCATGCAGGGCTTCCCGACGATCGGGACCATCGGCTTCGGCTGATTGGAGGTAAGCGGCCGTAGGCGAGTCCCCTCGCCCCCCGCCATCACGACCGCCTTCACGCGCGAACCTCCCGGTAGGCCTTACGCACGTAGAGCGCCGCTGCGACGAGAGCGAGAGCGACCCCTGACCAGAAGAGGACGAGCGGCCACGCCATCCCTGCGTCGGAGGCGACCAGAGCGACGAGCGCCGCGTAGAGCACCCAGGTCGCCGCCTTGCCGATGAGGTTCACCTCGAAGTCGTAGCCGCGCCCGCGCACCGCGGGGTACGCGAGCACGAGGCCCGCGTCGCGGACGAGGATGACCGCGAGCCCGGGCCACGGAAGGCGCCCGTCCAGCCAGAGGAGGATGACCGCGGCGTCGATCATCAGGCGGTCAGCGAGCGGGTCGGCGAGCTTCCCGAACTGGGACTCGACGCGCCAGCGCCGCGCAAGCCAGCCATCGACCTGGTCCGTCGCCCCGGCGAGGGCGAAGACGGCGGCGGTGCCCCAGCTCCCTCGCCCGTCGTCGGCCAGCATCAGGACGACGAAGAGCGGGACGAGCGCGAAGCGAAAGAGCGTGAGCGCGTTCGGCAGCTGCGCCAGCGGAGCGGGAACGGCGCGCGCGGCCATCAGGCCGCAATCGTACCCCGGTCGGTTAGCCTCGCCTGGTGGCCGAGGCGCTGACGCTCCCGGGCTTCGTCAACGCGCACAGCCACGCGTTCCAGCGCCTCCTTCGCGGCCGCACCGAGGGGGATGACTTCTGGGCCTGGCGCGAGGCGATGCTCGACGTGGCGCGAGGTCAAACCCCCGCGGACGTCCGAGAGCTCTATGCAGCCGTGTATCGCGAGATGCGGGCGGCCGGGTACACGGCCGTCGGGGAGTTCCACTACCTCGGCCGTGACGAGGCTCACGCCGCGCTCGAGGCCGCGGGCCAAGCGGACCTCGACATCGTCTTGCTCCACGCGGCGTACGCGCGCGGCGGGATCGTCCGCTTCCGCCAGCCTTCGGTCACCGCGTACCTCGGGGAGGTCGACGCCCTGCGCGCGACAGGGGCCAGGGTCGGTGTCGCGCCGCACTCGGTTCGCGCCTGCCCACCGGACTGGCTCCGAGCGGTCGCACGCTACGCCGAGCGCGAGGGTCTTGTCCTGCAAGTCCATGCGGACGAGCAGCCGCGCGAGATCGAGGAGTGCCTGACCGAGCACGGCCTCCGTCCGATCGAGTTGCTCGCGCGGGAGGGGTGCCTTGGGCCGCTGACGACGATCGTCCACGCCACGCACGCGAGCGACGGGGAGCTCGACCTCTTGGCTGAGTCGGGGGCGCGGATCTGCGCTTGCCCTACGACCGAGGCCAACCTGGGGGACGGGTTCGTCCCCGTCGCGCGCATCCGCGAGCGCGGAATCCCCCTCTGTATCGGATCGGACTCCAACATCCGGATCGACCCGTTGGAGGAGCTTCGCGAGCTCGAAGGCGTCGCCCGGCGCGAAGCCGGCCGGCGTAACGTGGTCGCGCTTGCCGAGCTCCTCCGCATCGGCGCGGACGAGGGGGCCGCGGCACTCGGGCTCGCCGAATGGGACCGTGTCGAGGTCGACCTCGAGCACCCGGCGCTCGAAGGTGTCGCCCCGAGGGACGTCCCGGCCGCATTACTCTTCGGCTGCTCTGCGGACGTGCTCGCACCGGTCGGGCATCCCCCTCTTCAGGGATAGACGCCTGCGTCCGATACCAGCCCAGGGAGTTGGGAAGTGAAGCGTTCGACCCTCATCTGCGGCCTTACCCTGTTCGTCGCGCTCAGTGCCCCGACGGCCGCCTTCGGCATGGGCAAGCCGCGCGTCGCGGCACTCCAGATCGGCCTGCAGGCCAAGGGGCTCTACGCCGGCACCATCGACGGCGCTTGGGGGCCCGGCACAGACCGGGCGGTCCGTCGCCTCCAGCGGCGCGCACGCATCCAGGTCGACGGGGTGGCCGGCCGGAGGACCCGCTACGCACTGGGGCGGTACGGGCGCCACCGGTACGGCTCCCGCATTCTTCGCCCCGGCCTCGTCGGCTGGGACGTCTCGCAGACGCAGTTCCTGCTCGCTTGGCACGGATTCCCGTCCGGCTCGCTGGACGGTGCGTTCGGCGCGCGGACCGAGGCCGCCGTGCGCCGGTTCCAGCGTTGGGCCCGCCTCTCCGTGGACGGGGCACCTGGGCCGGCAACCCTTCGCGCGCTCCGCGGGCCCGTCCCGAGCACGCCTCTTCGCTTCGCGTGGCCGATCTCCCTCGGCCCGACCGACCGCTTCGGACCGCGCGGAAACCGCTTCCACACGGGGATCGACTTTCCGGCTGGGCACGGCGCCCGCGTCGGAGCCGCTGGACGCGGCCGCGTGGTCGTCGCGGGTTGGGACAGCGGCGGATACGGCAACTTGGTCGTCGTGCGTCACCGTCTGGGAGCGACGACCTGGTACGCCCACCTGTCGAGCATCTCCGTCTCGCGCGGCGCCCGCGTGGTCGCGGGCTCGCGGATCGGATCCGTCGGGGCAACCGGGTTCGCGACCGGCCCCCACCTTCATTTCGAGCTCCGCGTCCGCGGGGCGGCGACCGACCCGCTAACCGCCCTCGGCTAGCTCCTTCGAGCGCGTCATCGCGGCCTGAATGGCGTTCAGGAAGGCGCCGCGTACGCCAGCCAGCTCGAGCTCACGGATCGCGGCGATCGTCGTTCCGCCCGGCGAGGTGACCATCTCGCGCAGCTCGACCGGGTGCATCTTCTCGTCGCGCAGGAGCTTCGCCGTCCCGAACATCGTCTGGACGACAAGGTCGGTCGCGATCTCGCGGGAGATCCCCAGGAGAATCCCGGCCTCGATCATCGACTCGGCGAGGAGGGCGAAGTACGCGGGGCCGGACCCCGAGACCGCGGTGACTGCGTCCATGGAGCTCTCCGCGACGCGTACGGACCGGCCCAGGTGCGCGAGCACTTCCTCGGCCCGTTCGAGGTCTTCCTCCCGCGCGTGCCGTCCGGCCGCGACACCCGCCATGCCCTCGTGCACCGAGGCCGGGGCGTTCGGCATCGCCCGAACGACGCGAACCTCGCCCAGGTGGCGCTCGATCAGCTCCGTCGGGATGGCTGCTGCGATCGTGATCACAGTCTGCCCCGGCGAGAGCGCTCCCGAGAGCTCGCCGAGTAGAACTTCGATGTCCTGCGGCTTCACTGCGATGACGACGACGTCCGCGTCCTGAACGGCCGCCCGGTTGTCTCGCGTGGTCCTGACCCCGTAGCGCTTGACCAGCTCGGCCAGCCGCTCCTCGCGGCGGGCGGTCGCGACAATCTCGGACGGCTCGCGCCAGCCCGAAGAGACGAGGCCGGAGACGAGCGACTCGCCGATCTTTCCGGCGCCAAGGATGGCGATCGTGCGACCCATGGGCGAAGACCCTACCGGGGCACTCACGTGGCCTCGACGAAGAGCGAACGAATACTCGACCAACCTGAGACAAAACTGCTACAACTGACGCCGTCAACTATTCGAAGGGAGCGCTTCCATGCGCATCGCACTCCTCATGAAGCAGCTTCGGCTGAACTCATCCCTCCTGCACGGCCTCGGCCTCGCCTCGATCGGCGGCGCCATCTCGCTGTGGGGCCGGTCGGCCGGCAATGGCGACCGTGACTCCCGCGCCCGCGCGGAGCGGCTCGCAATCTTTGTCGGTCTTTGGCCGCCGACGTTCTTCCTGCTTGGCAAGGTTCTCCAGGACCTCGAGAAGACCCCGGAGGAGCAGGCCGGAGCGGCGCGCGCGATCTCGGGTTAGCCGAAACGAGCCGGAGCGGCGACGGCCCTACTGCGGCGGGGCCGTCGAAGCGTCCTTGCTGCGCGGTCGCGTCGCCGCTCGAGCGCCGCGAAGAGCGTGAATCCGGTCAGCAGCCCGACGTCGGGGTAGCCGGCGAGCGCGAGGACCGTCACGTAAGCAGCGGTAGCACCTCGAGTCAGCCAGGTCATCCCCTTCGACGCTAGCTACGGTCTTGCGCGGCGCAAGGGTCCTTCACCAGTCCGAGACCGAAGTGCCCCAAGATCGCGCTTTTCTGCGCGCCCGACTAGGGCACCCGTCGGACGCGCCGGCCACCTTGGCCGCTCGAAGCAAGAGGCGATCTGGCTTCCTGCCCGCCAAGGTGCACCGGCTCGGCGATTGGGCAAGTCGGGTTTCGATGCCGAGCCACGGGCGTTGAGGCGGCGGCTTGATCAGTGGTATTCGGGGGTATGAACACGACGGTGGAGTCCTGGGGCCGCCGTGCTGCCAAGAACGAGGCGCTGTTTCGCGAGGTGAACGAGCGTATTTTCAGCGCCACCGAGGCTTTCGAGGCTGAAGGGCTCGAAGTGCTTTGCGAGTGCAGCAACGCTGAGTGCGCTGAAACGCTGCACTTATCGATCACCGAGTACCGGCTCATACGCGCCCGCGGAAACCGCTTCGCGGTACTCGCCGGCCACGAGGACCCCACCGTCGAGAGCATCGTGGAGCGAAACGAGCGCTTCATCGTCGTGGAGAAGATCGGCGAGAGCGGGGACGTGGCGCGCGACCTCGATCCGCGCGGGTGAAGTCGGCCGTCTTGTCGGCGAGCGCGACTGGCCCGAGCGTGCACAGCGTGGCGTACGCGAGTTGCCCGGCTAGCCGTCGGGGGGGCGGTGGCGCTCCCGAGCTTCGTCGACACCACCGTCAGACTGGTCGCGAGCGAGTAACTCGTCCACGCCCCGTCGACGGGGTTCGATCGTGAAGTCGCCGGTCCAGGCCCGCTCGTTGCTCAATATTTCGTTCAGCTGGCGCTTCGCTTCGCCCAGCGTCTCGAACTTGGCAATCGTCCCGCGCCCACGATGTGTGAGGACGTAGAGAAAGGGAGGCACGTTCTTTTGATTACCCCGAGGGGTCGAACCTTGCGCCCTGTTCAGATGGGCCACGACGACATCGCCACCACTCTGCGCCACTACGGTGCTGTTGAAACGGGCCCCGCCAGGACGAGCGCCACAGGTGGGTCCCGCGCGATCGGCGGAACGTCACGGCTTTGAACATGGCTTACGCCGCGAGAACCGGACTCAAAACTGCCTCAGTACCGGAAGCACCACGAAGCCGCTAGACAAAAGCCCCGCACTAGCGGGCTTTCCGTGAATAGCAGGGCGTTTCTTCGCCTTCCCACGCTCGGCCCGCATCGGTGCTAGAGGCGGCTCCGGGACGTATGGGGGCGGTTCGCGATCGCGGCCGGCGTCTCCCTCTTCGAGCTCTCGCGCTTCATGGGGACGAGCGTCGAGCAGATCGACCGCACCTAGGGTCACATGCTTCCGGATTCACTCGAGCGCACGCGCGGCGCGCTCGACAGATTCCAGCTAACGCGCTTGCCGTTTCTGAGCGAGGAGCTCATTATCCGTCTGCGGAACGGCGTCAAGGTCATCGCATCGAACTCCTTGGCCAGGGAAGGACGCCAAGGAGGACCGGAATCTGCGAGGTGTTCGTCCTCGTCACTGTTCTCGCAGCCGGATGCGGTTCAGACAAATCGACGGCGGCGGAAGAGCCCTCCAGCCAATCAACGGCCGCGGCGACCGGCTCGACGACGCCGGACACCACGACCGATGCGCCGACGCTCGTGGGGAGATGGGAAAGGGTGAACGAGTGTCCGCAGTTGCTGAAAGCGCTTGAGCAGGCGGGCCTGGGAGCGATCGCCCCGTCGGTTGTAGGCGACTACTTTCCCGAAGCGAGGCCGAAGGAGCTGGCGCGAAAAGACAACCTCTGCGAGGGCGCGGAGCCGTTCGTCCACTACCATTTCTTTAACGAGGCCGGTGCATTCGGCTCGCTCGACGAGAACGAGGAGCAGGTGGATGAGGGCAGCTACGAGCTGCTCGGCCGCTTCTAGCCCGCCTCCGCGGGGGCCTGCGACCTCCGCGGGTCGACCGGCGCCGTGTCCGGCTCGAGACGCTTTCCACGATTTTGCTCTCGGACGCGTCGCGGGGGAGATTGCAG
>Ga0136614_10000717_pt1 | contig 17707 bp, 10 predicted proteins | sample AntDrymUQ2792106_2_FD_106643 | JGI IMG/M metagenome (GOLD analysis project Ga0136614, IMG submission 106643) | Polar desert sand microbial communities from Dry Valleys, Antarctica - metaG UQ279 (21.06) | ecosystem: Environmental > Terrestrial > Soil > Desert | place: Antarctica: Dry Valley... | reverse complement strand
GGCGAGGGTGATGATGGTGCGGACGATCTCAGAATTTTCGTCGCGTCCGGACATGGAACTAATGAACGAGCGATCCACTTTCAGGCTGTTGATCGGGAAGCGTTGCAAGTAACTGAGGCTGGAGTAGCCGGTGCCGAAGTCGTCGATGTTGAGTTGGACTCCGATGCCGCGCAGTTGTTGGAGCATCGCGGCGGTGGACTCAGGGTTTTCCATCACGACGCTCTCGGTGATCTCTAGCTTGAGGCAGCACGGATCGAAATCGGTGGCGGCGAGTATGCCCTTAATGTTTTCGATCAGGTCGGGCTGGGCGAATTGCTTGCCCGACAAATTGACGCTGATGCAAAGCGGCGGCTCCATCGGAAAACGCTCCTGCCAGTGGCGCGTCTGCCGGCACGCTTCTTCCAAGACCAACAGCCCCAACGGCACGATCAGGCCGGTCTCTTCGGCGATGGGAATGAAGTTGACCGGGTAGATCATGCCGCGCTCCGGGTGCTGCCAGCGCACGAGCGCCTCGAAGCTCGTGATTTGCCAAGACTCCAACGAGATGATCGGTTGGTAATGCACGCACAACTCGCGGCGTTCGACGGCGCGCCGGAGATCATTCTCCAACTGCAAGAGCCGCAGCGCGCGCGAGTGCATCGCCTGATCGAAGACCTGATGGCGGGCGCGGCCTAAGGCTTTGGCGCGATACATCGCCGTGTCGGCGGCGCGCAAAAAATCTTCGGGCCGGTTAAGGCCGATGGTGTTGAGAGCGATCCCGACGCTGACGGTGGCGAAGACCTCGTTGCCGTCGATTTCAAAAGGCTGCCGCAACTCTTGGTGAATGCGCTCGGCGATTCTGGTAGCGTCGGCTGGTTCGCTCAATTCATGCAGCAGAATGGCGAACTCATCGCCGCCGAGCCGCGCCACCGTATCGCCGGGCCGGAGACAGTTCTTGAGACGGCTGCTGATCTCGACGAGCAGTTGATCGCCGGGGACGTGGCCGAGACTGTCGTTGATGATCTTGAATTGATCGAGATCGAGGAAGAGGACGGCGAAGAGATGTCCGGGCCGGCGCGCCGATTGTTCGATGACGAGGCTCAAGTGATCGAGGAAGAGGGCGCGGTTCGGCAGCCCGGTCATCGCGTCGTGAAAGGCGTCGTGCAGCAGTTGATCTTCCACGCGATGGCGTTGAGTGATGTCGGTTTGCGAGCCGGCCATGCGTGTCGCCCACCCCGCCGCGTCGCGCACGGCGATGCCGCGCGCCAACATCCAACGATACGTGCCGTCCTTGTGCCGCATCCGATGCTCGTTCTTAAAGCGTGCGGCATTGCCTTCGAGGTGCGCGTTCAATTCCACCTTGACCTTGTCGAGATCGTCCGGGTGAAGGCGCTCAAACCACTCTTCGGGGCGATTGCCGATCTCGTCTTCGGCGTAGCCGAGCATCGCCTTCCACCGCGGCGAGAAAAAGATGTGATGGCGCTTGAGGTTCCAATCCCACAAGCCGTCGTTGGCCCCGACAGCGGCCAGCGCGTAACGCTCCTCGCTCTCGCGCAACGCCTCGCGCGCTGTCCACCGCTCCGTCACGTCGCGCGCGATGCCTTGGAGTCCAGCCGGTCGATCCTTGTGCGAGAGCAAACGGTTGCTGACTTCGAGCAGAACGCGGCGGCCATTCTTGGCGATGATCTCGATCTCATAAATCTCTGCGCTTGCGCCTGCCCGCAACGTATCGACGAAGAGCCGGCGGGAGTTCTGTAAATGATCTGAGGCGACGAGTTGCGAGATATTCATCCGCAACAGTTCGTCGCGCGTGTAGCCGGAGATGTTCTCACCAGCCTTGTTGATCGAGGTCAGGTTTCCGGCCAGATCGATCATGTAGTGAATATCGTTGGCGTTCTCGAACAATTCGCGGTAACGCTCTTCGCTCTCCCGCAGAGCTTTGTCGGCGCGGCGGTGCGCGCGCGCTTCCAACGCCAGCGAAGTCAGGTCTCCGATGGACGCGGCGAACTGTTGTTCGTCGAGCGCCCATTGCCGCATCGCGCCTTTATGCTCGTGGCACACGATCCCGATGGTGCGCCCGCCCAACCGAACCGGCGCGTCCATCATCGAGCCGATGCCGAGCGGCTTGAGGTATTTTTCGGTGAAGCCTTTAGTGCGCTCGTCAATGCAGGCTTCGTGCGCCGCCAACACGCGCACGCCCCTGATCTCCTCGAAGTAAGCAGGACAGTCCGCTTCGGTCAGCACGATGCCTTCATAGTGGCGGTCGTCGCCGCGCTCGTAGAGGTCGATGCAATTGATCTGCGTCTGCTCGTCGTTAAAGAGCCAGATGCTGACGCGCTCGATGTCGAGTGTGCGCGAGGCCGTCTCGGTGATCTCTTTGATGGCCGCGTCGAAGTCTTCTCTGTAATAGACGCCGCGCCGGGCGAGGTCGGCGATGGCGGCGTTCTGGCGGCGGAGGCGAACTTCGCTGGCCTTAATGTTTTCTTCCGCCTGCTTGCGCTCCGTGATGTCAACCATCAGCCCGCGCAAACGTCGGACACGCCCTGCTGCATCCTTTTGCAGATAGACGATGCCATGCAGCCAGACGACGCGCCCATCAGCGGCGTTGGCGCGATACTCGATCTGATGATCCCTGCCGGCTTCAAGCTCCGTCCGGGTGAAGTTGCCGACGCGCTCGCGATCCAATGGGTGAATCAACGCCGTCCAAAACTCCAGCCCTTCGCCGGCCAGCCAACGCTCGACCGGATAGCCGAGAATTTGTTCGGCCTGTGGGCTGACGAAGACGTACCGAAATTTTTCGGGGAGTCCTTCCCAGATAATCGCGTTCAGGCTATGGATTAGCTCTTGATAGTATTTCTCGCTTTCCTCGCTGTCGGCGCAGGTGGCTGCTTCTGGCAGTGAGACAGACGAGAGAGCGACTTGTTGTTGTGTGGCGGAGTCGGGATTGTGGGCAGGCATAGTTATGCTTCCATATTGGGGGAAGGCAAAACAGCTCTGGCTAAACAAAAAAAAGAGAACGGCTAACTGGAAAAATTACGGCGACCGAAATCCTGAATGAGGAAGCGATTGGGGCGGAAAACTCAGGTCGGAGCCGGTATCAGAAATCCAGAAATGCTTTGGCTTGTCATTCCTGTGCGGCATCATTTAACACAGGCCACTGGCTTCTGGCAATGAATTTTTTTCGCCACCCCCGCACGCTTATGCCAATGCCGCGAGCGTATGTGTGAGCGAGCGGAAGATGTCGCGCCCGTCCGACGAGCCGAGCAAATCTTCACAGGCGCGTTCGGGATGCGGCATCAAACCCATCACGTTGCGCTCCCGATTGCAGATGCCGGCGATGTTCGCGCGCGAGCCATTCGGGTTGGCCGCGTCGGTGACGTTCCCTGCGGCGTCGCAATAACGAAAGACGATTCTGTTTTCGCGCTCCAACCCGGCGAGCGTCGCATCGTCGCAGACATAATTGCCCTCGGCGTGCGCGACGGGCAGGCGCAACACTCGTCCTCGTTTCAGTTCGCCGGTGAATGGCGTGTCACTCGTCTCGACGCGGACATGAATATGTTGGCAGATGAAGTGCAGATCACGATTGCGAATCAACGCGCCCGGCAACAACCCCGCCTCCGCGAGAATCTGAAAGCCGTTGCAGATGCCCAAGACGAACCGGCCCTCGGCGGCAAATTGTTTAACGCTTGCCATTACCGGCGAGAAGCGCGCCAACGCGCCCGCGCGCAGGTAATCGCCATATGAAAAACCGCCGGGAATAATCACCGCGTCGTAATCAGTGAGATCAGTTTCCTTATGCCAGATGAAGGAGACCGGCTGGCCGACATGCTTCGAGATCACGTGATACGCATCGTGATCACAGTTCGAGCCGGGGAAGACGATGACGCCGAATTTCATGACTCGATCTCCACGCGATAATCCTCGATCACCGGATTCGACAACACCTCTCGCGCCATCCGCTCGGCAATCTCTCTCGCGCTTTCCCCATTCGCTGCTCCGTCAAGTGCAATCTCAAAATACTTACCCTGCCGCACATCCACGATCCCTTCGTAACCGAGCAACTCAACCGAATGCTGAATCGCCTTGCCCTGCGGATCAAGCACGCCCGCTTTCAGTGTCACGTAAACTTTTGCTTTCATATCGTTCAAAGTTCAAGGTTCAAAGTTCAAGGTTCAAAGTCAAAAGCAGGTTCTCAACTTTGAACCTTGAACTTTGAACTTTGAACTCGATCGAAGACTCGCGCAAAGACCGCGTCCACGTTTCGCAAATAAGTATCGAGCGCGAAGACGTGTTCGACGGCCTCGCGCGTGAGATGCCGGTTGATGTCGGCGTCGGCGAGGACGCGCGTGCGGAAGTCGCCGCCTTCGTCCCAAGTCTTCATGGCGTTGCGTTGGACCCATTCGTAAGCCTGCTCGCGCGCGATGCCGGCTTGCGTCAAGGCCAGCAAGAGTTGACCGCTAAAGACGAGGCCGCGCGTCGCGTTGAGGTTCTCCAACATGCGCGCGGGATAGACGACGAGCGTTTCCAGAAGCGATGCAGCTTTCGCCAGCATGTAGTCGAGCGCGATGGATGCGTCGGGCAACACGACGCGCTCTGCCGAAGAGTGCGAGATGTCGCGTTCGTGCCAGAGGGCGACGGATTCGAGTCCCACGACCGCGTAGCCGCGCAGCAAGCGCGCCATGCCGCAGAGCCGCTCCGACAAGATCGGATTGCGTTTGTGCGGCATCGCCGACGATCCCTTTTGACCTTGCTTAAATTTCTCTTCCGCCTCGCGCACTTCAGTGCGCTGCCAGTGGCGCACTTGCAGCGCGAATTTCTCAATCGATGCGGCGACGACGGCCAGCGTGCAGAGATACTCGGCATAATTATCGCGCTGAATGACCTGTGTTGAGACGGGCGCGGGCTTGAGTCCCAGATGCTCACACACTTTTTCTTCGATGATTGGATCGAGATGCGCGAACGCGCCGACCGCGCCGCTGATCTTGCCGACGGCAACGCCCTCGCGCGCGCGCTCAAGGCGCTCGCGGTTGCGCCGCATCTCGTCGTACCACAGCGCGAACGTCAGCCCGAACGAAGTCGGCTCCGCGTGGATACCGTGCGTGCGTCCGATCTGCGGCGTCTCCTTGAACTCGAACGCGCGCCGCTTCAACACCACCAGCAGCGCGTCGATCTTCGCGAGCAACAGTTCGCAAGCGTCGCGCAAGAGCAACGCATTCGCCGTGTCCACCACGTCCGAAGAAGTCAAACCGTAATGCACGAACCGCGCCGCCTCGCCGATGTTCTCAGCGAGCGCTGTCGTAAACGCGATGACATCGTGATCAGTCGTCTTCTCAATCTCATTGATCCGCTCAACCGTGAACGCCGCGCTCTCTCTTATCTGCTCCAACGCCGCGCGCGGGATCGTTCCCATCCCGGCATGAACCTCGCACACCGCGATCTCCACCTCGAGCCACTTCTGAAACTTGTTCTGCTCCGACCAGAGCGCGCCCATTTCGGGCAGGGTGTAGCGTGCGATCATAGTTCAAAGTTCAAAGTTCAAAGTTCAAGGTTCAAAGCTCAAAGTGTAAAACTTTGAACCTTGAACTTTGAACTCATTTCAGAGCGTCCGAGTTGACGAAATATCTCGCGAGTTGCCAGCGCCCATCGCGCTCGACGAGCGTGAAGGTTTCCATGCCGCTGGCGCGCTCGAACTTGGTGTTGTAAGTGACGAGCAGGGCGCGCGGTTGGCCGTCGGCGCTGGTCCCCTGCTGCTCTTTGGCAGAGATGGGGGCGCGGCTCTCGACTTTGCCGAGCGTGGCGCGCACACGTTCGAGAATCTGCCGGCTCTGTTCGGGTGTCGCAGCAGCGCGCCATTCTTCCGCTGCCGCGGAATAAAGCTCATCAAAGCGTCCTTGCGCGATGTTGTTTGTCGCCTCATCGATCACGGCCTGCGTTTCTGGTGTCAGCCCACTGCGCCGCTCATCCACGTCGCAAGCTGCCGCAGTAAGGAGGGCGAAAACCGAAAGGCGAAGGACGAAAGTTAAAAAACCGCTGTGCCTTCCGCTCATGACTTTCGCCCTTCGCCCTTCGCCTTTCTCCTTTTTCATAGTTCGATCCACGGCGTCGGCTCCTTCGGGAATGAGAGCGAAATTTGCGTCGTCGGTTGAAAGAGCAAGCCGCGCTCTTGGAGCGCTTGTTGCGCCGTAATCAAGGCGACGTATGGATTATTGGCGCGTTGCGACAAGTGCGCGAGGACGATGTGATCAGCGCAGCCGTCGAAATCGTCGCGCAGCCATTGGGCGACATCTTCATTGGACAGATGGCCGGTGCGCGAGAGAATACGCTGCTTTAATTCCCACGGATAGACTTCGCAGGCCTTGAGCATGTCGCGGTTGTGGTTCGATTCGATGACGATAGCCGCGCAGCCCTTGAGACGCTCGCTGACAAGCGTCGTGATGTGGCCGACATCTAGCACCGTCGCGACGCGGACGCCGCAATAGGTCGCCGTGAAGCCGAAATTGTCCGCCGCGTCGTGCGGGATGGTGAACGGGTGAAAGTCGATCTCGCCGATGCGAAAATCGCGGCTCGAAGAAATCTCCTCGACGCGCTCGCGCAAGGCTTCGGCGCGCTTGCGCGGCTCGTCGTTCGAGACGGCCTTGCGTTCCCGTATGTATGCCTCGCGCGTTTCGCCGGAAATATAAACCGGACACGTCAAACTCTTCAGCAGCACTCGCAGCCCGCCCGCATGATCGCCATGCTCATGCGTGATCAGCACACCATCGAGCCGCGCCACATCCTCGCCGACCACCGCGAGCCGCCGCGCGATCTCCTTCGCGCTCATCCCGGCATCCACCAGCACGCGTGTCTCACCCGCGCAAATCAGCACGGCGTTGCCGGTCGAACCGCTGCCTAGAACCGTAAGTTTCATGTTCAAGGTTCAAAGTTCAAGGTTCAAAGTCAGGTTCTTAATTTTGAACCTTGAACTTTGAACCTTGAACTAAATTTCCAGCCGCCCGCGCTCCACTGTAAAACCGTTGAGGTCGCCGAGCGCGCCGAAAGCAATGGTCTCGGTGCGGAAGCGTGCGCGGGCGACGCGCTGTAAGTCTGCGGGGGTGACGGCTTCGAGGCGTTGGATGATCTCGTCGGGCGTGATGCGGCGTCCGTGCGTGATCTCTTGGCGCGCGAGCGTGGCGGCGCGGGCGCTGGTCGATTCGAGATTTAACAGAATTGAAGAGACCGCTTGATCCTTGACTAGGCGCAATTCGTCTGTGCCGACGGATTCACGGACGATGCGGCGCAGTTCGGCGAGCGCGAGATCGAGAACTTCGCCGGCCTGTGCGGGCGACGTGCCGGCGTAGATGTGAAAAACGCCGGTATCGGTGAAGCCGCTCCCTGCCGCGCCGACCGAATAAGCGAGGCCGCGCTCTTCGCGGATCGCTTGCCAGAGACGGCTCGAAGTTCCGCCGCCCAAAACGGACGCGAGGAGACTCGCAGCATAACGATCCTCGTCGCAGGCCGAAGGCCACGGCGTTGCGAGGAGCAGGTGCGCTTGTTCAAGCTCGCCTTTGCGCTCGATGAAGATCGGCGCAGCGGCACGTGGCGGCGCGTCCGGCGTTGTTTGAGAGTGTTGCTGATCGGCGGTCGGGAAGTCGGCGAGAGCTTGCTCGCAGAGTTCGACTAACTGTTCGTGCCGGACGTTGCCGGCAGCGGCGACGACGAGGTGGTGCGGATGGTAAGCGTGCGCGTGATAGCTCGCCGTTTTATCGCGGTCGAAGGACGAGACGGTTTCGCTGGTGCCTTCGATAGGCCGGCCTAGCGAGTGATCGGGGAAATATGCGGCGTTAAAAAGTTCGCCTAAAAATTCTTCGGGCGAGTCTTCGACCATTTTGATCTCTTCGATGATCACCTTCTGCTCGCGTTCGAGGTCTGCGGCGTCGAAGCGGGGGTGGGTCAGCATGTCAACCAGCAGATCGAAGGCTTGCGGCACGGCCGTGTCCACAACTTTGAGGGCGAAGCCGGTCAACTCATGCGTCGTGTAAGCATCGAAGTGTCCGCCCAAGCGGTCGGATTCAACGGCAATGTCGAGCGCACTGCGGCGGCGCGTGCCTTTGAAGACCGCGTGTTCGATGAAGTGGCAGATACCATTCAACTCTGGTGTTTCGTGGCGCGAGCCGCGCCTGACCCAAATGCCGACGGTGGCGGAGCGCAAGCCCGGCATTCGTTCGGTTAAGACAATCGCACCGTTGGCGAGACGGATCGCGCGCACCTCTTCGAGCAACACTTCTTGAGAAACCGGCATGGAAAAATTTGAGTGGCTGGTGATCCTTCTTTGCAGCACTCGGCATCGTAGCATGTGCATAACGACTGGGCAAACGAGTGACGGCGTGAGGAGTCTGACAGCGAAAATCCGCTATAATTCTGCGGCTGTGCCGCCTGATGTGCGGAAAGGCTCTGCCTTTCCGGGACACAGTTCTTGGATTTTTGAAGCTGTGCCTCTGTCGTTGTTCGAGGCGCAGCCTCTCACTTGAGTAAGATGAGCAGGCCCGCCGGAAAGCCGGAGGCTTTCCGCACATCAGGCGGCACAGCCGCGAAGAATAGGCTGCACAAACGTGCCGCCGACTTGATCTTCCGGCTATCGCTTGCTTGACACGCTCTCCGGCGTTGGCGGAAAATGAAGACCTTAGCTCAAGCGAGTCGAACATGTTCAGCGCATAAACAGTACGGACTTGAGATCGCCAATATTTTTTAAGCTCCCCTCGCGCCACGAATTGAGAGACAACTGGAAGTCGCTTGCGAGCGCGCCTGTCACAATGAATGAAGCGCGACGGGAGGTTTTCGGTACTATGAGAAATAATTTCGGACATGCCAGCCTGATGTTGTTGCTGACGCTGGCGGTCGGCGCGGGCTTCGTTCCGCAATCGTTCGCCGCCGCCAGCGAGAGCGGGCGCGGCAGCAGTCGCCGGCAACTCGGCACGATCACGGGATCGGTGCGCGACACGCGCGGCAATCCGCTGGCGGGCGCGCTCGTCAAGTTTCTCAAGGAAGGCACGGGCGAAGTTCTGAAAGAGACGCGGACCGTTGCCGACGGCTCATTCTCGGCGCGCATCGCGCCCGGTCGGTATCTGTTGAGCGCCGTCGCCGAAGGCTTCAGCGTCACGACCTTCTCCGCCGTCCAAGTCAAACCTTCAGACGAACTAATTTACCGCTTCAATCTCGAACCGCTCGGACAAGGACGCACTGCGCCTGAGAGACGTGCTGACCGCAGCGATCCGAAGTGGCGCGTCCGCAACAATCAGAGCCGCCGTTCGATCTTTCAGGCTGGCGAAGGCGAGAACGAGATCGTCGAAGCGGCTGAAGCCGCCATCGCGACTGGCGACGACACCGCCGATACAGCAGAAGCTGAAGCGGATGAAACTGTTTTGCTGTCGCCGGAGGGCGAGAGGAAGCAGTTGAGCGGCGTGATCGAAACTTATGCTGCCGCATCCGCGAACCCGCTCGCGCCCGCGCAGTTTGGGACGAACTTCGCCATTTCGACGCCGCGCGTCGGGGGCGTCGAGTTGATCTTTGCCGGGCAGTTGGGGACCAATGCGCTGGGGCGGCTGGAAACAACCGGCATCTTTCAGGCGGGCAGCCGCCATCGCGTCAGCGCGACGCTCGGCGGGGCCACGCTGCAACCGTTGACGCCAGATGGGGCGCTGACTAAAGGCCATCCGCTCGGCCAATTTTCTGTGCGCGCGGTTGACGAGTGGATCGTGCGCGACGGCGTGGTGGTCGTCCTCGGTTTGGATTACTCGCGCTTCACGGGAGCGAACGGGAGCGACGCTTTCAGCCCGCGCATCGGTTTTGAATTCGAGGCCAATCCGCTAACGCGCCTGCATCTCGCTTACGCGCCGTCGGGCGAGACGGAACGTGAAGCGCAATCCGCCGCAGACTTCGAGGGCGGGTCGGTCGTGTTCCCTGAACTGAGCGGGCAAGCCATTGCGTTTGTGGATGGGCGTGCGGTGATGGAGCGGAGCCGCCGTCTGGAGTTCGGCGTCGAGCGCGTGCTGGACGAGCATTCGAGCGTTGAGGCGACCGCTTTTTACGATACGACGGACGGGCGCGGCGTCGGGTTATTCAACGCGCCGCTCAATACTTCCTCTTCAGGGCAGGGCATGAGCCTGTTGCGCGTGGCAAACCAACAAGGCGCGGCGCGCGGGTTGAGAGTCGTGTACGCCCGCCGCTTGAGCCGTTTCATGAAAGCGTCCGCCGGCTACTCTTTCGGGCGCGGTCAGCAACTCTCGCCGGAAGCCTTGTCCGCCTCGCCCGCGCAAATTTTCCAGAACGGATTTTTCCAGACCGCCGCCGCACAACTCGACGCTAACCTCGATACCGGCACGCGCATCCGCACGGTGCTGCGCTTCTCGCCGCAGGCCGCCGTTTTCGCCATCGATCCGTTCGCCGGTGAACTCGCAGTCTTTGATCCGTCCTTGAGCATCCTTGTCACCCAAGACCTGCCAACGTTTGGCTTGCCCGTCCAAGCCGAAGCCGTGATCGACGCGCGCAATCTGCTCGACGCGCAGACGAGCGTGGACGACGGCGAGACGCTGCTGCTGCTCGGATCGACCCGCCGGATGGTGCGCGGCGGTATCTCCGTGAGGTTCTGACGGAAGGCACAAGGCAAGAGGCAAAAGGCAAAAGTGAAAGACAGCGCGCCTGTCACTCGCTTTTGCCTTTCGGCTTTTGCGGGGCGATCTAAAAGTGCGTAGAGTTTTCCAAAATCTCGGATAAATCTGAAATCTTGGATGGAGTTGATTGAAATCTGCATCAGGCTATGAGCCTTCACGTTTCGGGTTCGGGTGGAAAACTCCCGGTTGTAAAGGCGATCCGTCGGCGAGACTTGAAGAAGCCACGCTTGCGGAAAGGCGGTGACCGCTCGCCGCAGGGTGGAACATTAGTTGCCTTTATTTTGTCGGTTTAGGGCGCGAAAGGAGCGTCCGTAAAGTGCGGTGAATAGATCAGTGCTGACAACGTGGACTTGGGCGCTCTTGATCGCGGCAGCTTTGCTCGTCGCGGCGGGCGCGCTTAATTTCGCGCAGCGACTGACGTATGTGCCGCCTTTGACTGACGGCGTTCAATGGACGAAGGAAGGAAATAGTATTGTCGCCCACGCCGTTGCGCCCGACACGGCGGCCAGTCGCGGCGGACTTTTCGGCATCCTGCCCGGCGATAAACTAATCGCCATTAGCCTCGACGAGACGCACGATGAGCCGGTCGTTTCGACCTCCGATGTGCAAATTTATCTCGAAGAGGCAGGCAAAGGCAGCAGCCATTTGCGCTATCTGATCGAGCGCCAGTCTGCGATAGCTGCCGATCCGAATTACTATTATGTCTCGCTCGATAATTTAACGCATGTCTCTTCGCGCACGACGCGCGACTATTACATCAATTTCATCGGCATCGTTTATCTGCTCGTCGGCTTCTTCGTTCTCTTCAAGCAAGGCGGGCGCGCGCCCTTCGTGCTGCACTTCACGACGCTGTGCCTCGTCGCCTTCGTCTTCCACTTTTACAAACCGACCGGCTCTTACGAAGACCTCGATCAATCCATCGCATTTCTCGACGATGCGGCGCTCATCCTGTTCGCGCCGCTCTTCCTGCACTTCTGCGCGATCTATCCGGTGCGCCGCCATCTGTTCGAGGGGCGGCGTCGCCCACTCGCCGCGCTGCTCTACGCGCCCGCCGTTTTGCTGATCGGGTTGACTGGTCTCGTCTATTTTGTTCCGGCTTCACTGCTCGATTTCTCCGACGACTTCATCGGATTGCTCTACCGCTTTGACCTCGCGCACTTAGTCGCCGCGCTCACGGTCGGGGCGGGATTGTTGACTCGCCGGTTGTGGACGACGAAGAGCGCAGTAGTGCGGCAACAGTTGAAGTGGGTCGTGTGGGGATCGGTGCTGGCGATTGCGCCGTTCACGCTGCTTTACGCCGTCGGCTATCTGTTTGGCGACGCGGCGGCAGACGCGCCGGGCGCGACGTTGGAACGTTGGCTCGGCAACGCCGCGCTGTTGCTGCTGGTGTTGATTCCGCTGACGTTTGGCAACTCGGTCGTGCGCTATCGTTTGATGGACGTGGACATCGTGGTGCGCCGTGCCGCCGTCTATGCGCTGACGACTTTGACTGTAGCGTTGATGATCGGCGCGGTGGTCTTCGGCGTCGTGCTTTACGGCGTCGGCTTGTATAGCTTCAACGGCGGCGGGAATTTCACGCCCGGCATCGACACGTTGCGCGCGATTGTCGCGGTGGTGGCGATGGCGGCGATTGTGATGAGCGCCGCGCCGCTCAAGAATTTTTTGCAGGAGCGGATCGACCGCATCTTCTACGGCGAGCGTTACGACCTTCGCAACGGCCTCCTTGATTTCGGGCGCACGCTCTCGGCGACGACCACGCTCGATCCGCTCTTGAATGCGCTCGTCAGCCGCTTGCAACAAGTGTTGGGCGTCGAACGGATTGCGATCTTCATTGAAGACGCGCGTTCGGCGTCGGGCTACAAGGTGGTGCGCGCGGTCGGGCTGACGGGCGAATTGATCGTGCCGGCGGATTTTCGGGACATGATCCGCACGCGCTCGGCTGAGGCCGGCATCGTGCGCGCGGACGATCTTGATCTGGCGATGGAGACGAGCGGCTTTGTGCGCCGCGCGCTGCATTATTATGTGCCGTGCGTCGTGCGCGGGCGGATGGTCGCCGTGATCGGCTTGGGCCGTTCGACCGGCGGCGCTTTGCTCACTTCGGAAGACTTGCACATTCTCCGCACCGTATCGGGCTATGTCGCCGTCGCGATTGAAAATAGTTTGCTCTATCAAGAGCAAAAGGCGCGCGCCGCCGAGTTGGAATTGCTGAAAGAGTTTAACGAGTCCATCGTCGAATCGATCAACGTCGGACTGCTCGCCGTCGATCCGGCGGGGCGTGTGACGAGTTGCAACTCGTCGCTCGAAGAATTGCTCGGCGTCTCGCGCGTCGAGGCGGTGGGCTGCGCTGTCGAAGAACTCTTCGCCGAAGATTTTGCGGAGACGCTCCGGCAAATCTTAGGCGGCGAGGGCTGGCAGTTGACCGAACTGCGCCACAAATACAAGCTGCACACGGCGACTCGCGCGGGACGCTCCTTGATCCTGAACATCGCGCTGGCTCCCCTCCGCAACACCGAACACGCGATGCAGGCCGGCGCGTTGCTGGTGCTGGAAGACGTGACCTCGCGCGTCCGCCTCGAAGAGCAGTGGCAGCAACGCGAAAAACTCTCGTCTATCGGTTTGCTCGCGGCGGGCGTCGCGCACGAGATCAACACGCCGCTCACCGGCGTCTCGTCCTACACGCAAATGCTTTTGGGAATGCTTGCCGATACCGATCCGAAACACGCACTACTGCAAAAGATCAATCGCCAGACCGAGCGCGCTACCGGCATCGTCAATAATTTGCTGAACTTCTCGCGCACCGGCAGCGTCACCGACTTCAGCGAGATCGACGTCAATCGCGTCCTCGATCTCACGCTGCAACTCTTAGAGCCGCAACTGCGCCACAGCCAGATCGAGATCGAACGCGACTACGCGTCCGCCTTGCCGAAGATTTACGCCAACAGCGGCAAGCTCCAACAAGTCTTCACGAATTTGATCCTCAACGCCCGCGACGCCATCGTTAACGGCGGGTGCATCACTCTCGCAACCGAAGTGAGCGATGAAGACGGCTCCATAATCATTCGCGTCTCAGACACCGGCATCGGCATCGCGCCGGAAAACGTTGCCCGCATTTACGATCCGTTCTTCACCACCAAAGGCGTCGGGCGCGGCACGGGCCTCGGTCTCGCCGTCAGCTACGGCATCGTCCAAGAACACGCCGGACATATCAGTGTCGCCAGCCAGCCCGGTCAAGGCACGACCTTCCGCATCACCCTCCCAATCTCGCAAGGCCGCACGCGCTTGCAAGTCGCCAGCGACTGAAAAGCAGTGATGAGTGACGAGTGATAAGTGACGAGATAAGACAGCAGATTTCTTCTCGCCACTCGTTACTCATCACTGCTTTTCGCACTTGTCACTGTAGTTGAGTCACTGTTTTAATTGAGTCATGGCAAAGAAGGGTTCTGTTCTCGTCGTGGATGACGAGGAGATCATGCGCGACGTGTTGGAGACGCTGCTGGCGGCGGAGGGGTATCGCGTCGATCTGGCGAAGACGGGCGAGGAGGGGTTGGAGGCTTACGGGCGGCGCGCTTTTGATGTGGTGCTGCTCGACGTGTCGATGCCGGGGATGGGCGGCTTGCGTGCGCTCGAAGAGTTTTTGAAGATTGATCCTGATGCGGTAGTCGTGATGATTACGGCTTTCGCCACTTTTGACACGGCGATTGCGGCGTGGGAGCGCGGGGCGTTTGGGTGCATTCGCAAGCCGTTTCAGAACGAGCAGATCACGCAGACGATTGCCAACGGCATCAAGCGGCGGCGCAAAGACGAAGAGCGGCAGACGCTCAGGCGTGCGATGAGCCGGAGCGTCAGTCGCGGCGAGATCGTCGGGCGGTCGGAGCGGATGCAGACGATCTTTCAACTTGTCGAGCAGGTCGCGCCCGCGCGCTCCACCGTGCTAATCACGGGCGAGAGCGGCACAGGAAAAGAACTGATCGCGAAAGCGATCCATGAAAACAGCCTGCGCGCGGGAAAGAATTTCGTCACCGTCAACTCGTCGAACATTCCTTCGGAGCTTTTAGAGTCGGAGTTGTTCGGCCACACGCGCGGGGCGTTCACGGGCGCGGTGGCAGCGAAGAAGGGTTTGTTTGAAGTGGCCGACGGCGGCTCGCTTTTTCTCGACGAGATCGGCGATATTCCGCCGGAGACACAGGCGCGGTTGCTGCGCGTGTTGCAAGAGCGGGAGTTCACGCCGCTCGGCGACGTGACTCCGCGCAAAGTCGATGTCCGCATCATCGCGGCGACGAACATCGATCTCAAAGAAGCCGTGCGGCAAGGCCAGTTCCGCGAAGATTTGTATTATCGCCTCGCCGTCGTCCCCGTCGAATTGCCGCCCTTGCGCGAACGGCGCGAGGATATTCTGCCGCTCGCGCAGCATTTCATACGCAAGTACAACGAAGAGAACCGCCGCGAAATCTCGGAGCAACCCGCGCCTGAAGTGCTGGCTATGCTCGAAGCCTACACATGGCCGGGCAACGTGCGCGAGTTGGAAAATGTCATCGAGCGCGCGGTCGTGATCGCACCGGGCCGTGAGTTGACGGCGAGTTGTCTGCCGACCGAGATCGCTGATCCGCCGCGCTCGCTCGGCGCGGCGCAGAGCCAGAGCGCGGCGGGCGTCGATGTCGGTCGCGGCATTGATTTTTACGATGAAGTGCGCCGCTTCGAGGTCGATCTGATCCGTCGCGCCTTAGAGCAGACCGGCGGCCACCAATCGCGCGCCGCGCGTCTCTTGGGCATGAACGCCACAACGCTTAATTCCAAGATCAAAACCTATAACATTTAGTTGCGCTCGTAAAAGCTCGCTACACAGAAAACGAGCGGGTAGTGGTTCAAAGACGAGAGATGAGTTGATTACGCTTTGCGAGCTTGACGGCTCTCTTCGCACTCTTAGCGGCTAAAGCCTCGACCTAACCGCAGAGAACGTAGAGGCAGGCCGCCAAGCTCGTCAAGAGTTTTCTCCACAGCTTCGGGCCACTACCGTCGTTTCCGAAAAGCAGTCAGACTTCATGAACAAAAACTTGCTCGCCATCGAACAACTCGCTGAACCGGAGACACGCTTTGATCGTGGTCGCCGTCTCGCCGGCTTGCTGGTGGCCCCGGCGGTTTTCCTGCTATTGCTCGCGCTCCCGTTGCCCGGTCTCAAGCCGGAGGCGCATCGGCTCGCGGCGGTGATGGCAAGTGTCATTGTGCTGTGGATCACGGAAGCGTTGCCGCTGCCCGTGACGGCGTTGGTCGGCGCGGCGGTGTGTGTCGTGCTGCGTGTCGCTCCGGCGCGTGAAGTCTTCGCGCCGTTCGCCGATCCGTTGATGTTTCTGTTCATCGGTTCGTTCATCATCGCGCGGGCGATCTTTCTGCATCATTTGGATCGGCGTTTGGCGTTCGGTGTGCTGTCGATCAATTGGGTCGGCGCGCGTCCGACGCGCATCATGTTCGCCTTTGGCGCAGTGACAGCCTTCATCTCGGCGTGGATTTCCAACACGGCGACGACCGCCATGATGTTCGCCATCGGGATGGCAATTCTCGCCTTCCTCTTCGATAACGAACGCGAGGGCGGCAGCCCCATCAACCGCCGTTATGCGACAGGGTTGATGCTGATGACTGCCTTCGCCGCCTCCATCGGCGGACTCGCCACGCCCATCGGCACGCCGCCCAACGTGATCGGACTCGGCTTTATCCGCCAACTGCTCGGCGTCGAATTTCCCTTTTTCAAGTGGGCGATGATCGGCGTGCCGGTCGTGGTCGTGTTGTATCTGTGGCTCTCGTTTTATCTCGGAAGACTCTGCCCCGCCGGTGTCCGCGAAATCGCAGGCAGCCGCGAAATGCTCGTGCGCGAGAAAGCGCGTTTGGGCAGGTGGACGCGCGGGCAGAAATCAACGCTCGCCGCATTTCTCGTGACAGTCTCGCTCTGGATCATTCCGGGCTTCATCGCGCTCGTCGCAGGGGACCAAAGCGCGGCGTACCAGAGCATCAACCGGAGTTTGCCCGAAGCGGTGGCGGCAGTCGCGGGCGCGCTGCTTTTGTTTCTGCTGCCGGGCAACGCGAAGGGCGAGCGTGCGATAACTTGGGAAGAAGCGGTCAAGATCGATTGGGGCGTCGTGCTGCTCTACGGCGGCGGCTTCGCTTTAGGCGTGCTGTCATTTCAGACGGGACTGGCTGAAGCAGTCGGGCGCGGTCTCACTGGATACTTGCCGATCAGCGGCGGGCTAGGACTCTTGTTCGCTTCAACTTTAGTAGCGACGCTCACTTCTGAAGCGACCTCGAACACGGCTTCGGCCAACATGGTGGTCCCCGTCGTGATCGCCATTGCCCGCGCCGCCGGAGCCGATCCGCTCGAACCCGCCCTCGGCGCGACGATGGGCGCAAGCCTCGGCTTCATGCTCCCCGTCTCGACACCCTGCAACGCCATTGTCTATGGCTCAGGCTACGTCCCGCTCAAGAGCATGATCCGCTACGGCATTCTGTTAGACATCGTCGGCGTCATCGTCATCGTCGCAATGGTCAGGCTGTTGGTCCCCTTCCTGCGCTGAACCACTGTGGACAAATCAATCACGAAGGACACGGAGCGCACGAAGGGAAGCAAAAAAGTATTCGACCTTATTCTGTGTTAATCTTCGTGCGCTTCGTGTCCAATTGCTTTTATCAAATCGAATGAGTCTCGCCGTCAAAATCAGTCTTGCTACTTCCGGCGTCTTCCTGCTCGGCGGGATGTTGTTGGGCGTCGTGAAATACCGGCGCATCATGGAGAGTCCGCAGCATCGCGCGCCGGTCTATATCGACATCGCGCACCGGGCGGCGTTTATGTATAGCTTCGCGGCGCTCGTGATGGCGAAGTTGTTGGAGTTCAATCCGTACTCGGAAACGGTGCAGCTCATCTCCGCCGCCATCCCGCTCGCGTTCTTCGCCCTGACAATCACGGGCTACGCCGCGCACGGCTTCAAAGACGACACCGAAAATCTTTTCCGCGAACGCAACTTCACCACGACATGGTTTATGTATGCCCTCATCGCCGGTGAGATCGGCGGCTTCGCCCTCATCCTGTGGGGCTTCGT
>Ga0136614_10000716_pt1 | contig 17730 bp, 18 predicted proteins | sample AntDrymUQ2792106_2_FD_106643 | JGI IMG/M metagenome (GOLD analysis project Ga0136614, IMG submission 106643) | Polar desert sand microbial communities from Dry Valleys, Antarctica - metaG UQ279 (21.06) | ecosystem: Environmental > Terrestrial > Soil > Desert | place: Antarctica: Dry Valley... | reverse complement strand
GGGAAGGATCGAGCGCAGCGGCTCAGGACGAGATGTTGCGTCCGCAAATCGAAATCTTTTCCGCCCACCAGTTTCCGACTTTGGAGACCGCAACCGAACCAGCGAATCGAAACATCAAGCTCTCGTCCGGACTGGGTTCGATCCTCTTCGAAGGTCCATACGGAAAAACATTTTACAAAGGCGGACACGACGACTGGACTGCGAACCTGGCAATCTGCGTCGAAGGCAAACGTCATTGCCTCCTGCTCCTGTCGAATAGCGTCCGCGCAGAGATTATCTATCCTGCGTTGGCGAATTCTCTGCTTGGCGACACCGGGCTGCCCTGGCCATGGGAATACAACCCGGCAAATGCATTACCATTAGCCGACGCGGCGAATTAATCTCTCGCATCAGACAGGGAAGTGGTTTGACGCTAATCCTCCCGGGAAATAACCTCGGCGCATGGCCCATCTTGCCGAACCCTCAGCTGCTCCCACCGCCGCTGGCATCACCTCTTCGGTCCAATTGCCGCTGAACCTAAGCGACTGGATTGAAGAAAATCGCCATCTCTTTAAACCGCCCGTTAGCAACCGCTACGTTTACGATGGCCGGGATTTATTTGTGATGGTGATCATGGGGCCGAACGCGCGGAACGATTTTCACCTCGTCGATTCCGAGGAGTTCTTTTATCAGCTCAAGGGCGACATCAAGGTGCGCATCCGCGAAGGCGATCGGATCGTGGATCACCTCGTGCGAGAGGGAGAGACCTTCTTCATTCCGGCGAACGTGGCGCACGCTCCTGTGCGGCCGCCGGACACTCTCGGGATGGTCGTGGAGCGGCGGCGTCCGCCGGGAGAGAGAGAACACGTCATCTTCTACTGCGATCGTTGCGAGGCGTTGGTGGAGGACATCGATTTCGACTGCGCGGATATCGTCCAGGCGTTCAGCCAGGCGATGCTCGACTTCTGGAACGACGACGCACGGCGGACCTGCAGGAACTGCGGCCAGAAGGTCGAGAAGCCGCAGCCGGTGAAACCGTTCAAAAAATCGCGCAGATATGATCCGCAGATTTCGCAGTTCACGCAGACTACGAGGAACACGACGGGCCCATAGGGAGTGGCAAAGCTTTCTTCGACCTCGTTCTGCTGCATTATTCTCCCCTCCATCTACGTAAAGCTGCGAAATCTGCGGATGCACCTCCTCAGGGTCGGGACTACGCGCGCGGATGAAGATTGACCTGCACACGCACATCCTCCCGCGCGAATGGCCGGATTTGGATGCGAAATACGGCTACGGCGGGTTTGTCCGGCTGGAGCATCACAAGCCGTGCTGCGCACGGATGATGATCGGCCAGCGGTTCTTTCGCGAGATCGGCGACAACGCCTGGGATCCCACCCGGCGTATCGAAGAATGCGATCGCGCCGGTGTTTCAATGCAGGTGCTTTCGACCGTCCCTGTGATGTTCAGCTACTGGGCGAAACCCGCCGACGCGCTCGACCTTTCGCGTCGCTTGAACGATCACATCGCCGAAGTGGTGCGCGCGCATCCGACGCGGTTCGCAGGGCTCGCGACGATCCCCTTGCAGGATCCTGAGCTGGCCGCAGGCGAACTGGAACGTTGTGTCCGCGAGCTGGGTTTGCGCGGCGCGCAGATCGGAACGCACGTCGACGCAAACGAGTATTGTCAGGGACCGGAGTGTCGAAACCTCGATGACGCCTCACTCGATGCAGTCTGGAGCGCAGCTGAAGAGCACGACGCTGCGATCTTCGTTCACCCATGGGATATGCTGGGGAAAAAACGCATGCCGAAATACTGGCTGCCGTGGCTCGTCGGAATGCCCGCTGAGACCAGTCTGGCGATTTGCTGCATGATCTTCAGTGGCGTCTTCGAGCGCTTTCCAAAACTGCGTGTAGCCTTCGCGCACGGCGGCGGAGCGTTTCCGTTCACGATCGGCCGGATCGAGCACGCTTTTCACATGCGCCCTGATCTCGTGGCGGTCGACAACAAGGCGAACCCCAGGAGCTACCTCGCGCGGAGGAATGCCCATGGCGAGGTGGTCCCGGCGCGTTTTTACGTCGACTCGCTCGTGCACGATCCAAATGCTCTCCGGCTTCTGCTCGGGCTCTTCGGTAGCGAGCGTGTCGCGCTCGGTTCGGACTACCCGTTTCCTTTGGGCGAAGCGCAGCCCGGCGAACTGATTGAGTCGCTTAGGTCACTCCCGCCGGAACAGAAAGCGCGGCTGCTCTCCGGCACCGCGCGTGAGTTTATCGGACTCAACTCCGAGCACGGCTCGTTCCCAGCTTAGCCTTGCTTCCCTCGAGCTTCGGCTGGCAGAATCCGCCGAGCGATAGCCAAACAAGACTGCGCGGAGCGTCTGGATTTCAGGAAGTGAGGGCTATGCCGATCCGCTCGCGGTGAAACGGAAATCAACCTATGGGCCAACGGGACACCTCTCGAGATAAGGAACAGAACATAATCAAGAAGCTGCTGGCGGAGTGGCCGCGGACTTGCCACTTCATCCAGAGCGTTCCGTTTCTCAATCGGTTCGCGAATGCGCTTATTATCAGGCGCGCCATCGATGAAATTCCTTCCCGCCCGAATCCGTTGTGTTGCGGCTGGGCTTACAGCACTTGGGAAGGCCTAACGAATCGTCGCTGGAGCGGTCGTCATCTTCCGCCCAAAGCTGCGCCGGAACATTTGCCTGCCGCCGGGGAAGTGGCCAAGGCGCTCTTCGGCCGGGAGAACGGCCATGATCGAGTCGACCAAATCGACGCTGCTCTTTCCCTATTTTGCGCAGTGGTTCACCGATGGCTTTCTGGCGGCCGATGACGTCGATCGCCGTTTCAATCACTCGCGGCACGAGATCGATCTTTCGCAACTTTACGGCCTCAATTACGAAACGACCCAGCTGATCCGGGAGATGCAGGGTGGGCGGCTGAAGAGCCAGAAAATTTATGGAGGAGAGTTCCCTCCTTTTGCGCTGGATGAGCAGGGCAAGCTGAAGCCAGAATTTCGGAGAAAGCGCCGGACGTATCGCGACTTTGCCGACATGGGGTCGCAACCGCTCGCAGTCGAACGCGACGATGGAGAAGTCGGCACCCATCTCTCGGGCAAGCCGCTCGTCTTTCCGGATTACACCAGCTACGCCGAACCTCCCGATACAACGCGTCCCGATTACAAACCCGAGATACCATCACACCTGCTCTACAACGAACTGCGCCTGGGGAACGACAAACCCAGGGAAGGCGAATCGCCCCAGGCTTACGAAGCGAGACGCCGCTCGTGGTTTGCCCTCGCCAATGAACGCGGCAACTCCACCCCGGGATTCGTCATGATGACAGTCCTCATGTTGCGCGAGCACAACCGCATCGCCCGTCTCCTGGAGAAGGAATACGCGGAGAGCGAAGGATGGGACGATGAGCGGATCTTTCAGACCACGCGCAACATCATGATCGTGATCGTGCTCAAGATCGTGATCGGCGAATACATCAACCACATCACGCCCTACCACTTCAAATTGTTCGTCGATCCAGCGAAACTGTTTCGACCGCAAAAGTGGAAATGGACGAACTGGATGACGATCGAGTTCAACCTGCTTTACCGGTGGCATAGCATGATCCCTGATACCTTGAAGCTCGGCGACCGCGTCGTGCCTTCGCTGGCGTCTCTCTGGAATCCGGACCTGATCGTCGAGGAGGGCCTGGCGCAGATGTTCAATCACACCTCGCGCCAGGTCGCCGGTCGCATCGGCGCAAAAAACACCTGGGGTTTCCTCGTCGGGATGGCAGAGGCACCAACGATTCAAATGGCCCGCGACGCCCAGGTCGCCACCTACAACGATTATCGCGCGCTCTGCCAGATGCCGCGCGTGACCGCGTTCGAGCAAATCAGCAGCGATCCAGTTGTCCTGGCCATCTGAAGAGCGTCTACGCCCATCCCGACGAGATCGAATTTTATCCCGGCCTCTTCACGGAAGATCTGCGTCCGGACTCGGCCCTGGCGCCGTTGGTCGGAACGCTCGTCGGGATAGATGCGTTCTCGCAGGCTTTCACAAACCCGCTCTTGCACGCGCGCACGTTCTGCCCGGAGACCTTCAGTCCGCTGGGCTGGGAGATCATCCACGAGCCGCAATTCATTGAAGCGCTCGTCCGGCGCAACACGCCCGAGCATAAGGGCAATTATCGCATCAGCATGACGCGTGAAGGTTGGAATCATAGCTGACTGCAGGCCGTGGATCACGCCCAAGGTGATCCCGCAGGAAGGTCGTGAGGCGAACTTCCGAACCAGAGCGAGCGTTAGCTGCGCCCTGTCACGCCACCGTAGAGGTATCTGCGGCCGATCTCCGCGGATCAGGGATGGTCGGACGATCGCTCCAGCATGCGCAGGAGATGCGACTGCTCCGGGCCGACGTGGGACAACTGCAGCGCGCGCCGAAAGCTTTCCGCGGCCGCGCGATGATCCTTCAGCCTCCACTGCAATTCGCCCACGACTGCGTGCAGCAGGTAATGCGACTCCAGGCGATCCCTCTGCGCCATTGCCGCGATCGCATCCAGGCCAGCTTGCGCTCCGTGCAAATTCGCTACTGCGACCGCGCGATTCAGCGCGACGATAGGCGATGGTTTGATTCAGTGCAGCTCATCGTAATGGCGCAGAATCCGGCCCCCAATCCGTGGAGGCCGCGGCCGCCGCGGTGCAATGACAGGCCGCAATTCCGGCCTGCACATGATACGCGGTCAGTTCGTGGCCTTGGGCGGCCGCGACGAGATGGAGCAGGCCGCGTTCTATCAGTGACTGATCCCACTTCGAGCGATCCTGATCGTCAAGGCGCAAAAGATCCCCGTCCTCGTCGATCCGGCTCGAGAAACGCGCGCTCGTCAGGAGCATAAGCGCGAGCAAGGCATGGCTGCGCGGCGTGTCGCCGGCGGGATGCGCGACGAGTAGCGAAGCGAGCCGAATCGCTTCCTGGCAAAGTTCTTCGCGGAGCAAGCGATCACCGGCTGAAGCCTTGTAGCCTTCGTTAAATAGGAAATAGATAGCCGCCAGAACGCCGTCGAGTCGCGGGCCAAGATCTTCGCCTTCCGGGATATCGAAAGGGAGATTGGCCGCCTGGATGCGCTGCTTCGTTCGCGTGAATTGCTTCTCAATTGCCGCCTCGCTGGAGAGAAAGGCGCGCGCAATTTCACCCGTGCTGAATCCGCACAGCACCTTCAGCGCGAGCACAACCTGCGCGTCGGGCGCGATCGAAGGATGAGAGCAGATAAACATGAGCCGGAGCGCGTCATCGCGTATTTCAGTGTTGTTGTCGGCAACCGCCGCGGAGGTCGGGAGCGTTTGCTCGAAGTGCGTGACGATGGCCGGCTCTTTCGTGGTCGCCATGCGCTGATGCCGGAAGGCGTCGCGCGCGAGATTCATCGCGACGCGCGTGATCCAGGCCGATGGATTAGCCGGCACGCCGCCCATCGACCACGTGCGCAAGGCTCGCAAAAGCGCCTCCTGCGCGACGTCTTCCGCGAGCGCCAGATTGTGAATGCCGACCAGGCGGATCAGGGCTCCATGCAAACGACCCGTTTCATGGCGGAAAAAATGTTCCACCAACTGAAGTGGCGGGAGCGTCGGCGTAGCGCCGGGAGCGTCGGCGGTTGGGGCGGCTGAATCTGCTCGTGCCACCGCTAAACTGCGCTCAGCTGTGATGAGGTGTGATGCTGGACGCCGAGGTGGCAGGCGTGCGTCAGCTCGCGCACTTCGATTTGGAGGCCATACTCGAGCGCTGGATGACGCTGCGCGATTTCGGTCGCTTCCTCGAGGCCGCTGACCATCAACTTCACATATCCGCCGATCGCTTCCTTGGCTTCGGCAAATGGCCCGTCGACGATGCGTTCGCCACCGATCCCGGAGACGAGGCGCCTCTCCAGTTCAAGCGGTTGGCCTTCGATGGCCTTTCCCTGCGCAGAGAGGTCGTCATACCAAGTGTTCCAGCGAGCCATGAGCTGCTGCCGCTGCTCGGGGGAAAGGTACTGATAGTTTTCGGGACCGGAATTGCGAAAGAGCAGCATGTAAGGCGCGGCATTTGTTTCCATCATAGAGTTCTAATTTGTTGGTTGAAGCAGATCGTCAATCAATACGACGAGCGAGGCCCGCGAATAAGGACAGGGTCATCGGCCTTTTTGCACGTGTCGCTGCGTTTTATTCCGGCTGCCGCAATCTCGCGCTTTATTTTTGCGCGGGAATTTAGAAAAATAATCAGACGGTGTCCGGAAGCGCGGCGCTTGTTCGTTGCTCTCTTGGAAGCCCACAACCCCTCAAACCAAAGGAGATTCATATGGCCCAATACGTAGATGGATTCGTTCTCCCCGTTCCGAAAAAAAATATCGACGCCTACCGCCGCATGGCGCAAAAGGCGGGCAAAATCTGGCGTGAGCACGGCGCGCTCGAGTTCCGAGAGTGCGTCGGTGACGACATGGATGTGAAATTTGGGGTGCCTTTCCCGCGGGGGATCAAAGTAAAGGCCGGCGAGACGGTGGTCTTCTCGTGGATCGCCTACAAGTCGAAGACCCATCGCGACAGCGTAAACGCGAAGGTGATGAAGGATCCGCGCATGACCAAGATGCCCGACCCGATGCCTTTCGACTGCAAGCGCATGATCTACGGCGGATTCAAAGTCCTCGTCGAGGGCTGACGCGCCGCAAGACCAACATTCCGTAGACCAAGAAACCCCCAATCCCCACTAAATCCCATGATCATCAGTATCTTCCTCGCAGTGGCAGTCATCATCGCTATCGTCCTCACCGTCGTCGCCATGCGCCCCGACGATTTCCGCATCGCACGCAGCATCTCCATCGCAGCACCGACCCCGGCCTCGTTCGAACAAGTGAACGACCTTCACCGGTGGCAGGAGATGTCGCCGTATGCAAAACTCGATCCGACCGCGAACTACACATTCGCGGGCCCGCCGGCCGGGACCGGGGCCAGTCTCGCATGGTCCGGCACCAGCAAGGTCGGCGAAGGTCGGATGACGATCACCGAGAGTCGCCCGCACGAGTTAGTGAGGATGGAGCTCGAGTTTCTGAAGCCCTTCCGAGCGACCAATACCGTCGAGTTTACCTTCGAGGAGGAGGGGGATCAGACCAAAGCAACCTGGAGCATGTTTGGGCAAAACAAGTTCATGTGCAAAGCGATGGGAGTCTTCATGAACACGGACAAAATGTGTGGCAGCCAGTTCGAGGAAGGCCTCGCGAACATGAAGGCAATCGCGGAAGTGCAAGCACGTAACCAGGAACCTGTCCCACTGGCGGTCGCGAGTGCGTCCGGCCGATGAACCCAAAGCACGCGGTCGTAGCGCACGATGAGTGGCTACTCGCGCGCAAAGCTTAACCCATGTGGTGCAGATATTCACGGTCCCAGGCCGCCGGAATACTCTCCCGAGGGGAATACGGCCCGGGCCGATAAACGCGCGATGCGATTCCCTGCTGGCTCAGCTCGCAGACGTGCCAATCTTGTTTGTTGGTCACGTCCCAGAACTCGATCGCGTCCTCAGGGTGGAAGTCGGAATGGCCGAACGCTTCCGCGTGAAAGAACCAATCGCATTGCACGAGGGTGCGCTCCGGCGATTGCGGCCAAAGCTGATGCACCATCACATAGTCGGGATGCATGCTCAGGAGCATGTTTGGGAAGATGGAGTAGTAAAAAACGCGCGCGTGATCTTCGCCCTTGATGTCTCCGACCGGGAGCGCGCAGGCGTTGCCGCTCATCGTGAGGCTGGCGCCTTTCGTGATCGACATGAACCCGCCGAGAAAGGGTCCTTCGCAAAGGTCGTTCTCGGCGGAATCATAAGGGGATACGTTTGAAAGCATTGGGTGCACGCCCGGGCAGTGGTAGCACTCGGAGTAGTTCTCAAAGATCAGCTTCCAGTTTGCGCGCACGTCGTATTCGACCCGCCTTGCCGAGCGCAGCTGCGCCAAATTCCAGTGCGAGAACTTGCCGGAAAGCGGCGCGAAGACTGCCTCCAGCGGAGTCACCTCTTCGGCCAGGTTGACGAACATGAAACCCTCCCAAATCGCCAGATGCACCGCCTGCAGAGGATACGCGGCTTTTTCGAAACCGGGAGCGGTCTCCATGTGCGGCGCGCCGATCAGTCGCCCGTCGAGCGCATAGGTCCAGGCGTGATACGGACACTGAATCGCGGACGAGTGTCCGCTTTGTGCCTGGCATAACCTCGTCCCGCGATGACGGCAGACATTGTAGAATCCGCGAATGATCTCCGCCTGGTCGCGCACAATGATCAGACTTTCGCCCGCCACGTCCTGGACAAAATAGTCTCCCGCTTTGGCAATCTGCGCCTGATGCCCAACGCAGACCCATTGTGCAGAGAAGATTGCCGCTTGTTCTTCAGCGAAGACCTCCGGCGCAATAAAGTAACGCTGCGGCAGCGTTGTCGCGTGCGACGTGAAGGTCTCGGTTGTTTTACGAAAGGCCGCGGTTGCTTTCATTTTTTCCTGGTCTGGCGTTCAGAGCTGAAATCACCCCGTGGCATTTGAAATATAGATAGGGCCCAATTGCAGACACGATTATCATGGCGATTGCCAAGCGATATCCAAGGGCCCATTTGAGTTTCGGGATGAGTTCGAAGTTCAGGCCCTAGGGCGTTGCGACGACGATAGGTGGCAGAAAGGGAACCGCCGCCATCATGAAGATTTATTTCTGGTTCGGGATTCTCGTCCTCCTCCTTATCTGCGGTGAGGTGATTAACGCGGCCTAAGGGGCGCTCTGTTGTCGGCGGCGGGTGCGGTATTTCAGGATTAGGGTGGCCAAGTGCCGCTCATTCCACTGGCCGTCGCCTTCCTTGTCCTGCTTACGCTTGTACTCGCGATGCCATTTCTGCTTGTGCAGCGCTATCGCATCGGGATCGCGCGGCGGCGCGGTCGTCAATGGGTGGCAACACTCAACCTCGTGCTGATTCTCCTCTCGGTGGGAGTTTTTCTCTCGGCAGCGGCCATCACCAACTACTGGGTTCCGTCAGCCTTTCTCTCTTCGCTCCTGGGCCTTGCCGGAGGAACTGTTCTGGGCGCGTTCGGTCTGGCTTTGACCAAGTGGGAGGAAACTCCGCAGGCGTTATACTACACCCCGAACCGCTGGCTGGTCCTGCTCATCACGTTCGCTGTTGCGCTGCGGTTGCTTTACGGATTCTGGCGGGGCTGGCGGGCCTGGAGTGGACCGGAAATTGGAACGTCATGGGTTGCAGCCGCGGGAATTGCCGGCTCTCTCGCGGTGGGCGCCATCGTGCTCGGTTATTACGTGACCTACTCGGCCGGCATCCGGCGACGGCTCACCCATCACCGGAAATTGCACGGAGTCTAACCAAGAGGGGAGGCGCTTGGCACGAAGCCTTCCTCGAAAACTTACTTCAGGACTGCCTGATGAAACGCATTCCAGTCGTCGAGATTGTTCAGGTTCACCGCGTCTTTTGGCGCAGAAGCGTCATTGATATCGCAGCTGCTCGTGATGCCCTGACGCGTGGCATCTTCGTGATTGTAACCGCGCACCGCCGCGTTGTGCTTCTCGATCGCGTCCGGGGTGAGCGATTTGGCGTTCTGCTCAATCCACACTTCGAACTGGGGATAAGTCGGCTTGCTCTGCTTGATGTAATTCTGGACCGCTTTCTCCTCAAGCCCGAGCGCGGCGCAGGTCATCGCATCAAAGCCTCTGCCCATGCCGGGGTACCCGGAAGCAAGCTTGCCAGCCGCTTCCAGCGAAAGTTTCTGCCAGAGCCGGGGAAGATGCAGGACGCCAAGGGGACCGGCGAGGCCGGAGCTAATCAGTGGGATGTATGTCTCGCTCATAATAGGTCCAAATGTTTCCGTTTTGGCTATCCTTTCAACTCAAGCAATTTGAAGGGTGATGAATCCCATCCGGTCCCATCCCGTCGGCACCGAAGCAGAGGTTGAAGATCTGGATCCGTCCTCGATCGACGACGAGAAGTTTGACCAGATCTATCCGCCGACAATCCGTGAACTTTCGTCGCTCTTTTGGACGCCGGTCGCAGTAGCGGCGGAGGCCGCCAAGCTTTTGGTCACGGCACCTGGCACGCGTGTCCTGGATGTCGGCTGCGGCCCCGGCAAGTTCTGTCTCGTCGCTGCGGCAGCCACTGAGGGCCGGTTCGCCGGAGTAGAGCAGCGCGGTGAGTTAATCGCGGCAGCAAGACAGGCAGCACATCACCTCTCCCTTTCCCGCGTCGAGTTCGTCCATGCGAATCTGATGGAGATCGCTTTCGGAGATTATGACGCGTTCTACCTCTTCAATCCGTTCGAAGAAAACATGCACGGACACACGATCGACTCCGCGATCCCGCTTTCCGCGGCTTTGTTCAAGAAATACACGAAGCATGTCGCTGCTCAGCTGGACACGCGCCCGATCGGCACCCGCGTCGTGACCTACATGGGATACGCTGACGACATCCCTGCCTCATACGACTGCGAATCGGCGCTCTTCGGTGATGACCTGAAGTTGTGGATCAAAAAGCGCGAGTCTGATCGGGATATCGAGCGCCTCGGGCTGCGGATATCGCGAAGTTACCGCGGCGCAAACGGCTGGGTTGCGCCGCGGCCCTCTGGAGAATGAGGCTGCCTCCCATCTCGGTCGCAGAGTCAGTCAGCGACCGCGCCTGTCACAACGAGAAGCGCGAGCACAACAACCAGGAGCGCCGCGCCGATCAGAGTCACGTAGACAACGAGATCCTGCTGGCGCGCGCGGCGGGCCGCCTCGGCATACGGAATTCGCGTGAATGAAACCATCGTGTAGAGCGGCAAATACATCCCGGGAAGCGCGCCTTCGAGCAGGTGATCGAGCTTCTTCTTCGCCCGAAATGCCGGCGACGCAGTCTTGTCGCGCATCTCGATGAAGTTGTGGACAGCCAGGTTGGCCAATGCGTCCGCGTTCTCCTTCCTTTTCTCAAAATACTGCGCGAAGGCCTGCTCGCGGTCTTCCGGAAACTCGGCGAGGCATTCGTCGAGGACTACGCAATCTTCGAAGGCCGCGTTCATTCCCTGGCCATAGAACGGGACCACGGCGTGAGCGGCGTCGCCGACGAGAACGGCCTTGCCAGCGTGATGCCAGGGCGCGCAGCGGATGGTCACAAGTGAGCCCGTCGGATTCTCGCGGAATTCCTCCACCAGATCCGGCATCAATGGGACGGCATCGGGAAATTCCTCGCCAAAGAAATGCCGGATATCGTCGTCTTTCCTGGTTGTCTCGAAACTGCGCGGCCCGGCATGCTCCCAGAAAAGCGTGCAGGTGAAAGAGCCGTCGGGATTCGGCAGCGCAATCATCATAAAACTTTTACGGGGCCAGATGTGGAGCGCGTGCTTTTCCATCCGCCAGGAGCCATCCGCCGCGGGCGGGATGGTAAGCTCTTTGTAACCGTGGGGGAGATAGGTCTGACTGTACTCGAAACGATCGAGTCGTTGCATGGAACGCCGGACGGCGGAGAAAGCACCATCAACGCCGATGATTGCTTCGCCGCGCGCCTCGCGAAGCTGGTTCGTGTCGGTGTCGAGGAAATGCGCGGCCGGCTCATCCAGATCGACGCCCGAGCACTTATGATTGAAGCGCACGCGGACATTGGGATAGCGATGCGCGGCTTCGATCGTGGCCGTGTTCAGCGCGCCGCGACCGATTGAATTGATACACTTGGCGGGATCGCGGTCGTAAGCGGAGAAGTGCAGGTCGCCGGACCTTTCGTGAATCATACGGCCGCGCATTGGGATCGCGTGTTGCATCACTTCGTCGGAGATGCCGAGTTGCTGGAGCGCGTGAAGGCCGCGGGTGGAAAGAGCCAAGTTGATCGAGCGGCCGCCGACAATATTGCCAGCGTGCGGATCGGGCCGGCGCTCGAAGAGATCTACTTCGTATCCGCGTCGCCCCAGAAAGGCCGCCATCATTCCGCCCGCGAGGCCGCTGCCAATGAGAACGAACTTTTCCACTGATCGAGAATCCACGAATCAGGAATTCGCGAAAGCAGGAAAAGATTTCGACCCATGATGATCTGCGCTGGAAACCTCGCTGAAATCGGGTCGACTGATCCTGGCTGGCCGCCCGATGGGGGCCGGCGACAAGACGTTTCGAATTGCGCTCTTCGAAAGCGACCGATGAAACGGCAGGCCGCGTGTTCATGGAAGCCGTCCCAGTCCCGGCTGCATTACCGCCTGCGCGGGTCTCCTTTACGCGTATTGTAGACGTTCCTCGGCGCCGATCGTGTTTTTCCGAAGATACCCGTGGCACCGCGAGTGCTAAGTCATGGACTGGTCACAATGAACTTTGAGAGGCAACCAGACGAAAACCAATGGGTTGAATCTCTCGAGCTAAAAGCCGTTCTCGTCGTGGATGACGATCAGCAACTCGCTTCGGCCTTGCAGTGGATTCTGGCGGACGAAAACTTTCTGGTCGACATCGCTTTTGATGGCGTGGAAGCCATGCTCAAGGTGAAGGTCCACGAGTATGACGCCATCATCTGCGACCTGAAGATGCCGCGCATGCGGGGCGATGAATTTTACCTCGAGGTGAAAGAGATCCGCCCGACTCTGGCGGATCATTTCATCTTCATCACCGGCTTCGCGACCGACTCCCATGTGCACAGCTTCCTCACCACCCACGAGGTCAAATACCTGGTGAAGCCCTTTCCGGTGCAAGGACTGATCGACTGTGTCAAAGAGTTGCTCTGCTGATCACGCGATTCTCTGATGCCCGATTCGAATCTTCGCGAATCGCCACACTTTAACCCCAGGATTTCCCTGGCTAACGGAAGCGCGTGAGCTATGTCGGCTGCGACTTCCCGTCGACGATCGCGAACGGTGAGATCAACGCGGTATGCGGCTAGCCGGAGTTGCGTTCCCAGCCTGCGATATCCCTGACAATTAGTGCCGCTCGATTTTACCCGATCAATTCCAACACCTTCTGATAGCGCGGGTGGCTTCGAAGCGCGTCGAAATCGGAATCGTGCTTGATCCACGCCTTCGTTTCGTGATTGGCGTGCGGAAGCAAACGTTCCAGTAAATCGAAAGCGGGTTCTATGGCGCCAAGGTTAGAGTAGGCGCAGGCGACATTATACTGAGTGAGGATATCATCAGGATCGATGGCCAACGCTCTGGATAGCCATTCCTTCGCACGGTCCGTCTCCCCAAGCGCAACGAGAGCACTAGCGCCGAGGTAAGCCGGCCTCGGATTCTCAGGGTGAAGGGTGAGTTCACTCTCTGCCCGTTCGATGCCTCTCCGTGCAGCACTCTCTCTATCCCCATCGCGACCGAGCGACCGATAGATCTGAAGCAACATACAAACTGATTGATAGTCGTCCGGTTTGATATCTGCCGCCCGCTCGAAAAGCGTAGCTGCACGATCGAGATTCCCCCGCGAGAAGCAGGCGCGGGCATAAAAATAATGGCCCTCGAACGAATTCGGGTCGAGCGAGATGGCCTGTTCGAATTCAGCCATCGCCTCGTCGTAGCGCTGCCCAAGCGAGAGCGCGAGCCCTCGGGAAGCATGCGCTTCGGCAAGTCCGTTCTCCAGAGCCAGCGCCTTCGCGCTCGTGGCCAAAATGCTGTCGATCGCGACATCCACATAGTAGTGGAGAAATAGGAAAGAATCGCAGTCCGCGATGCCGGCGTAGGCGCGTGCATAAAGCGGGTCCAACTCTACGGCCTTGGCGAACATCCGCCGCGCTAATTGATAGTAGGATTTTGAGTGCCGGTGCAGGAACTGCCGGCCTCTCAAATAATAAGTATAAGCTTCGACGTTATCTGTCGGAGTCTGTCCGATAGATTTTTTCTCCTGCGGAAGCAGCTTGACCTTTAACTGCTCCACGATGGCATGAGTGATTTCGTCCTGGATTGCGAAGATATCCGTCAGGTCGCGATCAAAACGGTCAGCCCAAATGTGGCCGCCATCCTTGCCATTAATGAGCTGTCCCGTTACCCGCACGCGCGATCCGGCCTTTCGAACGCTGCCTTCGAGGATGAACGCGACGCCGAGCTCCTGACCGACCTGCTGCACTTTTACCGGTTTGCCCTTGTAGGTGAACACTGTGTTGCGGGCTACGACAAAGAGCCCGGACACCTTCGACAAGTCGGTAATGATGTCCTCAGTGATGCCATCACTGAAATATTCCTGCTCCGGATCACCGCTCATGTTGTTGAACGGCAGGACGGCGATTGACGGTCTTTCCTGTGCGAGCTTTGGCCCTGCGTCCTTCATCTCCCGAACGACTGGGCTGTTCAGAGAAACGCTGAAAACGCGAACCGGTCTCTCGATGTTCTTCAAAATCTGCTCACCCATATCCTCGAAGGCAAGGTCCAGGCGGTTGCCCACGTGGTCGCGCACGGAGCCGGAGATCGTGATGCCGCCCGGCTTGGCGATGCTCTCCAGCCGCGCCGCTACGTTGACACCATCACCAAAAATGTCGTCCCCTTCGACGATGACGTCGCCAAGATTGACGCCGATGCGGAATTGAATCCGGCGGTCGGGTGGGACATCGCCGGTCCGCTCAAGCATTCCGCGCTGAATTTCGGCGGCGCATGCTACCGCATTCACCACGCTCGGAAACTCCACCAGCATGCCGTCGCCAGTCAGCTTGACGATGCGCCCCTGATGCTCGGCGATCTTGCCTTCGATGAAATCCGCTTGCAGTGCCTTAAGTGCGGCGAGCGTGCCGGTTTCGTCCGCACCCATGAGGCGGCTGTATCCGACCACGTCGGCGGCAAGGATAGCGGTCAGGCGGCGTTCCATGTGTGCTCAGCAAAATCAGTCGTGCGGAAAGATTACTATTTCGCAGCAAAGGCAATGGCGAATCAAATCACCCGATGAGACCACACCCTGTCGCATGAGTCAGTGTGTTCAGGGCGGCAAACCCACGTTCGACAGCGCCAGACCCGCAGGAACGGGATTGAAAGGCGTTGCCCTGCAATTTGCTACTCGCTAACCTTTAGCAACCGGCGCAACTCTGCGATCCGTTCTTCAGGTCGGCCGTATTGCGTGCGGTAATCCTCGACGCTTCGGCGGATGACTTCCGACGCTTCTTCGCGGCCGTATATCTCTGCAATCTCAACGCGGCGCAGCTCTTCCTGCGGCAGCTGTTTGTAGCTCAGAAAATAATGGCGCAGCCGGTCGATGAGTCCGCTGGGCGCGTCTGCGATCTCCCGGAGATGTCCGTAGGTCACATCGGATTCCAGGACCGCGATGATTTTGTCATCGGCTTCGTCCCCATCGATCATGCGCAATCCGCCGATGGGCAGGGCGCGGACGAAAAAGTCACCGTGTGAGGCGGGGCGCTCCGTGAGCACACAAATGTCGAGGGGGTCGCCGTCGCCGCGAATTGCTTCCCGCTTCATCCGGTTTTGACACCGCGCGGCCACTAGATCGCCGCAGTACGTCTGGGGGACAAATCCGTAGGGCGTTGGGCACATGCTCGAGAAACGCTGCGGTCGATCGACGCGCAGGCGCCCTGACGGTTTATCGAGTTCATACTTCACCGCATCGGTGGGCACGATCTCGATGAAAGCATTGACGACGGCGGGCGCGTCCTGACCGATCGGCACGCCATGCCATGGGTGCGCCTGGAAAAGTTTAGCCAGTAGTTCGTGCAGCGTTTCGTCGTTTGTCGGCATGGTTCCGTGAAATACTACATCGCGCTCGTCCGGCGGCGCTCGTATGCGATTGAACTAGAGCGTGTCATCCACTTTTGCACAGGGCGTCGAGTTGGGTCGGATCGTCAAGCCGGAGGCTTGCTGGAGATTAGCCGAGAGTCGAGCGCAGCGATTGCCCGCTGGGTTCCTTGCAGCACGGCCGCCTCTGCGATGGGCGCCGCGGGAACTTCCGGCGACGAGGCGTCGCCGCTACGGCGGAGCCGAACTTACCGCCACCAACTGCATCGTGACGGCTAAGTCGGTCCGCCCTCTGCCGCCACCACCTTTCTTGTGATAAGGTCCTCGCAGTGCAGAGCGATTTCTTTCAAGCGTCCGCGAAGATCCTGACCGTTGCCGAATTGACTCGGGCGATTCGCGGCACGCTCGAGACAAAGTTCGGCGCGGTCTGGGTGCAGGGTGAAATTTCGAACTACAAGCTTCATCCTTCCGGTCACCAGTACTTCACGCTTAAGGATCAACGGGCGCAGATCTCCTGCGTCATTTTCCGCAATACGCTCCCCCCGTTTCCACAGCCGCTGAAAGACGGCGCGCAGGTGCAAGTCTATGGGGAGGTCTCCGTCTTCGAAGCGCGCGGCCAATATCAACTCAGCGTCCAGATTTTGCAGGGGCGTGGAGTCGGTCTGTTGCAGGCGCGCTTCGAGGCGCTAAAGCGAAAGCTCGAAGCTGAAGGTCTCTTCGATCCTGCGCAGAAAAAAACGCTGCCGAAGTTTCCTCATCGCATCGGCATTATCACTTCGCCGAGTGGCGCGGCGATTCGCGATATCCTCAATGTGCTGAAACGCCGCTCACCGCGTCTCGAAATTGTGATTAACCCGGTGCGCGTCCAGGGAGCGGGAGCTGCTGCTGAAATCGCCGTCGCGATCCGTGAGTTTTCGCGGCCGGACCCAGCGTGGGAACCGCTGGATTTGATCGTGCTCGCGCGCGGTGGCGGAAGCATCGAGGATCTGTGGGAGTTCAATGAGGAGATCGTGGCGCGAGCCATCCATGAGGCTCCAGTCCCAATCGTCAGCGCCGTCGGCCACGAGGTGGATTTTACGATTGCCGACTTCGTCGCTGATCTGCGTGCCCCGACTCCCAGCGCCGCCGCGGAGCTAATCGTCCCAGATGCGGCTGATCTGCTGCGCCGCGTCGATGAACTCTCCGCTTGTCTCGCGCGAAACCTGCGGAACTTCCTGGCTCAGAGCCAGACACGGTTGCGCTTTCTTTCCGAGCGTGCCCTCGCTCGTGAGCTGCTAAGCCGCGTGCGCGAATCACAACAGCAAGTCGACCTGGCGAAGGAATCGATTCGGAGAACTTTCCGGCAACTCTTATTGGAAGCGCGCGCCTTGCTCACGAGCCGCACGAAAGCCGTGCTGGCGCATAGTCCTATCCGGGAGCTCGCCTCGCGGCGGGACAAACTGGAAAGCCTGCACCGCCGTCTTTCCAATTTCCCCACCGGTGTCCTCGCCACCACGCGGCAACGATTGACCGGGGTGGCAGCTCTCGTCCACGTGCTCGGGCCCGATGCGACCCTCCGGCGGGGCTACAGCATTACAAAGTTAGCCGGTGGCAGAGTCGTCCGTACAGTAAACGACGCCCCAATAGGGGCGTCGCTCACAACTATCGTCGCAGACGGCGAGCTAAACTCGCAAGTCGTTGCTGGCGATTATGGCCCGATCAGCTAAGGGGCGGGATATAGCACCGGGTTGGCCGTAGCATTCAGCCAGGTCGCCGCAGGCTTGAAGATGTCGTCCTGAACCCCGCTCGCGGCTCCGACAGGCCCCTTCACGATCGAGGCAGGTGCGGTGGTCACAGTGCACTTCTCGACGGCGCCGCTTTGGTCGGTTCGGACTACGATCGCTTTCTTACCCTTCCAGACTCCACCTTTCGCCGCTTGATCCGTGGTGTAGGTAGTTGCGGCAGATTCTGGCGCGTCAGCAACCAGAGGGAAGTTCGGGTTCGAGGTGTCGTTTAGCCCCATCACATAGGCGTAGTTGTTCGTTTTCGCTTCGAGGCGGTCGGCAGGCGCGATAAAGTTTTCGTCCGGCGCCTGGGACGACCAAGCCGACTTTGCAACGTAGAAGAG
>Ga0136614_10000715_pt1 | contig 17732 bp, 18 predicted proteins | sample AntDrymUQ2792106_2_FD_106643 | JGI IMG/M metagenome (GOLD analysis project Ga0136614, IMG submission 106643) | Polar desert sand microbial communities from Dry Valleys, Antarctica - metaG UQ279 (21.06) | ecosystem: Environmental > Terrestrial > Soil > Desert | place: Antarctica: Dry Valley... | reverse complement strand
CTCCATGACGCCGCCGGAACCTCCGCAAACGACCAGGGCGCCCCGCTCCGCGAGCTTCCGTCCGACACGACGGGCGCTCTCGTACTCCTCCGTGCCCTCACCGGGCGCGCTCGACCCGAAGACGCCGACGGGGGTGGAGCTATCAGCCATCAGCTATCAGCCGCTATCAGCTATCAGCTATCAGCCAAACCGGACAATGGGAGAGCTGAGAGCTGAGAGCTGAGAGCTAATCCAGATCGATGTCCCGGATCGGCCGGGAGGTATCCCCCTTGGTTTTCTCGACGAGCTCGTCGAACTTGCGGTTGAGCACGTCCTTCTTGCTCTTCTCGGCCGCGATCGAAGCCTCGAAGCGCTTCTCCCGCTCGACGTCCTGACCCTTCATGGCGCCGATCGCCTCGTCCACGGACTGGAACGTGCGCGGGGTCTTGGACGCCTCGTGGTCGATCACCGCTTTGAGCTCCGGGTCGACCTTGAGGCGGGCGTTGCAGCAGGGGCAGAGGAGCTCGAAATCCACGCGAGCAGTCTACCCCCCGGCCGACTCCTTCCGGCGCCGGCGTTGCCGCCGCTCGTCGCGTCCGGGCCGGCCCGCGGTCTCCTTCGGGGCGAGCATCCGGTCGAGCCGCCGCGCCTCACGCACCTCTTCCGGGACGGGAGGGGTGACGTCTTCGTAGAGGAGCCTCGCATGCGCCCGGGGAATCGAGCGCGTGGCGACAGCCTTGACGAGGAGCTCGCGGCGGCCGCCCCGAGCCCTCGTGATTCCCACGCGGTCACCCGCCCGCACGTCGCGATGCGGCTTGGCGCGCGACCCGTTGACGTCCACTTTGCCGCCGTCGCAGGCCGTCTTGGCCTGTGAGCGTGTCGGAAAGAGGCAGGCCACATCGAGCCAGACGTCCAGGCGGGCGGCTTCCGGGGCGTTCCCGGCTTCGATCACAGATCGGGCTCGGGAGCTCCATCGGACGGCCTGATCTCGCCCCCCTCGACAGGCGCCTGCCGGGAAGCCAGCCATCGCTGGAACTCGGCGGAGGCGTCCGGCGGATCCACGGCGGGCCGCGCGAGGAAGTATCCCTGCGCCGCGACGACGCCCACGTCGGAGCAGACGTCGAGGTCCGCCGCGTTTTCGATCCCCTCGGCGATCAGCCGGAAGGAGCTCTCCCGGGCGACGTCGCCCAGGAAGGCGAGGATCGCGCGTCGGCGCGGATCTCCGGCGATGCCGCGCGTGATCTCGCTGTCCACCTTGATCCACTCGGGGGCGAGGCCCTGGAAGTACCGCAGGGTCTCGTAGCCCGACGTCACGTCATCGAGCGCGATCGAGACGCCGAGGTCGCGCGGGACCAGGAGAGCGGGGCGGAGTTTATCGAGCGACTCAACCCGCTCGATCTCGACCAGGTCGAGCGCCAGGCGCGTGTACGGGAAGCGCGTCCGCTCCGCCTCCTGGCCGAGGGCCTCGAGGCCGGCCCCGCCGGCGAGGATCAGTCGCGGGTTCACGTTCAGGAACAGGAGCGCTTCGCCGGGAAGGCGCGCCGCCGCCTCGAGAACGTGCACCCAGGAAAGCCGCTCGAACTCCGCTTCGATGCGGAGGGCCCGGGCGGCGGGGAACACCTCCGCGGCGAGGTGGAGGGTCCCGTCGGCGGAGCGGGCGCGCAGCAGCCCTTCGTAGCCGAAGATCTCGCCGTCGCGCAGCAGGAAGATCGGCTGAAACTCCACGAAGAACTCCCCGCGCTGGAGCACGTCGAAGAGCCAGAGAGCGCGGACTTCGTGCCCGGCCCCCGGCAGCGGCGCGAGGTTGCCCATCGCGTCCCACTTCGTCTGGGTGGCGTCCTCGGGGGCGACGCGCAACTGCGGCGCGAGCGGACCGAGGCCCTCCTCGAGCTCCGAAAGGAGTCGATCCGCGTTCTTCTCGAGCAGGATCCGCCGGGCCCGCCCGTAGATCTGCGCGCGGGTCCACGCCTTGCCGAGGACCTCGGCAACGGCCCGCTCGGCCTCGGCGCTGTCCGGCCGCAGGAAGAGGGCCCGGGCCTTGCGCCAGCGGTCGAGGCGACCCAGCGTCCGGGGGCTCAGAAACTGTCGCGCGCCGGTCACTCCAGGCATTGTAGCCGCCGCAGACGCGGGCGGCGCCCGGTGGAGGCCGCGCTAGCCCTCCTTCTCCTCGTACTGCGTCTTCAGCGCCGCCACGACGGAAGGATCGGCGAGCGTCGTCGTGTCCCCGAGGACACGCCCCTCGGCAATATCGCGAAGCAGACGCCGCATGATCTTCCCCGACCGCGTCTTCGGGAGGTCTGCCGTGAAGAACACCTTCTCGGGCCGCGCGATCGCCCCGATCTTTTTCGTCACGTGCTTCTTGAGCTCTTCGATGAGCGCTCCCGTCGGCCCGCCGGCGTCCCGCCGCTTCTCTTTCAGGATCACGAAGGCGGCGATCGCCGTCCCCTTGATCTCGTCTGTGACGCCGACCACGGCGGACTCCGCGACGGCCGGGTGATCGACCAGGGCGGACTCGACCTCCATCGTGCCGATGCGGTGGCCTGCGACGTTCATCACGTCGTCGACGCGCCCCAGCAGCCAGAAGTAGCCGTCCTCGTCCCGCTTGGCCCCGTCTCCGGGAAAGTACACGTCGGGCCCCCAGCGTGACCAGTACGTCTCGACATACCGCGCGTGGTCTCCCCAGATCGTGCGAAGCATGGAGGGCCAGGGCCGGGTCAGCGCCAGGTAGCCGCCTCCGACCTTGACCTCTTTGCCCGACGCGTCGAGGATCTTCGCCTCGACTCCCGGGAAGGGGAACGTCGCCGAGCCGGGCCGCGTCGTCGTGATGCCGGGGAGCGGCGTGATCATGATGGCGCCCGTCTCCGTCTGCCACCAGGTGTCCACGATGGGACACCTCCCGCCGCCGATGTACTTGCCGTACCAGACCCAGGCCTCCGGGTTGATCGGCTCGCCGACGCTTCCGAGGAGACGGAGGCTCGAGAGGTCGTGCTTATCGGGCCACTCGGTCCCCCACTTCATGAACGCGCGGATCGCTGTGGGCGCCGTGTAGAGGATTGTCACGCCGTGGCGTTCCACGAGGTCCCAGAAGCGGCCACGGGAGGGGGTGTCCGGCGCGCCCTCGTAAATCAGGCACGTCGCCCCGTTGGCCAGAGGGCCGTAAACCACGTAGGAGTGGCCCGTGACCCACCCGATGTCCGCCGTACACCAGTACACGTCCTCATCCTTCAGGTCGAAGACCCACTTCGACGTCGCATACGTGCCGACGAGGTAGCCCCCCGTCGTGTGCAGGATCCCCTTCGGCTTTCCCGTCGTCCCCGATGTGTAGAGGATGTAGAGCGGGTCCTCCGCGTCCATCTTCTCCGGGGGGCATCGCGAGGAGGTGTCCGCGATCAGCTCGTGCCACCACCGGTCGCGGCCTGCCGCCATCGTCACCGAAACGCCGACCCGGCGCAGCACGACGACGGTCTCGATCGAGGGGGCGTCCGCGACGGCCTCGTCGGCAATCTGTTTCAGAGGCACGACGGAGCCGCGGCGCCACCCCCCGTCCGCGGTGACGAGCACCTTTGCCCCTTGGTCGACGATGCGATCCCGGAGCGATTCCGCGGAGAACCCGGCGAAGACCACGGAGTGGATCGCCCCGATCCGGGCGCAGGCGAGCATCGCGACCGGCAGCTCGGGAACCATGGGGAGGTAGAGCGTGACCCGGTCGCCGCGGCGCACGCCGAGGGCCTTGAGAACGTTGGCGAAGCGGCAGACCTCGCGATGGAGCTCGCGGTACGTCAGGGTGCGCTGGTCTCCCGGCTCCCCCTCCCAGATGAGCGCCGCCTTGTTCCTGCGATGGGTCTCGAGGTGCCGGTCCAGGCAGTTGACGGACGCGTTCAGCTTCCCCCCGACGAACCACTTCGCATCGGGCGGCTTCCAGTCGAGGACGCGGCGCCACGTGCGGAACCACGTGAGCTCCTTCGCGAAGCCCTCCCAGAACTTTTCCGGATTGCGCCGGGCTTTCGCGTAGACGGCCGGGTCGGATACGGTCGCCCGTTGGACGAGACTCCGGGGCGGCTTGTACTCGCGCCTCTCGCGGAGGAGGGCTTCGATGGCTCTGTCAGGCGCTTTCGGCACGACGCCTCCCTGATGCGGACGGGATTCTAGTCGCGAGCGGAGCGCGGGCCCAAAAACCCGGGCGATGGTTCGAGCGCTCGGCCCGCCCTTGACAGCGAGCGACGCGGGGAAAAAGACTCCGGGCGCACGAAACGATGGCCCCAGGCCCCGACGGAGGAAGGAAGCATGGCGACGCCGACTCTGGCAGACGCTCCCGCCACGCCGTGGCGGCAGGAGCGGAGGGTCATCTTCGCCTCATCGCTGGGAACCGTCTTCGAATGGTACGACTTCTACCTCTACGCCACGCTGGCCCCTTTCTTCGCCTCGCTCTTCTTCCCTCCCGGAAACGACACGGCGGCGCTCCTCTCGGCCTTCGCCACCTATGCGGCCGGGTTCCTCGTTCGCCCGTTCGGCGCCCTCGTCTTCGGCCGCATCGGGGATCTGGTCGGTCGCAAGTACACGTTTCTCGTCACGATCGTCGTCATGGGCGCGGCGACCGCGGCGGTCGGGTTGGTGCCGACGTACGCCCGGATCGGGATCGCGGCGCCGATCCTGCTGACGCTCCTGCGCCTGCTGCAGGGGCTGGCCCTGGGCGGGGAGTACGGCGGCGCGGCGACCTACGTGGCCGAGCACTCCCGGCCCGGGCGGCGCGGCTGGAGCACGAGCTGGATCCAGACGACGGCGACGCTCGGGTTCTTCCTGTCCTTGGTCGTGATCGGCGGCATGCGGGCCACCATGGACGAGGAGACGTTCAAGGACTGGGGGTGGCGGCTTCCCTTCCTCGTCTCGGTGCTCCTGCTCGCCTGGTCCGTCTACATTCGCCTGAGGCTCGAGGAGTCTCCCGTCTTCCGGCAGATGAAGGCGGAGGGGAAGGGTTCGAAAGCTCCCCTGCAGGAGTCCTTCACGAACTGGAAGAACGTGAAGCTCGTGCTGATCGCCCTTTTCGGCGCGACCGCCGGACAGGGAGTCGTCTGGTACGCGGGGCAGTTCTGGGCGCTGTTCTTCCTGACGATCACGCTCAAAGTCGACTTCCTCACCGCCTACGTGCTCGTCGGGATCGCCCTCCTGATCGGGACGCCGTTCTTCGTCTTCTTCGGGGCGCTCTCCGATCGGATCGGCCGAAAGAAGATCATTCTGGCGGGCTGCCTGCTGGCGGCGGCGACATACATCCCACTCTTCAAGGCGCTCACCCACTACGTCAACCCGGCGCTCGAGCGGTACGCGGCGACTCACCCGATCACCGTCGCGTCCGGTCCCTGCCCGATGCATGTCTTCGTCCTGCCCGGAACGACCTTCGCCGACTGCGAGAAGGCCAAGGATTTCCTCGCGAAGGCGGGCCTCTCGCATGTCTCGCTGCCCCCGGTTCCCGGCGAGCGCCTCGTGACACGGATCGGGGAATACGAGCTGCGGGGGTGGGACGAGGCGAAGTATCGGGCGGCGCTCGCCGCGACCGGCTATCCGGCCAGAATCGACAAGGCGGCGATCAACCGGCCGATGGCCGTGCTGATCCTCGTGATCCTCGTCCTCTACGTCACCATGGTGTACGGCCCGATCGCGGCCTTCCTGGTCGAGCTCTTCCCGACGCGGATCCGGTACACCTCCATGTCCCTCCCGTACCACATCGGCAACGGGTGGTTCGGCGGGATGCTGCCGCTGCTCGCGACCGCGATCATGGCCATGACGGGAAACATCTACGCGGGCCTCTGGTACCCGATCGCCGTGGCGCTCCTCACGTTCGTCGTCGGCTCGATCTTCCTTCCGGAGACCAAGGACGCGGACATCCGCCAGGGCTGACAGGGCGCTCGCCTCGATCGGCTAGGCGGACCGCTCGAGCTCTTCCGCCGTCTCACGGATCCTCCGCCAAGCGCCCTCGACGTGCCGCTCCTCCGTCGCCGTCTGCCCGACGCAGAGCCGCAGGACGTAGCGGCCGCCGAGCGTGGTGTGCGTCAGGTAGAGATCCCCGCTCGCGTTCAGGCGCTCCAGCAGCCGCCGGTTGAAATCGTCGCCGGCCTCGTGCCGGAAGCAAATCAGGTTGAGCGGCGCGGGGGCGGCGAGCTCGAAGCAGTCGCTCTCCAGGACGAGGTCGCGGAAGCGCCGGGCGAGCTCCACGTGCCGGCGGACGTGGTGGCGCAGCCCCTCCACGCCGTAGTGACGGATCACGAGCCATAGCTTGAGCGCGCGGAACCGGCGTCCCAGCGGCACGTGCCAGTCCCGGTAATCGATCACCGCCCCGGACTCCGTGGCGCGGTTGCGCAGGTATTCCGGCAGGACGCTCAGGGTACGGATCAGGCCCGCCCGGTCCGCCACCCAGAAAGCGTCGCAATCGAAGCTCGTGAACATCCACTTGTGCGGGTTGACGCAATAGCTGTCCGCGTACTCGAGGCCCTCGTGGATGAAGCGCAACTCGGGGCACAGCGCCGCCGTCCCCGACATCGCCGCGTCGACGTGCAGCCAGACGCCCTCCGCCCGGCAGATGGCGCCGATCTCCGGGAGGGGATCGATCGCGTTCGAGGAGGTGGTGCCGACAGTCGCGCAGACGAAGCACGGGACGCGGCCGTCGCGCCGGTCGCGGGCGATCGCCTCGGCGAGGCGCTCGGGGCGCATGGCGAACCGTTCGTCGCTCTCGATGCGCCGGAGGTTCGCGTCCCCGATCCCGGCGATCCGGACCGCCTTCTCGATCGAGGAGTGCGCCTGGTCGGACGCGTAGGCGACGAGCCGCCCGTCCCCCCCGCGCTCGTTGCTCTTCCATCCCGTCGCCCGCTCCCGCCCCGCGAGCAGCGCACAGAGGGCGGCGCTGGAGGCCGTGTCCTGGATCACGCCGCCCCCCGCCCCGCCGGAGAGGAACCGTTCGGGGAGGCCGAGCATGCCCGCGAGCCAGTCCAGCACCAGCGTCTCGAGCTCCGTGCACGCCGGGCTCGTCGCCCAGAGCATCCCCTGGACGCCGAGACCGGAGGAGAGGAGATCCCCGAGGATCGCGGGGCCCGATCCGTTCGACGGAAAGTACGCGAAGAAGTTGGGGGACTGCCAGTGGGTGATCCCGGGCAAGATGACCCGCTCGAGGTCTTCGAGGACCGCTTCGAAGGGTTCGCCCCGCGCGGGCGCCTCGGGCGGCAGCCCTGCGCGGACCTCACCGGGCTTCACGCGGGACAGAACGGGAAAGCGCTCCACCCGCTCCTGATAGTCCGCGATCCAGTCCACGACCGCGCGCCCGCGGCGGCGAAACTCCTCCGGGGTCATGTGGAAGCTCTTCGGCTCCGTCATCGAGCTCCTTCCGGGCCGGTCACTTCACCGCCCCCGCCGTCAAGCCCGCGATGAAGCGGTCCAGGAACACGTTATAGAGGATGGCGACGGGCACGCTCGCGAACAGGCAGGCGGCCATCAGGGACCCCCAGTAATAGACGTCTCCGCGCACGAGGAAAATCGGGACGCCGACCCCCACGGTCTGTTGCGAGGCCGAGGAGATGAAGGTCAACGCGTACACGAACTCCTGGAGCACGAGCGTGAACGAAAAAATCGCCACGGTGAGGATCCCCGAGAACGCGATCGGGACGACCACGCGCCAGAAGGCGGCGACCCGGGTGAAGCCGTCCACCAGCGCCGCGTCCTCGAGGTCCCGGGGGATCGACTTGAAGAAGCCCATCAGGAGCCACGTCGAGAAGGGAACCGTGAAGGTCGGGTACACGAGCACGAGCGACCAGAGCGTGTCCTGGAGTCCGAGCGCGGCGACGACGCGGGAGAGCGGGATGAAGAGGAGGCTCGGCGGCACGAGATACATCAGGAACATCGCGATGCCGGCCCGCTCCCCCCACCGCCCGGCGAGGCGGGCGAGGCTGTATGCGGCCGGCACGGCGAGCGCGAGGGTGATCGCGACGACGAGGACGCCGACGAAGGCCGTGTTCCCGAGCCAGCGCAGGTAGAGCGTCTCGCGGAAGAGCAGCCTCCAATGGTCGAGCGTGGGCCGCTCGTTGAAGAGGAACGGATTGTTCTGGAGGTCGTACAGGTCCCCGGTGCGCTTGAAGCTCGTGATCAGCATCCAGTAGAAGGGGAACGACAGGAAAATTCCGAAGAGCAGCACCACGGGGAGGCGCCAGGCCCCCCCCGCCACGCGCGCCCTCACGTGACCTCCGAGCGCCGCGCGACGCGCAGCATCAGGAGGGCGGCCGCCAGCAGCATGGGGAAGAGGAAGAGGGAGATCGCGGCGCCGCCGGCGAGGTCCCCGCCGAGAATCCCGGTGAAGAACGCGAGCGACGGGAGGACCTGTGTCGCGTCATGCGGACCGCCCCGCGTGAGGATGTACACGACCGCCATGTCCGTGAAGGTGAAGATGATGCCGAAGAGAGACGCGACGAGGACGATGGGACGGATCATCGGGAGCGTGACGCCGAAGTGGGTCCGCCAGAACCCCGCTCCATCGACGGCGGCCGCCTCGGGGATGTCCCGCGGGATCGACGTGAGCCCCGCCAGCAGGACGACCGTGGCGAACGGCAGCATGCGCCAGACGTGGACGGTGACCACCGAGACCATGGCGAGCCCCGGCTCGCCCAGCCACATGGGCGGCTCCATGGGGTTGACGAGGCCCGCCGCCGCGAGGACCCAGTTGATGACCGAGTAGATCGAGTCGAGGATCCACTTCCAGCCGATGGCGCCGAGGGAGATGGGCGCGACCCAGGGCAGCAGGATCAGAAATCGGACGGCCCGGCGGCCGCGGAACGGCTCCTGAAGGGCGAGCGCGAGGGCGGTCGCGCAGGCGATGACCAGGACCTGCGAGGAGACGGCGAAGAGGAACGAGTTACGAAGGGCGAGGCGGAATGTCGGGCTCGCGAGGATCCCGCGAAAGTTGCGGGCGCCCACGATCTCGTACCCGTCACTCGCCACCTTGATGTCCGTCACGCCGTAGAAGATCGCCAGCAGGAACGGGACCCCCACGAGCGCGAATATGTAGAAGGTGGCGGGTAGCAGGAGGAGCGCACCCGCCATCCCGCCCCCGCGTCTCATGGCTTGACCCGTCGGTCGGTCCGGCGCCCCGACCCCGCGTCGAAGAAGAGCAGGTGCTCGGCCGCGACGCCGAAGGCCGCCGTATCGCCCGGGGCCGGCGCCGGCAGGTAGGAGGGCAGGCGGGACACCACCTCCTGTGCGTCCGGACGGTCCTCGAGGCGCCCGTAGAGGAGCCGCTCCGCGCCGAGATACTCCGCGAGCTCGACGCGGAAGGAGAACCGGGCGGCCGCAGGGCCATCGGGCGTCGCGGGGCGGAAGTGCTCCGGCCGGAACCCGACGAGCAGGTCGCCGCGCGGCAGCAGGTTCATCGGCGGCGACCCCAGGAACGTCGCCACGAACGTGTCCGCCGGATCGTCGTAGACCTGCGCCGGGGTTCCGACTTGGCGCACGCGTCCCGCGCTCATGATCACGACGCGGTCCCCCATCGCCATGGCCTCGACCTGGTCGTGCGTGACGTAGATGGTCGTCGTGGCGATCTGCTTCTGGAACTTCTGCAGCTCCTCCCGCGCCGTCGCACGCAGCTTCGCGTCGAGGTTGGACAGGGGCTCGTCGAGGAGGAACACGGAGGGGTCACGCACGAGCGCCCGGGCCAGAGCCACCCGCTGCCGCTCGCCGCCGGAGAGCTGCCGCGGCTTGCGGTCGAGCAGGCGCCCGATCCCGAACATGGCCGCCGCGCGCTCGACCTTCTCCCGGTGAAGTCCACGCGGGACGCGTTGCGCCTTGAGGGGAAAGGCGATGTTCTTGTAGACGGTCAGGTGGGGGTACAGGGCGTAGCTCTGGAAGACCATGGCGATGCCCCGCTCCCGCGCGGAGAGGTGGTTCACGACGCGTCCGCCGATCCGGATCTCCCCCTCCGTAGGAGCCTCGAGGCCGGCGATCATCCGGAGCACGGTCGTCTTGCCCGACCCGGAGGGGCCGAGGAGGACCAGGAACTCCCCCTCGCGGGTCTCGAGGTCCACGCCGTCCACGGCGGCTTCGGCGCTCCCCGGATAGCGCTTCGTCAGCGCGACGGTCTGGACGATGGCCATGGGAAGAGAGCCTGCTACACCTTCCACTTCGCGAAGATGCGCCGCAGCTCCCCGTCGGCGACGCGGGCGGCCTCCCGGGGCGTCACCTGCTCGCGGGCCACGCGGGCGAACATCGTCGGGATGACGAAGGTGTTGAAGACCTCGTCGATCGCGGCGTTCGCGTACCCCGGGTAACCGATGTTCGTCGACCACTCCAGCACGTCCGCCAGGACCGCGTACTTGTCGGCCGGCTGCGCCTTCGCGTCGGAGGCGATGCGGGCGGCCAGATCCGGCACGGTCGAGGGATAGCAGGGAAAGTTGTAGAGCTCGCTCTCGCGGAAGACGGTTCCGAACGCGTCGACGAGGTCGACGAGGAACTGTTTGGCCCCGTCCTGGTTCTCGGCGAACTTCCAGATCACGTAACAGTTCATGACGTGCTCCGCGGCGATCCGCCGGACGGGCCCGCGCAGCGCTGGGCGGAGAGCGATCCTGGGGGACAGCGCCGGGTTCTCCTTCTCCGCGGTCCGCGTGACGGAGATCGCGTTGCAGACGAAGGAGGCCCGGCCCGCCAGCATCATCCGGTTGTTCGAGGCCGGCTCCCACGTGAAGATCTCGGGCGTCATCGCCTCCTTGTAGAGGGCGCGGGCATACTCGAGCGCGGCGACCGTCTCCGGCGAGTCGAGCACGACCTTCCCGGACTCGTCCTGCTCCGAACCGCCGAAGGACCAGAGGAGGCCGCGCAGCGCCATGTTGGAGTCGATCTCCTGGGACATGCCGATTCCGACGGGGTTTCCCGAACGCCTCTTGATCGCCCCGCCGCCCACGCGCAGGTCCTCCCAGGTGTCCGGACCCGTCGGGTACCCGGCTCCTTTCCAGAGGTCCACGCGGTAGTTGCCGGGGTCGGGAACGTACGAATCGGAGAACGCGTAGCGCTTCCCCGTGCGGGGGTTGAACGTCGACCGCTCGGCCAGCGGGATCATCTTGCCGTACTTCCGCTCGACCGCCTCGACGACCTCTCGGTGGTCGATCACCTGCGCCTCGAATTGCGCCGGCGGCGACATGAAGAGGAAGAGGTCGTGCCCCTTGCGCGCCGCCGCCTCAGCGGCGCCTCGCGCGTTCACCTCCGTGGACGCCATGTGATCGACGGTGACCGTCGTCCCGTTCTTCTCTCCCCACTCCTTCGTGAAGACGTCGTCGAACCAGCGGTCGTAGCCCGGAATGAAGTGGCTCCACTGGAGGATCTTCAGCGTCTTGCGGGACGCGGCGGCGGATGGACCGCGCGTCTTGCACGCGAAGGAAGGCAGCGCACCGGCCGCGAGAGCCGTGCCCGCCGCCCGGACGAAAGCTCGACGCGTCGTGCGGGTCAAGCCCGGTCTCTCATGAATCGGCGCAAGTCTATAATCGGGCAGTGCCCACCCTCGACCCCGGTTCCCCTTTTCCTCGCGTCGCTCTCCGGGACGAATCGGGACGTCCGGCGGCTCTCCCCCGCGGCGAGACGCTCTTCATCTTCTTCAAGACGACCTGCCCGACGACGGAGATGACCTGGCCGCACCTCGAGCGGATCCGGCGGCTCGCGGACGGCGGGGGGCTGCGCGTCGTCCCCGTGTCTCAGGATGGGCCGGATGAGACGGCCGCGTTCCACCGCCGCACGGGGCTGGAGGCGGACACGCTCTTCGACCCGGAGCCCTGGGAGGCGTCCGCGGCGCTCGGGCTGTCGAGCGTGCCGGCCTTCTTCCTCGTGGGAGAGGACGGGGTGATCCGGGAGACGGCGTTGGGATTCCAGAAGCAGAAGATGGAGGCGTTCGCCGCGCGCGCGGCGGCGCTCGGTGGGCGGCCGTATCGGGGCTTGTATCCGCCCGGGGAGACGGTCCCGGACGTCCGGCCTGGCTGATCCTCGAGAAACGCCGACAGTTAGCCGGCGCGGGCGGTTCGATCCAAATCGGTGACACACATGCCAAGACCCTCGACACTCGGTGAATTGAAAGCGTCCGGCTACCGCGCCCGCGGGGTCAAGGACGAGCTGCGCGAAAACCTCCGCGCGGCGCTCGCGCGCGGGGAGAACCCCTTTCCGGGGATCCACGGGTACGAGCGGACGGTCCTCCCCGCGCTGCACAACGCGGTCCTGGCGCGGCACGATCTTCTCCTCCTCGGGCTGCGCGGGCAGGCGAAGACCCGCCTCCTGCGGATGCTCGTCAACCTCCTCGATCCCGAGGTCCCGGCGATCGCAGGAAGCCCCCTCAACGAGGACCCCCTCGCGCCGATCACCAAGTTCGGCCGCCGGACCATCGAGGAGCTCGGGGACCGGACGCCGGTCTCCTGGCTCACGCGCGAGGAGCGGTATCGGGAGAAGCTGGCGACGCCCGACGTGACGATCGCGGACCTCCTCGGCGACATCGACCCGATCAAGGCGGCCAACGAGCGGCGCTCCTACGCCGACGAGGAAGTCATCCACTACGGGATCATTCCCCGGACGAACCGGGGCGTGTTCGCGATCAACGAGCTCCCGGACCTCCAGCCGCGGATCCAGGTCGGCCTCCTGAACATCCTCGAGGAGCGGGACCTGCAGATCCGCGGCTTCCCCGTGCGGATCCCGCTCGACATCCTGCTCGTGTTCTCCGCGAACCCCGAGGACTACACGAACCGCGGCAACATCATCACGCCGCTGAAGGACCGCATCTCCTCGCAGATCCTCACGCACTACCCGGACGACGTGAAGACCGCGGCGCGGATCACCGCGCAGGAGGCCTGGGTCGATCGCAGAGACTCACCCGAAGTGGAGATCCCCGACTTCTTCCGGGAGCTCCTCGAGGAAGTCACCTTCGCCGCGCGATCGAGCGAGTTCGTCGACCAGTCGTCCGGAGTCTCGGCGCGCGTGCCGATCTCCGCGATCGAGGTCCTCGCGTCGAACCTCGAACGCCGGGGTCTGCGCACCGGCGAGCCGCGCGTCTTCCCCCGCCTGTGCGATCTCCCCGCCTGCCTCCCGGCGATCACCGGCAAGGTGGAGATGGTCTACGAGGGCGAGCAGCAGGGCGCCGAGGTCATCGCGAAGCGGCTCATCGGGACGGCCGTCAAGAAGGTGTTCGACGCCAAGTTCCCGGCGCCCGACTCGGGGCGCCCGACGCAGCGGCGCCGCGACGAGGAGAACGGCTCCGAGGAGCCCGGCGGTCCCCGCCGCGCCCGCGCCTCCTCCGCGCCGCCGCCCGAGAGGATCCACCCCCTCTACGAGGCCATCGTCGAGTGGTTCGCGGCGGGCAACCGCCTCACGATCTCCGATGACGCGCCCTTTGCCGAGCACGTGGCCGCCCTCGAGTCAGTCCCCGGTCTCAAGAAGGCCGTCGAGGAGCGGTTCTCTCCCGCCTCCCGGGAGGAGCTGGCCGTCGGCATGGAGCTCGTCCTCGAGGGGCTGACGCAGCACCTGAAGGTCGCGCGGGAAGACCTCGACTCGCGGGTCTCCTACACGGAGATGCTCAAGTTCAACCTGGTCAAGAGCCGGACGAACTGACGGGAGCGTCCGCGGCGCCGCCGATGTCCTCGCGTCCTTCCCTCCGTTCCCGCGTCGGGGGCGGCGACGCGGTCCTCGGCTGCTTTCTGACCTGGCCCTCTCCCGGCGTCGCGGAGCTCGCCGCGATGGCGGGCTTCGACTTCGTCGTCCTCGACGCCGAGCACGGGTTCTTTTCCATCGAGTCGATCGAGGCGATGGTCATCGCGTGCGACGCGGCCGGCATCCACGCCGTCGTCCGGGCGCCCTCTCCCGCTTCGGACCAGGTCGCCCGATACCTCGACGCGGGCGGCGGAGGGACGCTCTTTCCCCGCATCGAGGGCGCGGCCGGGGCGCGCGCGGCGGCGTCGAACGTGAAGTTTCCGCCGGACGGTAAGCGGGGCCTCGGCGGCGTCCGCGCCAACCGCTACGGCACGGCGCCGCTCGACCGCTTCGTCGCGGAGCAGAACGCCGCCACGCTCGTCGCCCTCCAGATCGAGACGCCCGGCGCCCTCGCGGAAGTGGAGGAGATCGCCGCGCTGCCCTCCGCCGACGTGCTGTTCGTCGGGCCGAACGACCTGTCCCAGGCGCTCGGCATCCCGGGCAACTACGAGGACGCCCGGTACGTCGCCGCCGTCGAGCGCGTGGCCGCCGCCGCCTCCGGGGCGGGCAAGGCGGCGGGGATCATGCTCCGCTCGCGCGACCAGATCCCCGGGCTCCTCCGGATCGGCTACCGATTTTTCACGACCAGCGACCGGGCCCTCCTGTTGGAGGCCGGACGCGCCTGGCGGGCCGCGCTGGCGCGGCCGTAAGATCGTCGCGCCGATGCGCTACCGGTACGCGGAGTTCCCCGCCGACCTGCTCCGCCGCCTCCTGACGTTCCAGGAGCTCACGCGCCTCTTCCTGCAGCTCGTCCTTCAGACGGGCGGCGACGTCGAGGAGGCGCTGCGCTGGATGCAATACCTGCAGGACCGCGGCATCATCGACGAGTCCATCGACCTCGAGGCGTTCCGCCAGGCGCTCGAGAAAAACGAGGTCGTCGAAGAGCGCGACGGGAAGCTGTCCCTTTCCGCGGCGGGCGAGCGCAGGATCCGGAAGGCCGCCCTCGAGGAGATCTTCACGTCGCTGTCGAAGGCGGGGGCGGGGTATCACGCGATTCCCCGGGCGGGCGGCGGCGGCGAGCTCCTTCCGGAGACACGCCCCTACGAGTTCGGCGACAACCCGACGGCCATCGACGGGACCCGCACGATCGGGAACGCCGTGCGGCGGGACGCGGATGCGATCACTCTCACCCCCGAGGACTTCGAGGTCCACGAGGAGGAGCACCTCACCTCGTGCGCGACGGTGCTCGCCATCGACATCTCGCACTCAATGATCCTGTACGGAGAGGACCGCTTCACCCCCGCGAAGAAGGTCGCTCTGGCGCTCGTCGAGCTGATCCAGTCGAAGTACCCGAAGGACTCGATCGAGGTGATCCTCTTCGGCGACGACGCGCGCCGCGTTCCGATCGCGGAGATCTCCCGCACGGAGGTCGGGCCGTTCCACACGAACACGAAAGCAGGCCTCCTGCTCGCCCGAAAACTCCTGCAGCACCGCAAGAACCCCAACAAGCAGATCTTCCTCATCACGGACGGTAAGCCCTCCGCGATCTGGGAACGGGGCCGGCTCTACAAGAACCCCTTCGGGCTCGACCTGAAGATCGTCAACCGCACACTGGAAGAGGCCGACGCCTGCCGGCGCGACGGCATCACGATCACCACCTTCATGATCGCGACGGACAGCTACCTCGTGGACTTCGTGGACAAGCTCACGAAGATCAACCGCGGCCGAGCGTACTACGCGTCGCCCTACAACCTCGGCGAGTTCCTCTTCACCGACTACATCCGGAACCGCAAGAAGTTCCTCCATTGACCGCCTGGGCCGTCGCGCTCGCCGCGGCCGCCCTGCTCGCGGTGATCCTCTTCGGCCCGCGGGTCCTCATCAGCCGCGCCCAAAACGGGCTCGCGCGAAACCTCATGGACAGCAAGGGGGCCGCGCTGCGCCTCCTGACGCGCGCGGAGATGGTGGCCGGAGCGTACCGGCGCATCCCCGGCGTGCTCGCGTTCGAGGCCGACGTCCTCGCGTTCACCGGGGTCCACGGCGACTCGTGCGTGCTCCCGATGGCGAGCGTGCAGAAGATCGCCACCGGACGGCGGCTTGCGGCCGGTCGGATGCTCTTCCGGCGGGAGGTGGTGCGTTTAACGCGGACGGACGGCGAGGAAGTCGAGTTCGTCGTGTCGCCCGCTTCCGCGCACGCCTGGAGAAGCCACCTCGGCCTCTGGGCGGGGCGCGAGCGGCAAGCCGCCGCGGAGACGGTGACACCGGGCCGCTGAGATTCCGGCCTGCTATCCTGAACGCGTGAGCCGTTCGCGGAGTCATGCCGCGGCATTCCTCCTGCTGGCCAGCGCGACGGCGGGGCTCGCGGCGCCGGCGCCCCCAAGGACCCCGCGGCCGAATCGAGCGACTGCGACAGCGCGCCGCGTCCGGCCGCCGGCGCTCCGCCCGGGCGCCGCGCGCGTCATCGGGAACGACGAGCGCCGCTACGTCGGGGAACCGATCTCACTGGATCTCAAGGACGCGGACATTCGCGACGTGCTCCTGACCTTCGCGAAGCTGGCCCGGATGAACATGGTCATCGACCCGGAGGTGAAGGGCACCGTGACCGTCCGACTGGAAGACGTCCCGTGGGATCAGGCGCTGGACGTGATCCTGAAGTCCAACGGCCTCGGCTACGTGATGGAGCACACCGTCGTGCGGGTGGCTCAGCCGGGCAAGCTCGCGCCGACTCCGTAGGCCCGGAGGGCGTTTGACTCGACGTACGTAATCTCGTACGATTGGGCTCGTGGGTCATCTATGACGACTCTGACAGCGAGCGAAGTCCGCGCGAACCTGTATCGCCTGCTCGATCAGACTGCGGAGACACACGAGCCGATCCAGATCACCGGGAAACGAAACCACGGCGTCCTGATCGCGGAGGAAGACTGGAGGGCGATTCAGGAGACGCTCTACCTCCTGTCGATTCCCGGGATGCGGGAGTCGATCCGGAAGGGTCTTCGGACTCCCGCTCGCCAGCTCTCTAAAAAGCCCGGTTGGTAGGCTCCGCGGCCCCCTGGCGAGTCCTCTTCACCAGGCAGGCGCAGAAGGATGCGCGGAAGCTGGACTCCGCGGGGTTGCGAGCGAAAGCGGAGGCGCTCCTGGCGATCCTGCGAACGGATCCGCTGCAGGATCCCCCGCGGTTCGAGAAGTTGGTCGGGGACCTATCCGGCGCCTACTCCCGCCGGATCAACATCAAACACCGGCTCGTCTATCAGATCCTCAGGAAGGAACGCGTCGTCAAGGTGCTTCGCATGTGGACCCATTACGAGTAGTCTTTTTTCCCGTGCAAGGCCCGTCTCTGCTGTGGGGTAGTTGAATTGGTACAACGTCCGGCTGTTAACCGGAAGGTTGGGGGTTCGATTCCCTCCCCCACAGCCAACACGTCGGCTTTGCTTGCTCGGGTACCCCTCGCTGCGCTGCGCCTCCCGCGGCGCGCGCCTCCTCCCTCGGTTACTTCGGGAGACTTCCCGCGCCGCGAGTGCTGAAAGGCCTCCCTTCGGGAGACTCCTCGCGTCGCGAACGAAGGCCCACGCCTCGGTTACTTCGGGAGACTTCGCGCGCCGCGAATGCTGAAGACTGACCCCATAGTGATAGATTCCGCGGTATCCCAGACGATCGCGGAGAGGAGACACACGCGATGCGCAGGCGGCCAAGCAGAAACGTCCTCGGCCTTTCTCTGCTGAGCCTGGCGCTTCCGCCGGTCTCGCTTCGGGCCCAGAACGTCATGGTGAGCGCGGGCACCGTCGAGGACCGCCGGACCACCGGACAGTTCTTCGGGGGCCTCGAGATCGAGCTGAAGCTGGCCGGCGACGACCTCGCCGACTCGAAGGCGGCCCGCGTGATCGTCGCGAAGGCGCTCGACGCGACGGGACGCGACCTGCTCCCCGAGTCGGGCCGCGAGCCGGACTTCTCCGACTCCGCAAACTCGACGATGAAGGTGAGCCTGAAGAACCCGGCCCGAGGGGCCGCCGCGATCCGGGAAGTCTCCGGCGAGATCCAGCTCTTCATGCCGGCGCGCGATCCCGCGGCGACCGCGGTCG
>Ga0136614_10000714_pt1 | contig 17742 bp, 17 predicted proteins | sample AntDrymUQ2792106_2_FD_106643 | JGI IMG/M metagenome (GOLD analysis project Ga0136614, IMG submission 106643) | Polar desert sand microbial communities from Dry Valleys, Antarctica - metaG UQ279 (21.06) | ecosystem: Environmental > Terrestrial > Soil > Desert | place: Antarctica: Dry Valley... | reverse complement strand
TTATTGTGGGATGTGCATGTGAGCCGATTGATTGCGGATGCGATCGCTCGGTTCGGTCAGCTTCGTCACACCTATGTGGGTGTAGGATGGGTTCCGAGTGCCGATCTGGAACTCTTAACTCAGCGGCTAAAACAAGCCTCCAAGGAGATCCTGATCGAGGCGATTCCTATAGAGCGTTCAGGAAATCATCCAAATGTCCCGGTTGCCTTGCGAAATCCCGGTTTTCTCGCCCCGTTTGAATTGCTGGTCAATACATATGCCCGGCCCCGTTACAATGAACTCGATCCCACGATTATGATTGCAGTTACTTTTCCTCTGCTCTATGGAGCAATGTTTGGCGATGTGGGACATGGACTGGTGTTGGCTGCCTTTGGCTGGTTGCTATCCAGGAGGACAAGCCTGGGAGGACTCCTGATCGCCTGCGGCTTGAGCGGCACAATCTTCGGGTTTCTCTTTGGCAGTATTTTCGGGTTTGAAGAGATACTGCCGCATCATCCATTCTTTGGCCAATTCGTTTTGATACAGCCAATGCACAGTATCATCCAGATATTGGCCATTGCGATAGGAGCTGGAATTGTGCTGCTCAACGCAGGTATTTTGCTCAATATGTATACTGCGTTGAGGTCGCGGAATTGGGGTCGGTTCCTTTTTGACTCGAACGGGATATTCGGATGGCTCTTGTATTTGGCTTTCCTTATCCTCATCGGTCAGATTTTTGGTAATCTGCTTGCGGGTATTTCTATATTCCCGAGGTTTGTTCTTGTCATTGCTGGTATAGTGTTCGTGATCGGGATACTGGTGGCGGTTGTATTCTCACACCCCTTGCAGCATTGGATGGAAGAAGGTCATTTCGTGGTTGAAGGTGGTTGGGGTATATTCGCTGTCCAATCGCTCGCTGAGATACTGGAAAAGGTAATCAGCATGTTCAGCAATACCATGTCGTATGTACGCGTCGGTGCATTTGCCATCGTTCATGCCGGTTTTACTGGAGCCGTATTTGTCATAGCACGCTTGTTAAGCGGCGGAGAAGATGCAGGATTTGCATACTGGACTACTGTTGTGTTAGGGAATCTCTTTGTCATTGGTTTGGAGAGTTTCATCGTCGCTATTCAGACCATGCGTCTCCATTACTATGAATTCTTCAGCAAGTTCTTCCAGGGTGGGGGCTCGCCTTACGAGCCGCTGGCCCTTGCGACGGCGAAAGAAAAGTAACAGAATTACGATATAAGCAATATTCCATAATCTAAAAGGAGAAGAAAGATGATCAAAATTGTTATTGTGACACTGGCAACCCTGATACCTCTGGCGCCGGTTGTAATGTACTTTGTGAGCCTGCGCAGTAATAACCCGCTAAAAGCCACAAAGGATTTGGTGTTTGCGTTCAAGGGCTACAACGTGTTTCTGATTCTGATGGCTCTAGGCATAGGAGTCGTTTGGCTCGTTTCGCCTCAGACAGTCCTGGCGGCAGGCGCATTCGCGCAGGAAGCGGCGGCTGATCCGTATGCGTCACTGGCAGCAGGCATCTCTACTGGCCTGGCGGCCCTCGGGGCTGGTGTTGCGGTAAGCGGCACCGGGGCGGCGGCGATCGGCGCGATTGCCGAGAAGCCCGAGGCTTTGGGCCGTTCGCTCATCTTCGTGGGGCTTGCAGAAGGTGTTGCCATCTACGGTCTGCTCATCGCCTTCCTGGTGCTGTTTGGGTAGGAAACGATGAAGGTCCTGGTGATTGGCCATCCTGATGCCGTACTGGGGTTCTCTCTCGCAGGCGTGGGCGGGCGAGTGGCTACTACGGCGGCTGAAGTGAATCAGGCGTTGGATGCTGCCCAGGCCTCGAAGGATGTGGGCATTGTCCTTGTAACTCAGGATGTTGCTGAATTGATTCCTGCTCGAATGGAACATCTTAAACTGCGCAGCACGATTCCTCTGGTGGTCGAGATTCCATCTCGAGACGGTGCTCCAGAAGGCCAGGCATCCCTTGGTGAAATTGTTCTTCGTGCAATTGGGATAAAGTTATAAATCTTTCTGCCCCATTCGTCATTGAGCGCAGAAAATAGATTGGATAGTTTATTTATGAAAACTGAAGTACAAGATATTGAGATGCTGGCGCGCGCTATTCTGACAGAAGCACGCGATGAAGCGGATCAAATAAAAGCTGAGGCAAAGGAAAAGGTGGATGCCATCCGAAAGCGGGCGCAGGAACAGGCCGAAGAGGAACGCAAAGCCATCCTTGAGCGCGGCCAGCAGGACGCGGAACGCCTTCGCAGTCAGGCAATGGCAACGGCTCAATTGAAGGCCCGTTCATTGCAACTCGCGCATCGTGAACAATTGCTTGATCGCGTGTTTAAGGCTGTGAAAGAAAAACTGTCTGAAGTTCAAAAGCGCCCGGATTATGAGCAGATCGCCGCGCTGTTACTTCGCGAAGCATTAAGTCAATTGAAAGTCACTAAAGCTGAAGTTAGAGCAGACGAATCAACACAAAAAGCCTTAAAAAAGATGGGTGTGCTGGATGAAATTTCCAAAGAGCTCAAGGGGGAGTTCACGCTAGGCAAGGCACTGGAGGAAGGCACAGGAATTGTGGTGGATGCCGCAGACGGCAAGATACACTATGACAACACTTTGAAAACCCGCTTAAACCGTTTGCAAAGCACGCTCCGCTCCTCGGTCTATAAGGTGTTGATGGGAGAAAAGGTATGAGCGAACAAGTAGGAAATATAACCTGGATCAGCGGTCCCGTAGTCCGTGCCCGTGGATCCCGTCACGTGGGTATGCTTGAGCTGGTCGAGGTCGGCGAGGAACGGCTCGTCGGTGAAGTGATCGGTCTTAGAGGGGATGTCATTACTGTGCAAGTCTATGAAGAGACTTCCGGTATGCAGACGGGTGCGCCGATCTATGGCACCGGTTTGCCCTTGTCAGTTGAACTGGGACCCGGTTTGATTCAAAGCATTTATGATGGTGTGCAACGCCCACTTCCGTTGATTGAAAAAGCAATGGGTTCATTCATCAGTCGCGGCGCCCGCTTCGACCCTATCAGCCGCGAGAAGAAATGGAAATATACACCCCAGGTAAAAGTTGGCGATGAAGTCAAAGGCGGTATGGTTCTTGGCGTTGCCATGGAGACAGATACCTTCGAACACCGCGTTATGGTCCACCCTGATGATGCAGGAACGATCACATGGGTTGCCGCCGCCGGTGAATATACAGTGACTGACCCCATTGCCAAACTTAAATCTGGTAAGCAAGAAAAAGAATTGACCATGCTCCAGCGCTGGCCTGTTCGCCGACCGCGCCCATTTGTTAGACGTCGCCCAGCGAACACTCCATTGATCACGGGTCAGCGGGTGCTGGATACTTTCTTCCCCATAGCCAAGGGCGGCGCGGCAGGCATTCCGGGTCCGTTTGGTTCGGGTAAGACGGTCACCCAGCATAGCATTGCGAAATGGGCGGACGCGCAAGTCATCGTCTATATCGGATGCGGCGAACGCGGCAACGAAATGACCGAAGTGTTGCAGGAATTCCCGCATCTTGTGGACCCGAGATCTGGTCGCCCCTTGATGGAACGCACCGTGCTGATCGCGAACACATCCAATATGCCTGTTGCAGCCCGCGAAGCGAGCATCTACACAGGTATTACCATCGCAGAGTATTACCGTGATATGGGATACAGCGTCGCTCTTATGGCGGATTCAACCTCCCGCTGGGCTGAGGCGCTGCGTGAAGTATCAGGTCGTCTCGAAGAAATGCCCGCAGAAGAAGGCTATCCTGCTTATTTGGCAGGTCGTCTCGCGGAATTTTACGAGCGAGCCGGTTATGTGGATAATTTGAACGGCACGGAGGGATCTGTCAGTATCGTGGGTGCGGTATCACCTCCCGGTGGTGACTTCTCTGAGCCAGTGACCCAACATACGAAACGCTTCATTCGGTGCTTCTGGGCGCTGGATAAATCACTGGCTTCTGCACGTCATTTCCCTTCCATCAACTGGCTGGACAGCTACAGTGAATATGTTGAGGATGTTGCGGATTGGTGGCGCGAGAAGGTTGGCAAGGACTGGCTTGGAATGCGTAACCGTGCCATGGAATTGCTGAGTGAAGAAAGCCGCTTGTCCCAGATCGTTAAGCTGGTGGGCCCGGATGCTCTCCCCGATGCGGAGCGGATGGTGCTTGAAACATCCCGACTCCTACGCGAAGGCATTCTGCAACAAAACGCGATGGACACAGTGGACGCTTATTCATCCGTCGAAAAGCAGATTCGCATGCTTGAACTCGTCCTTTACTTCCATGAACGCGGTATGAATATCGTCAAACGCGGCGCCCCGATTTCGTTGATCCATGACCTGCCCGTAGTGGATACGTTGATCCGTATGAAATCCGTCGTGTCGAATGAAGAATTGAACAAGATGGAAGATATTCAAAAGGCAATTGACGAGCAAATGAGTCAATTAGATGCGGAGTACAGATGAGCGAAGTAACAGTACAAGGCGGTCAGGAAGTCATTGGTGTTGGCCGCATCGAAGGCCCCATCATGGTCGTCGAGGGCGCGGCGAACGTCAGTTATGACGAAGTGGTTGAAATTCAAGATTCAAGAGGACAGCTCCGACGCGGACGCGTGCTTGAAGTTGGAGAAGGGGTGGCGGTTGTGCAGGTGTTTGCCGGTTCCACTGGCTTGTCCATTGACGGAACCCGCGTTCGTTTTCTTGGCACCACGTTACACATGCCGGTCGCCGAAGAAATGCTCGGACGCATCTTCGATGGTTTGGGCAACCCGATTGACGGTGGTCCCGAACCGCTAACAGATCGTTACGCGGACGTGAACGGCCAGCCGATCAACCCTACCGCACGTGTTTATCCGCGTGATTATATACAGACAGGCATTTCAGCCATTGATGGATTGAACACACTCCTGCGTGGTCAGAAACTGCCCTTGTTCTCCGGGGCGGGTATACCACATGACCAGTTGACGGCGCAGATTGTCCGTCAGGCGACTCTCGGCAGGGTGGCTGGCGCGCCACAGAGCGAAAGCGAACAATTCGCCATTGTGTTTGCCGCAATGGGCGTGAAGAACGATGTGGCAGATTACTTCCGCCGTTCATTTACCGAAAGCGGAGCATTGACCCGTGTGGCAATGTTTCTCAACCTTGCCGATGATCCCCCAGTGGAGCGTATCGTTACCCCGCGCGCTGCATTGACGTTGGCTGAATTTCTTGCTTATGAACGCGGCATGCATGTGTTGGTGGTTCTTACCGATTTGACCAATTATGGCGAGGCCCTGCGCCAGATTTCGAACGTGCGCGGTGAAGTGCCCAGCCGAAAAGGTTATCCGGGTTATTTGTATAGTGACCTGGCGTCATTGTATGAACGCACGGGTCGTATTCGCACCAGCGAAGGGTCCATTACCCAGATTCCGATCCTTACGATGCCCAATGACGACATTACGCATCCCATGCCTGACCTGACCGGTTATATTACAGAGGGCCAGATTGTGCTTGGGCGTGAGTTAAACTTTGCAGGTGTATATCCACCGATCACCGTGTTGCCGAGCCTTTCCCGTTTGATGAAAGATGGGATTGGCAAGGGGCGCACCCGTGACGATCATCCTCGTTGGGGCGCACAGTTGTACGCCGCGTACGCCAAAACCCAGGATATCCGTGCATTGGCATCTGTTATTGGTGAAGAGGAATTAAGCGAGGTGGACCAGAGATACTTGAAGTTCGGGCGCGCCTTCGAGCGCGAATTTGTCAACCAGGGTTTCACTGAAAACCGCACAATTGAACGGACGCTCGAAATTGGCTGGAAACTCCTCTCCATGTTACCGAAGAATGAGCTCACCCGTGTAACCCTGGAGGAGATCGCACAATATTACAAAGGCGAAGATGCCACAAATTAATGTTCCCCCCACCCGCACGAACCTGATCCGTCTGAAGAAGGACCTTCGCTTCGCGCGTGAAGGGTATGAGATCCTTGATCGCAAGCGCGAGGCGCTTACGGGCGAACTGGTTCGCGTGGCAAAGGAAGCCGACGCTATTCAAAAGGAAGTGTGGGCTTTGCTTGAAACCGCCTACAATGCGATGGAAAAGGCTCGCCTGGTGATGGGAAGCGATCACGTGGAATGGGCGGCGCTCGCCGCCAACAAAACAGTGGATGTCCATCTCCGGTTGCGCGGTATCATGGGTGTTGCAATTCCCCAGATCGAAGCGCGCGGCGAGCCTCCGAAACTGCTTTATAGCCCCGGCGATACCGCCGCCGCTTTGGACGAAGCCAGTGCCGCGTTCCGCGAAGTGCTGCTCCGTGTTCCTCAACTCTCGATGCTCACTTCCGCAGTATGGCGCCTCGCAAACGAATTACGCAAAACCCAGCGCCGTGTGAACGCACTCCAGCATATCTTCATTCCCCAGTATGAAAGTACGGTGGCATTCATTATCAGTTCGCTGGAGGAGCGCGAGCGCGAAGAGACTTTCCGGTTGAAGTTGCTCAAGGTTAGAATGGCAGGAAAATAGAATTCTATATAAAGCGCGTGCTACATAAAGACCGCCAGTAGATTTACTTATCCACCTGGCGGTCTTTGTGATTCATAATGAATGGTCTATTTCTTTTTATTTGATTCCAACGAAATTTCGCGCGGCTCCACCATACCCCAACGGGATGCTCCCAGATAGAGAATATCCAATACAAGATCTTCGTAGCGGATTCCCTCAGATTTGCTTTGCAGACAAAGGTCACTATAATCTGGCGTGAGGCCAGGCAGAGTATTGATCTCCATCACACGTGGATTGCCCTGTTCATCAAGGCGGATGTCTGTGCGTGAGACATCCAGCGCGTACAGTAATTGATGCGCACGCAAGGCAAAGTATTTCAGTTTCTTTTCGAGTTCAGGCTCGATATCTGCGGGGCAAAAATAACCGGGTGCGCCTTCCTCGCCAACCTCCTTCGATTTCGCAGCCTGGCTATATACCAATGGCGTTACTGAACGGGAGCTATCCAGCTCAAGGACTGGGAAGCGATGAAACCCATCTTTTTCGTACCATTCGGGGTGGCGCGAATACAATTTTGCGTCTGCCCGCCCCAGAATACCCACCGTGAACTCACGCCCCGGCAGAAAAGTTTCAACAAGCGCGGGTTGCTGATAGGTGTCAATGATGTACATGGCGCGCTCGCGCAGTTCCTTTTCGTTGTTAACGATGGCATTCATATCCACGCCCATGCCTGTGCCTTCGCGCGCCGGTTTAACGAAAAGCGGAAAATTCAATTCAGGGCGTAGGGGTTCATCTCCGGCACTGAACTCCTGGAAGGGTGCAACAGGCAGTCGTCGGTCGCGCCAGATGCGTTTTGTCAGGGTCTTATCAAGTGAAATGGCGTTGGCCATTATGCGCGAGCCGGTGTATGGGATTTGCATCATTTCCAATAATGCAGGGACCTGCGCCTCACGCGCGTCGCCCCCGAGCCCTTCTGCGATGTTGAAGCAGATGTCAGGTCGTTCTTCTTTGAGGGCGAAGGGAAGCTCTGCATCAGCCTGGATAAAAACGGTTTGGTGGCCATCCGTTTCGAGCGCGGTACGAATCGAGTCGATCGTTTCGATGTGGTCGAAGTCGGCAAAAGCATCCGGTGGAACCCCGTCTGGCTTGGGATGTGAGTCATCCTTGATATTTGCAAGTACGGCGATTTTCCAGCGTCTCTTTATAAGATGACTGGGAGGCTTGTCTTCTTCATAAGAAGGCATTTTTTCTCCTTAGTACGTAAAATATCCGAGCTAGTATAGGCTATATGATAGCGCAAGCTGTGCTGTTGACAAGGGTTTTAAGCACAAAAGATGCGAAAGACATTTGTAACTGGACAATGCTGAGTCTTTCAGGTATTATTAGTTCGCTTGTGCTCCTCCTCACGAAGGCTTGTCCTGAGCTTGTCGAAGGGAGCGTAATCGGAAAATTACACTTATGCCCGGATAAAGAATTATCCGGGTTCTTGTACGCAATAGGAAATTGGGCGCGGAGGCATCATGACAGATCTGATTAAGCCTGAATTCAATACTAACAATATTAGTTCGGCGGAATGGTAAACGCAGGGAAATATTTTCTGGGCAAGCCTCTTCAATATAGCCAATTATCCATCCATGAATAATAGTCATTTTTCAGAATAGCAGGTAGCGTGGCAATGTTCTCCAAAGACCTGGGTATTGACCTGGGTACCATGTTCACCCGTCTCGCCGACAGCACCCAGGTGCTTGTCGAGGAGCCTACGATCGTTGCCATTGAAGCGTATGCGCAGAAGATGGTAGCAGTGGGGCAGGAGGCGCGCGATATGTATGGTCGCGTCCCTGAAAGCATCGAAGTTGCACGCCCATTAAAGAATGGGGTCATCGCGGATTACGAAATCACGGAAACGTTACTTTCCTACCTTCTGCAGCGTGTAAGCGGGTCCATGCGAATCTTCCGGCCACGTGTGATGATCACCGTTCCCTATGGGGTGACCAGCGTGGAGCGCCGCGCGGTCTATGAGGCTGTGCTTGAGGCTGGGAGCCGGGAAGCTTATCTGATCCAGCAGCCCCTTGCCGCCGCATTGGTGTAGACCTGCCGATTGGCTCGCCTTCCGGAAACATGGCGATCTGTCTCGGCGGTGGATGCACGGAAGCGGCTGTCATGGCTATGTATGGGATCGTCTCTGCCGAAACACTCCGCGCGGGTGGCATGGACCTGGATGATGCAATCGTTAGCTATATCCGTAGAAAGTATGGGGTGGTGATCGGTCAGGTTACCGCTGAACAGCTCAAAATGAAGATTGGAGCCGCTGTTCCGCAGGATACCGAAAATAGCATGGAAGTGCAGGGGCAGGACCAGGTTACTGGCCTGCCGCGTCCGGTCACCGTGACAACCGGTGAGATCGTCGAAGCCTTGCAGGAACCACTCAAGGCTGTGATCGAAACAGGCCGCCGCGTGCTCGAGCGGACCCCCCCCGAGCTGGTTGCAGATATTATTGACCGGGGCGTAGCGCTGTGCGGCGGAGGTGCGTTGTTGCGCGGTATTGATAAACTGCTTACCAAATCACTGGGTATTCCCGCCTATCTTGTGGATAACCCAATGACTTGTGCTGTGGAAGGCGCTGTAAAATCCCTGCCCATGTATAACATCCTGAGGAGAAGTCTGCCACAGGTGTAAAAGCAAAACGGCTTTGGAGGAGAAGGCCGTTTTAGTTTCAACGGCAGGGTGTAGAGGCACGGCGAAGCCCTGACTACCTACAGCCGGGTTAGCTCATCCTTGAATTATGAAGATACAGACTGGCGCAAAACTTTTACTTCACGTTCGATGCGAGGTCCCAAGGTGGTTTTTGCCGATTCAAGATCATAGCGAACCTGGAGACGCAACCAAACTGCTGCACTCGTCCCAAAATAACGCGCCAATCGCATGGCAGTATCCACCGTAACAGACCGCTCGCCGTGTGTAATCTGGCTGATACGAATCGGAGATACGCCAATATCCTGAGCAAGACGATATTGGGTTATTCCGAGCGGCTTCATGAAATCTTCTAAGAGTATTTCACCGGGATGAATAGGGGATAGTTTTTTATCCATATCCTACTAATCCAGATAATAGGTCATACGTTGCAAGTGAGTGACGGGGTCAATATACTGGACGTAAACACCATCGGACACGTTCAAGCTGGTAGGCGCATAATTCAAAATTGCCTTGATACCAGCCTTGACAAGTTGCTCGGCCATTTCCTGCGCGGCAGGCGCGGGAACGGTGAGCATGGCAACCTTGATTTTGTGTCCCTTTATTTTTTCAGCCAGGTCGGCGGTATCGAGAATTTCGAAGTCTCCCACTTTTTGCCCCAGCTTTTTAGGGTCGTTATCGAATACCATGCTGATATGGAAGCCGCGATTGCTAAACCCATCATAACGGGCCAGCGCATGTCCCATATCGCCCATGCCGACAATAATCACTTCCCAGACGCGGTCTACCTTTAAGATATCCCGCAATCGCTCAATAAGGAAGGGAATCGAATAGCCGGTCCCCTGCTTGCCAAACTCACCGAATTGTGAGATGTCCTTGCGGATTTGCGCAGCGGAAATACCGACAATCTCACCTAATTCCTGTGAAGAAGTGGTCTGAATCCCCTTATCTGCCAGTCTCTGCAACGCACGTAAATAAATCGGCAGCCTGCCAATGATGATATCGGGGATTTTTTCAGCATTCATATGGTTTCGCCCTCGCAACTGTGAAATTGTGCATTACCGCTTGTCTCATTATTTACTGAACTTTTGAAGTAAATTGTAGCCTGAATTATATACTTCAAATTTAGATTTTATGCGGCACTTTGTAACTCTACCATAAAAAAATAAATTGTACAATTAGCCACAAGTAGGGAAAGTCTGACTATCCTCCGGGTAAATTACTAATTTTTTTACATGTGATGGGTTGATTGTAAAAGACTTTACACTCCGCCCATGCATTCTCAAATTTTATGAGCACCTGGACTTCCCCCAAAAATGCGTCATATCCGCTGACGATAAGCCTGCGCTGCGGGGTGATTGCATCCTCAATGGTCCTCAAAGCTCCAACATGCATTTTGCGGGATTCAGCCGGATCAACCTCCCTGCCCCTGTGATCGATGGAAAACTGGATCGTATTATCCAATGCCGCGGTTGCTGACCGGAGAGGCCCATTATTCAGGCTGTCTATGAGAATTCCACAGATACCCATTAGAACAAGGCATACCAGCATGGGCGCGAGTTTGCCCAACCAGGAAGTGGAAAACACGGCAGAATCACTCAACGGGATCTGCAGGAGACCGGCTAGGGCTACGAAGATCGCGATCCAGATATAAGCTACTACGACCCGTGATGAAAACTCTTCATAATAGGTGTAATGGAGCAGGCCCTGCGTATCGGGTTCCATGAACCCTATCAATCCTGGCGCGATCGTCAGAGGCAGCGAAACAGTAAGCCACGCGAAAATGGACGCGGCAGCAAGCCAAAAAAGAACTGAAAGGATGGAGCGATTCAATCTTGCTGAAAGCCAGCCGGTGAACCCACCCACCAGCATACATGGAATCGCCCCGCCCAGGAACTTTAGCCATGGCAGGAGACCATGAACCTGAGTGAGTATGAAAGCATCAATACCCCATGCAGCTATGGCAAAAGCTAACCCGAGAAATATTCCAAACCAAATTCCATAGATATGCTTGGCACGCAGGACATCGGGACGAGCATTAAGCTCAGATTGCAATGGTTTCATTTTATGGGCTCGTTTTGATCGTTAGGGTGTAGTTTGTATATTGCAGATTTTCTGAAGATTGAATGGCCTGCAAATGAATTTGATAACTTGCCTCACGGTTAACAGCAATCGTTTTCATTTGTCCACCACACGCGATCCTCTGACTGGTAGGCACGTTGTTTTCCAGGATATCTACTTTTAGTGAATTACTTCCTATACATTCGAGGCTTGCGATCACAAGTGTGCTATGGGATGTAAACCCGACCCAATCCTGTGAGTCTCCTTCAGGTGTTGAGACATCGCCATTGTAAATCAATGTACGTGTTCCTGAGGGGTCAAATGTCACATCTGCGATAGGATTTTCAGCCGTATCACTATCCATCCAGGCAGGGACAAGCGTCGGGGTGGGAGGCAGCGGGAGATTCGTCGGCGTTCCCGTTCCAACGATCACGCCTGCCTCCGTTACGATGGGCAGGTTCTCCACCCCATTCGCCTGTACGAAAGCAGCGTTGATCCAACCTTTTCCTTCGGGACCCGCTCCCGCTGGGAATTCGATTTGCAGCCATGTTCCGTTCGCATCCTTGCCCGTGAGAGTGACGGCATCCTGCGGGTTGAGTGTGCCAATGGAATTGAAACCCGTCCCCGGCCCACTACGAATATTTATCTTTTGTTGGATGACCGCGAGGTTCCCGTTATTTGGATCTGCTCCAGCGCCTCCCACTATGGGAACCTCAGGCTGGGTGACCGTTGTAATATATTGCGCAGTCACCCAGCCTCGTCCATCTGCTCCTTGCGGGTACAGGATCTGCCACCAGTTCTCACCCGGGTCTTTGCCAACAATTTCCACCCTCATGTCTGCAGGAATAATTCCCAGCACATTGCTCACAGTCGATGGCTGCGCGCGCACATTGACCTGTGTGGAAGTTATCCCATCCACAGGAGCGAGGGTCGGCTGACTCGTAGGCGCAGGTGGGCCGGATGTCTCGGATGGATGCGGGGTGGGTGTGGGAGCTAAAGTTGATGTGATAACCAATAAAGTGGGGGTTGTTAGAGCTGCACTGTACGCTTGAAAACTGCACCCGGCAAGTAATAAAGTTATGAAAAGAAATATCAGACTTGTGAATTTGGAAGTCACGCACCTATTTTACTGCCTGTTGCAAAAATTGCTAAACTGATGATTCCTGCTGCAGGAAAAAACAAAATTCTGGTTCGATTGAGCGCAGTACTCCGTGAACGATAAAAACACCGCCTGAGGCGGTAATTATGTATACCCCTAATGAGACCTATGTCGAACGGTCTCAACTGAGCGTCGAACAGTTCTTAGCCATGCTTCGGTTTGAAACCTGGAGCAAATTAGAGGAACTGATGATCCCTCTAAAGTGAGACAGGTTTTGACCCGCTTGATTGCGTTGTCGCTCAATCGCAGTTAGTCTATGGAAATTCAAATATTAGCACCGGCCGGCCACTGGGCACCGTGCTGGGAATGATGTGCCGCAAACGGTTTGGGGTGGCGCGCGGGTCGAGCAGGCCATCACGCACAAAGACGAGGAGTTGGTCAAATTGTGATTCGGTGAGGACAATGGGAATGGATAGGGCTGGGTCGAGGCGGACCAGGACAGGAGCCATTGGCCCCAGTGGGCCGCTCAGGTCGGCGGGCAGATTCTGACTGGCAGGAGTGTAATTCAATGCCGAGTCCATTACATTCAGGTGATGGCGAATGGCATCGTCCAAATGCGTGAAGGCTCCGTTGTGCATAAAGGTCGGTTGCACGGCCACATTGCGGAGCGGCGAGGTGCGAAATTTGTAACGGTCAGCAGGGTTGCCGGTGACCTGCTCCAAACCAAAGTCTTCATTGAGGCCTGGCCCATCAAAAGAGGCGTTTGTCAAGGAGGGTGCAATCTGCGGGACCCCAAGCACATGCTCTTGAAAGTCACTGAACATCTCATTGGACTGGCCCGCCACGCTGTGACAGACCGAACACCGGGCCGCGCCAAAGAACAGTAGCGCCCCTTGCTTTTCGGCCAGAGTCAACGCACCCAGTTCGCCGCGCGCAAAACGGTCAATGGGCGCGTTAGCAAAGGTCAGCGTGAATTCAAATTCGGCGATAGCCTGCGCAAACATTCCATAGGTGATCGGCGCTCCGGCTTTGACGGCAGGAAAACTTTTGGCGAACAATTTGCGGTAAGCGGCGGTGGCGTTTAAGCGATTGATGACTTCGGCCCGAATGGCGTCGTTTTCGCCGACGAAATCGAACCCGGCCACTTCATTCCGCTCGGTCGGCGGGATGAAGGCTTGGGCAGTGAGCAAGTGAGGCTGGCCGGAAAGCGTGCGGTCCTCCGGGAGCGGAAACTGGAAACCGGCGCTATTGTCGAAAGGGTCGCCGGAGAGCGCGCCAAAGCGCGAGTTCCACATGAGCCGGGGATAGAAAGCGGTATTGATGACCATGGGCGCGCGGCGCATATTGCGTGGCCCGCCGCGATGCGGCCCTACCACCTCGTTGCTGTCAATGCCAATGGAGATGGATTGGGTATCGCCAAAACCGGCGGTGGGCGAGTGACAGCCCGCGCAGGCATTGTCGTTGTTTAGGCCGGTCAGGGTATCGAACCAAAGATTCCGCCCCAGGTCGGCCAGCGGCATATCCAGGCGGCGGCCCAGCCGTTGCTCTAGTGTGGCCTCTATCCGGCCAGTGAACCCGGCCTGACGCAAGACCGCCTGCAACTCGCTGTCCAGCGAACTGACCTGAGCCGAGGCAGGCGGAGGGGGCGTGGCCGCGATGGAAAGGCCCAACAGACACAGGCTGAGGAAGGTCCAGAGGCAGAGGTGGATGGTGAATGGCTTTGACATGGCACACTTTCCGGGCAAAAGCGCGTCACGCGCAATGCATGAACAGAGTCGAATGGGATTTCAGCTCAATCAAGTTTAGTAAAACGTACGCGTATGAGCACGGACGAACACGGATTGTTTATGCTCCGTGTTCGTCCGTGCGGTGTGCTCAATTCAACTCGCTATTACAGCGGGTCACACGCGAAGATGATGTCAGGGTCGCCGTGGATTTGCTCCCAATTATCGACCGGCGGCCAGAGGTTGGGTTGGGTAAACGTCCAACGCCAATTGAACGTGACACTGTAGTGTGGGCCAGGGCCGGTCAGGACAAAACTATCATTCATGCTGATCGTGGTAAATCCGCTCGGCAGGATCGTCTGGGTGCTGGAGTTGTGATACACGAATTTGTGGACATCGTCATTGCTATCGATGGCAACGCCCTTGATTAGGTTGTTGATGCGAACCACGGTGCTTCCATCCGCCAGCGTGCGGGTGTTGATAATGGCCACGCTCTCGCCCGAGCCTTCGACCGAAACTCCGGCAGGGAGCAGGGGGCATTGGTCAGCGGGGATGGTGAAGCTCGCGGGGCTAGTTTCCACACGATGGTCGGCGGCTGGGGCGGCGGCGGCCGGTGAGACCCCACCGAACAACACCAAGACGAGCAGAACATGAATAATCAGCTTGCGAGAAAGGGACATGGGTTTCTCCTTTGTGGATATTGAATAAATGGGTCAACCGCGTGTGAGGCGGCTATGGGCCAAAACGGACATGGTATTGATTATGCAGGGGTAGTTTTATTTTGTTATTATCCTCCTTCTCGGCATTGCCGGATAAAAAACGCCGACCCGTAAGAGGGTCGGCGTTGAGGAACAGCGTCAATCCTCATATTTGCGGATGCCTTCGTCAGGCTGTAAGGTATTGCTGATAGCTGAACAACATTGACGTACTTAATATGCTTTAGTGTATCACATATATCCAATTAATTTCATTAAGTGTAACCTTTTGAAAGCATGTCTGTTAGGGACAATTCCCATCCTAAAGCTAACCTTGCGGTCAGTTCGACTGTGTTTCCAGTATGACTACTTGATGAAGATAAATTTATCAAATTAGCATCAGATCAATTTGGGGGTAATTCCATTCATAGTAAATTATTGGAAGCTGCCAAATCCATTAATGGTTCAATTGATGATCTGGCTGAGTTATTTGTTCCAGAAGTCCATCATATACTCAGGACTTTGAACCCCTAATGAAACCTATCTCGAACAATCTCAACTGAACGTCGAACAGTTCTTAGCCATGCTTCGGTTTGAAACTCGGATCAGATTAGAGGAACTGACGATTCCCCTAAATCAATTTTGGGCAGTTATCCCGTAGGGAAGATAGTGGACGGATTTGTTGTAAACGTGCCGTAGTGCTCTTCAAACTCTATCTAAAATGCTTCCTGGAATATTGCAGCACTTCGCTAGTTGACAACTGCAAAGATGAAGGACCACTCCTGATATAGAACTCTTCTTTTCCATCTATCTTGAGAAATACGGGGTTTGAACTCGGTTTGCAATCAATCCGAAGAATTTTCTTTCCGCTTAATTCCTTTAATTCCCAATGAATTTGATCGGTATAGTGCCTGCCAATTTTGTCATTTATGAGATTTGCAAAATGGAGCAGGAATTTGTCCTCGTTAGGGAATTGGTCAACTTCTATACCAAGAATTTTGCCAATGTCTTCCACACCAGTTAGCAATGTACCACCTTCAGTATTTAGGAATGCAACAATTGTTTTCAGAGCGCTGTGTTCCATGGCTTTGTCGGGGCGGTTTGCAATGATGTTCCACCGCAGACTGGATTTGAACTCCAGCTTGGCATTTTCTCCTCCGCGGATCAGTCTTTCTTCTTCAGTCATCACCGGTTCTATGGGTTTCTGTCGATAAGGCTTCTTACCCAGTGTTCTTTCATTTGCTATGGGTTTCTCAGGCTTCTTGTAATAGTGTTGTGGAAACTGTTTTTCCTCAGCAGTTTTTACACTGACCTGGCTACCATCCCCGACTTTTGTATATCCAAAAGAAACTTCAGGATAAGTTGTATCAATTCGCATGAGTTGATCTTTGACGCGTTTGCGGCCTTCAATGGCAAACTCCAAAACCATCTCTATATCTTCTGTGGAGGCTATACCTGAGGGGAACAGGATTTTCATTAATCCGGAGAACGTTTTGTTGACGCCATCTCGGTCGCGCGTGGAGATCTCATCGGATAGACGGAAGTGTTCCTGGTAATGCTGGGTGTAATCGTAGGTTCGCAACTTGCGGAGAATTTCAGCCAGATAATCCACTACAAAACCGTAGCCAGCAGTGAACATTTCGCCGCGGATGATCTCCACCTCCCAACCTGGGATGTAGAAATGGATGCGATCTAGAAAGGCTGAGTCATAGTACTGCACCGGGAGTTCCTCGAAAAGATCCGTGTGCATGAGCATATAATCAAGCTCGTGTGCGGTATTCCCCACGAACACTAGCGAGGCTTCCGCACCAATCGTCTCGATCCCACGCGAGAAGGTTTTGTTGGCCATGTAGTTTTTGAGGATATCCACCAGGGCCTTATTAGCTGTTTTCTTCTTTCCCGCGAATTCGTCAAAGGCAACTATGTCCCAGTATCCGACAAGCCCAATCCGGCCTGTTGCATTGTTTACAAATAATTTTGGGACGGTCACCTCACCACCTGAAATCAGGATTCCGTGCGGGGAGAAGTCGGAGTAGATATGGGATTTGCCAGTGCCTTTTGGTCCCAATTCGATCAGGTTGTAATTGCGTTCACAGTAAGGGACAAGACGCATCAGCTGGAATAATTTAGCGCGCAGACTGAATTTTGCGGGGTTGAAGCCAATGCTTTGGATAAGTAAATCAATCCACTCATCGAGGGTGAACTGTTTGCGAGCATGCAGATAATGATCGAAATCAAAATGTGACATCTGGATCGGCTTGATCGAAGACAAGATCCAGGGAACTACGCGCTGGTCTTCTGTGTACCTATATTCGATTTCTGAAATGCACCAAACTCCGCTCACTAACAGCTTTTCGTGGTTCTTAACCGTGTCTGAATCAACCAATACCTTGTTAATTGCAAGATTGGAGAAGGCGGCTTCATAGGTGTCGTTCTTTTCGTTCAACGCCACACTGACTTTGTCAATGACCCGATGACGCCCCTTCTCACGGATAATGGACTTGACCAGGTTGGCTTCGTTACGGTGGACATAATGAGCTCTAATGATCTCTTTGACGGTTTCGATTCCAGATTGCAGACTGGCTTCATCCGAAGTAGCACAATATTGCCCGAGCAAATATTCGAGCACATAGGTCGGTACGACCGCATTGCCACGCACCGATTTGACCAGGTCTTTGCGGACAACCAGACCGCCGAAATGTTCGTTGATTTTTTGATCCGGATAGTTCATATAATTTCTCGTTGTGGCCTATGAATCAAAATCACTCGTAAAAGAACGACGAAGTTGATAAGACATCGTCCTGTATTCCCGGAAGTGGGATGTGCCTGGCACTGGTTCCTCCAGCTTGAGATACACTATCTGATTGTTGACTTCATCCGCTTTGCGGCTCAACACAAACTGTTTCCTAACTTCGCGTTCACGCGGACTTTCAGAAGTCAGATCGAAATTCAAAGTGTGGGCATCGGATAGCGGAGTTCCATCCTGCGAGTATATTCCTGCTCGTAGT
>Ga0136614_10000711_pt1 | contig 17756 bp, 8 predicted proteins | sample AntDrymUQ2792106_2_FD_106643 | JGI IMG/M metagenome (GOLD analysis project Ga0136614, IMG submission 106643) | Polar desert sand microbial communities from Dry Valleys, Antarctica - metaG UQ279 (21.06) | ecosystem: Environmental > Terrestrial > Soil > Desert | place: Antarctica: Dry Valley... | reverse complement strand
GCCGAGAGCGGGCGGGTGGTGCTCGGCCGTGTCGAGCGCGGCCGCGTCACGCTCGAGGAGGCCCACCGCTTCGCAAACCAGCCGGTGCGGGTGTTGAGCACGCTTCACTGGGACGCGCTGCGGCTCCTGCACGAGGTCAAGCTCGGCCTCGGCGAGGCGGGACGGCGCGCGGGGGGCTCGCTCGCCGGCGTAGGCGTGGATGCCTGGGGGGTCGACTTCGGGCTGCTCGATCGGGCCGGGGTCCTGATCGGCAACCCGTTCCACTACCGCGACCCGCGGACCGAGGGGATGATCGACCGCGCGCTCGAGCGCGTCCCCGAGGAGGAGCTCTACGCGACGACCGGGATCCAGGCGATGCCGCTCAACACGCTGTACCAGCTGCTGGCCAGCGAGGGCTCGCCGGCGCTAGCGTCGGCCGACACGCTGCTCTCGATCGCCGACCTGATGACCTACTGGCTGACTGGAGAGCGCCGAGCTGAGCAGACGATCGCGAGCACGACGCAGTTGTACGACCCGCGGGCGCGTGGATGGGCGAGCGAGCTGATCGACCGGCTCGGCATTCCCACGCGCATCTTCCCCGAGCTCGTGCGGGCGGGCACGTGGCTCGGACCGCTGACCGCTGCCGTAGCCGAGGAGGTCGGGCTCGGCGGCGAGGTCGGGGTCACCGCGGTCGCCGAACACGACACCGCCTCGGCTGTCGTCGCCGTGCCCGCCGAGTCCGAGCGCTTCGCCTACATCTCAAGCGGCACATGGTCGCTCGTCGGGGTCGAGCTCGACCGGCCGGCGATCACCGACGAGGCCCGGCGCGCGAACCTCACCAACGAGGTCGGCTTCGGCGACACGTTCCGGCTGCTGAAGAACGTGATGGGATTGTGGCTGCTGCAGGAGTGCCGGCGCGCCTGGGCGCGCGCCGGGCACGATCGCTCCTACGCCGAGCTTGTGGAGCTCGCGGGGCGGGCTCCGCGAGGCGGCGCGCTCGTCGATCCCGACCACCCCGACTTGCTGGCCCCGGGCGACATGCCGCGCCGCATCCGCGGCCTCTGCGAGCGCACGGGCCAAGACCCGCCGGAGGAAGCGGGCCCGATCGTGCGCTGCGTGCTCGAGAGCCTGGCCTGCAAGTATCGCGTGGTGCTCGAGTCGGCCGAGCGCGTGTCCGGGCGCCATACCGACATCGTTCACGTGGTGGGCGGCGGGTCGCGCAACGAGCTGCTGTGCCAGCTGACCGCCGAGACCGCTGCGCGTCCGGTCCTGGCTGGGCCGGCCGAAGCGACGGCGCTCGGCAACGTGATGGTGCAGGCCCACGCCGCGGGGCTGGTTGGCTCGCCCGCGGAGATCCGCCGAATGGTGCGCGACTCGTTTGTAGTGCGCCGCTACGAGCCCAAGGGCGGCGACGCGGGTCCGAAGATGCTCGAGCGATTTCTCGCAATCACCGCCTGATACAACTGCGCCGCCAGGGGCGCCCCGTACGTGCTACTAGCAAGCCAACGCCAAACGATTGCGCGCCACGCGCAGCGCCTGCGCCCCGACGGCCTCGTGGTAGGGGTCGCCGGCAACATCAGCGCGCGCGCGGGCGAGCAGGTCGCCATCACCCCCCGCGGCCTCGACTACGACGAGCTGACACCCGAGATCGTGGCCGTCGTCGAGCTTGAAGGAGGCGCAGTGGAGGGTGAGTTCGCTCCCTCGACGGAGCTCCCGATGCACCTGGCGATCTACCGCCGCACGGGCGCCCAGGCGATCGTCCACACCCACGCTCCATACGCCACCGCGCTCTCGATGGTGCTCGACGAGATCCCGCCGGTGCACTACCTGCTGGCCGAGCTCGGCGGGCCGGTGCGCACGGCGCCCTACGCGACGCCCGGCAGCGAGCAGCTCGCCGCCTACGTCGAGCGAGCGCTCGAGGGACGCTCCGCGGCGCTGCTGCAGAGCCACGGCACGATCGCGATCGGGGAGACCGTGGAGCGGGCGTACGCGCGCACGCTGATCCTCGAGTCGATCGCGGCGGCCTACCACCGTGCGCGGATGGTCGGCGAGCCGAGGCTGCTGTCCGCGGCCGAGCTCGACCGCGTTGCGGAAGGCCTGCGGGAGTACCCGATGGGCGAGGGTGCTCCGGCGTAGGCGCGATGCATCCCCCACCGCGCGATAAGCGCTACGGTCGCAGCGGCGTGAGCCTTCAGGGCCTCATCACCGATCCCACCGCGAGCGGCGACGGCGCGGACGGGCGGTGAGCGCAATCGAGGCGTCCGCTCAGAGTCGGGTCGAGCATCGCGCCGCGGCCGCCGTGCACCCGCCGATCTTCCGCCTCGCGGGGGTGACGAAGCGCTTCGGGGGCGTCACCGCCGTCGAGGCTGTCGACTTCGACCTGCGCCGCGGCGAGGTCCACGCCCTGGTGGGCGAGAACGGCGCCGGCAAAAGCACGCTGGTGAAGCTCGTCGGTGGCCTGTACGTGCCCGACGAGGGCCGCGTGGAGGTCGGCGGCGAGGTGGTTCAGTTCTCCTCGCCGCGCGACTCTGAGGCAGCCGGCATCGCGATGATCCCGCAGGAGCTCGACCTCTTCCTGGAGCTGTCGGCCGCGGAGAACCTGTTCGTGGGCCGGCGCCGCCCGCGCCGGCCATGGGGAGCGCTCGACTGGCGCCGGATGGAGGCTCGCGCCCGCGAGCAGCTCGGTGCGCTCGGGGTCGAGTTCGATGTCGAGGCGCCCGTCGAGCGCCTCTCTATGGCCAACCGCCAGATCATGCTGATCGCAAAGGCGCTGATGGGCGACGCGGCCGCGGTCGTGATGGACGAGCCCACCTCGTCGCTGACCGAGCGGGAGGCCGCCCGCCTGTTCCGGATTATCGACGAGCTGACGGCCAGGGGCGTCGGAGTCGTCTACATCTCCCACCGCCTCGGCGAGGTCTTCATGGTGGCCGACCGGATCACGGTCCTGCGTGACGGCCAGCACGTGCGCACAGCGCCCGCGTCCGAGCTCGACTCGGAGGAGGTGGTTCGGCTGATGGTGGGTCGATCACTCGACGAGCTATTCAGCCGCGGTGGCCACGAAGCGGGCGACGTGGCGCTCGAGGTTCGCGGCCTCACCCGAACGGGCGAGTTCGAGGACATCGACCTCACTGTGCGCCACGGCGAGGTCGTCGGGATCGCTGGTTTGATCGGCGCGGGGCGCACCGAGCTCGCCCAGACGATCTTCGGCGTTCGAGCGGCCGAACGCGGCGAGGTGCTGGTGGACGGCGAGCCGGTGGAGCTCGACTCGCCGGCGGCAGCGATGGAGGCGGGGATCGGCTACGTGCCCGAGGAGCGCCAGTCGCAGGGACTCGTGCTGCCGTTCACGATCGCGGCCAACATCAGCCTGAGCATCCTCGGGCGACTGTCGCGGCTCGGCTTCGTCGCAAGCCAGCGCGAACGCGAGACCGCCGACGGGTTCGCCGAGCAGCTCGCGATCCGAGGCGCGCGCGTGTCCGAGCCGGTGAGCCGCCTCTCCGGCGGCAACCAGCAAAAGGTCGTGCTAGCGAAGTCGCTCGCGGGCGGGCCGCAGGTGCTCCTGCTCGACGAGCCGACCCGGGGCGTCGACGTGGGCGCCAAGTCCGAGATCTACCGTCTGATCGACCGCCTGGCGAGCGAGGGCAGGGCGATCGTCCTGATCTCGTCCGAGCTCGAGGAGGTGCTCTCGATGGCCGACCGCGTGCTGGTCATGCGCGAGGGCCGCGTCTCGGCGGAGCTCAGCCGCGAGGAGGCCACGCAGGAGCGCGTGATCGCCGCAGCGACCGGCGTCGCGGTCGGGGAGGACGAGGGCGCCGAGGGCGCCGCCCCGGCCGCGAGCGTGGACACCGAGCGGTGAGCGGCGTCGGCGCTCTTCGGTCCGTCGGGCTTCGAACGGCGCCGACCACTCGTGGCCTGCGCCGCTGGCTGCTGCGCCCCGAGGCGCCGGCGGCCGTGTTCCTCGTCGTGCTGCTGGCGGCCTTCTCGCTGGCCGCCGACCGCTTCCTCTCGCCCGACAACCTCGAGTCGATCCTGGTCCAGGTGGCGGTGCTGGGGATCATCGCGCTAGCCGTGAACCAGGTGATCCTGGCCGGTGAGATTGACATCTCGGTGGGCTCGATGCTCGGCCTGTGCGCCGTCGCCGTGGGCACGGTCGCCACCGCCACTGGCGGGCTGCTCGCTCCGCTCGCAGCGGGCGTGGCCACCGGCGTCCTGGCCGGCGCCGTGAACGGCCTGCTCGTGACGCTCGGGCGGATCCCCTCGATCATCGTCACGCTCGGGATGCTCTACGCGCTGCGCGGCGTGATCCTGCTCGTGACGGGCGGCACCTGGATCACCCAGATCCCCGACGAGACACGCGTGCTCGGGCTCGCCAAGCTCGCGGGGGTCAGCCTGCCGGTGTTCGTCATGTTCGCGCTCTTCCTGATCGTCAACGCGGTCTCTCGCAACTCGACCTGGGGTCGCGACGTCTTCGCCGTCGGCGGCAACCGCAGGGCGGCGCGACTGGCCGGGCTCGCGATCGACCGCCCGCGCTTGCTCGCCTTCGCGCTGGTGGGCGCGTTCGTCGGGATTGCCGCCACGATCTACGTGGGGCGCGCCGGGAGCGTCCAGACCAACGCCGGCGAGGGGCTCGAGCTGCAGGTAATCGCCGCCGTCGTGATCGGCGGCACAAGCATCGCCGGCGGGCGCGGCTCGGCCCTCGCGCCGGTGATCGGCGCGGTGCTGATCGGGGTGATCCTCAATGGGATGATCCTGGTCGGCGTGCCCGGCGTCTGGCAGAGCGCCGTGCTCGGCGCGCTGATCCTGCTGGCGGTGACGACCGATGCGCTGCGGCGGCGGCTCGTAGGAGGCGCGGCGTGAGCGCCAATCAGCTGCGCCCGCTCGACGTCCTCAAGGGCGTGCGCTTCACGCGTGAACTCGTGCTGCTCTGCCTGCTAATCGTGCTGGTGGTGGTGCTCGGCCAGATGTCGCCGGTCTTCTTCACGGTCGGCAACCTGCTGAACACCTCGCGCTTCTTCGTGGAGGTCGGGCTGATCGCGCTAGGGATGACCCTGATCATCATCACCGGCGGGATCGACCTGTCGGTGGGCGCGGCGATGGCGCTCGTGGCCGTCACGGTTGGGCTCGCCCACCAGTCGGGGGTCCCGATGGCGCTGGCGCTCGTGCTCGGCCTCGCCGTCGGGCTGGCGGCGGGCCTGTTCAACGGGCTGATGATCACGCGCCTCGACCTGCACCCGCTGGTAGTCACGCTCGGCACGTTCGCGCTGTTTCGGGGGATCGCGCTCGGGGTCTCGGGCGGGGGCGCGGTCTCGAGCTTCCCGCAGTGGTTCGAGTACTTCGGGCAGTTCTACCTCGGGCCCGTGCCAGGGCAGCTGTTCGTGTTCATCGCGGCGGTCACGGCCGTCTGGCTGCTGCTGTCTCGCACGCCCTTCGGGCGGTACGTGTACGCGATCGGCAACAACGAGGAGGCCGCACGCTTCTCGGGCGTCCCGGTGCGCCGCGTGAAAGTCGTGCTCTATACGGGGATCGGCGTGTTGGTGTCGATGGCCGCGGTGATCTACACCTCGCGGGTCTCCACGTCGCGCGCGGATTTCGGCGCTGGTCTCGAGCTCGACGTGATCTCGGCGGTGGTGCTGGGCGGGGCGAGCATCTACGGCGGCTCCGGGACGATCGCCGGGACGGTGCTCGGCGTGGTGATCATTGCGACGTTGCGCAACGGGCTGAGCCTCGCGGGGGTGGAGACCACTTGGCAGGTCTTCCTGCTCGGGGTCCTCCTGATCGCGGCCGTGTTCGTCAACGAGTTCTTCAGACGGAGGGAGGAGTAATGCGAGGAGGGACAATGAGGACCAGCAACCGCAGCACGTTGACGGTAGCCGCGCTCGCGGCGGTCGTGGCGCTGGTGAGCGGGTGTGGCGAGACCGGCCAGGGCCCGCAGCAGAGCGCGAAGGAGGGGGGCAAGATCATCTGTCTGATGCCCAAGCTCGTGGGCATCCCCTACTTCGAGGCGTCCAAGACGGGCGCCGAGGAGGCGGCCAAGGAGCTGAAGGTCGAGCTGACCTACAACGGCCCGACCGAGGGTAAGGCGGCGCTGCAGGTCGAGATGATCGAGCAACTGATCCAGCGTCAGTGCGGCGCGATCAGCGTCGCCGCCAACGACCCCGACGCGCTCGCGCCGGCGATGAAGAAGGCCAAGGAGGCGGGGATCGCCACCGGGGCCTGGGACGCCGACGTGAAGAAGGACGCGCGCGACGTGTTCGTCAACCAGGCGACCTTCGAGGCGGTCGGCAAGCAGCTCGTGGACATCATGTCCAAGCAGACCGGCGAGAAGGGCGATTTCCTCGTGGTCACCGGCTCACTCACGGCTCCTAACCAGCGCGCCTGGCTCGAGGAGATGAAGGCCCACATGGCCGACAAGTACCCCGACATGAAGGTGGCCGCCGTCGAGCCCGGCGAGGAGAACCTGCAGAAGGGCATCGACGTGACGCGCGACTACCTCAAGGCCAACCCCGACACGGCGGGCGTGTTCGGCATCACGAGCGTCGCGCTGCCGGGCGCCGCCGAGGCGGTCGAGCAAGCCGGCTTGGATGGCAAGGTCAAGGTCACCGGGCTGACCACCCCCAACGAGATGAAGGACTACATCAAGAAGGGGACGGTCGAGGAGTTCGTGCTGTGGAACCCCGTCGACCTTGGCTACCTCGCCGTGCACGTGGCCAAGGCCCAGCTCGACAAGAAGCTGCCGAAGTCCGGCAAGTTCAAGGCCGGACGGCTAGGCGAGGTGGAGGTGGTCAAGCCCGACGAAGTGCTGCTCGGGCCGCCGATCGTCTTCAACAAGGACAACATCGGTGAGTACGACTTCTAGCGAGTCGTACTCGGCGCTCGAGTCCTTGCTGCGCGCCGCGGGCGTCGACCTCGACGTCGTCGAGGCGCGCCTGCGCGCGCAGCGGATCGAGACGCCGTCATGGGGGTACGCGAACTCGGGCACCCGCTTCGGCGTGTTCGCGCAGGAGGGCGTGCCGCGCAACCCGTTCGAAAAGCTCGACGACGCCGCCGAGGTGCACTGCCACACGGGAGTCTGCCCCGCGGTGGCCGTGCACATCCCGTGGGATCGCGTCGATGACTACGGCGAGCTCGCCGCGTATGCGCGGTCGCGCGCGCTCGCGATCGGCGCCGTCAACCCCAACCTCTTCCAGGAGAAGGACTACAAGCTCGGCAGCGTCTGTCACCCCGACGCGCGCGTGCGCCGGATGGCCACAGACCACCTGCTCGAGTGCGTGGCGGTCGCTCGCGAGCTCGGCTCGGACGCGCTGTCGCTGTGGTTTGCCGACGGCACCAACTATCCCGGGCAGGATTCGCTGCATGAGCGGCGCGAGCGGATGACCGCCTGCCTGTCGGAGGCCTACGCCGCGATGGACCCGGAGATGGAGATGCTCGTGGAGTACAAGCTCTACGAGCCGGCGTTCTATGCCACCGACCTCGCGGACTGGGGGAGCGCGCTGCTGGTCTGCCAGCACCTCGGCGAGCGGGCCAAGGTGCTGGTGGACCTCGGCCACCACGCCCAGGGCGTGAACATCGAGCAGCTCGTGGCGCTCCTGATCGGTGAGGGGCGGCTCGGCGGCTTTCACTTCAACAACCGCAAGTACGGCGACGACGACCTGATCGTCGGCTCGGTCAACCCGTTCGAGCTGTTCCTGATTTACGTCGAGCTGGCGGGCGCCGAGCAGCTCACCGGCGCCGCTCCCCGCTACGCGATCGACCAGTCGCACAACGTCGAGCCGAAGATCGAGGCGATGCTGCTGAGCGTGATGAACCTGCAGGAGGCCTACGCGAAGGCGCTGCTGGTCGACCGCGACACGCTGGCCGAGGCGCAGCTGGCCGGCGACGTGCTCGAGGGCCATCGCGTGCTGCTCGACGCCTACGCGACCGACGTCAGGCCGCTGTGCGCCAAGGTGCGCGAGGATCTCGGCGCCTCGGCTGCTCCGATCGAGGCCTTCCGCGCGAGCGGCTACCGCGAGCGCGTGATTGGGGAGCGCCAGGGCGTCGGGGTGAGCTGGGCTTGAGCGCGGTCGAGCCCGCAGCAAGGTACGAGAACCGCTGGAGCGCGCCGGCGGTGGAGGGGCTGTCCGAGCTGCGCGCGCTCGCCTACCGCTCCAACCTGCTCGGCGCCGACCGGCGGATCGCCAACTGGGGCGGGGGGAACACGTCGTCGAAGCTCGAGGAGACCGACCACACCGGTCGCTCGATGCGCGTACTGAGGGTTAAGGGCAGCGGCACCGACCTCGCGACGATCGAGCCCGTGGGCTTTTCGGGGCTGCGCCTGGACGAGCTGCTCGTGCTCGGTGGACGCGACGCGATGGCCGACGCCGACATGGTCCACCACCTGCTGCGCTCGGGCGTCGACCCCGGCCAGCCGCGGCCGTCGATCGAGACACTGCTGCACGCGTTCGTCCCCGCCTCACACGTCGACCACACACACCCCGACGCCGTGATCGCGCTGACATGCGCACCCGGCGGGCGTCGGCTCGCCGAGGAGGCGTTCGGCGACGAGGCCGAGTGGGTCGACTGGGTGCGGCCAGGATTCGCGCTGTCGAAGCTGATCGCCGAGCGCGTCCGCGGTCGGCCGAGTGTGCGCTTCGTCATGCTCGAGAAGCACGGGCTCGTCACCTGGGGGGACAGCGGCGAGGAGTCCTACCGGCGCACGCTCGAGGCAGTCGAGCGCTCGCACGCCGCGCTGGCCGAACACGGATCGCGGCGGCCGTTCGGGGCGTCGTGCGCGCGGGCACTCGATCTGAACGGGCGACGCGAGCTCCTCGTCCAGGCAATGCCGGTCCTGCGCGGCGCGCTCTCGCGTGAGCGCCACCACGTCCTTCAGCTGGACACCTCCGATGAAGTGCTCGAGTTCCTCGCCGGCGAGGAACTCGAGCACTTCATCGGAGGTGTCCAGCTGAAGGACGTGGTGGCGCTCACGCGAGAGCGCGCCGCGCAGGACCGGCATTGCCTGGACGAGGAGCTCGCGTCGCCCGTTCAGATCGAGTGCCCGCGCGCACGACGCCCCGAACGGCCGCCGCGATCCGTGTTCGGCCAGCGCGGCGTGCGAGCGCTCGACTGCCTCGAGCGTGCGCCGGTAGGACTCCTCGCCGCTGTCCCCCCAGGTGACGAGCCCGTGCTTCTCGAGCATGACGAAGCGCACACTCGGCCGACCGCGGACGCGCTCGGCGATCAGCTTCGACAGCGCGAATCCTGGCCGCACCCAGTCGACCCACTCGGCCTCGTCGCCGAACGCCTCCTCGGCGAGCCGACGCCCGCCGGGTGCGCATGTCAGCGCGATCACGGCGTCGGGGTGTGTGTGGTCGACGTGTGAGGCGGGGACGAACGCGTGCAGCAGTGTCTCGATCGACGGCCGCGGCTGGCCGGGGTCGACGCCCGAGCGCAGCAGGTGGTGGACCATGTCGGCGTCGGCCATCGCGTCGCGTCCACCGAGCACGAGCAGCTCGTCCAGGCGCAGCCCCGAAAAGCCCACGGGCTCGATCGTCGCGAGGTCGGTGCCGCTGCCCTTAACCCTCAGTACGCGCATCGAGCGACCGGTGTGGTCGGTCTCCTCGAGCTTCGACGACGTGTTCCCCCCGCCCCAGTTGGCGATCCGCCGGTCGGCGCCGAGCAGGTTGGAGCGGTAGGCGAGCGCGCGCAGCTCGGACAGCCCCTCCACCGCCGGCGCGCTCCAGCGGTTCTCGTACCTTGCTGCGGGCTCGACCGCGCTCAAGCCCAGCTCACCCCGACGCCCTGGCGCTCCCCAATCACGCGCTCGCGGTAGCCGCTCGCGCGGAAGGCCTCGATCGGAGCAGCCGAGGCGCCGAGATCCTCGCGCACCTTGGCGCACAGCGGCCTGACGTCGGTCGCGTAGGCGTCGAGCAGCACGCGATGGCCCTCGAGCACGTCGCCGGCCAGCTGCGCCTCGGCCAGCGTGTCGCGGTCGACCAGCAGCGCCTTCGCGTAGGCCTCCTGCAGGTTCATCACGCTCAGCAGCATCGCCTCGATCTTCGGCTCGACGTTGTGCGACTGGTCGATCGCGTAGCGGGGAGCGGCGCCGGTGAGCTGCTCGGCGCCCGCCAGCTCGACGTAAATCAGGAACAGCTCGAACGGGTTGACCGAGCCGACGATCAGGTCGTCGTCGCCGTACTTGCGGTTGTTGAAGTGAAAGCCGCCGAGCCGCCCCTCACCGATCAGGAGCGCCACGAGCTGCTCGATGTTCACGCCCTGGGCGTGGTGGCCGAGGTCCACCAGCACCTTGGCCCGCTCGCCGAGGTGCTGGCAGACCAGCAGCGCGCTCCCCCAGTCCGCGAGGTCGGTGGCATAGAACGCCGGCTCGTAGAGCTTGTACTCCACGAGCATCTCCATCTCCGGGTCCATCGCGGCGTAGGCCTCCGACAGGCAGGCGGTCATCCGCTCGCGCCGCTCATGCAGCGAATCCTGCCCGGGATAGTTGGTGCCGTCGGCAAACCACAGCGACAGCGCGTCCGAGCCGAGCTCGCGAGCGACCGCCACGCACTCGAGCAGGTGGTCTGTGGCCATCCGGCGCACGCGCGCGTCGGGGTGACAGACGCTGCCGAGCTTGTAGTCCTTCTCCTGGAAGAGGTTGGGGTTGACGGCGCCGATCGCGAGCGCGCGCGACCGCGCATACGCGGCGAGCTCGCCGTAGTCATCGACGCGATCCCACGGGATGTGCACGGCCACCGCGGGGCAGACTCCCGTGTGGCAGTGCACCTCGGCGGCGTCGTCGAGCTTTTCGAACGGGTTGCGCGGCACGCCCTCCTGCGCGAACACGCCGAAGCGGGTGCCCGAGTTCGCGTACCCCCATGACGGCGTCTCGATCCGCTGCGCGCGCAGGCGCGCCTCGACGACGTCGAGGTCGACGCCCGCGGCGCGCAGCAAGGACTCGAGCGCCGAGTACGACTCGCTAGAAGTCGTACTCACCGATGTTGTCCTTGTTGAAGACGATCGGCGGCCCGAGCAGCACTTCGTCGGGCTTGACCACCTCCACCTCGCCTAGCCGTCCGGCCTTGAACTTGCCGGACTTCGGCAGCTTCTTGTCGAGCTGGGCCTTGGCCACGTGCACGGCGAGGTAGCCAAGGTCGACGGGGTTCCACAGCACGAACTCCTCGACCGTCCCCTTCTTGATGTAGTCCTTCATCTCGTTGGGGGTGGTCAGCCCGGTGACCTTGACCTTGCCATCCAAGCCGGCTTGCTCGACCGCCTCGGCGGCGCCCGGCAGCGCGACGCTCGTGATGCCGAACACGCCCGCCGTGTCGGGGTTGGCCTTGAGGTAGTCGCGCGTCACGTCGATGCCCTTCTGCAGGTTCTCCTCGCCGGGCTCGACGGCGGCCACCTTCATGTCGGGGTACTTGTCGGCCATGTGGGCCTTCATCTCCTCGAGCCAGGCGCGCTGGTTAGGAGCCGTGAGTGAGCCGGTGACCACGAGGAAATCGCCCTTCTCGCCGGTCTGCTTGGACATGATGTCCACGAGCTGCTTGCCGACCGCCTCGAAGGTCGCCTGGTTGACGAACACGTCGCGCGCGTCCTTCTTCACGTCGGCGTCCCAGGCCCCGGTGGCGATCCCCGCCTCCTTGGCCTTCTTCATCGCCGGCGCGAGCGCGTCGGGGTCGTTGGCGGCGACGCTGATCGCGCCGCACTGACGCTGGATCAGTTGCTCGATCATCTCGACCTGCAGCGCCGCCTTACCCTCGGTCGGGCCGTTGTAGGTCAGCTCGACCTTCAGCTCCTTGGCCGCCTCCTCGGCGCCCGTCTTGGACGCCTCGAAGTAGGGGATGCCCACGAGCTTGGGCATCAGACAGATGATCTTGCCCCCCTCCTTCGCGCTCTGCTGCGGGCCCTGGCCGGTCTCGCCACACCCGCTCACCAGCGCCACGACCGCCGCGAGCGCGGCTACCGTCAACGTGCTGCGGTTGCTGGTCCTCATTGTCCCTCCTCGCATTACTCCTCCCTCCGTCTGAAGAACTCGTTGACGAACACGGCCGCGATCAGGAGGACCCCGAGCAGGAAGACCTGCCAAGTGGTCTCCACCCCCGCGAGGCTCAGCCCGTTGCGCAACGTCGCAATGATCACCACGCCGAGCACCGTCCCGGCGATCGTCCCGGAGCCGCCGTAGATGCTCGCCCCGCCCAGCACCACCGCCGAGATCACGTCGAGCTCGAGACCAGCGCCGAAATCCGCGCGCGACGTGGAGACCCGCGAGGTGTAGATCACCGCGGCCATCGACACCAACACGCCGATCCCCGTATAGAGCACGACTTTCACGCGGCGCACCGGGACGCCCGAGAAGCGTGCGGCCTCCTCGTTGTTGCCGATCGCGTACACGTACCGCCCGAAGGGCGTGCGAGACAGCAGCAGCCAGACGGCCGTGACCGCCGCGATGAACACGAACAGCTGCCCTGGCACGGGCCCGAGGTAGAACTGCCCGAAGTACTCGAACCACTGCGGGAAGCTCGAGACCGCGCCCCCGCCCGAGACCCCGAGCGCGATCCCCCGAAACAGCGCGAACGTGCCGAGCGTGACTACCAGCGGGTGCAGGTCGAGGCGCGTGATCATCAGCCCGTTGAACAGGCCCGCCGCCAGCCCGACGGCGAGGCCGAGCACGAGCGCCAGCGCCATCGGGACCCCCGACTGGTGGGCGAGCCCAACCGTGACGGCCACGAGCGCCATCGCCGCGCCCACCGACAGGTCGATCCCGCCGGTGATGATGATCAGGGTCATCCCTAGCGCGATCAGCCCGACCTCCACGAAGAAGCGCGAGGTGTTCAGCAGGTTGCCGACCGTGAAGAAGACCGGCGACATCTGGCCGAGCACCACCACCAGCACGATTAGCAGGCAGAGCAGCACGAGTTCACGCGTGAAGCGCACGCCCTTGAGGACGTCGAGCGGGCGCAGCTGATTGGCGCTCACGCCGCGCCTCCTACGAGCCGCCGCCGCAGCGCATCGGTCGTCACCGCCAGCAGGATCAGCGCGCCGAGCACGGCGCTCTGCCAGACGCCGGGCACGCCGACCAGGATCATCCCATTGAGGATCACCCCGATCAGCACCGCGCCGATCACCGGCGCGAGGGCCGAGCCGCGCCCGCCGGCGATGCTTGTGCCGCCGATCACGACGGCGGCGATTACCTGCAGCTCGAGCCCCTCGCCGGCGTTGGTCTGGACGCTCCCGGCGCGCCCCACGTAGATCGTGGCGGCAATCCCGACGAACGCGCCCACCAGCGCGAAGGCGAGCAAGCGCGGGCGGTCGATCGCGAGCCCGGCCAGTCGCGCCGCCCTGCGGTTGCCGCCGACGGCGAAGACGTCGCGACCCCAGGTCGAGTTGCGAGAGACCGCGTTGACGATCAGGAAGAGCGCGAACATGACGAACACCGGCAGGCTGACCCCCGCGAGCTTGGCGAGCCCGAGCACGCGTGTCTCGTCGGGGATCTGGGTGATCCAGGTGCCGCCCGTCACGAGCAGGATCACGCCGCGCAGCGCGTAGAGCATCCCGAGCGTGACGATGATCGAGGGGATCCGCCCGAGCGTCACGAGCAGGCCGTTCACGGCGCCGGCCAGGACGCCGGTGGCCACGCCCGCTGCGAGCGGAGCGAGCAGCCCGCCAGTGGCGGTGGCGACCGTGCCCACGGCGACGGCGCACAGGCCGAGCATCGAGCCCACCGAGATGTCAATCTCACCGGCCAGGATCACCTGGTTCACGGCTAGCGCGATGATCCCCAGCACCGCCACCTGGACCAGGATCGACTCGAGGTTGTCGGGCGAGAGGAAGCGGTCGGCGGCCAGCGAGAAGGCCGCCAGCAGCACGACGAGGAACACGGCCGCCGGCGCCTCGGGGCGCAGCAGCCAGCGGCGCAGGCCACGAGTGGTCGGCGCCGTTCGAAGCCCGACGGACCGAAGAGCGCCGACGCCGCTCACCGCTCGGTGTCCACGCTCGCGGCCGGGGCGGCGCCCTCGGCGCCCTCGTCCTCCCCGACCGCGACGCCGGTCGCTGCGGCGATCACGCGCTCCTGCGTGGCCTCCTCGCGGCTGAGCTCCGCCGAGACGCGGCCCTCGCGCATGACCAGCACGCGGTCGGCCATCGAGAGCACCTCCTCGAGCTCGGACGAGATCAGGACGATCGCCCTGCCCTCGCTCGCCAGGCGGTCGATCAGACGGTAGATCTCGGACTTGGCGCCCACGTCGACGCCCCGGGTCGGCTCGTCGAGCAGGAGCACCTGCGGCCCGCCCGCGAGCGACTTCGCTAGCACGACCTTTTGCTGGTTGCCGCCGGAGAGGCGGCTCACCGGCTCGGACACGCGCGCGCCTCGGATCGCGAGCTGCTCGGCGAACCCGTCGGCGGTCTCGCGTTCGCGCTGGCTTGCGACGAAGCCGAGCCGCGACAGTCGCCCGAGGATGCTCAGGCTGATGTTGGCCGCGATCGTGAACGGCAGCACGAGTCCCTGCGACTGGCGCTCCTCGGGCACGTAGCCGATCCCCGCCTCCATCGCTGCCGCCGGCGAGTCGAGCTCCACCGGCTCGCCGTCCACCAGCACCTCGCCGCGTTCGGCCGCTCGAACGCCGAAGATCGTCTGGGCGAGCTCGGTGCGCCCCGCGCCGATCAAACCAGCGATCCCGACGACCTCGCCGTGGCGCACAGTGAGGTCGATGTCCTCGAACTCGCCCGTTCGGGTGAGGCCGCGAACCTCGAGCGCCACGTCGCCCGCTTCGTGGCCACCGCGGCTGAATAGCTCGTCGAGTGATCGACCCACCATCAGCCGAACCACCTCCTCCGAGTCGAGCTCGGACGCGGGCGCTGTGCGCACGTGCTGGCCGTCACGCAGGACCGTGATCCGGTCGGCCACCATGAAGACCTCGCCGAGGCGGTGGGAGATGTAGACGACTCCGACGCCCCTGGCCGTCAGCTCGTCGATAATCCGGAACAGGCGGGCGGCCTCCCGCTCGGTCAGCGACGAGGTGGGCTCGTCCATCACGACCGCGGCCGCGTCGCCCATCAGCGCCTTTGCGATCAGCATGATCTGGCGGTTGGCCATAGAGAGGCGCTCGACGGGCGCCTCGACATCGAACTCGACCCCGAGCGCACCGAGCTGCTCGCGGGCGCGAGCCTCCATCCGGCGCCAGTCGAGCGCTCCCCATGGCCGGCGCGGGCGGCGCCGGCCCACGAACAGGTTCTCCGCGGCCGACAGCTCCAGGAAGAGGTCGAGCTCCTGCGGGATCATCGCGATGCCGGCTGCCTCAGAGTCGCGCGGCGAGGAGAACTGAACCACCTCGCCGCCGACCTCCACGCGGCCCTCGTCGGGCACGTACAGGCCACCGACGAGCTTCACCAGCGTGCTTTTGCCGGCGCCGTTCTCGCCCACCAGGGCGTGGACCTCGCCGCGGCGCAGGTCGAAGTCGACAGCCTCGACGGCGGTGACGCCCCCGAAGCGCTTCGTCACCCCCGCGAGGCGGAAGATCGGCGGGTGCACGGCGGCCGCGGCGCGATGCTCGACCCGACTCTGAGCGGACGCCTCGATTGCGCTCACCGCCCGTCCGCGCCGTCGCCGCTCGCGGTGGGATCGGTGATGAGGCCCTGAAGGCTCACGCCGCTGCGACCGTAGCGCTTATCGCGCGGTGGGGGATGCATCGCGCCTACGCCGGAGCACCCTCGCCCATCGGGTACTCCCGCAGGCCTTCCGCAACGCGGTCGAGCTCGGCCGCGGACAGCAGCCTCGGCTCGCCGACCATCCGCGCACGGTGGTAGGCCGCCGCGATCGACTCGAGGATCAGCGTGCGCGCGTACGCCCGCTCCACGGTCTCCCCGATCGCGATCGTGCCGTGGCTCTGCAGCAGCGCCGCGGAGCGTCCCTCGAGCGCTCGCTCGACGTAGGCGGCGAGCTGCTCGCTGCCGGGCGTCGCGTAGGGCGCCGTGCGCACCGGCCCGCCGAGCTCGGCCAGCAGGTAGTGCACCGGCGGGATCTCGTCGAGCACCATCGAGAGCGCGGTGGCGTATGGAGCGTGGGTGTGGACGATCGCCTGGGCGCCCGTGCGGCGGTAGATCGCCAGGTGCATCGGGAGCTCCGTCGAGGGAGCGAACTCACCCTCCACTGCGCCTCCTTCAAGCTCGACGACGGCCACGATCTCGGGTGTCAGCTCGTCGTAGTCGAGGCCGCGGGGGGTGATGGCGACCTGCTCGCCCGCGCGCGCGCTGATGTTGCCGGCGACCCCTACCACGAGGCCGTCGGGGCGCAGGCGCTGCGCGTGGCGCGCAATCGTTTGGCGTTGGCTTGCTAGTAGCACGTACGGGGCGCCCCTGGCGGCGCAGTTGTATCAGGCGGTGATTGCGAGAAATCGCTCGAGCATCTTCGGACCCGCGTCGCCGCCCTTGGGCTCGTAGCGGCGCACTACAAACGAGTCGCGCACCATTCGGCGGATCTCCGCGGGCGAGCCAACCAGCCCCGCGGCGTGGGCCTGCACCATCACGTTGCCGAGCGCCGTCGCTTCGGCCGGCCCAGCCAGGACCGGACGCGCAGCGGTCTCGGCGGTCAGCTGGCACAGCAGCTCGTTGCGCGACCCGCCGCCCACCACGTGAACGATGTCGGTATGGCGCCCGGACACGCGCTCGGCCGACTCGAGCACCACGCGATACTTGCAGGCCAGGCTCTCGAGCACGCAGCGCACGATCGGGCCCGCTTCCTCCGGCGGGTCTTGGCCCGTGCGCTCGCAGAGGCCGCGGATGCGGCGCGGCATGTCGCCCGGGGCCAGCAAGTCGGGGTGGTCGGGATCGACGAGCGCGCCGCCTCGCGGAGCCCGCCCCGCGAGCTCCACAAGCTCGGCGTAGGAGCGATCGTGCCCGGCGCGCGCCCAGGCGCGCCGGCACTCCTGCAGCAGCCACAATCCCATCACGTTCTTCAGCAGCCGGAACGTGTCGCCGAAGCCGACCTCGTTGGTGAGGTTCGCGCGCCGGGCCTCGTCGGTGATCGCCGGCCGGTCGAGCTCGACCCCGACGAGCGACCATGTGCCGCTTGAGATGTAGGCGAAGCGCTCGGACTCGGCGGGCACGGCGACGACAGCCGAGGCGGTGTCGTGTTCGGCGACCGCGGTGACCCCGACCTCGCCGCCGAGCCCGACCTCCTCGGCTACGGCAGCGGTCAGCGGTCCGAGCCACGTGCCCGCCCGCACGAGCTCGGGGAAGATGCGCGTGGGAATGCCGAGCCGGTCGATCAGCTCGCTCGCCCATCCACGCGCCCGCGGGTCGTACAACTGCGTCGTGCTCGCGATCGTCTGCTCAGCTCGGCGCTCTCCAGTCAGCCAGTAGGTCATCAGGTCGGCGATCGAGAGCAGCGTGTCGGCCGACGCTAGCGCCGGCGAGCCCTCGCTGGCCAGCAGCTGGTACAGCGTGTTGAGCGGCATCGCCTGGATCCCGGTCGTCGCGTAGAGCTCCTCCTCGGGGACGCGCTCGAGCGCGCGGTCGATCATCCCCTCGGTCCGCGGGTCGCGGTAGTGGAACGGGTTGCCGATCAGGACCCCGGCCCGATCGAGCAGCCCGAAGTCGACCCCCCAGGCATCCACGCCTACGCCGGCGAGCGAGCCCCCCGCGCGCCGTCCCGCCTCGCCGAGGCCGAGCTTGACCTCGTGCAGGAGCCGCAGCGCGTCCCAGTGAAGCGTGCTCAACACCCGCACCGGCTGGTTTGCGAAGCGGTGGGCCTCCTCGAGCGTGACGCGGCCGCGCTCGACACGGCCGAGCACCACCCGCCCGCTCTCGGC
>Ga0136614_10000709_pt1 | contig 17765 bp, 12 predicted proteins | sample AntDrymUQ2792106_2_FD_106643 | JGI IMG/M metagenome (GOLD analysis project Ga0136614, IMG submission 106643) | Polar desert sand microbial communities from Dry Valleys, Antarctica - metaG UQ279 (21.06) | ecosystem: Environmental > Terrestrial > Soil > Desert | place: Antarctica: Dry Valley... | reverse complement strand
GCAGATTCACCTCCCGGGCCGGCAACGACATCGGCATCGTGCTCGCGTCGAACCCCTCCCACCTCGAAGCGGTCGATCCCGTCGTGGAGGGAATGGTACGCGCCAGCCAGGACCTCCTTGGCGACGATGGCCAGGATCGAATCCTGCCGCTGCTTCTTCACGGTGACGCCGCCTTCGCAGGTCAGGGAGTCGTAGCCGAGACACTGAACCTCGCGGGCCTGCCCGGCTATCGCACGGGTGGGACGGTCCACGTGGTCGTCAACAACCTCATAGGTTTCACCACCGCCCCGCATCTCGGCCGAACCTCGATGTATGCGACCGATATCGCCAAGATGGTTCAGTCCCCGATCCTGCATGTCAACGGGGATGATCCGGAGGAATGTGTTCGGATCATGCGGCTGGCGTTCGCCTACCGTCGCGAGTTCAAGAAAGACATCGTGATCGACCTTGTCTGTTACAGGCGCCACGGGCATAACGAAGGGGACGAGCCGGCCTTCACCCAGCCGGTCATGTACGCAAAAATCGAGGCTCGGCGCTCCGTCCGCAAGCTCTACACGGAGTACCTGATGAATCGCGGTGAGATGACCGTGGAGGAGGCCGAGAAATCACTGGAGGACTTCAAGGCGCGGCTGCAACAAGCCTTCGATGCCACGAGGGACAATATTGCAACTGCCGATGTGCGGGCTGCTTCTCCGCCGACGCCGGTGGGAGTGCTTCCGCCGACCGAGACCGGTGTGTCACGCGAGCGTCTCAACCGAGTTCATGAAGCGGCCACCACCTGGCCGGAGGATTTCGAACTACATCCGAAGCTCAGGAAACAAATCGAGAAGCGGCGCACGCTGCTCGAGGATGGCGCACTCGACTGGTCGGCAGGAGAAGCACTGGCTTTCGGGACCTTGCTGTGCGAAGGGACGCCCGTCCGGCTTGCGGGACAAGATTCGAGGCGCGGCACTTTCAGCCAGCGCCATTCGGTTTTGGTCGACTACCGAACCGGCGAGGAGTATGTGCCACTCAATCACGTCGAAGAGGGCCAGGGTGTTTTCAGGGTGCACGACAGCCTCCTTTCCGAGTTTGCGGCACTGGGCTTTGAGTATGGCTACTCGATCACCAATGGCGATGCCCTGGTGTGCTGGGAGGGGCAATTCGGTGACTTCGTGAACGGCGGACAGGTGATCGTAGACCAGTTCATCGTTGCCGGCGAGGACAAGTGGGACCAGAGGAGCCGTTTGGTCCTGCTGCTCCCGCACGGATACGAGGGCCAGGGGCCAGAGCACTCGAGCGCACGGCTGGAACGGTTTCTGACTCTGGCGGCGGAAGACAGCATCCAGGTGTCACAGCCGACTACAGCCGCTCAGTACTTTCACGTCCTCCGCCGGCAGATGCACCGCCCGGTTTCGAAGCCGCTGATCTTGATGACGCCGAAGTCCCTGCTCCGCAATCCGCTGGCGAGGAGCAAGACCGAGGAGTTCATAAAGGGTCATTTCAAAGAGACGCTCGACGATCCACAGGTCAAAGACCCGAAAGAAGTCCGGCTCGTCCTCATGTGCTCCGGCAAGGTTGCCTATGAGCTCGCCGAACAACGCAACCAGCGGCGTGCGCCCGCCGCAATCGTGCGCCTGGAACAGCTCTATCCGTTTCCGGATGATCAGCTCAGTGAGATATTCGCCCGCTATCCAAACGCGTCGCAGGTGCGATGGGTGCAAGAAGAGCCGGTCAACATGGGCGCGTGGGACTTCGTCTTCAAGAACCTGATGGGCCGGGGGCAGCTCCCCGACCGCCTGGAGCTTGGTCACGCCGGACGGGCCGAGAGCGCCAGCCCGGCAACCGGAAGCATGGCGATCCACAAGCAGGAGCAGGAGGAATTGATGGAGGCGGCTTTCGCCGACTAAACCCCTGTCGCGTGGTGGGAGGTTTGAGAAATACGCCTCAGCATTCACTCGGCATGGTGCGTGCGAACCTGATGCCAATGATCGATGAGTCAAAGTTCTTCGACGATGTCCGAAAGTCCTTCGAGGACGCCTATCTGAGCTCGTCTGACGTACGCGTGCAATCGGGGTTTTCCGGCGACGAGGCGCGCTGGGAACGCGCTCGGCGCGTGATCGCAGAGGTGATCCACCGCGACGGCTCGTTCCTTGACGTGGGGTGTGCGAATGGGCTCTTGATCGAATCGGTCGTCGAATGGACCCGAGCCCGCAATTTTAAGACTGAGCCGTTTGGGCTCGACCTGTCGGCCCGGTTACTGTCTGTGGCGAGGAAGCGCCTTCCGCAGTGGTCCGAGCGGTTCTACTTGGGCAACATCCTCGATTGGCGGGCTCCGAGGAGATTCGACTTCGTGAGGATGGAGCTCGAATACGTTCCGAGCTACCGGCGCGCCGAGTTGATCGACAGGCTGCTGCGAGACGTCCTTACCTCAGACGGCCGGCTCATCGTCTGTCGGTATTCGGGCTCAGACGATCGGCCACCGGGCGGCCTTGCCGCCGACCTCCACGAGCTTGGCTATGAACCGACTGGTCATGCACACGCTAACGACGTCGATGGATCTACCCTGACCCATGTGGTTTGGCTGGACCGGCCGGCCGAATGGTCGCTCCATCCCCCTGACGAGCTGTTCGCAGGCACCGTGACATTGCGGAAGTGGCGTGCAGGTGACGCCGCTTCGATTGCGGCGGCGTGTTCCGACAGAGAGGTTCAACGGTGGCTGCCGCTGCCATCGCCTTATACCGAGAGCCATGCACTGGAATATGTGGCGACGATGGAAGAGGATGCCGCCACGGGAAGGGGCTTCGCTCTGGCGATAGTCGATCCCGGCTCCGACCGCCCTCTGGGATCGATCGGCTGCCGAATGGCGCGCGCTACAGGGGTAGCGGACGTCGGGTACTGGGTCGCTCCTGACGCCCGGGGTCGAGGCGTCGCTACCACGGCCCTTCGGACGCTGACGAGGTGGGTGTTCGCCAACCTTCACCCGGCCCGCATCGAGCTGCTCGCCGATCCAGGAAACGTGGCATCGCAGCGAGTGGCAGAGAAGGCTGGGTTCAGTCGCGAAGGGGTTCTGCGCTCTTATCACGAGCACCGTGGCCGGCGGGTAGACGTGGTGATGTTCTCTCTGCTCCCCACTGATCGCTCGTAAACCTTGGTCGAAAATTAGCGCCTGGTGGTCATTTTCGACCAGAGTTAGGGCTAGCCTTTGAGAGCCCCTGTGGTCACGCCTTTGACGAACTGGCGCTGGGCTATCAGGAAGATGACGAGCACGGGGACCGCCATGATCAAGGCTCCGGCTGCAATCAACCCATAGTCCTGCGTTCGGCCTGCGGCGAACTGGTACAGGCCCGTGGCGAGCGGCCGATTCTCGGTTCCGGGCAGATACAGAAGCGGCAGCAAGAAGGTGTTCCAGGTCTGGAAGAAGACGAGCACCGACAGAACCGCGACGCCCGGGGCGGACAGCGGGAGCATGACTCGGTAGAAGACCTGGAACTCGGTTGCTCCATCGACTCGCGCGGCCTCTGCGAGCTCGTTGGGGAGGTCCAGGTAGAAGCCTCGCATCAGGAATACCCCGAGAGGAATACCGAAACCGGCCGAGCCGGCTACCGCGGGCAGGATTACCGCCCAGATGGATCCCAAGAGCCCCATGTCCCGAAGCTGGTAGAAGAGCGGAATCATTACCGACGTGAACGGAATCATCAATCCGAGAGTGAAGAGCAGGAAGACCAAGCCCTTTCCGGGGAAGTTCAGCCGCGCCAAGGCGTAGGCCGCCAGCACGGACAGCGCCACCACCAGGGCCACGACTGGAACGGTGATCTTCACCGTGTTGAAGAAGAAGCTGCCGAACTGGCCGATCTGCCATGCGTCGACGATGTTCTGAGGGTGGAATGAAGAAAAGAGCTGAAAAGGGTTGACGCTTATCTGCAGCGGATCCTTGAGCGCCGTCGAGACGACGAGAATGAGTGGGTAAGCGGTAATGAGTGCGAAGAACCCAAGGATGACGTACTTGAGGAGCGTCCCACCGGCGTGCCGGGCGCGGCCGGGAGGCGCAACGGCGGCCCCCGACGCGGAACGATTGACGGCCCGTGCCTGTGCCAATTTACTGTTCACGCTCCCTGAAGCGCAGAAAGGCAACCGCGGCGACAAGCGACAGGACGGTGATCAAGATCGACAGAGTGGCGCCGTACCCGACGCTGTTCTGCTCGAAGGCCTTGCTGTAGGCATAGCTGCCGAGGACTTCGGATGCCGTCCCCGGTCCTCCCTGGGTCATGATGATGATGTAGTCGACGACGGCAAACCCTCCGATGAGGGTGATTGCGGTGACGAGGGTTAGCACAGGCGCAATCATCGGAATGATAACGAAGCGGGCGCGCTGCAACCAGCTTGCTCCATCCACCTCCGCGGCTTCCACGATTCCTCTGTCGACGCCTTGGAGCCCTGCGAACAGCACGACTGTGACAAAGCCGAAGCTTCCCCAGATTGCTGCCACTATCACGGCCACCAGCGCAGTGTTCGGGTCTCCCAGCCAGCCCCGCGTCAACGAGTCGAGCCCGAAGAATTCCAACATCGAATTTAGGATGCCGAACAGCGGGTGGTAGATCCACCCCCACACAATTCCCGTGACGATGACGGGGATGACGAAGGGAATGAAGTACAGCGTCCGAAAGAAGACGACGAACTTCGTGTTGCTCCACAGGAGCAGCGCAAGGAGTAATCCGATCGCCACCGGCACCGATGTTCCAACGACGATCCAGACCACGGTGTGCCAACCCGCGGACCACAGCAGCGGGTCCTTGAACATGTCGATGTAGTTAGCGAGTCCGACGAACGGCATGTTCACAGTCGCTCCGTTCCAGTCCGTGAAGCTGTAATAAATGGACTGGATGAAGGGGAACAACATGAAGACTGCGTATAGGAGGAACCCCGGCGCTATGAACAGTGCAGCCGTGCGCAGCTCGGCGCCCCGGATGGTGCCGCCCGTGACGGCTTTTCGCCTGCCCGTTGCGTTCAGACGACTGCCGATGACCCCTCTGCGGGTGCCTTCTGCAGTCTCCTGTGTTGCCGTCAAGCGCGATCGGGTGCGTGCCATCGTCGCCCTACGGCGCTTCTAGCGTGTCTCCGGCGGCCTTTGCCTCAGCCCACGCGTCTTGCAGAGCGTCGGCCTGCTCTTCGGGGGTCCTGGTCCCGTTAAGGACCTCCTGGAAGCCTTCGAACATCACCGTATTGAAGTTAGCCGGCGTGAGGACGTCGATGTTGTAACCGTACGCGTCTGGATTCGTTGCCTCGGAGAGCTCGTCCAAAACGGTCTCGAATAGCGGGGAGACGCTGTATTCGGCCGGATCGATCTGGAAGGCGGGGATCTCGTTGAAGGTCTCGATGCCCCTTTCGACCGACTCTTGGGACATCGTGTAGTCGAGGTACTTGAACGCCGCCTCGGGAACCTCGGTGTTGGCGGCGACGAACAAGCCACCGCCGACCCCTCCTGGAGGGCTTATCGAAGATCCGTCCACGGACGGGAAGGGGAAGAAGCCGACCTCGAAGTCCTGCACCAGCTCGTCAAGGTCGGGGATCAGCCAAGTGCCTGTCGGCAGCATCGCTGCCTCGCCTGCATAGAACAGGGTGTTGGCGTCGTCGTAGGTGATGGCGTTGACGTCGTCGGGGTAATAGCCATTCTCGGTGTACTGGGAGAACATCAGGTCGATGGCCTCCACCACCTGGGGGTCGCTCCACTTGCCGTCGCCGTAGAGAATGTTGTCGATTCCCTCACGGCCCAGGATGTTGCTAAGAGCCATGCTGAAGAGGTGGCCGGCCGGCCACTGCTCCTGGTCGCCGAAGGCGAACGGCGTGATTCCTTCGTCCTGGGCCGCGTTAGCAATAGCGTCGAGGTTATCGGTGCTCTGGGGCTCCTCGAAGCCCATGTCGCTGAACAGTTCCTTGTTGTAATAGACGCCGAGCTGTTCGACGCTGCCGGGTACCCCATAGAGGGTCCCGTCGTAGGTGACGCGCTGTTGCGCCCAGTCGTAGATGGGCCAGTCATACTTCTCGTAGGCATCCTCGAGCGAATGGAGGAGATCGGCCTTGGCCAGGACCCCGGCAAAGCCCGGGCCGGTGTCGTAACCGAAGACATCGGGGGGCTGGTCGGAACGCAGCCGGGTCTGGATCACGGTCCTCTGGTTCTCGACGGCGACTGACTCCCGCTGCACGTCGATGTCTGGGTTCTGAGCTTCGAAGTCCTCGATGGCCTTCTCGGCCTCGGCCTCGAGCCGGGGGGTCTCCTGAATGCCCTCGAACACCCGCAGGATGGTGGTCCCACCCTCTTCGCCCCCGCCGGACGCGTCACCCCCGCCTGCGCTGCTACCGCCACAAGCAGCCGCCGTCAGCAACATTACGAGTGACGCCGCCGTCAGCGATGACCATCTCTTGACCACGTGTAGCCTCCCTTTTGCTGAGCCCGAGTCCTGAGAGTCTACGCCCTGACACCGGGCCCTATCACGCTTGTAGTAGACGGACGTAGTCTGTGGCCGGATCGAGGGCCCGACGGGATGGAGGCGCCGGCAACGGCGATGGCAGAGACGATGAAGGCGGCACGGTTTCTGGGAGAGGGACGCATCGAGCTCTATGAGGCGCCGATTCCGGAACCCGAACCGGACGAGGTCCTGGTAAAGGTCCATAGCTGCGCCCTCTGTGGCACCGACCGGAAGGCGTATCGGGATGGGAGTGCTGTCATTCCCGGACACGAGGTGGCCGGGACGGTGGCGGCAATGGGCGAGGAGGTACCCGCGCTCGATGAGGGCGTCAAGGGGGTCGTGTACCTCGTCGACTTCTGTGGCGACTGCTCAGCCTGCAGGGCGGGCTCGACCAACATGTGCCTGAATCGCCGGAGGATGTACGGGTTCACCGCGGACGGGGGCTTTGCCGAGTTCGAGGTTGTGCGTTCGAGATGCTTTCTGCCCGTTGCCGGTGACGTGCCCCTCGACCTGGCCACGACGCTCCTGGACTTCTACGGGACCAGCCTCCATGCGTTCCGACGCGCCGGGCCACCTGCTCCCCAGGTCGTCGGGGTCATCGGCTGCGGGCCCATCGGCCTCGGAGCGATTGCGGTGGCCCGGGCGCTGGGGGCGCAGCAGGTGTTCGGGATCGACGTGGCCCCGTACCGCCTCGATCGCGCGGGTGTCCTCGGCGCGGTGCCCGTCGATGCCCTGCCGGGAGACGCCACCGCAAGGGTATTGGACCTTTCGCCCGGGGGATGCGATGTGGTCATCGAAGCTGCAGGTATCACCGCCACACAAAGGCAGGCCATAGAGTTGGCGGCGCCCTCCGGGCGTGTCGTGTTCGTAGCCCACAACCCGGAACCCCTCGAGGTGCACACCCTGACGGACCTGATTGCGCGCGAACGGACATTGCTCGGTTCCGAGTACTTCCCCATCGGAGCGTTCCCAGAGGCGCATGCACTGGTGACCTCCGGCGCACTCGACGCACCCTCGGCGGTGACTCACCGCTTTCCTCTCGATCGTATAGGTGATGCGTTCGAAGCCTTCTGGTCGGGCGCCACCGCCAAGGTGCTGGTGCAGCCTTGACCTCGGCAACGAACGGGCGGTTGCGTGCAGCCGTGGTGGGTGCAGGCTTTGTGGGCGCCAATCATGCGCGCGCTCTCAGCGATCACCCCTCGGTTGATCTCATCGCAGTTTGCGGGCGCACGACACCCAAGACAGATGCGCTTGCGTTAGCGCTCGGCGCGACGGCGCGTGGTTCGGTCGAAGAGCTGATATCCAAGGACGCTCCCGATCTGGTTTGCGTCTGCACCGGAAACGACCAGCATCTCGAACCGACTCTCGAGAGCCTCGAAGGAGGGGCGCATGTCTTCGTCGAGAAGCCGATGGCCTTTCGGCTCGACCAGGCGCGCCGGATGGTAGAGACCGCCGACCGCGAGGGCCGCAGCCTCGGGGTGAACTTCAATCACCGCTTCTCCGAACCCTATCGCCGGGCCCTCGAGTTCGCCGCTGGGGGCGGCGTTGGCGCCATCGGCTATGTCGACATCAAGTTCGCCGGGGACCTCTACAAGGAGCTGAACGATCCCTATTGCATGCTGATCGAGACCCAGGGTCACAGCTTCGACCTCATGCGCTTGTTCGGCGGCGAGATCAAGAGCCTGTCTGCACACTTGGCCGATCCACGAGGCCTCGGCGTCTACACCAGCGCGGCCGTAGCGGTCACCTTCGAGGGAGGCGGCGTGGGCTCATTGCTGGGAAGCTGGGATGGCAGCTACGGGAATCCGGGGGCTCAGATCTTCGAAGTCGCAGGCCTCCGGGGCCGGGTGGTGGTCGAGGACGTGGTGGGCTCCGTCAGGCTTTACGCCCAACCGGATCAGCTCTTCAGCCAATGGAGTCCAGGGATGTTCGATTCGGACGCACGCGACTTCTGGCGGACAATCGACTCACATCTGCGCGCGTTCGTTGATTCGATCCTGGCGGGACAGGAGCCGCCGGTAACCGGACGGGATGGGTTGAGGGCTCTCGAGCTCTCCTATGCGGCGATCGATTCGTTCGAGCGCGGACTGACAGTCGGCACCTAAACCCCCTATTAGATCCGCACGCTTGTATTGTTGGTGACGTCAACCCAACCTCTAGCCGACGGCAGGTGAGAGTTACTCGATGGCACGCGCGGTGCGTTTTGTTTCTCCTCGAACGGTAGATATTGCAGAGTACGAGGATCCTCACCCCCAGCCCGGGGAGGTTCTGGTCGAGACCCTCTTCTCGGGCATCTCGGCCGGGACCGAGCTGACCGCCTATCGCGGCTCGAATCCTCATCTCAGCAAGCGGTGGGAGCCGGAGCGCCGCCTCTTTCTCGATGACAGCGCGGTGACCCTCGAATATCCGGTCCAAGGATGGGGCTACGAGGAGGTGGGCCGGGTGACAGAGATCGGCGAAGCGGTCACCCAGGTCGCCGTCGGTGACGTTGTCTGGGGAGCGTGGGGCCACAAATCTTCGGTGGTTCTGGCCGAGGATTGGGCGGCAAAGCGCCTGCTCGATAAACGCGTCGATCCGGTCCTGGGGATCTTCTCCGTGATCGGGGCCATCGCTTTGAACGGGATCCTGGACGCCGACATTCACGTGGGGGAGTATGTGGCAGTCTTCGGCCAGGGGATACCCGGTCTGATCGTCACTCAGCTCGCACAGCTCAACGGTGGAACGGTTATCGCCGTCGATGGAATCGAAAGGCGCATCGAGCTGGCAAGAAAGCTGGGGGCCGAGTTCACCGTGGACTTCACAAAGGAGCGTCCCGGAGAGGCCGTAAAATCTCTGACCGGAGATCGGGGCGCCGACGTCTCGATCGAATTCAGTGGCAGCTCGAGAGGACTTCACGACGCCATAAGCGCAACCGCGTACAACTCCAGGGTCGTCGCAGCGGGCTTCTTCCAAGGCGAGGGCGCCGGCTTGTATCTGGGACAGGAGTTCCACCACAATCGTATCGAGCTCGTCTGCTCGCAGATCTCTGGAGTCAACCCGAGACTCGACCACCGCTGGAGCCCCTACCGGCTCGAGAGGACTTTCATGGATCTAGTGGGGGCCGGGAAGGTCGATTTGCAACCGCTCATCTCCGACACTTTCCCCATCGATGAGGCCGAGGAGGCATTCCGGCTCCTGGACGAGGACCGGCAGGATGCGCTGCAAGTGGTGCTCGAGTTCTAGTGGTTCGTCGCGCAAGTAGCGCCTGCACCGAGAGCGTCCCGGCGCGCCGGGGGCAAGGCGCGAGGAGTCGAGCGTACCTGGAGGTACGTGAGCGACGAGAAACGCAGCCATCGGCGATGCAGGGGCGCTCGAATGCGTCGGTAATTTGCGCGACGAGGCACTAGTGCACCCTTGTTAGTGGCATGAAGCTCACCTGCCAGGAGCATCTCATCCCCGGACACAACCTCCTCGACAAGTGGGAGTTCATCTCGGGCGCAGGTTGGGATGGGATCGAGCTTCACGGCCATGGCGACTTTGCCTTTCGGGCGCGCCTACCTGAGCTCAATGAGGCGCGGCGCGCCGGCGTGGTAATGCCGTCGGTCTGCGTGATCATGGATCACTTCATCGGCGATTTCGATGCCACGCGGCGCCGGGACGCAATCGCGAACATGAAGTCGCTGCTTTCGGTCATAGCCGAGATCGGTGGATACGGCGCCGTCACCCCGGCCTCCTACGGAATGTTCTCGACTCGGCTGCCGCCCTATCGGCCGCCTCGGAGCCCCGCCGACGACCGCAAGGTACTCATCGAGGGTCTTTTCGAGCTGGGTGAGCACGCGGACCGGGAAGGCGTCTTTGTGCTTCTCGAGCCGCTAAACCGCTTCGAAGACCACATGCTCAATCGACTGGATCAAGCGGTTGACCTGTGCGAGGCGGTAGGGATCGACTCGCTACGGGTGATGGGAGATCTCTTCCACATGAATATCGAGGAGCCGGATATACCGGCGAGCATTCGTGCATCGAGCCACTATCTCGTACATGCCCATCTTGCAGACAGCAATAGGCTACAACCGGGTACGGGACATACAGACTTTGCTTCCGCCTTCGCAGCGCTTCAAGAAGTGGGCGTGAAGAGCATCGCCATGGAGTGCGGCATCGAAGGAACCCCTTCTGAGGTGCTCCCCAGGATCGCTCGGGAAATGAGGGCACTCCTCTAGGGTCCTGGCCTGCGTCGATCCTTCGGGCGAATCCAGCTTTTTCAAGTAAGAGGCGGTTGGTGCCGACACACGCTCTATGGCAATAAATGCAAATGTCGCCGCGAGCGGCACCAGGGTCCCGGTTAGGCGGCCAACTAGGGACAGGTCTCCTGAAGGCCGATCCACCTGGCTTGATCGCTGGCTCGCCACATGTTCAGACCTCGCACGCCTGAAGGATTCTCATCCAATGCTCGATGCCGTCATAGACGAGGTCGACGGACGGATGATCAAGGTCGGGGACCGTTGGCTGGCCGATTTTGCGTCCTGTAACTACCTTGGTCTGGACCTCGACGCAGAGGTTATCGGGTCCATCCAGGGTTACCTCGACGAATGGGGCACCCACCCGAGTTGGTCGCGGTTGCTTGGGAGTCCCATCCTCTACGAGGAAATAGAAGACAAGCTGACCGGCCTCCTTGGCGCCGAGGACACCCTGGCCCTCCCCACTATCACCCATATTCATATATCGGTCATATCGATCCTGGCCGGCTCCGGCACGATCTTTCTCGACAGCAGAGCCCACAAGACCATCTACGACGGTTGCCAGTTGGCACGTCATCATGGGGCCACAGTCAAACGATTCTTGCACGACGACCCCGATGACCTCGCGTCGCTGCTCAAGAAAGACAAGGGCAACCCCCAGCTCATCTGCATGGATGGCGTGAATAGCATGACGGGGAATGCACCCGATATTCGTCAATTCGCAAGAGTGGCGCGCGAGCACGATGCTCTGCTTTACATCGATGATGCGCATGGTTTCGGCGTCATCGGAGAACGCAGTCCCCATGAACTTTGTAGCTATGGGACGCGCGGCAATAGCATCGTTCGCCACTTCGGGGAGACGTACGAAAACATCATCCTCGTAGGCGGACTCTCGAAGTCGTATTCGTCGCTGCTGGCGTTCATCGCCTGTCCGACAAGGCTCAAGAGTATGTTGAAGGTCGCGGCACCTCCCTATCTCTACTCCGGTCCTTCGCCGATAGCTTCTTTGGCAACCGTCCTTACGGGATTAAAAGTGAATGAGGAGAGAGGCGACGCCCTCCGCCTGGCCCTCCATCGCAAGACCGCAAAGGTGCTGGATTGCCTAAGAGAGCTAGAGATTGCCACCCCGAACGAGTCTGGACTCCCGATCATCGAGATCCCCCTGGCCAAGCACCAGGATGTCGACGAAGTGGGCCGGTTTCTGTTCGAGCGGGGGATCTACACGACGATCGCCGCCTATCCCCTCGTGCCAAAGTCTGAGGTGGGATTCAGAATTCAGATCACCGCTGCCAACGACGACGACCAGATCGAGACTCTTACTGGAGTGCTGAGCGAACTGTCGGAGAAGTTCCGCCTGCAGACAGCTCGAACGATGTCGAAATGGTGGGATGCCCCGCAAAAAGCATCCGCGGCTCGGTAAGGTGCGCTTCTTGTCCCCAAGGATGACTACGCGGGTCAACCGGCTCTGGCAGGCCTATCTTGCTTTCGGCCTCCTGTGCGTGCTCCTCTACTACTTCGTTCCGCCGTTCAAGCAGAATGGTGTTCTCTTCAATGTGATCGGCCTATCGTCGGCCGTGGCCATCCTGATCGGCATCAAGCTTCACAAGCCGGCCTCCCGGCGCGCCTGGCAGGCTTTCGCCGTCGGACAGCTGTTCTTCGTCACCGGGGATGCCTTCTACTACGGGTACGACGCGATCTTCCATCAGGATGTCCCTTTCCCTTCTCTCGGTGACGTCTTCTATCTTGCCGTGTACCCGGCGCTTATCGCAGGGTTAGTCATCCTCGTGCGGCGCCGAAACCCACTCGGTGATCGCACCAGCCTGATCGATGCCTTGATTCTTACGACCGGACTCGCTCTCATGTCCTGGGTGTTTCTGATGGCGCCTTACGCGCACGACCCGACCCTCAATCTGCTCGAGAAACTAGCGTCGATAGCCTACCCACTGATGGACGTGTGTCTGCTCGCAGTTGCTCTACGCTTGGCTGTCGATCGGGGCACCAGACAAATGTCGCTGACCCTTCTCATGCTCAGCATCGTCTCGTTGCTGACGGCCGACGCTTTCCTCGGAGCCCTCACTCTCGAAGGCGGCTACTCGGAAGGCGGGCTGCTCGACATGGGGTGGGCGGCCTACTACCTGCTGTGGGGCGCAGCGGCGCTTCACCCGTCCATGAGGCAGCTCGAAGACCCAGTTTCGAACCGGGGGAAGCCGGTGTCGACTTCTCGCCTGACGCTGCTTGCAGGCGCCTCTTTGATACCCCCCGCCGTCCAGGCGGTTCAGATTTATCGCCACGCCGACCTGGAGCTTCCCGTGATGATCGCCGGCTCGACGGTTCTTTTCGCTCTCGTCGTGGCCCGCATGGGGGGCTTGATACGGGAGTCTGAACGCTCTGCCCGGCGAGAAAGAGCGCTGCGGGAGGCAGCTAGGGCTCTGGTAGGGGCTCGCGGGCGCGAAGAGGTGTATCAGGCCGGCTTGGCGTCGATGAAGACCTTGATAGGCGAGGAGCACCCCGTTCGGTTGACCGCCTTTACTCCATCCGGAGAACTTCGCGCCCAGGCTGTTGATGCGACGGAAAAAAGAGAGGAATGGTTGTTGCGTGCATCCCACCTGACTTCGCTGGACGCTGCGAGCCTGCGCCAACGGGGATCTCTGGAAATCGTCCTTGCCGGCTCCGGTTTGGAGAAGGCCCTTAGGCTTCCGGCAGGCGGTGTCGAAGCAATGGTGTTTCCGCTGTTCGTTCGAGAAGAGCTAAGAGGCCTGATTTTCATCGGCGCATCGGTCTCGTTATCGAATCAGATGAAAGACGCAGTGCAAACTCTGTCGGTCAGCATTTCGTTGACCCTGGAAAGTGCGATTCTCACTGAGGACCTGCACAGGCGTAAGGGCGAAGCGAGGTTCCAGTCCCTTGTTCAGAACTCGAGCGACCTGATCACGGTCATAGACGGGCGAACGATGATTCAGTATCAGAGTCCATCGGTCCAGCGGGTCCTCGGGTACGAGCTCGATGAGTTGGTCGACACGAGCTTCTCGGATCTGCTGCATCCCCACGAGCGCGAGAGGGTGGTCGCTCTGATGCTCGATGAGAGGGAGAGCTCCTCGAACACAGACGTCGCCGTCGAGTGCCAGTTGCGCCACTGTGACGGCACCTGGCTGATTTTCGAGATATTGCGCACAAACCTGCTGGCAGACCCCAATGTGTCCGGAATCGTTCTCAATGCACGAGATGTGAGTGAACGGAAGGAATTCGAACAGCAGTTGACCCATCAGGCTTTCCATGACTCGGTCACGCAGCTGGCAAACCGGGCGCTGTTCACCAACCGCGTCGAGCACGCTCTCTCGCGCCAGACACGCGATGTGGGCGGAATGGCCGTGCTCTTCGTCGATCTGGATGACTTCAAGATCATCAACGACAGCTTGGGTCATGCGATTGGAGATGAGGTTCTCAAGCTTGTAGGCGAGAGATTGTCGCGATGCGTTCGGCCTATGGATACGGTCGCCCGCTTCGGGGGGGACGAATACGCCGTCCTGCTCGAAGACATTCAGCGCCCCGAGCAGGCCATTGAGGTGGTAGATCGAGCTTTCGAAGCATTGAATGAGGTAATGAAGCTCGACGACAAAGATCTGTTCATCCGCGCGAGCATAGGGATCGCGATGCTCGAAGGAGAAGACGCGATGACGTCGGCGGCTGATGATCTCATGCGTAACGCCGATGTCGCCATGTATCGAGCAAAGCGGGACGGGAAGGGCGCATACCGTATCTATGAGCCTGAGATGCACTCGAACGTGCTGGAACGATTGGAGCTCAAGGGGGCCCTGCAGAAGGCGATCGATCGAGAAGAATTCCAGTTGTATTTCCAGCCGATAGTCGGGATGGGTGACGGTCATGTGGACGGTCTCGAAGCCCTTGTCCGGTGGAAGCACCCGGAAAGAGGAATCGTGTTACCGGGGGGATTCATCCCCTTGGCCGAGGAGACGGGACTTATCGGAGCGTTGGGTGAGTGGGTGCTGCGTGATGCCTGCCGGCAGATGAAGTTCATGCAAGACCTTGGGCTGTTGACGAACGCACAATCTGTCTGTGTAAACATCTCGGTCAAGCAGCTTCAGGAAGGGCTCGTGGAGTTGGTGTCCGAAGCGCTTAGGGACTCGGGACTGAAGCCTCAGTGTCTGACGCTCGAGATAACAGAGACGGTCTTGATGATCGATACCGAAGCTACTATCGAGAAGTTGCACCAATTGAAGGCACTGGGTATCCGATTGTCGGTGGATGACTTTGGCACTGGTTATTCATCACTGGGATACTTGAGCCGTTTTCCGGTTGACGTCTTGAAGATCGACCAGACCTTCGTCAGTCAGATCACCTCGGCCGGACACGGTTCGGTGTTGGTTGCCGCTATAGTGAAGTTGGGCGAAGCACTCCACCTGGAAACGATTGCCGAAGGGATCGAGCTCGAGGTTCAAGCGGACAGGCTGATCGAGCTGGGGTGCCCTCTAGCCCAGGGTTACTACTTCGCAAAGCCCATGGATATCGACGCCACGTTGGAGTATCTGGGAGCCCGACCTGCGGTGGAGGGACGGCATGACGCCGCCCCGCACAGCGGCGCCTGATGCACAATTACGAAGGCCTTGACGGCCCGGGTGGATATTCGCGCTCGAATCTTCTGGCGCCCCTGAAGAACCGGGACTTTCGGCTGCTATGGACCGGTTTGTTTGTTTCCCTTCTGGGGGATGGGATTTTCCTCATTGCGGTCGCGTGGCAGGCGTATGAGTTGTCGAATCTCCCCGTGGCACTCTCACTGGTGTTTCTTTCGATGACGGTCACGCATGTGTTTTTTCTCATGCTCGGCGGGGTCGTGAGTGATCGTTTCGAAAGACGGAAAATCATGCTGGCGGCAGACGTCGTGCGTGGCCTGGCCCTGGCCGGAATGGCTGCACTGTCGCTCGCAGGCAGCCTGTCGCTGGGCTCTCTTGCGGCTCTGACCGCCGTCTACGGCGCGGGAACTGCTTTTTTCGGGCCGGCCTTCGATGCCATTGTTCCCGACATTGTTCCTTCTCGCCTCCTGCCGCAGGCGAACTCACTGGATCAGTTGATCAAACCGCTTGGGCTTCGTCTTTTCGGTCCTGCCCTTGGCGGCTGGTTGGTAGGAGCCTGGGGGCCCGGCGCTGCTTTCGCGATCGACGCCGCCACATTTGCAGTGTCCGCCGGCGCCTTGATGATGATGAGCCACCGAACGAGTCACTCGTCGGCCGGCACGAAGTCCTTCATGTCAGAGCTCCGATCCGGCTATTCGTTCGTTCGAAAGCATGTGTGGCTGTGGGGTACCTTCAGTGCGGCAGCGCTTGCTTATCTTCTCTTCATGGGGCCGGCTGAGGTGCTCCTTCCCTACATTGTCAAGGTGGAGATGAAGGGGTCCGCTGGTGACCTCGGGCTCATCTTCGCAATTGGGGGAGTCGGGTCGATACTTTCCGCAATTGTAGTGAGCACCGGCCATATGCAGCGCCGGAACATTACCTTCATCTACGTGACGTGGACATTGTCCACCCTCGCCGTTACCGGGTACGGGCTTGCCCGATTTCCGTGGCAGCTGATGGTCGCGAGCTTCGCCTTCAACTTCCTGGAATCGGCCGGAACGATCGTTTGGGTAACGACCAAGCAACGGATGATCCCCTCAGCACTCCTTGGACGAGTCTCCAGCATCGACTGGTTGATCTCCATAGGGTTGGTGCCGCTGTCTTATGCGGCGACTGGTCCGATATCCAGTGTGCTCGGGGCCCGGGCTACTCTCGTGGGCGCGGGTGTTCTGGGGGCGGCGGTGACGATGGGAGCCTTCTTTCTTCCGGGCATGCGCGACAGCGAGCACGTCGGTGAAGGGCCTTCCGACTTGGTTGATGCGCTGCCCATTGCCGAGCTCAAGGCGTCCTAGCAGCGCCTTCCTAAGCCCAATACATTTCGCCGGGCTGCTCGCGGAACATCAAAGAGCTCAGGAAGTCGATTGCCTTCTCGAGCCCTTCATCGATCGAGAGCAGACTGTCTTCGTGTTCGATGCTCATGACGTAGTCGTAGTCGACCGAGCGAAGAGCACTGAAGACGTCGCGCCAGACCTTGTCTCCTTGGCCGTACCCGACTGTTCTGAAGACCCAGGATCGGTCCAGTATCTGGTCGTACGGCTTGGTGTCGAGTACCCCGTTGTGACGGATGTTGTCGTGATCAAGGTACGTATCCTTCGCGTGCACATGGAAGATGGAGTCTGCTCGGCCGAGTTGCTTGATCGATGCGACCGGGTCGATCCCTTGCCAAAAGAGGTGACTAGGATCGTAGTTGGCGCCGATTTGCGGCCCGACCGCCTGGCGCAGCCTCAGCAACGTTTCGGGGTTGTAGACGACAAACCCAGGGTGCATCTCGAAAGCGATCTTAACCCCGTGATCACGCGCGAACGCAGCCTGGTTGGTCCAATAGGGAATTACGCGTTCATTCCACTGCCATTCAAGGATCTCTTGGAAATCGGGAGGCCATGCGCAGGTCACCCAGTTCGGAAAGCGGGCACCCTCATGGTCGCCCGGACAACCTGAGAACGCATTTACCACCGGCACTTCAAGCTGCTCGGCGACCAGAACGGTTTGCCGCCAGGTTTCGTGCGCGCTCGAGGCGATATGTTCGTCAGGGTGCAGCGGATTGCCGTGCTGACTCAACGCACTGATCATGAGCCCCCGGTCCTCTACCGCTTGACTGAGCGCCTCGAGCTTCGACGGATCTTCAAGCAGCGCGTGGGGGTCGGCGTGACTGTTGCCGGGGTAGTTGCCCGTTCCCAGTTCGACCGCTTGCGCGCCCATGCCGGCGATCTTGTCGAGCGCCTCCTCCAATGGAAGGTTCTGATAGAGGACCGTCATTACCCCAAGCTTCATGCGTCTGCCTCCAGTCCAGTGGTGATTGTGACCCAGCCTCTTGATCGATGGCTCTCGACGATCGCCTCGACCGCACGCAGCACCTGGTGAGCGTCTGCGAACGTCGCGAAGGATGGGCTGAATTCGCCCGCACTCCCGTGGGCGTCGATGGCCCCGTAGAAATCGATGAACATGTTCTTGAGCCCGTCCGGCCAGCCTTCTTGGTG
>Ga0136614_10000707_pt1 | contig 17773 bp, 7 predicted proteins | sample AntDrymUQ2792106_2_FD_106643 | JGI IMG/M metagenome (GOLD analysis project Ga0136614, IMG submission 106643) | Polar desert sand microbial communities from Dry Valleys, Antarctica - metaG UQ279 (21.06) | ecosystem: Environmental > Terrestrial > Soil > Desert | place: Antarctica: Dry Valley... | reverse complement strand
GTGTCGTTGCGGTCGTTTCGTCTCTCAGGCATGGTGCGTCCCTGCCCGATGGGTTCGAGATTGAAGCGATAGATGAGTTCGTCGGATGGATTGACCTGGACGGCGTTGAAGGTGGTGGCGTTGAAGCCTTCGGCCAGCGCGGTTAAGAGATACCGACCGGGGACGATGCGGGCGGTAAAGGTGCCGTCCGCGGCGGTGCGCGTTTGTTTGGTAACGTTATTCGCGCCGTCGCGCAGCAGTTGCACGAACGCGCCCGCGAGCGGATTGCCCTTGTGGTCGCGCACCGAACCGCTGACGACTCCGAGTTTGCGTCCAACAGTTGCTGCCGCCGCATAAGTCGCGCTCGCTTCCGCAAACACAAACAACGCAAACAGCAACGTCAAACTCACACGCCAGTAAGTTTTTCTCATCGCACCAATACCTCCAGCGCACTTTCCCGACGATGATCGGGAAAGCGCAACCTCAAGCGATTTTCTTTTGTCCATAGAGCGGCGGTACGGGAGACTGAAAAGTAGTTGGTAAAACCGCAAGCGTTAAACGCCGTACGATTCCTTCATTAAATGTTCCGGCCAAACCCGCTTGAGCGCGAAGGTGGCTATTTTCCGTCAACCGGCAAACTCTGTCAAGCAGGCTGTTTGCCGGTTGACGGTGCATCGCAAACCTGTGTTTGTCCCGTGTTTGCCGCGCGTCTGTTCGCATGCTACGATGCTCCTTAGTGCGAAAGTGATCACCAACCCGTCAAAAATTTTCGCCTTCATTGCCTTTCATCAGTATCAAATTCGCGGAACGGGCTTACTTTTCTTCTGCTATATACTCCCTTAACCCCTGAGCAGCCTCTCGCTTTCGCTTATCTGCTGCGATACCTAAAGCTGAAAGACCTATTCTGTTTTTTGCCCCTACTTCTGCCCCGGCAGTTAGCAGAAGTTTTATGACTAACAGGCGCGCAGCATCCCTTACGGACCGGACGATGGCACGCTCGCGCCGATGGGCGGTCGTCGCCTCGTTTTGCGCCCGACCTTGTGTTACCTTCGAGCAAACCTTTTGCTGAAGCCTTCCCGGAGATGACGAGCGAGTACGGCTTCAAGCGTAGCTCCAACCCGACATTCTCGAACGGGTCAAAGAATAATTCGGGATGGATTTCGCAAGGTTGTCACGGGCTGGCTGAGGAGCCTATCGTGATGATTATTGAGAACTACCGTTCGGGCTTTCTCTGGCGTTCGATGCGGGGCTGTCCGCCACTCGGGCTGAGGCTGCGCCGCGCGGGCTTTACGAACGGCTGGTTGTCGGCGCGCGGGTAAGTTTTTGTCGCACTGAGCCGATCAAATAAACGGCGGGCGACGCCGCACACGTCCCGCCGCAACGGCAGAGAGTGGCGGCTTGAGGGCGAAAGCGATCTACTGCGCAGGCGTTGATGTTGCCGTCTTGAACAGAAGACCTGAAATCATGGCCGTCATGGATAACTCAAGGGGCGATGGGCGTTCACAGGCAAAAGATGGCTCTGCCGTCGAAGCACAAAGTCTGTTGGCGGCGTGGCGGTGGTGGCTGCCGATTGCGTTGCTGGCTCTCGCGCTGGCGCTCCTGTTCGTCGATCCGTTTGCGGGTGATTGGGACGCGCTTGATTACACGGTGCTGGCAATCGAGGGGCGCGCTTCTTCGATGATCTTGGGACGCACGCTTTTCATCTTCGCCAACCACGCGCTCTGGCTCGTCGCGCACACGCTCTTTCAACTCTCGCCGGAGAAAGCGTATCTGCTGTTCAAGTACGCGGTCGTCGCGCAAAGCCCGCTCGCCGTCATCGCGTGGTGGCGGCTGGCACGCGATGTGACGAACTCGGTGCGCGCGGCAACTTTGGCGGCGTTGCTGTTGGCGCTCTCTCCCTTCTACATTATCTACAGTGGGCAGGCGATGACGGAGATTCCTTCGCTGCTGCTGCTGGCGGTCGCGCTCACGATTCACCTGCAAGGTTTGCGCAGCGGGCGCGCGATGTTGATTTTGTCGGGCGCGGCTCTGCTCGGCCTGGGCGTCAACATGCGCGAGGCGGCATTGCTCTATGCCCCCTGGCTCGTCGTTGCCCCGCTCGCGTGCGGGTGGAAGTTGAGACGGCGCGAAATAACAGTCACGGCCTGGTCTTGCGTTGTCTTTCTCGTCTGCGCGTTCGGCCCATTCGCCTGGCTGCACCTGACCAACGTTGATAACTATCGCTGGGCGTGGCACGGCTGGGTGGAATCATCGCGCATGGAGTCGGCGCGACATCCGGTCAGCATCGGCAATCTGCTACCCTTACTGCGGTTCTTTTTCATCGCCTCGCCGCTCGCCTTCGTCGTATTTCCCGTCGCGGCATACAGCGAATGGAAGCGGCGCGGGTGGTCGCCGGCGCTCGCTCTCGCCGTCGTCGGGTTGCTCGCCAACCTGTCTTTGATCGCGCATTACAGCGTCGTTCTCAACGGGCGCTACATGCTCACGGGCTTGCCCGCGCTCGCGCCGCTCGTGGCCGACTACTTCCAGAGATCGGAGGCCGCGAAGATGAACAGCTTGCGGCGCGCTTTCGCTTGCTGCGTGCTCGGCATTTTGTTGGTCGCCGTGACGGCTGGCTACTTCGCATGGCCGCTCGGACGGGTGTACATTGAAGAGCGCGCACTGGCGAAAGACTACCGGGCGCGTCTCGCGCTCGTGCCGCGCGACGCCGTGATGATTGCCGGCAAGCAAACTGTGGCCGTCACGTACTGGCGCGGGATCGGGGTGGGTGAATGGGACGTGATCGGCACCGGCGCGGGCTGGCCCGGCGCGCAACTCGCGACGGTGATCGAGCGCGACCTGCGGGCGGGTCGCCGCGTTTTTCTCGACGCTGACCCGCGCTGGTGGCCGTCCCACGGATGGCAGCGAGAGGAGCTCCACGACCTCGCCGAGATCGGCGCGCGTTTTCGCTTTCGTCGCGTCTCCGAAACTATTTATGAGCTGAGGCCGCTGGACGATAAATCTGCTCATGATACATTCCCCCTTAGCCCAAATTTGATTGGCGATTAGAAAATGAAAATGTTCAAGCCACGCGATTGCTGAAAGCGCGTGACGCGACATCTGGATACCTTCGGGCACGGAAAATATGGACGAACTGTTAAGAGCGGAGGGCGGAGAGTTCGACATGCGCGGCGACACAGAGGATGAGCCGATTCGCAGGGAACTCTACAGCGTCGAAAGACTCGAACAGTATGCCCAAGAGATCGCCGCCGCGCACAAAGTTTCCGGCAAGCCGACGCGCCGCCGTCCGCTCCTACCCCGCCTCGAAGACAACGGCCACAAACTCGTCGCCGCTTACCGCGCCCTCGCCGAGTCTCTCCGCAACGGGCGCGCCATCTCGCCCGCCGCCGAGTGGCTGGTTGATAACTTTCACATTATCGAAGAGCAGTTGCGCGAGATACGCGAGGACTTGCCGCAGAGTTATTACAAAGAACTCCCCAAGCTCACCGAAGGCGAGTTAACCGGATACCCGCGCATTTACGCGCTCGCGCTCGCGCTCATCGCACACACCGACAGCCGCCTCGATCCGGAAACGTTGCGGCGTTTCACCCGCGAATATCAACGAGTGGCCGTCCTCTCCATCGGCGAATTATGGGCTGTTCCGATCACGCTGCGGCTGGTGCTGGTGGAGAATTTGCGGCGGCTGGCGACGCGCATCGTCGCTTCGCGCAACGAGCGGGATCGCGCCGACGCGCTCGCCGACAAAATATTAGAACTCGCCGGGCGGCGATCCGACGCCCTCGCGCACATGCTCAAACAGCGGCTCGGCAAGCCCGAAGAAATGGGCAATGCCTTCGTCGTCCAACTGATCCGCCGGCTGCGCGATCAAGACCCGGAAGTCAGCCCGGCGTTCGAGTGGCTGGAGCGGCAACTCGCGCGGCAGGGACGCAACGCCGAACGCATCGTGCAGCAGGAGCACCAGCGGCAAGCCGCGTCGCAGGTCACGACCGGCAACATCATCACCAGCATGCGGCTGATCTCGACGCTCGACTGGCGTGATTTTTTCGAGAGCGTCAGCCTCATTGACCCGCTGCTCGCAGAAGACCCGGCAGGGACTTACGCGCGCATGGATTTTGCGACGCGCGACTCGTACCGCCACGTCATTGAACGAATCAGCAAAAAGACGAAAGCGCTTGAACTCGAGGTCGCGCGCCGCGCCGTCGAGCTTGCCGCCGCGCGGCACGAGGCCGAGCCGCAGGATCGCGCCCGCGCACACGTCGGCTACTATTTGGTTGACGAAGGGCGCGCGGACTTAGAAAAGATTTTCAACTACCGCCCGCGCCTGCGCGAGCGCGTGCTGCGTGTCGCGCTCCACCATCCGACCTTAACTTATTTAGGACTGATCGCCCTGTTCACCACGCTCGTCATGGCGATGCTCCTCTTCTACGCATTTTACGCGGGAGCCGGGCCGCTCGTCCTCGTCGCGTTGACGCTGCTGGCGCTCGTCCCGTCGAGCGATCTAGCGCTCGGCGTGTTGAACTGGGACTTGACCAAAATCTTCAAGCCGCGCACTTTGCCGGGCATGGACGCCGAGGGCGAGATTCCAGACGATGCACGGACGCTGGTCGTCGTTCCTACCCTCTTCACGAGCGGCGCGGGCGTGCGCGAGTTGCTGGAAAAACTCGAAGTCCACTATCTGGCTAACCAAGGCAAGAATCTACACTTCGCTCTGCTCGGAGACTTCGCCGATGCGCCGGCGGAAGAGATGCCCGACGACGCGGCGTTGCTCGACACCGCGTTTGACGGCATCGCGGAATTGAATGCTCGCTATGACGGCGGCGATGCCTCCGCTTCCCGCTTTCATCTCTTCCACCGCCGCCGACAGTGGAACGCGAGCGAGGAGAAATGGATCGGGTGGGAACGCAAGCGCGGGAAGTTGGAGGAGTTCAATCGCCTGTTGCGCGGCGCGCGCGACACCAGCTTCGTCGTGGCGACCGCCGCGCCCGCACTGCTCGCGCAGATTCGCTACGTCATCACGCTCGACTCCGATACGCAACTTCCGCGCGGCGCGGCGCGGCGTCTCGTCAGCACGGCTGAGCACCCGCTCAACCGCCCGCACCTCGACGCGCGCACGAACCGCGTCATGCGCGGTTATGCGATCCTGCAACCGCGCATCAGCATCTCGCTGACGAGCGCCGCCAAATCGCGTTTCGCACGCCTGTCCTCCGGCAACACCGGCGTTGACCCGTACACGACAGCCGTCTCGGACGTTTATCAAGACCTCTTCGGCGAAGGCATCTACACGGGCAAGGGTCTCTACGACGTGGATGCGTTCGAGGCCGCCACCGCCGCGCGCACGCCCCCGAACTCCTTGTTGAGCCACGATCTCTTTGAAGGATTGTTTGCGCGCGCGGCGCTCGTCACGAACATCGAATTGATCGACGATTACCCGACGCGGTATGAGACTTACGCCAAACGGCAGCACCGTTGGACGCGCGGCGACTGGCAGATCGCGCGCTGGCTGTTGCCGTTCGTGCCGGACGCGCGGGGGCACAGCGTGCGCAACCATCTGCCGCTCGCCGCGCGCTGGAAGATCTTCGACAACTTGCGCCGCAGCCTCGTCGCGCCGACGTTCCTGCTGCTGCTCGTCGCCGGGTGGACGTTCCTGCCGGGGTCGCCCGTGTGGTGGACGCTGTTCGTCGTGCTGACGCTCGCCTTCCCGATCTACGCGAATGTCCCGACGAGCCTGATTCAGCCGCCGCGCGGCGTCTCGTGGAGCGGTCATCTCCGGCATCTCTGGAATGACGTGTTGGCGAACACGGTCCGGGTCGCGTTGACGATCATGACCCTCGCGCATCAATCGTCCTTGATGATTGACGCCGTCGCGCGCACGATCTACCGGAAGCTCATCTCGCGTAAACGTCTGCTTGAATGGGAGACAGCGGCGCAGGCGGAGAGCCGGAGCGCGCACAGCCTCTCCACTTTGCTGCGCTTCATGTGGCCTGCGGAGTTGATCGCCGCGCTCGCCGCCGCGTTGGTCGTGCTGCGCCATCCGGCGGCGCTTCCCCTAGCTGCCCCGTTCTTGCTGGCGTGGTTCGTCTCACCGTTCATCGCTTATCGCGTGAGCCGCCGCCTCACGGACAATCGCCTGTCCATCGAGGCGAAAGACGAACGCCAGGCGCGCCTCATCGCGCGGCGCACGTGGCGTTATTTTGAGACCTTCGTCGGCAGCGACGATCACTGGCTGCCGCCGGATAATTATCAGGAAGACCCGACACCCATCATCGCGCACCGCACGTCGCCGACCAACATCGGCTTGCTGCTCCTGTCAACCGTCGCCGCACATGATTTCGGCTACATCGGCACGCTCGAACTCGTCGAACGCCTCGAATACACTTTCTCGACGCTCGACCAACTCACGCGCTTTCGCGGCCACTTTTTCAACTGGTACGACACGCGCACGCTCGAACCCTTGACGCCGCAGTACGTCTCGACCGTTGACAGCGGCAACCTCGCCGGACATCTGCTCGCCGTCAAGCAGGCCGGTATGGAACTCGCCGACGCGCCGCTTTTCGGCGGGCGCGTGCTGCGCGGGCTGGCGGACACTCTCACGCTGATGCGAGACGAAGCGGCGCATCTCGGTGCGGTTCGAGAGCGCACGGAAAATCTGACGATCAAAAAACTACGCACAGAAATCGGGGCGTGCGCCGATCTGGTCATGTCCGCCACGCCGGAAACGGGCAGCGCGTGGTACGCGCTCTTCGACGCGCTCGAAAAACGGGCTGCTCGCGTGCAGGATATGGTCAATTCGCTCGCCGACGAACAGCACGGCGACACCTTTGAGGAGTTGCGTTTTTGGTCGAACAGTCTGTTGCAAGAAGCGCGTGCGTGCGCGCGCGACCTGCAAACTCTGATGCCCTGGGGCGGCGCTCTCACGCAGCACCTGACGCCGATCATCAGCCAATGTTCGCCCGAAGCTGTCGCGCTCTGGCCGGACTTAAAGGCACTACTCGATCACGTTCCGAGTCCGGCGCAAGTGCCCGAACATTGCGACGCGCTGCGCGAGCAACTCACCGTGTTGAGCGCGCAGCTCAGAGAGGGGACACCGGCTGAGAGGCCGCAAAGCGAAGCGGCTCTCGGCGGGTTGCGCGTGTTAACGAGCGCCGTCCAAGACGCGGCCAAGTCGGCGCACGAGGCGCTGGCGCGCATGAGTCGCATCGCCGCACGGTGCGACCGGCTCGTCGAAGAGATGGACTTTAGTTTTTTGTTCGACGAAGAGCGGAAGGTTTTCACCATCGGGTACAGCGTGACGAACGGAAAGCCCGACAACTCTTTCTACGATCTGCTCGCGTCGGAATCGCGGCTGGCGAGTTTCGTCGCCGTCGCCAAAGGCGACGCGCCGCAGGAGCACTGGTTTCGTTTGGGGCGGCAACTGGTGCCGGTTGACGGCGGTCGCGCGCTCGTCTCGTGGACGGGCACGATGTTCGAGTATTTGATGCCGCTCCTCGTGATGCGCGATTACGAAGAGACGCTGTTGAACGAAACTTACAAGGCCGTGGTCACGCGGCAGATCGAGTACGGCGAACAGCACGGCGTGCCGTGGGGCATGTCCGAGTCGGCTTACAATGCGCGCGACCGGCTGTTGAATTACCAGTACGGGCCGTTCGGCATTCCCGGCCTCGGACTCAAACGCGGTCTCAGCGAGAATCTGGTCATCTCGCCCTATTCGACGTTGCTCGCCGTGATTGTCGCCCCGCGCTCCGCGTTGGAAAATCTTCGCCGCTTGAAGCGCGAAGGCGCGCTCGCGCGTTACGGTTTTTACGAAGCGATTGATTACACGCCGGAGCGCCTGCCGCAGACGCAAAAGTGCGCCATCGTGCGCGCGTTCATGGCGCACCATCAGGGCATGAGCCTCATCACGCTCGACAATTTGCTGCACGGGCGAATCATGCAGCAGCGTTTTCACGCCGAGCCGCGCGTGCAGGCCACGGAATTGCTGCTCCAAGAGCGCATTCCGCGTGGCTTCACGGCGGCGCGACCGCGCGCCGAGGAAGTTCTGTCGGGCCGCGTGGCGCGCCCGCTCGCCGTTCCTGTCCGGCGCAAATACACGACGGCGGATTTGCCGATGCCGCGCACGCAGCTGCTTTCCAACGGCGCCTACTCGGTGATGTTGACGACGGCGGGCGCGGGCTATTCGCTGCGCGACGGCGTGGCCGTGACGCGCTGGCGCGAAGACGTGACGCGCGACCATTGGGGCAGCTTCTGTTACCTGCGCGACATGCGCAGCGGCGCGGTCTGGTCGGCAGGCTTTCAGCCGGTGGCGAGCGCGCCGCAAGACTACGAAGCGGTCTTCTCCGAAGACAAGGCCGAGTTCCGGCGTTGTGACGCCGGCATCGTGACACACACGGAGATCATCGTTTCGCCCGAAGACAACGCGGAATTGCGCCGCGTCTCGGTGACGAATGAATCCGCGCGGACGCGCGAAATTCAAGTGACGAGTTACATGGAAGTAGCCCTCGCGCCGATGGCGGCGGACGCGGCGCATCCGGCTTTCAGCAATCTGTTCATCATCACCGAATTCGTGTCCGCCGAAAACGCGCTCCTGGCGCAACGCCGCCGTCGCTCCGAACACGACGAGCCGATCTGGGGCGTGCATACCATCGTGGTGGAAGGCGGAGAGACGGTCGGCGCGGTGCAATACGAGACGGATCGCGCGCGCTTTCTGGGTCGCGGCCACACGGCGAACGACCCCGTCGTCGTCTTCGAGGATCGCCCGCTCTCGAATACGGTGGGCGCGGTGCTCGATCCGATTTTCTCCTTGCGGCAACGGGTGCGTCTGCGGCCCGGCGAGACGGCGTGCCTCACTTTCGCGACGGCCACCGCGCGCACCCGCGAGGAGGCGATCAAACTCGCCGACAAATACCACGACACGAACATCTTCGCGCGTGAAGCGGCGCTAGCCTGGACGACCTCGCAAGTCGAGTTACGCCATTTGAATCTGGATACGGAGGAGGCGCACCTCTATCAACGGCTCGCCAGTCGCATCCTCTACTCGGATGCTTCGCTGCGTCCGAGTTCGCGCGTCCTCGCGATGAACACAAAGGCGCAGGCCGGTCTGTGGCCTCATGGCATCGGCGGCGATCTGCCAATCGTGATCGTGCGGATCAGCAGCCCCGAAGACTTGGAGAGTGTGCGACAGATGCTGCGCTGCCACGAGTATTTGCGCCTCAAAGGTCTCGTCTTTGAACTCGTGATCTTAAACGATCACCCGCCCTCTTACTTGCAAGCGCTCCACGATGAATTGCAAACAATGATTCGCGCGAGCGGCTCTCACGCGCTGCTGGATAAACCCGGCGGTCTGTTTTTACGGCGCACGGACATCATGTCTGATGCGGACAAGATTTTGCTGCACGCGGTGGCGCGCGTCGTCATCGTGACAGATCGCGGAACGCTCGAAGAGCAGCTCGGTCGTCGCCCTGTCGAAGACGAATTGCCCACGCCTTTCGTCCCGCGCTCGCCCGTTCGCAATCTTGAAGAACCCATGAGCAACGTGCCCGCGCTCTCCTTTTTCAACGGACTCGGCGGCTTTGCCGATGACGGGCGCGAATACGTCACCACGCTGAACGAAGGGCAGTGGACGCCCGCCCCTTGGCTGAACGTGATCGCCAACGCGCGGCAGTTCGGCTTTCAGGTGACGGAAACGGGCGCGGGCTACACTTGGTCGGCCAACAGCCGTGAGAATCGTTTAACTCCCTGGTCAAACGATTCGATCAGCGACACGGTCGGCGAAGCGATCTACTTGCGCGATGAAGAGACGGGCGAGGTGTGGACGCCGACGCCGCTGCCGATCCGCGAGGCCGCCTCTTATCAAATCAGGCACGGGCAAGGCTACACGATTTTTGCGCACACGAGTCACGGCATCTCGCAAGAACTTTTGCAGTTCGCGCCGCTCGACGCTCCGGTCAAGATTTCTCTCCTGCGCCTGCAAAATCGTAGTGACAGGAAAAGGCGGCTCTCGGTGACGAGCTATGCCGAGTGGACGCTCGGATTCGAGCGCGGCAAGTCGGCTCATCATGTCGTCACCTCAATTGACGCGGCCACAAATCACGACATCTTCGCCCGCAACGCATACAACAACGAGTTTGCCGAGCGCGTCGCCTTCGCCGCGATGAGCGAGCGGGTCGAGAGCGTGACGTGCGACCGGAAAGAATTCTTGGGCCGCAACGGTTCGCCCGCGCGCCCCGCCGCCTTGCGCCGCACCGAATTATCGGGCCGGGCCGGGGCCGGCCTCGACCCGTGCGCGGCGATGCAGGCCGTGATCGAACTCGCGCCGAATGAGACGCGCGCCATCGTGATGCTGCTCGGCGAAGGCGAATCAATCGAAGAAGCGCGCGCCGTCATCTCCCGCTACCGGCACGCGCCCGCCGTCGAAGAGGCGTTTAACCGGGTCATTGATTACTGGAACGAAACGCTCGACGCGGTGGAGGTTCACACGCCTGATGCGGCGATGGATATGATGCTCAATCGCTGGCTGTTGTATCAGACGCTCGCCTGTCGCGTGTGGGCGCGCTCGGCGTTTTATCAATCGGGCGGAGCTTATGGCTTCCGCGATCAGTTGCAAGACGTGATGTCGCTCGTCTATACGAAACCGGAAATCGCGCGCAAACAGATCGTGCGCGCCGCCGAGCATCAATTCAAAGAAGGCGATGTGCAGCACTGGTGGCATCCGCCGACGGGGCGCGGCGTGCGCACGCGCTTCTCCGACGATCTGTTGTGGCTGCCATACGTCACGAGTTTTTACCTCAACGTCACGAATGATACGTCTCTGCTCGACGAAGAGATGACGTTTCTCGACGCGCCGATTTTGAAAGATGGCGAAGACGAATCGTACACACAGCCCAACGTCGCGGCAGAGAAGGCGAGTCTGTACGAACATTGCCTGCGCGCGATTGAACGCAGCCTCTCCGTCGGCGCGCACGATTTGCCTCTGATGGGCGCGGGCGATTGGAACGACGGGATGAACCGCGTCGGCAACGAAGGCCGTGGCGAGAGCGTGTGGCTCGGTTGGTTTCTACACGCGACGCTGGAGAATTTCGCGCCGTTCTGCGCGGCGCGCCATGACATAGAGCGCGCCGCCCGTTATCGCGCGCACACGGAGAAACTGCGCGCCGCACTCGAAAAGAATGCGTGGGACGGCGACTGGTACGCCCGCGCCTTTTTTGACGACGGGACGCCGCTCGGCTCGGTGCAAAATGAAGAGTGTCGCATTGATTCCATCGCGCAGTCGTGGGGTGTCATCTCCGGTGCGGCGGACAAGCAGCGTGCGCGGCGCGCGATGGCGGCGGTCGAGGAGTATCTGGTGCGGCGCGGCGACGGCCTGGTCCTACTCTTCACACCGCCGTTCGACACCAGCGCGCTCGATCCCGGCTACATCAAGGGCTATGTGCCGGGCGTGCGCGAGAACGGCGGGCAGTACACGCACGCCGCCATCTGGATGGTGATCGCTTATGCCAGCTTAGGCGACGGCGACCGCGCGGGCGAACTGTTCGCTCTGCTTAACCCGATCAATCACGCTTCGACGCCCGCCGGTCTCCACAAGTACAAAGTTGAGCCTTACGTTGCGGCGGCGGACATTTACGCCGTCGCGCCGCACACGGGACGCGGCGGTTGGACGTGGTACACAGGCTCTTCAAGCTGGATGTATCGCGCCGGACTCGAATCAATTCTAGGTTTTCAAGTGCGCGGCGCTCGCTTACAGATGAACCCGTGCATCCCGCGCGTCTGGCGGGAATTTGAAATCATCTACCGGCGAGGGGCGACCGTCTATCGGATCAAAGTTGAGAATCCGCAGGGCGTCTGCTCCGGTATCATGCAAGTAAGGCTCGACGGAGAAACGCTGGCCGACCATGCCATCCCGTTGGTAGATGACGCTAAGCCGCATCACGTCAACATCATTCTTGGACACGCAGACTTAAACAGTAAGGAGTCCGGCAAAACAAAATCGCAGGCGCGCGACGGCGAGAATGTCAGCGCAGGGCAATCTGCTGTCGCTTGAGCTTTGCGACTGCCTAGCAAGCAAGTGCCGACGCGACGGGGAGACATGAGGATTGAGCAGGCGTGAGGAGCGAATACTTGAGTTTCAAAGAGCAAAGTTGATACGCGCAGCGCCCGAAATTTTAACCCCTACGGGTCGAGAATGCTGGAGAATGACGGGCGGGTAGTCTCGAATTTCATCGTCCAGGCTCTGCGCGTCCTCGCGCTTTTGCCCACGACGCAAGAAGAGCGCGAGGACGCGGGCGCGCTACCTGTAGGAACAGGCGCTGGAAGAGTTCCCGTTTCCTCGCCAGCACATCCAGACGCATCGAGGCGGCGAGTTCTTGGCCGGTTTATCGCTTGCCGAATTTCTGGCTTTTGCCAATTCCCGCCTTGCGCTCGGCAGCAGTGGATTTACGGACGATGACCATGCCATCAGACCTGCGCTCGAAGGCCAGCACATCGCCGCCTTTCGCCTTGAGAGCTTTGACTAGGGGAACGGGTATCTTGCCACGCACGCTCGTCCCATCTTGGAAAAGGGTCGCCAGCGCAATCAGCTCTATTTCTTCTTTCATTGGATTGTTATACCTCCCACTTTAGCTAGACCGGTTTATCGTCCGATTGGACGCCGAACATCTCGTACTCAGCTCTGACGAACGTATTGGCCGCGCTCGCCAGACCTAGCAGGCGCGCAAGTGCCGGGGCATGGAAAAAGCCGCAGGAATGACAAACGAGGGCAGGCTGGTCGGCGAGATAGAGATCAATGCCGGTCGGGTCTGTCGCTTGACCACAGAGTGCGCAAGGGTCATTCGTGAGCACGGTGTTGACCCGAATCACTAAATCGGCCGGCTGAATATTTTCATTTGTAACCGTCCGGTTTGTTTCTTTAACGCTCAATTCGTTCTACCTTTCTTCACAATTAAAATTTTCGATTCTTCGCCCGGACAATGAGTGCCACGCCGATCACGATGAGCACGCCCGGCAAAAAGAACAGCCTTCAGTTGCCGGCTCGCTTCAGGTAACTCCGGGAGTTAGTATGCCTGCCCTTAAGCCGCCGCGTCGAGTGTATAGGCGAAGGTGTACAGGTGTTTGCCTTCGACTATCTCAATCGTCATCTGACCGGCGATTCCCTTGAGTTCGGCGGCGCCCGAGTCGGGAACCACTGACACGTCCAATTCCGCCTTGCCTCGCGTCATCGTTCCAGTGTGCTGTAGCACGAAGCTGCCGGCGCGTCCATGCAGCGTGCCGGTGACGCGCTCCAACGCCACATAACCGGCAGACCCTTTCACCCCGGTCAAGGCGCTGAGCATCTCGACCGTGCTCGATGCTTCGAGATCGCCTTGAAACTCTTTGTTGATTGACATGCGACCCAGACTTACGCCTTCGGCTGTGTCGTATGGAGGCTGTGGGTTCATCGTGACATCGAAAGTGCCGCTGGCATGAGTGTTCATAATTTCATCCTTATGCTGAGAAATTCGCGCCCTCGTAGTGGCGCGGAATAAATTTTCTCGGCGTCGTCGCTGACGCGCCGCACGCCTCGACTTCAAGGGCGGTGTATTGACCCCGCCCTTGACCAGAGGGAACGCCGTTCCCTCTGGTCTCCCATATTTTCTATTCGGCGACCCCGCAGCAAGCTGACGGGGAATTTAAGATCAAACATTTAGAACATGACATCAAATGGAGAAATTACAGGTAAATTTCCTGCTTCAAAGTTCCTCGTTGCAAGACTACATCTTAATCATAAACAATTAGTGACTGAAAGAAGAATCCATTATAACGATCTTAGAATGATTTTCTTGGATACTTACTTCGACGCAGTAAAGAGCAATCTCCTTGAAGCTATAAGAAATGGGGATGAAACGGCGTTAACTTACTTTTCTCGTCTTGAAAATCTGTATAAGGAGTTATGTACTTTAGGGCGTGAATACCGTCGCACACCAACTTACACAAGTGAACAGATGCGTTGAATCCTTCCAGCCGCTTCCGTCTTTCCGGGGAAGCGAACCACCCGCCCCGTTCGCGCATCGCACACACGGCGGAACTTGAACCTCCGCCCGCGCATCGTCATACTCTCTCCTGTGCCAAATTTATTTTAGTCCCGAATCTTGGAGACACCGATGAAAAATAGTTTTTTCCGGTACAGCGTCGCGCTCGTCGTCGCATTTATTTTCACCTCATTCGCCATGTCTTTCGCGCAATCCGGGTCAACCCGTCCGCGCCGCGTTGACCCGGCAACGAACCAAACGCCGCCCCCAACCACGCCGCAGCCGCGCCCGGCGACTCCCGCGTCCGCCGCCACCTCCGGTTCCGGCGACACGGCGCGTGCCTATGCTCTCTTGCAACAGAAGCAATATGCCGAGGCGGCCAAAGAGGCGCGCGCGGCGGCGGCGGCTGACCCGAAGAATAGCGAGGCTTGGAAACTCGCGGGCTTCGCCGCATTCTATCAAAACCAATTTCGCGAAGCCGCCACCGACTTGCAGCGTGCGCTTGATCTCCAACGCGCCGCCAAAGAAGAAGACGCGCCGACTGTGGACGCGCTCGCACAGTCGCTCGTCCGCTCCGATGAGTTTGAACGTGCGCTGCCTTTGCTTGTCGCTGCCACGTCGCGCGCGGGGGCGAAGCCTGACGCCACGCTTCTTTACTATCGCGGCCTCGCCGAATACCGCACGAACAAACCGATTGATGCGGAGCGTTCATTCAACGCGGCGGTCAAAGTTGATCCGAAAAATTCCGCCTCGCTCTTTTATCTCGGTCGCATCAGTTACGAGCGCAACCAGACGGACACCGCCATCGCCGCGCTCAATCGCGCCACGCTCGCCGACCCGCGCTTCGCCGAAGCGTGGACGCTCCTAACTTACGCCTACCTGCGCCGCGCCGCGAGCGCGACTGTCCCGACTCAGGCCGACGCCGACTACTTGAACGCCGTGCGCTCAAGCGACTCGCTCAGTCGCGTGCGCGTCGGCGATGAAACGGCTGCGGCCTTGAATGGTCAAGCCTTGATCGGCGCGAAGCAGTTCGTCCGCGCCGTCGCGGCGCTCGAACGCGCGGGCGCGAACCCGAACGCGCAAGGGCCGACGCTCTACTTGCTCGGCGTCGCCTACTCGCGCGCCAAAAACTTCCCCAAGGCCATCGCCACCTTCGAGCGCGCCGCCGCCAAGACCGCCGGCGATGTGAACATCTACCGCGAACTCGGCTACGCCTATGAAGTCTCCAAGCAGTACGCCAGAGCATTCGCCGCCTATCAAAAAGGCTCGGAACTCGCGCCCGACGACGCGGACTTCAAAGAATCTATGGAACGCATCCGCCCGTTCGCTAAATGAAAAAGTGATAGGGGATAGGGGATAGGGGACAGGAGAAAAATTTCTTATCACCTATCACCTATCACTCATCACTTTTCTCCTTGAAACCTACGCAGGCAAGCGTTAGCATCCAGCCATGAACAAACCAGATATTTCTCGCTTTCGCTGGAACGTTATAACGCGCGGGTTGGCTGCCGTTGTCGCCGTGTTCGCTTGCCTCTTCGTGAGCGGGCCAACGACGCGGGCTGCGGACTGGCACGGCATCGAGCCTTTGAAGTCGCGTCGCGCGGACGTGGAGCGCGAACTCGGCAAGCCCCTGCCGGCGGACACCGCGAGCAGCGCGCTCAACTTCAAAGTCGCGGGCGGCATGGTGACTGTTACGTTCGTGACCGCGAAGTTCGCCCAGACGAAAAAACTCTCGCCCGGTGTGGAAGGCACAGTGCTGCTTATCGTCTTGCAGCATGAGAATTCATCGGACACGCCGGAGTCTATCAATCTGGCGAATAAGAGCGGCTTCACGCGCGAAGAAAAAGGGGTGATGGCCGTCTATATCAACCAGAAGGATGGGATCACCTATACCTTCTTCAACGGGCGACTCAAGACCACACGCTACGCGCCCGCCGCTGATCAACTCGCAGGCTCACAAGGGTTCAAATCGCTACGGTGACGAGAGAAAAAAGTCAATCGTGAATCGTCAATCGTAGATAGAGTAAAGCTGTCTTCTTCTATTCACGATTGACGATTGACGATTCACGATTCCATATGTTGTATCGTCCACATTTGAATGCACAGTTGCAGGCACGGCGCGAGGAGTTTGTGCGCTTTGAGGCAGTGTGGAATGAGTCGGTGGGCGAGTACGCGCGGCGTTTGCGTGCGTTAGGCGGTCGCGCTTCGGTCGAGATCAAGAATGAGGCGGCGCGGGCGATTGCGGCGGGCGCGGCGCGGGCGGCGGGCGCGCTTCCCTCTGATGAACTTGAGCAGGCGGGCGCGTTTGTCGTCCCTTTCGGGGAGCGTTGGCGTTCGCATGAAGAGGCGCGGCGTTGGGCGCTCCAAGTGTTGACGGGGCGCGTGACGTGCGCGGCGGACGGCAGCCAGATTTTGCCGGGGCGGGAAATTAGTCTTCCCGTCGCGGCGGTGCAAGCGGCGTGGTTCGAGAATCCGCACACACCGGGCGGGCAAGATACTTATCGCAAGGAATCACGCTTCGCGATCATCACACCGCAAGAATTGTTGGAGGCGGAGGGCGGGGCGGCGACCGCCGCAGACCTCGTGGGCTTGCGCCGCTTCGAGTTGGAACTCGGCGCGCTCTCAGAATTTCTCGAACGGCGGCGCGGCTGGCGTACACGCGGCGAGCGCATGCCTCTCGCCTTCTTCGACGGGACGCTCCTGCTCTCCACGACGCGCACGCGCGCCGAGACGCTCGATTTCCCGCGCACTTATGTCAAGGCGATTATCGCCGCCGTCGAACTCTCGCGCGACACGGAAGTCCCGCTCGTCGGATACATTGATCAATCTTACGCGCGCGATCTCGTCCGCTTGCTCGACCTGCTCTCTACGGACGCGCGCCCCACCGCGACCGTGTTCGACGCGCGCCTGCTCTCAGCAATAGCTGACGACGATGGCGAACCGCTCTTCGCCGCGTGGGGCGACCGCACGATCTTCTGTTATTGCGTGCGCGAAGGGATGAAGGAGTTTCAAGACCCAGAGGGCAACCCGCTCATCGGTTTTCTCTACTTACAGACGACTGGCGAGGGAGCGCCCGCCCGCCTCGACATCCCCGCGTGGGTCTATCAAGCGGGGCTGATTGACGAAGTCGTCAACACCGTGCGCGCCGAGTGCGTCGTCGGTAACGGTTATCCATATGCGCTGGAGACGGCGGACGCGGCGGCGGTGATCACGATGCAAGACCGCGAACAGTTTTTACGCGCGATGCAGGAGTTTGCCACCGAACAAAATTTAGGCTTCCGCGTTTCGCGCAAACCCATCAGCAAAGCGCACCGCCGCTGAACGGTCGGGTGTTGTATGTTGAGCCGGTGAAATTTTATGAACCGCATGAACGAGCAGACGCGCAGAGAGGCGAGCCGTAGTGGTGAGACAATCGCCTTAGTCTTCCCTGTCTGCCCTGCGTGCGGTGCGGCGGCGCGGCGTGAGAGCGCGCATTTTTGCGCCACCTGCGGGCGGGGCTTGAAAGATAATTTCTATGCTCCGACTGATTCGCTCCTCGCCTCCTATCATCAACAATACAGTCGCCCGGCGATGTTGTTTGAACGCGAGACGGAAGGCGTGGAGAGCGCGGAGCGGACGCCGTCGCTGCGTTTGAGGATGTTCGCGCACGAGGGCAACACTGCGGCGGCCATCGCGCTCATCATGGTCTTCTCCGCGCTCGTGCCTTTCATCGGCATTCTGTTTTGCCCTTTCGCCGTCCTCGTCGGCGGCTTCGGCCTGCTCGAAGCGCGCTTCGTCCCCGGCACCGGCGGCTCGCGCCT
>Ga0136614_10000706_pt1 | contig 17776 bp, 13 predicted proteins | sample AntDrymUQ2792106_2_FD_106643 | JGI IMG/M metagenome (GOLD analysis project Ga0136614, IMG submission 106643) | Polar desert sand microbial communities from Dry Valleys, Antarctica - metaG UQ279 (21.06) | ecosystem: Environmental > Terrestrial > Soil > Desert | place: Antarctica: Dry Valley... | reverse complement strand
TTCATCCCTCATCCCTTAAGAGTCCTTCATCCCTTTATTTGTTGACGCCCGCGTTGGGTTCTCCGTAAGATGCGGGCGTGAATTGGGAGCGATCATGGAGTGGAAGCGGCTTAAGTACCTCGCGCAAAAGTTATCCAGGATCAGGGTTGAACACATCTATCGTCTTGATTGACTTTCACTTTTGCCTGTTCCCTTTTTACTTTTGCCTTGATACTTATCTCTTTCCTTTCAAACAGCCGACTACACGGCAAGGGGGAACATGTCAACTGATGCCTCTGGCGCGAATGTGTCTTTAGCCGCCGCGCCTTTGACCGCGAAGATCGCGCCGACCGAGCAACAGACCTCGCAATCCGGCGTGCCGAAGCAGATCGTCAACGCCCAGACGGTGTGCAACGAAAAGAATGAAAAAGGTAAGCTGTGCAACGGCCACTTGAAGCAGTTGCGCACTGGCGGCGAAGAAGCCGAGGTGCATTTGCGCGGCGACGATGTATTGTTCAAGTGTCAGACCTGCGGCGCGCTTTACATGGGGCCGCCGCTCGGCCACGTCCGCGACCCGCGTCAGCAACGATTCGTCCAGAAAGAGTTAACCGCACTGTTGCAGGCGGCGGGCGGCACGCTTCCCGCTTTCAGAAAATCAGATACGGGGGCGTGGGTTCCCACCGATGTGCCGGCAGCACACGTCCCCGCGAAGCCCGCTGCACCGGCGAAGCCAGCGCCGGGCGCGACTCCGGCGGCGAAAACTTCCGCGCCCGCGCCGAAGAGCGCCGAACCGGACGATGAAACAGTTGAACAGAAGCGTGCGCGGCGCATCGCCGAAGCGAACGCACGCAAAGCGACCGCCGTTCCGATTCCCGGCGCGGCGGGGCCAATCGAAGGCGAGACGCCCGAACAGAAAATCGCGCGTCTGAAGGGCGTCGTCGCCGAAGCGAAGCGGCGCAAGGAAGCGGCTGCGGCTGGAGGCGAGGATGAATCAACAACGGCTGCGACGGCGGAAACTCCGATGCCCACGGCGGAAACTCCGGTGCGGACGACGCCGACCGCCGCCTCGACCTCCGGTTTGAACTCGTCACCATCCGCCGACGCCCATCGTCCTGCCGCCGAAGCGCAGGCCGCGACCGGGCAGGCTTCAGCCGTCCCCTTGAGTCCGGCGGCGGCCACCGCGTCCCCCGCCGCCGGCGCGGAAACAGTCGCCGACCTCGCACCCGAAGCTTCGACCGAACTGACGCCCGGCGCACCAAAGAACGCCGCGCCGAAGAGTGCCACATCCGGCAAAGGCATCCCACCGCCCCCGCCGCACCTTGCCGCGCCGCCCGGCGAAACAAAAGAAGAAAAGATCGCGCGTCTCCAGCGTGTCGTCGATGAAGCCAAGGCGCGCGCCGGCAAGTGACATCGGCTTGCACAACCAACCGGGTTGACAAGCGGCCACGCGCTCGCCGCTAAACAATCTCAAGATAATTCGCAATCCACTATGGAGTGCGGTGGCCCGGACGCCGCTTTTCCCACACTTACATCAAGAACTCCACCACATCATCGACGACAATCGTGAACATCCGCGCTCACTTGTTCACATCACAACGCATCTCGCGCTCGAAACTTGAGCGTGTGTGCGGTTAACTCGTGCGGACGGTGAGGCCCTCGCGCGCGAACTTCCATTGCAGGACTTGCGCGCCCTCTTCCGTTGCGAGCGCCCGCGTGACTGACTCTTTCGCGCCTTCCGCGCAGAGGAACGCGATGCAGCCGCCGCCGCCCGCGCCGCACACCTTCGCCGCCTCCGCGCCCGCGCGAATCGCTTTCTCGACCAGCATCTCCATGTGCGGCGTGGTGATGTTCGGCGCCAGCCGCTTGCGATTCGGATAGGCGCGCTGCATCACGTCGCTGACGCCTCGCCAGTCGCCTTCGATCAACGCCACGCGCATGTTCCGCGCCGAGTCGCGGATGTTCTCGAACAGATCGAAGATGGTCTTGTCGCCATCGATATGCGTCTTCGTCATCTCCCAGTTGTTGATGCCCGACAGCCGCGGCTCGCCGGTGTAGCAGATCACGATGCGTTCTTCGAGCGCCGCGGCGTCGATCTCTAAAGCCTCGTGCCGGATACCATTCGCATTGAAGTGAATGGCGCTCAACCCGCCGTGAAACGCCGCGTAGTAATCCTGAAAACCGGCGGGCACGCGGATCACCGTCGTCTCGACGTTGGCAGCGATGATGATGAAGCGCCGCGGGTCGTAGCGGTCGCCGACCAGTTTGTTGAGCGCGCCGATGCACGCGATGGTCAGCGCGGACGAACCGCCGAGGCCGGCGCCCGCTGGGGCGGTGCTTTCGGCGACGAGGTGGAAACCTGTTTCAGGTTTGAAGAAGTGGACGAGCTTCGAGATTAGCTCCAGGCGCTCTTCACGAACGAGATTTTCGACCTCGCCAACGCTCGTCTCAAACGTCAGTTGACGGTCGCGTGATTCGAGAATGATGTGGTTGTCGTCGCGCGTCTCGATGCGGCAGCGCGCCGCCAGAGAGATCGCGAAGTTGACGGTCGAGGCGCCGGGGTGGAAAAGATAGAGCGGCCAGATGTCAATCGTGCCTCCCGCCAGATCGACGCGGGTCGGTGCGGTCGTTTCGATAATCATAGTAAACGAGTGCTGAGTGCTGAGTACTGAGTGCTGAGTACTGAGTGCTGAGTGAAAGCTAAACTCAGCACTCAGCATTCCATACTCAGTGCTGTTCTTAGTCGCTTTTCTTGTCGCCGGGCTTTCGCTTCGAGCGATTCTTGCGCCGTTTGAGTGGCGGCAGATGCATGTGCTCCTGAATCTCGTGGCCGATTTCGTGCAGTTTGTCTTCGGCGGCCTGTTCGAGCTTCTGGATCGTTTGAGGGTCCGCCTCTTCGACTTTCTTCGACAACCAAAAGCGTTCGGCGAGATAGAAGCCGGCGATGCCGACAACGACGATGATTAGCAAGTAGATACCGAGTTGATGAAAGTCGCCGAGCAGTCTGGTAATTGCGCCGCTGAAAAAGTAGCCTGCGCCGCTCAGGAGCAACACCCAAACAAAGCAACTCGCAAACGTCAGCGGCAGGAACTTCAAGTATGGCATCCGCGCGACGCCGTAGAAAGCGCACGACCCCCAGCGCAATCCATAGATGAATTTCGAAAGGAAGATTGATAGCGCCCCGAACTTGTCCGTCAGTCGTTCGATGCGAGGGCGCGCCGCGCGGTAAAAGTAGTAATCGCGCACGCTGGTGCGGGTGCCGCGTCCGATGGCGTACGCGAAGTTGTCACTCATCACGCCGCCGAGCGTCCCCGCGCACAACACCTTGAAGAAACTGTACTCGCCGAAGAACGCGCTATGCGCCAGCACCCCCGCCAGCAGCAGCGTGATGTCCCCTTCGATAATCGCAAGAAAGAAGACGGCGAAGAGTCCGTACTTCTCGACCAACTCGTGGAAAAAATGGCCGTCCATACTAAACACAGTGACAGGTGACAGGTGACAGGTGACAGGAAAGAACAAGCTTTATCTTGTCACCCGTCACCTGTCACCTGTCACCTTAGATAAGGTGGTTTGACGACGAGTACGGGACACGGGGCGTAGCGCACAACGGATTCGGCGGTCGAGCCGAAAAGCATTCTGCCAAAGCCGGTGCGCCCGTGCGACGAAATCACGATCATATCGACGGCGCGCTCCTTCGAGACGCGCACAATCTCGGAGGCCGCGTCGCCGTGCGTGATGACGTCCTCGACCTCAAGCCCGTCGCACTCGGCACATTGCGCGATCTTCGGCAACTCGCGCGTCGCGGAATTTTCTAACTGCTCGCTGATGTCGGCGACCGGCAGCGGCTCGGCGACCGGTGTCCAGCCGACTGTCGGGACTATCGGCTCGACGACATGCAGGCAGATCAGGCGCGCCCCGTACATCCGCGCCAGCGACGCCGCCGCGGGCAGGGCGTGGCTCGCGCACTCGCTGAAGTCCGTCGGCAGCAGAATGGAACGAATGTTCATAAAAGGATAAGGGGGATTCTTAAGGGATGAGGGACTCTTAAGGGATGAAGGATGAGGGCGGAGGGATGAAAAAATCAGGAATACAGGACACGGAACATCGAAGATGAGGGGCAATTCGTTTCCCGCTGTGTGCCGCGTGCTGCATGCTGTGTTCTGATTTTTAATTCATCCCTCCGCCCTCATCCCTTAAGAGTCCCTTATCCTTCATCCCTTAAGAATCCCTTCCGGGCCGCCATTCTACACGGGCGGTGCTTTGTTTGACAGGCCCCGCCCCCTTTGTTAGCATTTTCGTCGTTCATAACCACCCATCCACGAGAGTCCGTCGTTATAACTCCGTCAGGAGCCTCCACATGAGTAGCCCAACACAACCAGCAGCAGATTACATCGGCGTCGACGTTTCCGGCGTGACGCTACGCGCCGCGCTCGTCGCGCACGACGGCCGCGTGACTGAGCGCCGCGAGGCCGCGCTCGAACGCGACAATGTGGCCGTTCAGGTGGCACGCGTCGCTGCCGAGTTGCGCGACGTTTCGCCGCGCGTCGCGGCGCTCGGCGTTGGCATTCCCGGCCTCGTCAACCGCGAGACTGACTGCGTGATCGTCTCCGCCGATTTACCCTCGGTCGTGCGCAGTGACCTCCACGCCGAACTGAGGCGGGCGACCGGCCTGCGGGTCGAATTGGAGAACGACGCGAACGCGGCCGCCTACGGCGAGTATAGCGTCGGCGCGGGGTGCGGCAGCCGCAACATGTTCTACGTCACCATTGGGTCAGGCATCGGCGGCGCGCTGATTCTCGACGGACGAGTGTGGCTCGGCACCTCTGGCTTCGCTGGCGAGTTCGGCCACATCACCATCGACCCCGAAGGCAACGAGTGCAGTTGCGGCAACACCGGCTGCCTCGAAACCTACGCCTCCGCACCGAACATCGTCCGTCGCACGCACGACCGACTCTTCCGCGACGGCACGTCTTCGCTGTCGCGCCTCTCGATGAACCGCGACTTCACCGCCGCCGACATCGCGCGCGAGGCTCGCAACGGCGACGACTTCGCGCTATTGATGATCGAGCGCACCGGGCGCTTCATCGGGACGGCCGTCGCCGCGGTCATCAACCTGCTCAACATCGAGTGCATCGTGATGGGCGGCGGCGTGATGGAGGCGGGCGACCTGATCCTCGACCCGATCATCCGCGAGGCCGGACGCCGCTCTTTCCAGCCTTCCTTCGAGTCGGCCAAGATCGTCACCGCGACGCTCGGCGGCGACGCCGTCTCGGTCGGCGCCGCGTTGCTCGCGCGCGACTCCGCTGCCCCGGCTTAATACCGATCTGAATTAAAGCAGATAAAGAGACGGGTGCGTGCGGTTTCGCGCCCGTTTTGTTATTTTAGCTGTCAGCCATCAGCGATCAGCCATCAGCTTATGGTCTTTGCTGACCGCTGACCGCTGAAAGCCAATAATGAATCCCGAACGCATCAGAAATTTCTCAATCATCGCGCACATCGACCACGGCAAGTCGACGCTCGCCGACCGCTTGCTCGAACTGACGGGCGCGGTCGCGGGGCGTGACATGGAAGCGCAGGTCTTAGACAACATGGACCTTGAGCGCGAGCGCGGCATCACCATCAAGTCGCACGCCGTCAGACTCGATTACCGCGCGCAGGATGGACGGGAATATGTGCTGAATCTGATCGACACACCGGGCCACGTCGACTTTTCTTATGAAGTCTCGCGTTCGCTGTCGGCGTGCGAGGGCGCGCTGCTGGTTGTCGATGCGTCGCAGGGTGTTGAAGCGCAGACGCTCGCCAACACTTACCTCGCGCTTGAGAACAATCTGGAACTGATTCCGGTCATCAACAAAATAGATTTGCCGGGCGCCGAACCCGACAAGGCGCTCGAACAGATCGAGCAGTTGATCGGCCTCGACACACACAACGCGGTGCTCGCCAGCGCCAAGACCGGCGTCGGCGTGCCCGACATTCTCGAAGCGATTGTGCGCGACATCCCGGCGCCGAACGGCGACCCGGACGCGCCGCTGAAAGCACTCATCTTCGATTCGTGGTACGACTCTTACCGCGGCGTGATCGTGTTGTTTCGCGTGATTGACGGCACGATCAAGCCGGGCATGAAGATTCGATTCTTCAACACCGGACGCGATTATCAAGTGGAGACAATCGGCGTCAACCGCCCGCTCCCGACGCCGATTGCGAGCCTCGGCGTCGGCGAGGTCGGATTCCTCACGGCCTCGATCAAGCAGGTGGCGGATGTTCAAATCGGCGACACCGTGACCGAGGCGGCGCGCCCGACGACGGAGCCGTTTCCTGGCTTTCAGGAGATCAAGCCGATGGTCTTCGCCGGGCTGTACCCGATTGACACGAACCAGTACGAAGAGCTACGCGACGCGCTCGACAAGCTGCGCTTAAACGATGCGTCATTCTTTTATGAGCCGGAGTCGTCGACCGCGCTCGGCTTCGGGTTCCGCTGCGGCTTCCTCGGCCTTCTCCATATGGAGATCGTGCAGGAGCGACTGGAGCGTGAGTTCAACCTGGAATTGATTACGACTGCGCCCGGCGTGCGCTACGTCGTGACGGCGACCGACGGCGAGGTGTTGGAGATCGACTCGCCAGCGAAGATGCCCGACCCGGTGCGCATCGCGAAGATCGAAGAGCCGGTCATCCTCGCGACGATTCTCACGCCTGATGACTACCTCGGCGGCATCCTTCCACTACTCGAAGAGAAGCGGGGCGTGCAGAAGAAGTTCGAGTACATCAGCGCCAACCGCGTGATGCTGACGTATGAACTGCCATTGAATGAAATCGTGCTCGACTTCTACGACCGCCTGAAGTCCGTCTCGCGCGGCTACGCTTCGCTCGACTACACGCTCGCCGGCTTCTGGGAATCGGACCTCGTCAAGCTCGACGTGCTGGTGGCTGGCGAACCAGTCGACGCACTGTCGCTAATCCTTCATCGCAGCACCTCACAGACCAAAGGGCGGTTGCTCACCGAGAAGATGAAAGAGTTAATCCCGCGCCAGCTTTTCGAAGTACCGATTCAGGCCGCCATCGGCAACAAAGTGGTCGCACGCGAAACCGTCAAGGCGCTCGGCAAGAACGTCATCGCCAAGTGCTACGGCGGCGACATCACACGCAAGCGCAAACTGTTGGAGAAGCAGAAGGAAGGCAAGAAGCGGATGAAGAAAGTCGGGCGCGTCGAGATTCCACAGGAAGCGTTCTTAGCAGTGCTGAAGGTGAATGAATAGCCGAATCAAAGAGCGTTACTTGCGCGATGACTTACCCGTGCGTCTCGGCAACTTGGCGGCAAACCTTGCGCGGGTGAGTGCATTCCTTACCAATCCGGCTAACCACAGCGCGGTGGATAGTCTGCTTAGCGAAAGTAAGTTTTTCATCGAGTGGTCGGCGGCAGAAACGGAAGTCGAAATCGCCGCCGAGTTGATCGAGATGCAAGTGCAAATAGCCCGCTGGCAAATCCGCCTGACGAGCATCTTGAATGACCCGGCGCAGCAAGTTCAGGTAGCCGAACAAGCGCGGCAGTGGTCAAACCGCGTCCTGCATGTTTCGGGCTTAACGCAAGCAGCATGAAGCAAAGTCGGGCGCGTCGAGATTCCACAGGAAGCGTTCTTAGCGGTGCTGAAAGTGAACGAGTGATAATTTTCAGCGGTCGTTTTACCGCCTTCTTCAAAACCTTGAACATTCAAGACAAAGATTTTACGGAAGAAGAGATTGACGACATCGTGACGACGCAGGCCGATGAGGTCGCGGCTTGGGAGCAGCCTGTGCGTGTCAAAAGGGCAACCCCTATCGCACTACCGCTTCCTTCTGATCTTATCGCGCGCGCCGCATTCTTTGCGCGTCTGCATCGTGCGGCGAAAGTTGAGGACTGGGTAAAGCAAATCATCGAAGAGCGGATTGACATGGAAGAAGCCGCTTTCGGTGAATTGAAGCGCGACCTCGTCACGAAATAGCGAACAAGCGCAACGGAGTTGGGTGCGTCGAGATTTCACAAGAAGCGTTCCCGGCGGTGCTGAAGGTAAATGAGTAGATTTCTTAAATACACCGGCACGCAGTTGCAGATATTCAGCCAACCTTTCTCATTGCTTCTGATCTGAGTGGAGTATGAAGAGAATATTCTCGCTGCTATTCCTTCTTGCGCTCGCCGTCGCATCGCCGACGTTCGGGCAGAATCCGCCCGCGGCAACGCCGCCAACACAAACCGCTGATGCAGATGAAGTGTTGCGCGTCGCGACCAGTTTGGTGCAGACGGACGTGACGGTCGTTGATCGCGATGGCGGATTTGTTGGCGGTTTGCAGCCTGAACAATTCGAGTTAAAGGTCGATGGCAAAGTACAGCCGATTGATTTCTTCGAGCGCCTCATCACCGGTAGCCGCGACGAAGGCCGCCGCATCGCCGCCGTGGCTCGTGGTGAACGTATTGCCCCGGAACAATCGACGCCGGGCACGCCTGTCAACATCATCGACCGACCACGCTCAATCACCTTCTTTGTTGATGATCTGAATCTGACACCGGAAAGCGCGGCGCGTGTGCGCGAAGTGCTGTTCAATTTTATTGATAAGCAGTGGCAGCCAAACACGCAAGCTTTGTTTGCGACCTCAAGTGGACAACTGCGCTTTTTCCAGCAGTTCACCGACAACCGCGAAGTGTTACGCGCTGCCGCCCGGCGTATCAAATATCACCCGCTGGCGGCGCTCGACACGGAACGCCCGACGATGACGGTTTATCAAGCGGTGCAGATTGATCGCAACGACCGTGACGCGCTCGCTTTTCATATTCAACAGTTGCGTGCCGATAGTCCGACAACTCCCAGTGGCCTGGAAACAACTGTCCGAACGCGCGCGTCGCATCCGCCGACAGGCTGCCATGCGAACACGCGGCATTCTCGAAACGCTGGAGAGCGCCGTCGCCGCGCGCGGCAGTTTTTCGCCGGGTCGTCAACTCATGTTCTTTATCTCCGAGGGCTTCATTCTCGACACGCAGGAATCCGACATCAATTACCGTTTGCAGCGTGCGATTGACGCAGCCGCGCGCAACGGCACAATCGTTTACACACTCGACGCGCGCGGACTAACTTCCGGCGGGGTGGACGCGAGCGATAGTCGCACCGCTGACCTCGCCGCACCTGATGATCTGGTCGCGGGCGGGCGTGCCTTTGCCGGGGATGATTCGTTTGCCGCGCTCCGCGCGTCGCAAGATGCATTACGCTCAATCGCTGAAGGCACGGGCGGGCGGGCACTGTTAAATACCAACGCGCTTGAAAAGGCGGTGCAGAATACGATTGATGAGACGGCAAACTATTACCTGCTGGCGTGGCGACCGGAGCAGATCGAAGAAAAGTCCGTCAGGCCCAAATTTCGTCGGCTTGAAGTTCGTATCAAGGATCGCCCCGAATTGAAAGTGCGCGTGCGGCGCGGCTTTTTCACGCTCCGCGAATCCACCCCCGATACGGCGCGGGCGACTACGGCGAGCGCACCGACTACGCCTAACGCCGTGCTCAACCGGGCGCTCAACGCAGCGGGCGAACAACGTGACTTAATGCTTGAACTCTATCCGACATACGCCAACGTCGAATCCGCGTCAATCTTAAACGCGCACGTCCAACTCGACCAGTCACGTCTGTCTTTTGCGAACACGAACGGACGGCTTCAATCCGAGGTTGATGTGGCGTGTGTGCTGTTGGATGAAAGCGGCAAAGTGGTTGCCAGCGACGGGCGCGCGCTGGCGCTTAACGGGAACGCCGAAGGCGTGGCAAACAGCGGTGCCGCGCGACCGCAGCCATTGAGATTCAGTTTTTCGTTTCGCATGGACAACCCTGGCCTCTATCAATTTCGCGTCGCCGCACGCGACCGCGCCAGCGGTGCGGTCGGCACGCGCTTCGGTTGGCTCACTGTGCCGGAACTAAAACCGGATCGCCTCGCATTAGGCACGTTGCTCATCGCCGCCACCGAGCGCTCCGGCGCGTCGCCGGCTCCCGCCGCCACGTCGGCTGCTGATGCTCAACTCAAAGTTGATCGCCGCTTTGACCGCCGTTCGCGTTTGATGTTGCAGCTCTACCTCTATCATGCAGCACGGCGCGCGGCGGCGGCGGGACAGACGAGCCAGACGCCGGACGTGTTGATCGAGATCAAAGTCCTGCGCGGCGCGAGCGTGATGCTCGGTGCGCCACCGCACCAAGCATCGCTCGCCAACGCCGCGGACTTGTCGCACATTCTCTATACGGCGCAGATTCCGCTCGCCACACTCAGCAGCGGTGTGTATACACTGCAAGTAACAGCAACCGACCGGATTGCGAAAGTGAGCCAGACGCGCGAGGTAAATTTCACCGTCGAGTAGATTGCCTTCCGCACGAAGATTCAAACAGCTTCACAGGCTCTTGATTGATCGTGCCTTCGCTCGTTTGTGACGCGGATGTTAGATTACTTTCTCGTTTCCAAGTGAAGTATAAAACTTGTATGAACAAAGAGTTTCTCAATCCACCTAATCTACCGGACTGGCGACCTGCATTCTCTCAAGTGGTAATTGTAAAAGCCGGAGGTGTTCGTACTATCTACATTGCCGGTCAAGTTTCAGTGGACGAAGAACGGAAGTTAGTCGGGGCGGGTAATCGGGAATTGCAAGCAGAGCAGGCATTCCGCAATCTCACAAAAGCTTTAGCTGCGGCAGGTGCTTCGACAGCCGACGTCGTAAAGATAAACATTTACGTGAAACACTATCAGCCCTCGGATGCTGCTATCGTAGGTGATGCATTTAGACGCGCCTTCCCACACCGTAATCTCCCGGTTAGCACTTGGCTTGGAGTAGAATCGTTAGCGGACGAAGGGTTTCTGATTGAAGTTGATGCTGTAGCAGTAGTTGAGGAATAGCGAAGGGCACAATCGAAAAAATCATTCCAGCGGACTGCCCAGTACAATGCCTCTCATCAATCTCCGTCGCGTCGAAGGTTGAATGCTTCTCGCAGGTAGCCGATCAACTCAAGCGTTAGATGCTCCCTATGTCGATAAGCATCCTATTTATAAAAGACGTTTGCGACGAAAAGACGTTTGCGAGGTCAATCGCTTATGGAATTCCAGCTTGATCATGCTAAAGAAATTCTCAGGCGTACTCCTGCTACCCTGAATTCGCTGCTGCGCCACCTCCCTGAAGAATGGGCCCTTTCAAACGAAGGCCCTGAGAGCTGGAGCCCGTTTGATGTTGTGGGCCATCTTATCCACGGGGAGGAGGCCGATTGGATTCCTCGTGCCAAGATCATCATGGAGTATGGCGAGAAACGCACTTTCGAACCATTCGACCGCTTCGCCATGTTCGAGAAGTCGAGAGGCCAGAGTTTGGGCGATCTGCTGGACAGGTTCGAGCAGCTACGAGGAGAGAGTTTGAAGGAGTTGGAGGGAATGAACTTAAGGCCAGAGATGTTGGGGAAGCGGGGGATGCATCCTGAACTTGGGGTGGTGACACTCAGTCATCTGCTGTCGACATGGGTAGTGCATGACCTCAGCCACATCGGGCAGGTCGTCAAAGTGATGGCGAAGCAGTATACGGAAGCGGTAGGAGCATGGCAGGTCTATTTGTCTGTCTTGAGGAGGTAGTTGTATGGGAGCGCCGCATCTAACAATCGCATCCACCCGACCGCGAATAGCGCGGCTTTCATCCGCAAGACTTGCTGCTGTTGGTGTTGTGTGCGCGGCGGGTGATGCCGGGCGATGGACGCCCGTTAAGCTTTGGGATGCCGCACCGCGATTCTGCTGGTATTATTTTCGTCTGAGCAATTTACGTGAAGGACTAAATCTCACGTCAGTCTCCGTTGCCTGACGACTGCGGCGTCTTCCGGAGCTTCGGCCAAGATTCCCGAAAGAGACCTCATAACTCAAAAGTGACAGGTAACGGGTGACAAGATGAAGACTGATGATGGCAACTTTGCGATAATCTTCTGAGTGGCGAATGAGGAAGTCCTTTGGTTCCAAGAAAGAATTCCGCCAGCCGCATAATGTTTGCTTTCCCTGTCACCTGTCACTTTTGAGTCAAACAGATAACGATGCACGTCACACGAGTTGAACTGGAGAACATCAAATCTTACGACCGCGCGGAGTATGACTTCGAGCGCGGCACGACCGCGATTGTGGGTGCGAACGGCGCGGGCAAGACGACGATTCTCGAAGCGATTGCGTGGGCGCTGTTCGACACGCTGGAGTACAGCAAGGACGACTTTCTGCGGCGCGGCGCGAAGAAGGGTTGGGTGCGCGTCACGTTTGAGAGCGACCTCGACGGACGGCGGTACACGATCTATCGCGACACAGTGCAGGGCTATTACGTCTACGACCCGGCGCTCGGCGTGCGCCTCGTCGAAAAGAAGAACGATGTGCGCGCCTTTCTTAACCTTCACCTCGGCGTCGAGCCGGGGACGGATTTGCCGACACTCTTCAAATCCTCCATCGGCGTTCCGCAGGGCACGTTCACGGCAGATTTCCTGCTGACCCCCGTCAAACGCAAAGCGGCGTTCGACCGCCTGTTGAAAGTGGAAGAGTATCGCGACGGCGCTGAACGCCTGCGCGACACGATCACGCTAATTCGTGACCGCGTGGCCGAGGCACGCGAGCGCATCGCCGGGGCTGAAGGGCAACTCGCCCGCTATGACGAGCTAACCGTCGATCATCAAACCGCACAGGAGCGTGCGCAGGTTCTGGGCGAAACGCTCGCCGCGCTGCAAGTCGAAGTCGAAGCGCGCGCCCGCCTGGTCGCGGAGATGGACGAGGCCGAGCGGCGCGTGAACGAGACGCGCGCGCGCGCCGACCGCCTCGCCGTCGAACGCGCCGCCGCCGCCCGCCGTCAACGCGATCTGCAAACCGAGGTTGAAGCGGCGCGCCGCGCGAGTGAGCGACGGCGCGCGACCGAAGGCGAATACCACGCGCACCTCGAAGCGCTCGACGGTCTGCGTCTACTCGAAACGGAGCGCGCCGAACGCGACCGTCTGCGTGTCGAAGCGGAGCGCGCCGCGCGCATTGTCGTCAGCGCCGAGATGGACGTGCGGCGAATCGAAGAAGCGCTTGAACGCGCGGCGCGCGCCCGCGCTTCGCTGGTCAAGACGGAAGCGGAGATCGGCGCGCAGGAAGAGTTGGAACGTGAGCGCGAGCGTCTGCGTGATTTGCACGCGCAATCGCGCGCCGCGGGCGAGCGACTGGTGCGCTTCGACCGCGAGTTGACGAGTTTGCGCGCACAGCACACGCAGACGCGCGAGCGTGCGCGTGCGGCAGAGAGCGCCGAGGGCGCACCGGAGAAGGTCGAAAGACTTGAGAGCGACCGCTTGCACGCCGAGATCGAGTTGAGCCGTGTCGAGAATGCTTTGACGGCGAGAAAGCACATCGGACGGCAGCGCGTTGAGTTGACCCGCGAAATCGAACGCCTGCGCCGCGGCGTCGCATCGCTTGAACGCGAAGTGCGTGGGCTCGAACAGGGTGCGGCAGGGGCGGATGATACAGATCATCTCGAATCGCGCGAACGCGAACTGACCGGCCAGGCGGCACGACTCCGCGCCGAAATCGCACACGACGAAAAGATGCGCGCCGAAGTCAAAGGCGGCCTGTGCCCGATCCTCTCCGAGCGCTGCTTGAACATCGGCGAAGGTCAGACGCTCGACGGCTACTTCACCGATCAATTAAGCGTTAACCGCGCCGCGCTGGCCGAGATTGAAAAGGAGGGCGTGCAGGTTGTCGAGACCGTCCGCGCGGCCCGCGCCGCAGCAACCGCCGTGGCGCAACTTGAGCGCGAGCGCACGCGACTGACACACGAGCGTGAACTGCTCGACGAACGCGAGGCGGCAATGACGAGCCTTGACCGCGATCTTGCGGAGCAACCGGAAGCGAGCGCGGGGTTGCTCGAAAAGCTACAGGCCGAGATGACCGGCATCGACCTCGGGCTGAAGACCGCGCGTGAAGAGGTGAAGCGCCACGCGGAGCTTGAGCCGTTGCGCGCACGCCTCAGGGAGATCGAAGAGGAAGGCAAACGCAAGCGCGAGGAGCGCGAGGAGATTGCTGCCGTCGCGAGCGGGGTCGATTCGTTGGCCGCCGACATCAAAGAAACGGAGCAGCGCCTGCGCGCGCTGCAAGACCCACGCGGGCGCGCCGCCGCGTTGCGCGTGGAAGCAGAGCGCGAACAGGCTCTCATGCAGGATGCGCAAAGCGCGCGCGCCTCGCTCGGCGTTTTACAGGCGCAGCAGAGCGCGCTCGACGAACAGTTGGAACGCTTCAGGGGGCTTGACGCGAACTGGGCGAGGATCACGACCACGCGCGACCAAACGGCTGGTGCTTACCGCGAACACATCGAAAGCGCGGCACTGGCGGCGACGCTTCCCGCGCGCGAGGCGGAGGCTCAAAGCGCGGCGGAACGTGCGGCGCAAGCGTCGGCGGACGCGGAAGATGCGCGCGCCGCTCATGCTGAGGCCGTCGACTCATACCACCGCGAGCGCCACAACACCGAGCGCGGTCAGTTGTCACTAGCCCGCGAGCGCGCCGCCGCGACCGCCGCGCAACTGGAAGCGGCGCGCGAACGTGAAGCAAAACTTGCCGAAGAAATCACGTTGCTCGACGAAGTGCGTGAACGAATGCGCGACGAATTCCGCGCGAAAGAGCGGCTCGAAGAAGTACACGAGGCAACCGACTTTGTGCGCGACATCCTCAAACAGGCTGGCCCGCTGGTGACGGAGAGCTATCTGTACAACATCTCGATTGAGGCGAACCAACTCTTCCGCGAGATCACGGGCGAGGGCGGGCGCGCTCTGAGATGGTCAAAGGACTACGAGATTATTTTGGAAGAGGGCGGCTACGAGCGGCCGTTCATGAATCTGTCGGGCGGCGAGCAGATGGTCGCGGCGATGGCCGTCCGGCTCGCGCTACTGAAACAACTCTCGGACATCCGCATCGCCTTTTTCGACGAGCCGACCGTCAACATGGACGCCGAGCGCCGCGAGCGACTCGCGCAGCAGATCGGGCAGGTACGCCACTTCGATCAACTCTTCGTCATCTCGCACGACGACACGTTCGAGGAGTCGGTCGATCATGTCATCACCATCGCGCGAGTTGTTGAAGAAGCAGCGTGACAACTGAGGGATGAGGGATGAGGGATGAATAAGAAGGGGAAGGAATTGAGAGCCGTCGGCGCGCCTTACTCCGGACTCCGGGCTCCGACCCCCGGCCCCTCGCTAAAATCGGTGTCGATTTTCTGTGACGGGTCGAGCCTCGGCAATGGGCAGGCGGAGACACGCGCGGCAGCGGTGGCGTTGCTCGGCTATCGCGATGTGTGGCGCGCGTTCGGTTTGTATCTTGGGACGGCAACGAACCAGCAGGCGGAGATTGCCGCCGCTGCGCTCGGCCTTGAGCAGTTGACTGAGCCGTGCCGCGTGTCCGTCCACACTGATTCCCGTTACGTCGTCGAGACGATGATGGGGCGCTTCCGGCGCAAGTCGAATCACGAGTGGTGGGCGCGGCTCGACAAGGCGGTGAATGCGCACCAGATTAAATGGGAATGGATCAAAGGGCACGCCGGCCACATCGCGCAGGAAGCCGTCGACGGCGCAGCACGACGCATCGCCGAGTTTGGCCGCGTCGACGAAGACGTGTTGCGCGAAGCCTCCGAAGCGATGAACGACGTCATTCACAAGGCATAGCTTGTCACAACGAAAGTTGAATGTCTGGTTAGGATTGAAAGTGTTTCAAGCGGTGATTGAGTGGCGCGGACGCTCATTTTTAACACAGAGACATAGAGGTTACACAGAGGACACAGAGAGAGGAAAGTTGACACGTGTGTGCTGTCTGCTGTGTGCTGTATTCTTCGTTCCGTGCACTCCGATGCTCGGCGTTCTCAGCGGTGATAGTATTTTTTTGTCCTTAACGGCAACGGAATCAAAGGAAACATTGATGATTGTGCAAACAGACCGACTCAAGGGGATTCATGTTCCCGCACCGTGCTCCGTCGGTTGGGATGCGATGGCCGGCACCGAGCAGGTGCGGTTCTGCGGTCAATGTCAAAAGAGCGTCTACAACCTATCCGCGATGACCCGCCGACAGGCCGAGTCGGTGGTTGCCAACAAGCAAGGACGACTCTGCGCCAAATTCGAGCGACGGGCCGACGGCACTATTGTGACCAGAGATGTGACCAGAGATATGACCAATGATTTCATCACGAACTGGCGCACCGTGAAACGGCGGGCCTCAATCTTCGTCAGCGCGGTGTTCACCACTTTGATCGGCGTCGGCACCGGCAGCGTGATGGCCCAGACACCGGCGCACATCGGCAATCCGGAAGCGACCTGTTCGCCAACCGTCTTCAAGTTTTCTCATGCACAAACGTCCACTCAAGACTCCGGACTGGCGGTAACGGGAACAATCTATGACGCCATTCAGGCCGTCATCCCAAACGCCGAAGTAACTCTCATCAACGAAGGCGCGAAAGAATCCCACACGGTTATCAGTTCCGACGAAGGGACGTACAGATTCTCTCTGTGCAAGGCGGGTTCTTACACTTTGAAGATCAAAGCTAACGGCTTTTCGACATTCATCAAGAAACATCTTACGCTTCGCAAGGACGAGGTCTTGCGCGTTGACGCGACGTTGCAAGTGGCAGTCGTGGGTGAGGTCATTGAACTTCCGTTCATCGATACTCGTCACATGACAGTGATGGGACTGACCGCCGGCGTCGCGCCGGAGAGCAACGACAATCGACTAACGAAAGTCTTCAAAGCTTCTTACAACGGCATCAGAAAGATCATCGGCCTGCACCCCCGTTAGCTTTTCAATTAACTGACGTTTGCACTTTCGTTAATACTGTTGCCCAATGCTGTTTACTACTGCCTCATGTCTCGGCGCACGCACGCTCCTGATGATGCTGATTATCATCGGCGCATCCACCTGCGGCGCATTCGCACAGACGCGCGGGTGGTTGTGGCAGAACCCTCTGCCGCAGGGGAACGCGATTCAAGCCGTGCGCTTCGCAGCGGACAAAATGCATGGGTGGGTGGTCGGTGAAGGCGGCGTGATCCTGCGTACTGGTGACGGCGGTTTTACTTGGGACGAACAAAAGTCGCCCGCCACGACGACCATCTACGCGCTCTTTGTGAAGGACAAGGATACGGCCGTCGCGGTCGGCTCGCGCGGCGCGGTGCTGACGACCACGAACGGCGGCGAACGCTGGATGCTGCGCGCGACGGGGGTGCGTGACCATCTCTACGGCGTGACATTCACGAACGACGCGATGCGCGGCTGGGCGGTCGGCAGTTACGGCCAGATCATCACCACGGACGACGGCGGCAAGACATGGAGGGCGCAGAACTCCGGCGTCCGCACTCATCTTTTCTCCATCGCGTTCAGCGATGACAAGGTGGGCGCGGCGGTCGGCGAGCGCGGGACGCTGCTCATGACCGAAGACGGCGGCGAGACGTGGAAGGGTCATCCGACCACAACCGAATTGTCGCTGACCGGCGTGGCGTTCGCGGGGCTGACACCGACGGCAGTCGCAGTCGGCTACGGCGGATTCGTGCTGCGCACCATCGACGGCGGCGAGACGTGGGCGCGTGTCGAGGTGACGCTGCGCACCGACCTGCTCGCGGTCTACTTCGCCGATGCGGATCACGGATGGGCGGTCGGAAACGAAGGTCAGGTGCTAACGACCGCGAACGGCGGTGCGCTGTGGTTCCCGGTCAGCATCAGGACGAACCCGCGTCTGGCGGCGCTGCACTTCGCCGACGAGAACACTGGTTGGGCGGCGGGGCGCGACGGCTTGATCCTGCGC